>Ga0335085_10016530_pt1 | contig 10660 bp, 11 predicted proteins | sample Lox_Sample_45_FD_206712 | JGI IMG/M metagenome (GOLD analysis project Ga0335085, IMG submission 206712) | Soil microbial communities from Loxahatchee National Wildlife Refuge, Florida, United States - Lox_Sample_4.5 | ecosystem: Environmental > Terrestrial > Soil > Wetlands | place: USA...
GCTTCCGGACCGGCATGGTACAGAAGCTGAAGGAAGTCACGGTTACGCCGGAGATCCGGCTGAACGGAGGCGTCATCCTGCGGCCGGAATACCGCCATGACACGTCGGACAAGACGTCCTTTGATGTTGTGAACGGCGCTGCCACGAAGAAGTCCCAGGATACCCTCGCGCTCGGCGTCATGTATAGATGGTAGGGATCTTTTGAGATCGGAAATTTAACAAGTTTCAAAAACGTACCTGGCATATCAGGTATTACAACGCAAGGAGGATACTATGGCAAACGAACAAACACCCATAACCAGAGGTACACTAGGCCTGACCGGCCTTACCATGAACGCAATGGCGCTGATCGCGCCCGGCGCGTTTCTATGGCTGACCTTCCAAATGCAATCGCTTTACGGCGCGCCAATGGCCGGAAGCGCCATGTGGTTCGGCATCCTGCTCGCCCTCGTGCTCTGCATAGCCACGGCGATCAGCTACGCCGAGCTATCGAAGCTTTATCCGGGACCCGGCTCTTCGTATCTGTATGCGGAGCAGGCGTTCCTTTCAAAGACGCATGCGTACAAATTCGCCCGCATAGCCAAGTTCGTGACAGGCTGGGCGAGTCACCTTTACTACTGGGTGTACCCCGGGGTCATGGTCGGCGTGACCGCGATCCTCTCCGGTTATCTCTTGAACCAGTTCTTTCCGGACACATTCAGCGGAATCTATAATAGCCCGCTGTTCATGTTCCTGTTTTGCACTGTGTTCGCCCTTGGCGTGGCCTACATTGCCTACCGCGGCGTGACGGGCACGACTGCGGTTAACGTTGCGATCAATATAATCCAGATCTCGGCGCTCCTGATCTTCTCCGTGATCGCCATCGGCTACCGGGTGCAGCATCCGCAGGGCGCGCAGGCGTTCCATCTGTCGAACGGTATTGCTGTGAACTATCAGGTCGCCCAGGTGGTGCAGAAGGACGACAAAGGCAACCCAATGCCCCTGATGGACGCGAACGGGAAAGCGACCATGGACAAGGACGGCAAGCCGGTGTACATGATGGTGGACGCTCAGGACAAGGATGGTAATCCCGTGGCGGCAGACAAGGACGGCAAAGCGGTGACCGATCCGAAGCTTGCAGCTCCTTTTACGATCGATTACAAAGAAGGAGCAACTACGAAGGACGACAAGGGAGTTGAGACATTCAATTATCACAAGGATGCTAAATCAGTCGTCGCTCCGCACGGTTTCAGTTTGATATTCATCCAGGCGTGCATCGCGATCTTGATCCTGGTCGGATTCGAGTCCGTGACCGCGATGGGCGCGGAGGCAAAGCATCCGAAGAAGGACATACCTCATGCAGTACTGCTATCGCTCGTGATCCAAGGCGCGGTTTGCTACCTGATCGAGTATTTCGCAGCGAACTATATGCTCAACAACGGCTACACCATACCGAATGCCGGGGCTTCCGGCGCGCCGATCGGCGACATGATGGTCATTGCAGGTACGTGGCTCTTCGGATCCTACAGTGCGGGCAGGGCATTCATGCTGGTCCAGGCGGCTACCGTGTTTCTGGCCCTGATCGGCACCACGCTCTCGTGCCTGTCTACCGGTGCTCGCGTCACTTATGCCATGGGTCGCGACGAGGAAGTCCCGTCCCACTTTGGCATGCTGCACGGCAAAACGGCCTCGCCCCATCGGGCGATCTGGACCCTTGCGGTGATATCTCTGGTCCTCGGCATTATCACGGTGTCGGTCTATCTCGGCGGCACGACGCCTGCGCCGCTTGACAAACATAATGCCTGGTACAGCTTCGGCATCTTCGAGCCTGCAACCTATGCGGCGCTTCCGAACACCCTGGTCATCATGACTCTGATCAGCAACTTCGGAACGTTCATGCTGTACATGATCACCTGCTGGATCGCTATGGTCGCATTCAAGGAGCACCACAGCTTCAACGGGCTCAAGCACATGGTTATTCCGATCTTTGGCCTTCTGGCGAACCTGGCGTGCATGCTCTTCTACCTCATTGGGCCGTTCATGGTCAGCGGCATGAGCTGGAAGGAGCCGTACATCGCCCTCGGCGTCTGCGCAGTATGGGGCATTTACGGAGCAATCTACTTCCTCAGGAGCAGTAAGGCCAAAGGCAAGGAAGTATTGCTCAGCAGCAAACCGGTGCAAGCCCGATCGTAACCGAAGCATCTCAACAAAAAGCAGGTCAGGACGGTCATCCGCGAGGGTGACCGTCCTTTTTTGCTACCACATCTTCCAATTTTGCAGTTAACATGTTAAAGTGATCTTATGGAACTAATCTACGCTGAACTTTCATCACCCGGACCGGCCCGCGAGAACAACGAGGATTTTGTCGGCTCTTGGCAGCCTCAAACGCTGGATGAAAAACGCAGCCGCGGCGCAGTCGCAATCCTGGCCGATGGCGTCGGAGGCCTGGAGCGAGGCGAAGTTGCAAGCCGCCTGGCCGTGGAAACGGCCCTGAAGACGTTCCGAGAGGCCCCGGGGGAGCAGACCCCGCAGCAGCTCATAACGCAGATGTTCAACGCGGCTAATCTTGCGGTCTACGACAAAGGCATGGAGAACCATAGCAAGGCCCGCATGGCCACGACCCTGGCTGTTGTCGTGCTGCGCAATAACGAGATCGTCGTTGGCAACGTAGGGGATTCGCGCGTCTATCTGGTGCGCAAAGCTACGATCAAGCAGCTTTCCACGGACCACACCTACACCGGCATGCAGCAGAAGTTCGGGCTGATCTCAGAGCAGGAGGCCAAGACCAGCGACAAACGATCCGTCCTTACCAGAAGCGTCGGCCAGGAGCCCGTGATTCGGGTCGATGTGGAAAGCGCAACAGTATTTAAAGGCGACAAGGTTGTTCTGTGCTCCGACGGGCTGTACGCGCACGTGGCCGACAGCGAGATCGCCGAGATCGTTACGAGCCTGTCCCCGGCCCAGGCATGCCGCAGGCTCGTGGCCCTCGCCGAACAGCGGGGAACTGACGATAATCTCTCGGTTCAGATCCTGCAGATAAACGAGGTCGAGAAGGTCTCGCTGTACCGCGGTGTGGCCATATACCAGGAAACAGCGGACCCGACGACGCGCTACGAGCTCCGGCCCGGACAGGTCCTGGATAACCGTTTTCAGATTCTCGAAACCATCAGCCGGAGCGGAATGGCCACCATCTTCAAGGCCACGGACCTGAACACGAAGCAGACCGTGGCGATCAAGGTCCCGCTCATGCAGTACGAGAGCGATCCCGGCTTTTACTCGCGGTTCCTGCGCGAAGAGGAGATCGGGAGCAGCCTGAACCATCCCTATATTCTAAAATTTTATCCCGTGCCGGAGGAGCACCGCAGCCGACCGTACATCGTGACCGAGTATCTCCGCGGCTATACGCTTTCTTACCTGCTCACCAGCGTCCGACCGATGCCTGAAAAAGACGCGCTCAAGCTGGCCAGTTTCGTCTGCGAAGCGCTCGTGTACCTGCATGAACAGGGCGTGGTCCATCGGGATCTCAAGCCTCAGAACGTCATGCTCTGCAGCGACGGTACGATACGGATCATGGACTTCGGCATTGCCAAGACCAGGGAGGGCAGACGGATCACGTTCACCGGCTTTACCCCGGCCGTGGGCACGCCCGATTACATGGCCCCCGAGCAGGTCAAGGGAAAGCGCGGGGACGAACGGACCGACATCTATAGTCTCGGCGCCATGCTTTATGAAATGGTCGCGGGCGTGCCGCCGTTCCAGTGCGAAACCGACAATCCCCTCGTGATCATGAATGCCCGCGTCGCCGGCGATCCGGAGGCGCCAAGAAAGCGCAACCCGAAGGTCTCGCCGCAGGTCGAGGAGATCATCCTCCATGCTATGGAGCGCGATCCCAAAAACCGCTATCAAACAGCCGCGGCGATGAAGGCGGAGCTTGATGATCCTTCCACCGTGCAGGTCACCGGAAGGAGCGGACGACTTCAGACACCAACAGCCTGGAGGCGCAATTGGAAGAAAGCGCTCTGGCTCGCGCTGGGCATCTTGATTCCCCTCATTATTTTCGGACTCGTCATCTGGCTGATCATTCACCGCGGGCCCGCGCACTGACGCTTTAAAGATTCTTCTGATAGATTGGTTTAGTGGTAAGTAAAGTTACAGGAGAGAAATGTGGCCTGCAACAGATGTTATTTGGGGCAGGATGGCGCTGCCGGTGATGCAGCTTGCACCTTCATGTCTGCTATGACAATTATATGACAGGTGGAGCAGAAAAGCCAACGATCAGAATAGAGATACAACCCGAGTACTCTGCCCTCCGTGAGTCACTTTCTATCCGTTTTGACACCCCACATCTCGCCTGAATACATATCGCTGAAGGCTTCTTCGTAGAGCTTGATAAGCTCGGTGTGGTATGCCTCGTCGATCTTGACCGCCTTCTTGGCGTACGAGGCGCACCAACCGCAGGTGCTGCAGTCTGTAGAGCGGCAGTCCCTATCCTTGAAGCCGGGAATGAAACCGGTCAATTTACTGTTGTCAATATGGACGGGCTGTCCCTCTAGGGGTGCAAGCATCCCGCGTCTTGTTGCTAGCTCCTTGAGCTTCATGAACTTTGATAGCCGTACCATGCGCGGTCTGAACAGATACTTCCACTTGTTGAACAGGCCTTCCGAAAGGGACGTATTGCTTTTCTCTTTGTACCCGAAGGGTTGTATGAGATCAAGGAAGTTCCCTTCGTACCGGCCCTCGGAATAGGCTTTTACTCTCCTGGTCAATGCCGGTGTGGGTGCACCCCTTTCCAAAACCTTGAAGGAGTCGTAGCCCATGTCGAGGTAAAGACCCAGCTCCTCGGGTTGTATGAACAGAGCGACGACATCGGTACGTCGCGCACTGGAATAGACCTTGTTAATATTCGAGTTTTGTTGGCAAGGTAGAGGTAAGAAGTCGCTACTCCATTCCGGGCATTAATACATGATCAGATCATACAGTGCATTCGGGTGTGATGATGCTTGTCATTACATAACATACACAGCCTGGCGTATCCTACTGACTGCATGTTACAGGCAGGGAACTAAACATCGGAACGATATCGCATGCCCACGGTTGTGCGAACAAGGCCCCGTGTTTATCTCTTCTCCATCGGGTACTTCGCCTTTTCCCATTCTGTCCATCCGCCTTTCAATGCATAAACGCTTGGATAGCCCATATCCATAAGTTTCAGCGCCACACGGGCACTGGTCGCCTCATTATGTCATGCGCAGTATAGAACTATTGTTTTTTCTTTAATGTATTTCTTGGCCCAGGTTGCGACATCCTGCGGATCTTCCCGGACCGCGCCTCTGATCTTGGAGGCGCTCTTGTCCCAATCATACCCAGTTCGAACATCTATGACGACAATATCTTTATCACCAAGTCGATTTCTAAGCTCCTCTTTTGACATTCTGGGAGCATCAGCCGACGCTGCTGCGAAAGCCAAAAGCGGGATAAAAGACAACAGGGACAGAGAAATACTAAATATGTATTTTTTGATCATGCATGCCTCCTTGTGAATGTTCCCGGAATACTCATCCTGGCGAGTCATATCCACATGTTCAAGTCATAATTTATCATGGTGATGATTATATCATAGATGCAATGCACACAGGCAGTACCGCACAATAATCGCTTTAGTCGGAAAGCGCAGTTTACATCAGAAAAATGCGGTTCTCTTCGACGAAACACTATCTCCCGACCACAAGAACCGAAAAGCTGTCCTTGATCATTACCGGTCGTGGTTTTGGCGAATCCGGCGTCGTCGGCGGAGGAGCTGCAAATTGTGCAGCCGGCAAGTATATGTTGTGGGTCTTGGGGTCGATGGACATTGTGCGGGATCCCCGTTGCGTGGTGACCGTCTCGGCCACTTCGAACTTGCCAGGAGATGCTTCCCGCACTACGGTGAGAGTGCCGTCGCCGTTGGAACTGAACGCCAGCCCTGTCCCTCGATCAAACCCGTTTCCATCGACACCTTCTCCGATCGGAACGAAGGCGATCACTTTGCCCGTCTCAGTATCGAGGATAGCCATGACCTTGCTGTGGCAACCGGTAAAGACCCGGTGACGCTCGGTATCAATGGCCATTCCCGTGGGCTCTTCGCAAGGCTTCAGTGAAGATCGCCTGATTACTATGAGTTCGCGACTGTCGATTTCGACAACCTCACTCGTATCTTCTATATTCACGTAGACCTTGCCTTTGTCATTTGCAACGGCAAATTCTGGCTTACCGCCAAGTGCAATAGTGCCGAGGACCTTAGCGGACATGCCATCGATCACGGTTGCGTCATTGCTGCGGCCATTAAACGTGAAAACCCTTTTCGTGGCGGGGTCATAAAGGATTGCATCGGGATTGGTTCCCGTTTTTACCTGTCCAAGAACCTTCAATGTATTCAAATCGAAAATAGTCGCCGTATCAGCTTTTCCGTTGCTGATAAAACCACGCATCAGCTCAGGCGCCAACGCGATGCCATGAACACCCGGAGTGTCCGGGATGTCGCCTATCAATTTGTTTGTATCGATATCGACCACCATCACGTGGGTGCTCCTCGATATATACAAACGCCGCGCTGCGCTATCCACGGTCAGGTAATCCCAACCGCCTTCACCGCCGAGACGCAGCTCCTTAATTACATGATGCCCCGGTCCCGCCGCATAGGAGCCCGTGCAGACGAACAGGCTGCAAAAAAGCAACAGTAATGTTCTCATCATAAAACCGCCTTTTATCACCCTCATCAATTCTGCCACTCCATCATCAAGACCATTATGATTAAAAAAGTCTCTCCTTGCGATTCATCGTTGTGAAAAGAATATCACGGGTGTAGATAGCAGGAAGAAGTCTATGCTGATCTACTATATTTGTCAACAGGATGAAGGATGAAAATAAGATTATGCAAACCGAGGTACTGCATTCGTTTACTGATCTATCGGTGAGCATATACTCACTCGCTGGACGGACCCGCGTCAGAGTCCCCGAGGGCTACATCAGAAAAGGGCCGGGCAAGCATCTTATGGTCGATGCCCATTTATTAATCATACGCTTAAAATTTCATCTCATGACATAACTGAATGATCTCCGGCATGCATTCCCGTAATAATTTGAGCAATGAAATTAGTTATTTTGCCGCTTAATTGTTCAAGTCGAGCGTGGCATGGGCTTTGCTTTAATAATATTATGATGATGACGATTATAGCGGTGCTCGGTGATCGGGGCCTGCCGAAGGGGAGGAACGTAATGTTCCTGTTCTTAAATACCGGAAGGAGATCCATATGAAAAGGATTGAGGCGATCATACGTCCGGACAGGGTTTCAGAGGTTTGTGCCGCTTTGGACAAAGTGGGACATCCCGGCATAACGATCTCTGAAATTAAAGGACATGGACGCCAAAAAGGGATCGTAACGGAGTACCGGGGCGTACCATATAAAGTGAGCCTGGTGGCCAAAACGAGAGTGGAAGTGGTCGTAAAAGACGAAGATACGGACAAGATCGTCAGAGCCATCCGTGAAGCTGCGCTAACCGGCGAGATGGGAGACGGAAAGATATTTGTCCATGACATGGCTAACGCCATAAGGATACGGACCAATGAAACCGGAGTGGCGGCACTATAACATGATTCGTCAGGTCGGTGGATAAAGCCTACGACACGATGAAGCTAGCTTTTGATATAGTTATAAACGACAGAAAGGATGTCAGATTTACGGTAATTCTAGGATGACATATCTTGCTTGGCTCATTTTTATCGGTGCGGCAATTCTCGAGGTCGGCGGCGATGCGGTCGTTCGGAAGGGGCTGCGTGGAAGCGGCCTCATCATTATTATGATCGGGTTCGCCATGTTGGGCTGCTACGGCGTGGTGGTTAACATGGTTAAATGGGATTTTTCGAAATTGCTCGGAGTGTACGTCGCGATCTTTGCTCTTATCAGCATATTATTCGGACACTTCGTGTTCAAAGAAAATATACCTGCAGCCACATGGATAGGATTGTGTGTAATCATATGCGGCGGAATGATCATCCAGTTCGGGGATCTGATATAGCAACGAGGGACAAATCATGAACAACTCGATAGTCACTGTCATGTGGACGCTGGTCTGCGCGTTTCTCGTTATTTTCATGCAGGCAGGTTTTGCCATGATGGAAAGCGGGTTTACAAGAGCGAAGAACGCTGGCCATACCATGGCAATGAACATGATGGTGTTCGTGCTCGGCGTGCTCGGGTACTTGATCTGCGGCTATGCGTTCCAGAGCGGCGGCAAAGGATATTTCCTTTCCGGCGCGGCCTCAGACACTTTGGTTATCATGACCTTTCTATCACAGGTAGTTTACCTGAACATCGCGGCCACCATACCGACCGGTGCAATGGCCGAGCGCTGGACCTTCAAGTCCTTTGTCGTCTATGGGTTGTTCATCGCCATGTTCGTGTATCCGCTGTATGCAAGCTGGGTGTGGGGCGGAGGATGGTTGTCGCAGCTCGGCGGGAAATTCGGCATTGGACACGGGGTTCTCGATTTCACTGGTTCATCGGTTGTTCACATGGTCGGCGGCGTTACCGGGCTCGCGGGTGCGATCGTGCTCGGTCCCCGCATGGGGAAATACCGGGCCAACGGAACTCCTACTGCTATTCCCGGTCATCATATTCCCATGGCTGTCGTGGGGTGCATGGTCCTTTTCTTCGGCTGGTTCGGGTTCACTGCGGGCCCGGCTCTGGCTGATGGCGGTCTGCGGCTCGTCGTTATAGTGATGAACACCATGCTTGCAGGCGTCGCGGCGGCTGTTGCGGCCATGTGCTACGTATGGTTCATGTACGGCAAGCCCGATCTTTCCTTGATCGCCAACGGACTCCTGGGAGGACTCGTTGCCATCTCGGCCTCCTGCGCATTCGTGAGTCCTTTCGGAGCAATAATGATAGGGCTTGTGGCCGGCGTGCTGTGTTGCACGAGCGTCTTCTTCGTCGAACGAAAGCTGAAGGTCGACGATCCGGTGGGCGCGGTGTCTGTTCACGGCGTTTGCGGAGCCTGGGGCATGATCAGTCTTGGACTCTTTGCCGACGGCACGTACGGCGACGGTCTGAACAACGTCGCCGGCATGGTCAAAGGACTGTTTTACGGAGGCGGATCGCAGTTCGCGGCACAGGTAATCGGTGTCATCGTAAACTTCGTCTTTGTCTTTGCCGTGATGTACCTGTTCTTCAAGGTGCTGGACAGGATCGTCCCCCTACGGGTATCCGAGGAAGTGGAGTTCGAAGGATTGGACCAGAACGAAGTGGCTGTTTCCGCCTATCCAGACTTCAGCATCACGAAGACACGAAGATAGTCAGGAGCATGAAAAAGATCGAAGCAATCATAAAACCCTTCAAGCTTGATGTGGTAAAGGACGCTCTGAACGCCATCGGCATCCGGGGCATGACCGTGTCCGACGTGCACGGGTTTGGCAGGCAAAAGGGTCATGTAGAGATCTATCACGGCGCGGAGTTGGATATCGCCTTCCTTCCAAAAATAAAGATCGAAGTTGTGGTGTCCGACACCATGGCAGACAAAGTGCTTACCATAATCATGGAAAAGGCAAAGACCGGCAAGATAGGCGACGGCAAGATATTCGTGGCGAGTCTCGATGACGCCATCAGGATTCGGACCAGCGAACGAGGCGAAATGGCGATTTAAGCGTCCCCTTCCTATTCACCTCCCTGGATATGAGGGGAAACACAGGGCCGATATGAGAGGATTCATATCGGCCCTCATATGTGCTACATCCTGTGCCAAACCAACAGTACACATGCTTATATTCGCTCTAATCTTGATACGGGTTTAATACGTTAAGATATACATCGTATGACATCAGTCATGCTTATTTTTCGTTCATCTGCCTAAAAAAACATCTATCATAATAAATCATTCAGTAGCTCATTCCATAAATTCTTTTTTTATAATCTAATAAAATCAATGTGATTTCATCGCGCGCTCTCCGGCAGAATCATGGCATGTACATTGCTTAAGCATATGATGAAATAGAAATCATCCGCTTAAGAGGAGGCTCTCATCATGAAACTGATCAAATGCATCATCCAGCCGTACAAGCTGGACGACGTAAAAGAAGCATTGGCGGGGATGAAGGTCCAGGGAATGACGGTCTCGGAGGTGAAGGGATTCGGGAGACAGAAGGGCCACACCGAGCTCTATCGAGGTGCCGAATACACGGTTGATTTCGTCCCCAAAGTCGAGGTCGAGATCGTGGTTCCTGACAGCATGGTGAAGGACGCATTGGAGGCTGTCGTTAAGTCCGCGAGGTCCGGCAAGGTGGGAGACGGCAAGATATTCGTCATGAACGTGGACGAGTCGGTCAGGATAAGGACCGGCGAGTCCGGCGATACGGCACTATAGTTATACTGATAAGAGATTTTAAATAACAGGGAGGAACAAGATATGAAAAAGATGGTTAGGGAAATCATGGTTATTCTGGTGCTGATTATAGGAGTAGCAGCGTTTCTAGCGCCGGCCCTGGTAACCGCCGAAGAAGCCGCGGCCCCTGCTGCGGCCGTTGCTGCACCTGCACCGGCACCGAAGATCGACACGGGTGACACGGCTTGGATGATCGTGGCCACGGCGATGGTCATGCTCATGTCCTTACCCGGGCTTGCTCTGTTCTACGGCGGACTGGCAAAAAGGA
>Ga0335085_10016532_pt1 | contig 10660 bp, 7 predicted proteins | sample Lox_Sample_45_FD_206712 | JGI IMG/M metagenome (GOLD analysis project Ga0335085, IMG submission 206712) | Soil microbial communities from Loxahatchee National Wildlife Refuge, Florida, United States - Lox_Sample_4.5 | ecosystem: Environmental > Terrestrial > Soil > Wetlands | place: USA: Florida...
GCTGTAGTTCCCTCCGTTCGCGAGCCCGCTGACCGCAGTGGAGTGAGCCATCCCACCCGTAGTGCTAAACGTGTTCACCATCGACGCGTAGCTGGTGCCTGCAACCGTGGCATATCGGCAGATGGCATTTTCGTCGGTGACCAAACTCAGATTCGCCTGAGTGGTTCCCGCTGCGAGTGCACCCGTGGGCTGCCCGTTGGACCGCACCGGCGGAGTCGTGCGCAACGGCGGAGGGGAGGCACTGAGCGAGCCGCCCGAGAACGTGAGGATCTTAGCCGTCGACGCAGATGCGTATGCCGCTATCCCAGGCTGCCCCGTGGTGTATACCGTCCCGCTCGCCGCGTAGTTGATCAGCTGGACTCCGTTGAAATACACGCGGTGGTTCGCGCCTTGCGATTCCAACCGCAGCCGCCTCGGTGCCACGGTGATGTCCACACTCGCCGAACCCAACTGTGTCCAACTCAACGTCCCGGAGTCATCCGCGCGATAGAGCGAAAGCCCTCCGGAATAGGCGATGGCCAGATAGCAGCTGCCGTTCGTGGTGCCCTGAATCCGCGTGGTCACTCCGACCCAACTCGAGCCGAGGGGGGTCTGATCGAAGGTGATTTCCGAGAACTGATCGGCACTGACCACCGGCGTGGCCAGACCAGCCATGTCCGTCCCGATCCCATAGGCCCCGTTGCTCTTGACCATGCTGCCCCAGGCCCCGGGCGTGTCCCACATGCCTCCCTCGGAGAGAGGGCTCTCCACGCCAACAAAACTGCTCGATGCCGGGTCGACGCTGCCAGAGCCCCCACTGGCGACCACGACCGAGAAAGTGATCACAAAGTCGTCGGGGTTGGCGTTGCCGGAGGCGTCCTGACACCGCACGTAGTAGCTGTAGTTCCCTCCGTTCGCGAGCCCGCTGACCGCAGTGGAGTGAGCCATCCCACCCGTAGTGCTAAACGTGTTCACCATCGACGCGTAGCTGGTGCCTGCAACCGTGGCATATCGGCAGATGGCAGTCTTGTCGGTAGCCAAACTCAAATTCGCCTGGGTGGTCCCCGATGCAAGCACACCCGTGGGCTGCCCGCTGGACCGCACCGGTGGAGTCGTGTCGCCGGGTTCGGCCACGGAGAAAGCAATGGAGAAATCGTCAGGGTTCGAATTGCCACTAGAGTCCTGGCAGCGGACGAAAAAACTATATATTGCACCGTTGGTTAGTCCCGTAACAAGTGTCGAATGGTAATTACCACCGGTGGTGGCAAAAACGTAGGGCATGGAAGCGTAGGGGATACCGGCCGAGGTCGCAAAACGACAGGTGGCATTGTGGTTGGTATTTAGGCTGATTGTAGTTTGCGTAACACCCGACGGCAGCACGCCCATCGGCTGGCCGTTGCTGCGGACGACTGGCGGCGCTGGGACGGCATCGAGAGCAGTAACCGCTCCGTCCAGCCAACCGCTGTTCCAACTATGTGCGCGATAGCCGCCCGCCACCCAAGTGTGCGGGATGGAGGCCGCGGTCAGTTGGCTGTCCAACTGCTGCATATCAGATGTATACAAGCCCTGGTCTCCGCTGATCCACAAACGATTCTTCTGGGTGAAAGCTTGTGCGCTGGACACAACGAGAGAAGGAATGTTGTAAAGATCGAAGTTGGCTTGGGTTCCGAAGTTCGTGAGGAGGTCGGGAGAATAGGCGTTCACATTGTTCAACTGCGCGGGAGAGTCCCAAGCGGCGACGGCGCTGAAGACGTCGGGGTGCCGGAGAATCAGGAACAGGACCCCGTTGCCGGACTTACTGAAGCCGATCGCAAAACGTTGCGGAATATCTGTGCCTTGAGCAAAGGTGTCGCCGAACGGGATAAGATCGTCGATGATGAAACTTTCCATCCGCTCCTGTGGATTGGTCACGTTGTCGCCGTACCAAGGCTGGTAGTTGAAAGAGGGGGCGATCAGTGTCATGTTGAACCGGTTGGGAACATTCAGCAGGCGCAACTCCTCCAATCCGTCGCTGTAGTTGGACGACAAGTCAGTGAGTCCGGGCTCGACCGGGAGCACGTAGAGCAATCGATGCGGCTCACCGACGGTCGGGGTAGTCGGGTCGAGAACCCGAACAGTCAACGGTTGTGGGCCTTGGAAGACGGAAGTGACGGCATAACTTCTGACACCGTCTGTATCGACGGTGGGGGCGCTGACAGTCATCGAGCCGGTGGAAAACGACCAGATTAGAGAGCCAGTCATGGCGTTGCCGGCCAGATCGCTTGTGCCACTTAGAGTCGCCGTATAGGTTCGCGAGGGGCTCAGGTACGCATTGGGCGTAAGCGTGACCGTATACGAAGAGGGATCGTAACTTAGAGTGGCAGGCACAGTGGAGTTCAAGGAATCGGCCAACACGAAAGTGACCGAAGACGGCTGAATTGCCTCGCTAAAGGTTACCGCCACCTTGGTATTGATGGCTTGGCTAATGGCGTTAGGCAGGGGTGCCATCCCGATAGCGGCGGGCGGCTGTGAGTTAGTTTGGGCGAACGCCGAGAAAACCCCGCCGGGTGCCCCTAACACGAACACCACCAGCGCTAAGATTACCAGTATTGTCGCCCACCATCGGGAATGGCCACTTTGCGCAGAGCGGGCCACAGTAAAGCGCCACATCGCGGGCGCAGTTTCAAGGCCAAGGGCTCCAACATTTGTCTCGCTACTGCATGCCACACCCGCTGGTTGCCAACTGCCAATGTGACCCGTTATCCCGGTTCGCGCGCAGTGGTCGACCCGCTTTCTTTTGCGTACGATTTGCGCCTCCTCCGTCAAACATCCGAAAACCGTGGGCTCGAAAGTACATTCGGTCAAACCACGACGCGTAGCGTTGAGGTATGATTGGGCACGATGAAGGCCAATCCGTAGATTTTGGTAAGTGATTTGTCCTAAATACCTTCCAATCGATCAGGGCATCGGCGCTCAAGTTCGTTGTGAAGAAACGCGTCAAGAAGTTGCAAAAGCTTTCCACCGGTAAGTAACAGTCCTGGTCTTCGAACCTGAGTTCTTCCTCCTAGCTTACCTCTTGAAGGACAATGGCAGACGTTGTGCTCGGACCATCAGTGGCATTTCGAGGGAACAACTGGACATGCAAGGGAGGTTTCGAGAATTTTTGCACTTTTGCTTAAGCGTAAGTAGGTTTGTAGCGCTCGGCTCCTGCGAGCGGAAGCCGAAAGTTGTTGTGTGGCCGGCCGTTCGTACCGCTTCGCTCGCTTCTGCTAGCCGGTCCGTGTCCAAGCAGTGCCGCGTGCCTACTTCGTGCTGGCCACATGACGCAGCCTGGCTGCGGCCGGCACCAGCGCCGACCTCTCATCCGGGAACGTACCTGCCGCTCGCCTTCTTCGCCGCACCTCGCGCAGCAGTCGTTCCAGCGGATTATTCGTTCGGAGGCACCGCCGATGCCCCCGCGGGAACTAGATCAATTCCTCCTCAAACGTACGAAAAATAGGGTGAGTCATCGGCCCTCCCGCCCAGATACCTGCGGGGTTCGATGAGTTCCACAATGAGTTCCTATTTGCGGCCGGAAACAACTTGAACATATGCTCCCCAGGCACACCGTTCGCTTTGCGACTTGTGCTCTTGGGGTTGTCTGCGCCGCCTATCTTTGAAGATCGCATAGACGATGGCCATTAGTTTAGAGGGTGGATTAGATTGGGTAACTAGTCGGTGGGCTATTTCCTTCTTCGGTCCGGTGTTGATCCCGGTGGATTGAGCCGGAACCGCAATAGAGCGTGTCCGAGGTTTTGTATAAACGCTTCCGAGGTGAACACATCGGAGCCCGCGTGCAAGCTGCTGACCGGGGCGACCGGCTCGACCTCATCGAGCTGAAATTCTCGCGCGACTTCTTCAATGCCTTCAGGTTCAATCGGCCGCTCCTGCTTCGCATAAGCGTTGATCAGGGCATGCTCGCAAAGTAGATTGATGACTCGCGGGATTCCCAACGAAAACATATGAATCGCTTCCAGCGCCTTTGGACTGAAAACCGGCTCTGACTTGCTCACAGTTCCTGCGATCCGCAGCCGCTCCAGTACATAGTCAAATGTTTGTTGTTTACTTAGCGCGCCGGTCTTGCTGCGAATCATGATGCGCTGCCGCAACTGCCGCAACTCCGGCAGCTTGAGTTTTTCCTCGAGCTCGGGTTGCCCGGAGAGCACAATCTGTAGGAGCTTTTCCGTCGAGGTCTCCAAGTTCGTAAGCATCCGTATTTCTTCGAGTACCGAAAGTGTCAAATTCTGGGCTTCGTCTATGATCAGAATTGCTGTTTCGCCAGTCCTGTAGCGCTCCAAGAGCCATTGGTTCAGTTTCATCAGTTGCTGGCTTTTCGACTGAGAATCACACGCGATCTCAAATTCCGCCAAGACGAAGTCGAACAACTGCATAGAATTCATTCGTGAATTGAAAAGAAAGGCTGTCCTGGTCCTTTGCCCGCGTAGCCAATCGAGAAGGCGGTTTATTAAAGTCGTTTTTCCTGTTCCGACCTCGCCTGTGAGCGTGATGATTCCCTTCCGCGTTTGAATGCCATACATGAGGCTGGCTAAGGCCTCTTCCACCTCTTTTGTCATGAAGAGGTACCGGGGATCCGGGTTCACATTGAAGGGGTTTTCTTTTAGCCCAAAGAAAGCTTTGTACATGTTGTCCTAGGTATATCTCTTGGAGGTTCCAGCCTCAGTTTTGCTGATTCTCTCGGCAATCGATCACAGAATCCGATCCAGATTGCAGTCTCTCAGTGCAGCACAAATGGTCGTGCAAGCCAATTGAGACCAACAGTGATCTGGTGAGTCGTGAAGTTTGTGCCACAATAGGATCCACTACAGCCCGCTATGTTAAAAATTTGGATGTTCGCCGTATAGTTCAGACTAACGTTCGTGGTGCGGCTGATCGGCCGCTGCAAACCCACGCCGAGATACACACTGTTGTATGCCGGACCTTGCGCTCCGGATGTTCCTGCGATATTTGTGTTCCTTGCGTATCCAAAGCTGAAGTTCCCGCTCCACGCCCGAGTCAATCTCCTGGTACCGCTCCCCGTGACCTGATCCGAGGTTGCCCCCAACAAAACACCACTTCCGTTATTTACCCCGTGGTTGTAGCTCAGCGAGACGCTCCCTGCCGATAATGCGTAGGACACGCTCGCGGAACCCGTTGCCGCAACGTATTGCGTCTGAGTTCCAGGTCCCTCGGGTACTCTCAGGGTTGTTATTTCGGGACCGGCTGAAAGTCTGAGCGCCAAGCGCCCGGTGATCCTTTTTCCGTACATCGCTTGAACGGTATGATCTCCTATGGCTTGGGGCGACCCCAGATATTCATATGCGCTGAATCGGTACGATAATCCAATGGAATTGTTTCTGCTTAGCTGATAATTGTAGCCGGCGCTCAGAATCACATCATTGGATTCGACGTTTCCCGATTCTGTGAAGCGCAATATGCTGAACACTCCGCCGATGGTGATGGAACTTCGAGGCGTGACTGCGTAGTTGAATTGCACCCCGGACGAGTTCGAGTATCGCGGTCCCACTGCAGTGGCGATCGATTGGCTGGGAGTCAATCCGCTCTGAAGACCAAGCGGGCTGGGGGCCAGGGAACCACCCACTCCCGGTAACGCAAGACTAGTGCCTGCCCCGAAACCAAACTGCGCTGATGGTAGGTAGGAAAACTGGTCCAGGAAAGTCACTTGCGTGCGCCGCCAGCTAAATGTCTGAAGCGCCCCGAATTGCTGAAATTGTCCATTTCCCACGGCAGAGTCCGATGAAAACGCTTCGCCGCCTGAGTAGTTAATCGACAACTGAGCCGTGCTCCAATTCTGTAAGAGGCTGAAATTTCCAGTGACATAGCTTGTACTATTCCAGCCGTTTCCCCCTCCTTCTGCCAGTGCATTGGAGGAGACGTAATTGGTATAGGAAATGCCCGGAATCCAGTAGCTGTGCCTCTCCGGCGGTGTGCCGACCGTTAATTCCTGGATCCCTGCTAGTGGATGGTCGTCAGGCTGCATCGCTGGTATCGGCTGATCCTGTTCCTGATCTTCTTCCGCTCCGATGGGCGGAAGTGCCTTCGCCGCAGGTTTTGGCGGAACGTCAGTCTGCGGATCTTGTGCCCGGATCGCGATTGGGTTCTGCATGATCCACGCCAGCAGCAAAATCGCCGTCAGAATTAGTTTGAGGTGTTTCATTGTGTTTCTCTTAGGGCACCACAACAGTGTCGCCGGATTGCAGTTCGACGTTCTCCTCGGCTTTCTTCCCCTCGATAACCGTCTTGTAATTAAAGGGGATTTTCGTTTGTTTGCCACCCTCAACCCGCAGCACGTAAACGCTCTTGATCTTCGCGAATTGCGTAAACCCGCCCGCGCTGGTCAACGCCTGCAATACTGTCATGTTTGGCAACAGCGAAAACGCCCCAGGCTTATTCACTTCGCCGGTGACATATACTCGGCGACTGTTGATCGTCGAAACACTCACAGTAACCTGGGGGTTGTTGATGTATTTTTTCAATCCGTCGCTGATTACCGCGGCTAACTCCATCGGAGTAAGGCCCGCGGCTTGCACGTCGTTCAGGAGCGGCAGCGTGATTTTTCCATCCGGCCTGACCGGAACCAACCGGGTAATTTCCGGTTCTTTCCATACGTCGATCTGAAGCATGTCTTGAGGCCCAATCTTATAAGCAGCGTCTCCCTGAGGCGCCTGAGGCGACGATCCAGAGGCCTGGCTCTTGGATGGCTTCGCTTCGGTCTTGTCTTGAGGTCCATACTTTCCGCCCTTCGCATGGACTCCAGCCACTACCAGGCCGGCTGCCAAGAAAAAAAACATTATTCGTCTCATAGGTAATCCTACCCTCCTTGCCTAACGCCCCTCAAGACCCGTCTGTTTGATCTTGTATAAAAGAGACTTATAGCTAATTCTAAGTTGCTCTGCCGCTCGTTTTCGATTCCAGTGGGTCCTTTCAAGCGCCTGCCGGATCAGCTCCCTCTCAGCTTGCCGCGAGGCTGTGCGGGCCACGACCTTCAAAGAGACAATTTGAGCTTCACCGTTAATCGCCGTCCCCAACTTCGGTGTTTTGTGAAGGTCTGCTATCGCTTCGCCAACGCTACCGAAGAGCGCAATCCTTCTTGCGAAATGCTCGAGCTCCCTTATATTGCCAGGCCAATCATGGGTTCCGATCAGCGCAAGCTCTTCTTGGCTTAGCGTCGGAACCTCGCGGTCGGTTCCCTCCGTATTCCTCGCCAAAAAATGCTGCAACAATAGCGAAATGTCTTCCCTTCGTTCTCTCAGGGCGGGGAGACGCACACAAGCGCCGCTGATGCGAAAAAATAACTCTTTCCGGAATCGCCCCTCTTCGATCTCTCTTTCCAGATTCCTTGACGCTGAGGCGATGAGCCGCATTTCTAGGCGGTCGCTGACTTCATCATCTCCGTCGGGAAAGAGCGAGAGCAACGCTCTTTGGCCAGCTGTATCGACCTCATCGATTCCATCCAGAAACACGGTCTGCGCGCCGCACGATGGCCCGGGATCAGGGTCTCTCTTCAGCAGACGCTTCAGCTGGGCCAGAAACTCTTCTGGCTCCGAGGCTCTGCAACTAACCTTTGCAAGCGGCCCACAACTCTGGCGCGAAAGTCGGTGAATTAAGCGTGCGTAGACCTCCTTGCCGGTTCCGCTTTCCCCCACGATGAGTACGGGAATCCCAGTTGCTGCGATTTCTCGGATGTTCTTATTCACTGCCTGAATTGCTGAAGACTGGCCCGAAACAAACGCAGCGTTTGTCTCAGCGTCCTGATCGCACTGGAGTATGATCGCCATATAGCTCGTAGGTTGAAGTAGCACGTCCACCACCAAGCGAACTTCGTTCCGCTGGTTTAGCTTGCTCCATAAGTCTTTCAGAATCAATTAGTTAATGGTGTGCTTGGATAGTTCGTGTTCGCACACAATCCGATAACATTCCCGATTTTTTTCCACGAAATGGCAATCAATTACTCTTCTAGCCGAAGGGTTGAGGATCAAAATTGACGGTTCCGAGGTCTTGATGATAAATTCCTGGCCTGTGATGCCTGTCAGTGTAAGAATCTCAAATCCCTCTCCACTGAATCCGGCCTGCACCGCGGCGAGAGCGGCCGCGACAATGGAGCTATCTGTTCCGTATGGACCTGACCAACCAGTGAAGCTCCAGACCGCAAATTGATCCTCAGCCTTCAGGTTCTGACTTGCGGGGTCCATTTGAGTGATGCCCATCATGTGCGAAATCAGATACGACATGGCAAGATAGGTTCTTTGCGTTGCGCTTCCAAGCTTCGACGACAACAGCGTGGAGGAGAAATCGGACCCGGTAAGGCTGGTGGTAGTTACGTACCAGCTCATCCCGCCGGAGATATCATGCGTAAAATCCACGCAGTAAAAAGATTCGCTCTGACCATTCAAAGTCCCCCACAGGGTGGTATTCCATCGCCATTGCTAGCGAAAGAATAACTGCCATTCACGGCCACCGTGTCTGCCTTTGCCGTCCCCGCGAATGCCAAAACTCCAACGACCAATAAACAGCGCCCCAATTGTCTTGGGCCATGCATCCCCTTGATCAGCTTGAATCTGCGGACAAATACCGAGCCGAAAGACTGCAGCTTCGCTTCCAATCCACACCTGGTATTAACTAATTTATGTTCAATACTTTACAGAATACCACGAGCAGACTCTAGCGCTTGATTAGGTACGCGGCCTGCACGCTATGGAAGCTTGTTACTCAAACGCAACATAATGCATCCGAGGAGAGCCTGCGAAGCAGCAGTGAGGTCACAATTGCAGCACAATGTGGGAGGAATGAGCTCTGGCCTGGGAATACGGAGTGACGTTCTGATCCAGGTGGTGCTTGCCAGGAAACGCTCTTTAGAACTTCGCGTGAACTGGAAGTCTTGCATCGCCGGATAAACCCGCCGTTGACTCAATAAGCGCAGGTCGCATAAGGTGCAGAAAGTCGAGAGCCACTACTCTTAATTAAACCGGGGGCAATTTCCAACTCAATGAATTCACTCACTAAATTCCATGACCACTGGTCTCAAACTCGTTAACACGTGCCACCGCTTGCCCATAAAACGAAAACCCGTCGTCAGCGTTGCACGGCGGGTTTTCAGAAGCTGAACTGAAGATAACCAGGCTAAGCGGTGACCTTTTTCGATAAAAGGGCAATTACTCCAAGCAATCCAACACTAAGAAGCACTAAGCTGGATGGTTCCGGCACCTTACTGATGAAGGGTTGCGGCGTCGTCCCATTCACCTCCGGGAGGTTTGAGCCGCTTGGAATGTAAAACACGTCCGAGGTCACGTACCCCGCATTGACCTGACTGATTGCGTCGTTGACGTCCTGAATGGAACCTGGTGTGGCTGCAAAAGGACTAGTGAGGCCAAACACCGACCAGATGGCCAGTTGCAAGTCGGAATTGCCCGGATTGGCGAACAACTCGTTCGCAAGATAGCCGAGTTCGTTATAGGTCGCCGCCGTACCAGCAAACGCGCCACTCAGCGTTGTGATGGTATTGATGTTATAGGCCTGTACGGTCCAACTTTCGCCGCTAGAGATCCAGTTGTTATCCGAAAAGCAGATCATAGGCGTCGTCGTTGTACTTCCGTTCAGACTCAGGCCATACGGCCCGTACTCGCCGTTTGCGGTTGACCCCGTAAAGGTTAAGCTGTCCGCATAAGCGGACGCAGCACCGAGCAATAGAATCACGCTAGCAAATACTAGAACAATCCTTCGAATCATCGAATTCACAGGTTCCCCATTCTGGGACGTTTTCGGTATCCTACCGCACTTTTTCAGATCCTTACAACCACAAAAAACAATCGACCTCATACCATCAACATCTGACCGCCCGTAGGTCACACAACACACCCACGCTTCGGCTTATGCATTACTGCACGTTGAAAGCCACTTTAGAATCTCTCATAACAAAGCACTTATGGCGTGACCCGGATCAAGCATGTCAAATCCTTTGCAGACATTCTACAATCTCAGCGGGATCGCGAACTCGCTCAACGGTTGTTTCTGCTTCCACTTCAAAGCAAGGCGACTCCGCCGTGGCGACCGTCATTGATAGAGGGAATATGGGAATAAATTTGCGACAATTCTGCAAGATTCTGCGACCCCAAATACGCGAGGTCAGAAAGCCTACCTTTTCTTTCATGAAGTTGCGGCCTTACCGGTGATGGCAAACAAATTGCCCCTCGCTCGTGGCTGGGGGTATCTGGTGAAAAAACTGATTTTCGCAGCTGTTCTTACTTTCGTTTTTAGTTCCAGCGCAGTGCTCCGAGCGCAAAATACAAAGCCTTGTCCTACTGCTGTTGGTTGCACCGCCCCGGTCCCGGAACCGAGTAGCCTCCCGCAGTTCGTGGCAGGCCTCCTGGTTCTTGGTGGCCTGATCGTTCTTGGACGTAAGCGTTTTGTTAGGAATTGATTGTCACCGAGCAAAAATCCTCTGCGAGAATTTCCCAATCCCTGCGGCTTCTGACGTCAAGTGGCTCTGTTGACATCCTCGGCACAGGTTGTGTTTCGAGAAGTCGACAAGTCGGGGCCCGAGGTGTTTTCTAGTGAGGCAGGAGGGACGATGGCCGAAGTCGGACTCCTGCCTGTAGCTCGCGTGGCGCTGCAAGTGGCCACGCAGGTTTTGCCGCCCTACCGCACG
>Ga0335085_10016533_pt1 | contig 10658 bp, 6 predicted proteins | sample Lox_Sample_45_FD_206712 | JGI IMG/M metagenome (GOLD analysis project Ga0335085, IMG submission 206712) | Soil microbial communities from Loxahatchee National Wildlife Refuge, Florida, United States - Lox_Sample_4.5 | ecosystem: Environmental > Terrestrial > Soil > Wetlands | place: USA: Florida...
AACTCCGGAGGTAGCCGGGATCTACAACATTGTCTACAGGTATCTCTACGACCGGCGCCGAGACCTCGCAATCCCGACGTCATTCCTTGTGGACAAAGATCGCATGATCGTCAAGATCTACCAGGGGTCGGTAAAGCCCGAACAAGTGTTGCGGGACGTGAGTTCAGTCCCCAAGACTGTGGCCGAACGCCTGCAGAAAGCACTCCCCGCAACGGGAATTTTGTATCAAGGCACGTTCCAGCGCAACGACTTCAACTATGGAATTGCAATGTTCCAGCATGGCTATCTCGATCAGGCTGCTGCTTCGTTCGAGCAGGTCATAGCGGAGGAGCCCGACGACGCGGAGGCCTACTATAACCTAGGTACTCTCAATTTGCGAAGAAACAACCTGGGAGACGCACAAAGATATCTCGAACAGGCGGTGAGGTTACGGCCGGACTATCCGGAAGCGTGGAACAACCTTGGAATGGTTGCCGGAGAACAACGCCATGACGAAGAAGCCGTTCGAAATTTCAAGCAATCGCTGCTGCTCAGACCCGACTTTGCGATCGCCCTCCTCAACCTCGGCAATCTGTATCGTCGCATGGGCAACTATGACGTAGCGGGAAAACTTCTCAATCACGCACTGGAACTTGAACCAGATGATCCTGAGGTGAACTACGGCGTAGGCATGCTCTACGCCATGGAGGACCAGACCGACAACGCGGCTCACTACCTGGAGAAGGCGATCGAGTTGCGGCCGGATTATCCGGAGGCTCTGAACAACCTCGGCATTTTGTTTGCGCGGGGGCGGAACTATCCAAAAGCAGAAGAACAGTTCAAGACCTGTATTCGCGTAGCTCCTGGTTTTGACCAGTCTTACCTCAACCTCGCGCGGTTGTACGTCAGCGAGGGAGACAGGGCCAAAGCTCGAGAAGTGGTGCAGGAACTGTTGCGTCTACAGCCCGAACATGCGGGAGCGCGTCGTGCATTGGAGATGCTACAATGAGCCCTTTGATCGGGATTCGGCAGCTTAGACATGCGATGTTCAGCCGCACCCCGGCCTCTGATCGAATCCCATTCGTGCTCCCCCTGCTTCAGGCAAGCACCGTAGTCCTACTGCTTGCTGTTACTCCTCAGCTATTTAGCCTTCAAAAGCAAACTTCGGCTACGCCTCAGAAGCGGCACAACGAAAAAATGTCGCCGAACCTGCAGGAAGCCGAAGCACTTCTTCAGCAGGGCCAATTCGAACAGGCCAAGGCAAAGATCGAGGCTGAGCTTCAGAAAAATCCGTCGAGTGTGGAAGCATACGACTTGCTCGGGTTCCTATACAGCGCGCAGAAGGACTACGCGAACGCAGTCGAGACTCTGCATAAGGCTCTGAGAATTGCCCCTCAATCAGCAAAGACGCATAACCTGCTGGGTAATATTTATGTGTCTCAAGGGAATATCGAGTCGGCAGAGAAGGAGTTCCGGGCTAGTTTGCGAACAGACCCGGCCAACCAGGAGGCTAACTATAACCTTGGTCTACTCCTGATGAGTAAGAAGCAGGCGGGTGAAGCTATCCGATGCTTAGAGCGGGTACGACCGGGCAATATCCCCACCAAGTTCAACCTGATCCGCGCTTATCTTGAAGACGGCCGAACGCAGGATGCGCTGCGAATGGCGACAGATCTCTCGGAGCAGAACAAGAGCGATATCCAGATGCACTTTACGCTCGGGGTCCTGCTGGCATCGGAAAAGCAGTACAAACCAGCGGAGCTTGAACTGGAGAAAGCCGATGCTCTGCAGCCGGGGACGTTCGAGATACTCTACAACCTCGGCCTGGCGTATCTGCGCGACAGCAACAATGCGAAAGCGGAAATAGTACTGAACCGAGCGCTGAAGCTGAAGCCCGATTCGCCGGAAACGCTCTCCCTGCTGGCTCAGGTCTATGCAAACGAGTCGCGGCCCCTTGACGCCCTCGATCTTTTGACGCGCGCCCACAAGATTGCGCCAGAGAATCCCGACATCATTTACCAGATGGCCCAGGTGACCATCTCACAGCATTATTTCGAAGATGCTATACCGCTGCTCGAATCTGGCCTGAAGATTGCGCCTCAGAGAGTGGACCTGACGGCTGCGCTCGGCGAGAGCTACTTTATGTCCGGCAAAGTAGACAAGGCCATCGAGGTTTTTCAGAGACTGCTCCAGATGGATCCTTCGTCGCGGTCCTACCTCTACCTGGGAATTTCTTACGAGAACCTCGGGAGGTTTGACGAGGCCGCACATTATTTCCAGGAAGGATTGAAGCTGAATCCGAACGACAGCGGTTGCCTCTTCCACCTCGGCTACATCGCGGAACGGCAGGGAGATGATCAGACTGCAGAGGCGAAGTTCCTGGCTGTGCTGAAGTTGCGTCCGGATTATCCGGATGCGCTGCTGGAACTTGCGAACCTGCGCATGGCAAAGAAGCAATATGCGGAGGCGGTTGACCTGCTACGGAGATATGTCAAAGTCAGCGCGAACCCGGCAACCGGCTATTACAAGCTCGCGATGGCGGAAAGGAGCCTGCACCAAACGGCGGCTGCCGACCGGGACCTCAGCGTGTTTCAGACGCTTTCGAAGAACACCTCGACGGGAGCCTATCCTTATGAGCACCTCTTCGACTATGTGGACAACCGGGCGAAACTTGCTCCGAAGGCGCGAGAGCAGATGGATATCGCCGAGCTCACCGAGGAGATCAAGAAACATCCGGACCAGCCGGAGGACCTGTACATGCTTGCGGAGGCATATCTGAAAGCGGGCAAGCCGGAGGAGGCGCGGCAAACGATCGCGGATCTGGACAAACTGAGTTCGGGCGACTATCGCACAGAGGCCGGCGCGGGCGTGCTGTTTGCCAGGTATCGGATGTACGACGATGCCATTCGTCATTTTCAACTGGCGCTGACGGCGAATCCGAATTCTGACGAGGTGAAGTTCGACCTGGCCGATGCGTATTTCAGAAAGGGGCGGTATGCCGAGGCGCTAGATGCGGCACAGCAGGTGTCGCCGGAAGGGCGCAAAGATGATGCGTATCTCGCACTGCTGGGCGATGTATACGCACATCTCGGCCAGATGGGCAAGGCACAAGAGATTTTCCAGGACGCGATAGCAAGGAATCCGGACAACGACCAGGATTATTTGTCACTCGCACTGTTGCAGATACGCAGCAATGATCTGGCGGGAGCGAAAGAAACGCTGCAGAAGGGACAGGCTCGGGTTCCTGGCTCTGGGAAAATTCTCTGGGGACTGGGGCTTGTTTCGGTTCTGGAAGGTAAAACTGCGGAGGCCGAGAATCAGTTCGCGAAGGCAGTGGACCTGCTTCCGGAGTGGCCGGGCAGCTACTCAACGCTAGGGGTCTTTTACTTTCAGATCGGACAGATCGAAAAGGCCAAAGAGGTGTTGAGCCGTTTTAAGAACAGCAATGCGGGCGGCCTCGATGTGAATCGCATTGAGCAGGTGCTGGCGCAGGCTTCGCCCAACGGTGAATCGAGCGACGCCCCGATGCCTATGGCCAGCCGGCAGCAACTGCTCCAACTCGCGCTGTCTCTCGCAGACCGGACGCTCTGAGAAGGCATGGTCAAGACCTATCCGATGAGTATGAGGGGCTCGAAGGTGTGCTGGTCGTTAGCTGCGGGAGCGATCGCAATGGCTATGCTTTGCCCCACGACAGTCGCACAACAAGCCAAGCCAAAGGATCAGCCAACTCCCACCACGGTTACATTCACGGATATTCGCAAAGCTGCAGGGATCACGTTTAAGCAGGATTCTACACAGACGGACGACAGGTATTACCTCGAGACAATGGGCACTGGAGTGGGATGGATTGACTACGACCAGGACGGATTGCTGGATCTGTATTTCGTTCAGTCAGGGCCGACGGATATCTACAAGCCTTCGACTCCGCTGCGGTCGGCTCTTTATCACAACAATGGCGACGGGACCTTCACCGATGTAACCGCGAAAGCCGGCGTGGCCGGCGAAGGACATTACGGGCAAGGAGTAGCCGTAGGAGACTTTGATAACGACGGATATCCAGATCTCTACGTGACCGGATACGGCCGCGCGATTCTTTACCACAACAACGGCAACGGTACGTTTACCGACGTTACTGCCAAAGCCGGTGTGGCTGATGAGGGCAACTGGTCGACGAGTGCGGGGTGGTTCGATTACGACAAGGACGGGTATCTGGATCTGGTCGTAACGAATTACATCGAATGGAGTCCGCAGAATAACCTGTGGTGCGGCGAGAAGAGGCCGGGCTATCGGTCCTACTGCAATCCCAACAACTACAAGGGGCAGAAGACAAAGCTTTACCACAATAATCACGACGGCACGTTTACGGATGTGAGCGATAAGTCAGGGGTTGGCAAGCCGGAGTCCAAGGGAATGGGGGTAGTTCTCGCGGATTTTAACAATGATGGCTGGACCGACATTGCAATCGCTAACGATACCTGGCCGAATTTTCTGTTCCTGAATAATCACGATGGGACGTTCAGAGATATTTCGCTGATCTCTGGGCTGGCAGCGAGCGAGGACGGCAAATACGAAGCCGGGATGGGCATCGACGCTGCGGACGTGGACGGCGACGGCTGGCTCGATGTGTACGTTACACATCTCGATTTCGAACTGAATCGGCTTTATCACAACAACGGCGATGAGACCTTTACCGATGTGACCTACAAATCGGGGATCGGCAACAAAGCAATGTTGCTGAGCGGTGTGGCGGCGAAATTTATCGACTACGATAACGATGGGTGGATGGATATTCTGCAACTAAACGGCGCGATGCTCGACAACGTGAATCTGTATCACGGCGAAATTTCCTATAAAGAGCCGCTTCTGATGTTCAGGAATCTGGGCCAGGGACGCTTTGAGAAAGCGTCCGATTCGCTGGGTGCGGACTTTCTGAAGCCAATTGCAGGGCGCGGGTTGGCGACGGCGGATTTCGACAACGACGGTGACATCGATATCGCAACGAATAATCGTGGGGACTATCCGGAATTGCTGCGCAATGACGGCGGGAATGCGAATCACTGGCTTGAGGTGCTGCTGATCGGGACGCAGTCGAACCGCGACGGGATTGGTGCAGTGCTGAAGCTTACTTCAGAGGGATTTGTTCACATGCAGCAGGCGGAAGGCGGGACCAGCTATATGTCGGCGAGCGATCCAAGAGTCCATTTTGGGCTCGGCAAGCGGACGAAGATCGATTCGCTGGTGATCACGTGGCCGAGCGGGCGGGTGGACAAGTTGACAGATGTGCCGGTGGACAAAATTATTGCGGTGAAAGAAGGCACAGGTATTGTTCCGCATCCATTCCCGAAGGTTCCCGCGAAATGAACTTTCAGCGCCGAAGATTTCTGGGCTCGTCATTGTTTGTTCTGAGCGGCACGCTGCTTGAGACGCTGACGACTCCGCTGTGGAAGTGGGACCGCACGCTGGTGGAGGCGGCGACCTCTCCTGTGCAGTATGTAGACGTGGCGCGTGAAGCCGGACTGACCGTACCCAATGTATGGGGCGGCCTGGACCATAAGCGGGTCATCATCGAGGCGAAGGGCAGCGGGCTGGCGTTCTTCGACTTCGACAACGATGGCTGGCTGGACATTTATCTCACAAATGGCAACCGTCTCGACGCGCAGTGGCCCGCTGGCAAGGCTCCGACTTCACATCTCTACAAGAACAATCGCGACGGCACATTCACGGACGTCACAGAAAAGTCGGGACTGGGGAAAACGGGCTGGCAGACCGGCGTTTGCGTTGGCGACTACAACAACGACGGATGGGACGACCTCTTTTCCTGCTTCTGGGGACACAACATTCTCTTCCATAACAATGGAGACGGCACATTCACCGATGTGACACACAAAGCCGGGCTCGATCAGAAGCAATGGCGATGGGGCGCGGGATGTGCCTTTCTCGACTACGACCGGGACGGGCATCTCGATCTGTTTGTCTGCAACTACATCAAGCTCGATCCGGACACGATTCCTCCGGCGGACAAGACGACTTATTGCCAGTGGAAAGGCGTTCCCACGATGTGCGGGCCGCGGGGACTTCCGGGCGACACCAACATCCTCTATCACAACAACGGGGACGGTACTTTCACGGATGTGTCGGAAAAGTCGGGGATCCTCAAGCCGGGGCCGAGGTATTCGATTACGGCTGTTTCCTATGACTTCGATAACGATGGATGGCCGGATATCTATGTCGCAGTAGATTCAGAGCCTAGCATCCTCTTCAAGAACAACCACGACGGGACGTTTACAGATGTTGCCGTCATGGCGGGCTGCGCGTACAGCGACAATGGCCACGAGCAGGCAGGCATGGGGCTTGCGGTTGCCGATTATGACTGCGACGGATGGTTCGACATCTTCAAGACGAACTTTGCGGACGACACCTGCAACCTGTACCACAACAATGGCGATGGTACCTTTACCGATGTTTCGTTTTCATCGGGCGTTGGGATCAATAATCGCTACGTAGCCTGGGGTTGCGGCTTTGTCGACTACGACAATGACGGCTGGGCCGACATTATTCAGATCAACGGGCACGTCTATCCGGAGATCGATAGCTATAACTTCGGGCAGACCTACAAGAATCCGCGGCTGGTTTACAAGAACCTGGGCAAGGGTAAATTCAAGGACGTGTCGGCAGAGATGGGGCCGGGCATCAGCGAGCAGTTTTCGAGCCGCGGCGCAGCCTTTGGTGACTACAACAACGACGGCGGCATGGACGCTGTCATACTAAACATGAACGACCCGCCTTCCCTGCTCCGGAACGACGGCGGTAACAAGCAGAACTGGATCAAGCTGAAGCTGATCGGCACGAAGTGCAACCGCACGGCCATCGGAGCGCGTGTCCGCGTAGTGACGGGCGATCACGCCCAGATGGACGAGGTCCACAGCGGCGGAAGTGTGATGTCGCAGAGCGATCTGCGGCTGCATTTCGGATTGGGAAGCGCGGAGACCATCGACCTGATCGAGGTGAAATGGCCGACAACGCAGAAGGTCGAGAAATTCACCAAGGTAAAAGCGAACCAGATCCTCACGATTCGCGAGGGAGACGGTATCGTCTCCGGTGCTAAGCCCTCGCTGAAGTAGCGGGGCTCAGTATCACTGTTTGAGCAGCGCGTCGACCCCGGCCTGGGCAATCTGCTCGTCGATCTCAGACTTTGCACCGCTCGCGGCTATCCCGCCCAGTATCTGCCCATCGACCTTAATTGGCAGGCCTCCCTGGTTAGGAAAAAAATTGGGGAAAGCCATTGCCTCGACGCTGCCGTTCTTCACGGTGTCGGCCGCGTTCTTCGACGGAGAGCCGTAAAAGGCGGCGTGGCGGGCCTTCTTCTGAGCGAACTCGATCGTGTTGAGCGAAGCTCCATCCGCCTTCTCGAAAAACAGAAGGTTTCCGCTTGGGTCGACGATGCAGATCGTGACTTCGACGTTCAGTTCCTTGGCTTTCGCTTCGGAAGCGGCGACCATCGCCTTGATGGCAGCGAGACTGAGATATTTCTTGCTGGGCAGATCGGCGGCTAACATGGTCATGGCTGGAATAAGTATCGCAGCTAACAGTCTTCGCACAGTGGGCGCTCCTGATCGAGGGTCTTCAATTGCCCACCAAGGATATCGCGCCGGTCAGTTCGGGGATGGATGGGCAGACTTCCCGCCCACTACGATCAGGAATTGCTCGATTTCCTGCCGCTGCTGTTCGACTGCGGCAGCCTGCTCTTTTTCGAGATCGGCGTGAAGACGGAATTGCTCCTTTGCTTTGGCGGGTTGGGCGGTGCGTTCGTAGACGACTCCAAGCCGGTAGTGAGCCTCGCTGAGTTGAGGGTTGATCTCGATTGCCCTTGAGTAGAAGCTTATGGCCTTCTCGTAGTTATGCTCGGTGAAGTAGAGGATGCCCAGTTGGAGGCAGGCTTCGTCGTACTTGGGGTCGAGCGATGTGGCCTTGATAAGCAAGGTTTCCACCGGCTCCAGGTCGTGCGGGTCGTCGGAGGCCTTCTGCCGCCTCCAGAACGCCATTGCATAGTAATAGTTGGCACGCGCATTGCCGGGTTGCAGATCGAGGAAGCGGTGGAGCTTCGGCTCAACACAAGGCAGAGGCGTAGGCGCGACACCGTCAATTCTGCCGAGGAAGAAGTAGGGAGCGGCGTCCGCCGGGTTCAGATCGGACGCAGCGCAGAGCCGAAGTGCGGCGTCATCATATCGGCCGGCCGCAAAGAGAGCAGCGCCGAGCGCGGCGAGCATTCTGGCCGATTTAGGATGCGCCTCGGAGCCTTTGGTAAAGACTTCTATCGCGGGGTCGACGGCGCGATGGAGTAGTAACTCGGAGCCCCACTTGAAATAGTTCTGCTCGCTGGGGTCGAGATGGACGGCGAGTTCGTATTCGCGGACAGCACCCAGCGAGTCTCCAGTTTGCTCATCGAGGTCGCCGAGTAGGGTGTGCAGTTCGGCAGTATTTTCGTGCGCGAGCAGGTTCTGCACGTGGACGCGGGCCGCTCCGGAGTCACCGGCTCCCTTTTGAGCGAGAGCGAGGTCATATTCATTGCCCTGATTTGAAGGGTCGATCTGGAATGCGGCCCGAAGCAGTGGAATCGCCTCGCTGTAGCTTCCGGTGCGAAGACAGAACTCACCGAGGCGATGATTTGCCTCGAAGCTCCCCGGCGAAGCGGCGAGCGCTGCCCGCAAACTCGCTTCTTCTTTTGTATCGATGGCTGCGGTGGGCGTGTCGGGCTTGAGCGAAGTGGTATCCCGTGTAAGCGATTCGCTGGCGCGCAGGCTGGTGTCAGCGCCGTGGCCGGCGGCGGCGGTGCGATCGACGATGCCCGCCACGGTGAAGTTCGGCTGGTCGGCGAAGGCCATGTCTCCAGCGGCTGGAGGCTCAAGAACCAGGTCAGCTGTCTGATCTGTGAGCGAAGTCAGTGTGATGCTGGTCGGGCGGCTGCGCAGTCCGGAGCGCTCTGCCGTGAGGATATAGGATCCGTTTGGCAACCCAGGAAAGGCATAGACCCCTGCGGCGTTAGTTCGTGTTTCAAGTGCTCCTAGAGCGCCCTTCGGGTCGAGCCGTACGGCTGCACCGACAACGGGTTTATGAGTCGAGTCGAGGACAGTGCCACGAATGGCAGCGCCGTCTCGGGACTGGGCCATCACAGCACTAACGAGCAGTGTTATGGCTATCGCTGTAATGACTATCGTGCTGCGCCAGAATCGATTCGGCCGGTGTTGAAACGTCTTCACTGTTCGATGCTCTTCGGAAATTTTACTCGCTGACTTTGCAGAAGGTGGGGCTTCGTGAACGGCATAGTAGGCTAGAGCATCGGTTTGAACATGCTGGCTCTCCTGGGTTTGGTCACGATTCTGGCGCTGCTCGGCGCGATCCTGAGCAAGCGGGTTTCGCCACTGGTCGCACTGGTCGTGTTTCCGGTGGTGGCATCGCTGGTGGCGGGGTTCGGGCTGCGCACCGGGCGCTTCATGATGGAAGGCATTCAGGGCATCTCGGGTGTGATCGGGATGTTTGTGTTTGCGATCCTGTTTTTCGGAGTGGTGACGGAGGCGAGGATGCTCGAGCCGGTAATCGAGCGCCTTCTCAAGTGGATCGGCAACCGGCCATCGCGTATCGTTCCCGGCAGCGCACTCCTTGCATTGCTCGTCCATCTGGATGGATCAGGGGCCGTATGCTTCCTGGTCACGGTACCGGCGCTGCTGCCTCTGTATCAACGCGTCGGGATCGACCGGAGAATCCTGGCTTGTGTGACTTCAATGGCCGCAGGTGTGAATTTCCTTCCGTGGACTGGGCCGACGTTGCGAGCGTCGGCAGCTTTGCATATTTCGACGTCGAGCATCTTCGTTCCGCTGATCGGAGTGCAGGCGGTAGGGCTGGCGTTTGTTTTTGCGACAGCACTGTGGCTCGGCATGCACGAGGAGAAACGGCTAGGGAAAAGGCACATCGATGCGATTCACCGCCAGACCAGACATCCTTTGCAGGATTCGGGAAGTCTTCCGAAGAACTTTTATCTCAACCTCGTGCTAACTGCCGTTGTACTGGGCGTGATGGTGAGCGGCAAGATCGATCCCGCAATCATTTTCATGCTGGGAACCGTGATCGCACTTATGCTGAATTTCCCGAGCCTCAAGGCGCAACAGACGAGACTGGCAGCGCATGCTCCGGCAGCGATTCTGATGGCCAGCATTCTGTTTGCGGCGGGGTCATTCACGGGGATCATGAAGGGCACGGGGATGCTGAATGCGATGGCGGCGGCCGTGGTCCATCATCTTCCGCAGCATGGCGCGAAGTACATGCCGCTGATTCTGGGGCTGACAGGGATGCCGCTGAGCCTGCTCTTCGATCCTGACTCCTTCTACTTTGGAGTGCTGCCCGTATTGGCGAATGCGGCGGGAGCTTTTGGGATCCCACCGGTGACAATGGCACAGTCGGCATTGCTGGGGCTTCATACAACAGGATTTCCGGTGAGCCCGATGACGCCGGCGACGTTTCTTGTGGTTGGCCTGTCGGAGATCACGCTGGCGCAACATCAGCGCTTCTCGATTCCCTACCTGTTTCTGGCTTCCCTGGTGATGACTCTGGCTGCGGTCGTTCTCCGAGTTATTCCGCTATAAGCCGTAGATTCGCGACAAAGTCTTTTCTGACCCGAGCGGGCA
>Ga0335085_10016535_pt1 | contig 10658 bp, 5 predicted proteins | sample Lox_Sample_45_FD_206712 | JGI IMG/M metagenome (GOLD analysis project Ga0335085, IMG submission 206712) | Soil microbial communities from Loxahatchee National Wildlife Refuge, Florida, United States - Lox_Sample_4.5 | ecosystem: Environmental > Terrestrial > Soil > Wetlands | place: USA: Florida...
CGCCTCGTAACCGCCCCGGCCGCCGGCGGATTCATCACGGATGCGCTGTCCCTCCAGGGTGTAGCCAAAGCGGAAAATCGTCCATCGGCCCGGGGGTACATCCCACTGGATGCGTCCGTCCGCCGCCATCGACGGCGTAAGGTCCTCCGCCTCATTGGCCTTGTAATCGAACGCTCCGTCGTCCTTATACTCTTCACCCATCACCACGGGCCCCTCGCGTGGATAGTCCCAGAAACTGCGATTTCCGGATTTGAACTTCCACCACTTGATCCCCGGGCGAACATCCGCTTCGTCTCCTTTTCGCAGCAACACGGCTTCCGCCACCTTCACCGGAACTCCGTAGGCTGACACCATCAGGAGACGGAACTTCCGGGCCCGCACCTGGGGAAATTCCACCATCCGCCCTCTCCCGTTTTCGAGGCTGAATCGGGAAACCGTGGAAAAAGCTTTGCCGTCCGCCGACACTTGCAATTCGCAGTCCCGAGGCCCATTCTGCGGCCCCGGCAGCACGTAGAATCGGTTGGCGGTAATTGGCTCTCTGTATTCCAATGCGAGCCAGGCGGGCTGAGTCGGACTGGGCATCTTCTTCGCGGAAGACCAGAAGGTTTCCGGGTCGCCGTCCGCGGCGTCGGGGGGTGCGGAGTTCCATTCCCCCACGTACCCGCTGAAGGTGGAACTGGCAGTCACCGCGACAGGGGTAAGGGGGCGAGTGGGTTTCTCCCGCACCGCGACCACCGCCACGTCGTGATAGTAGCTGTCCACTACGGGCGGCTGAGGCAGAATTTGAGAAAGCTTCTGCCGCCCTTCCACTTGCACTTCGGAATAAATCAGCTTCTTGTTAGCCAGGTCGGGCGTGATCCAATACCCGCCACTGTCCCAGCCGTCACACAGGTTGACGCTCACCCCCATGCCCAGGCGGCTTGCCTCGCGAAGCGCGTATTTAAACAATTCGTGCCACTGCGGGGTAAGAAACAGGGTCCCGGGAGGAGTCTTTCCTCCCCCGCCCTGGAAAATCAGAACCCCGTTGATCCCTTGCCGCTTCATCTCCTCGAGGTCCCGGGTTATTCCCTCTTTGCTGACATTGCCGTTAAGCCACCACCAATACACCCAGGGCTTGGCCGAGTCCGGCGGAGCGGAGAAGCTTTCCGCCAACGCCTCGGTATTCTCGCCGGCGCGCCCCGGCCAAGCAGTCCCAATCAGAACGAGGAAGAATGCCAACACATACCAGGACCTTTTCACACAACCTCCCAAAAGCAGTTTGCCAGCAGGTGTAGCACGGACCTGTTCTTTAGGTCCGCGGCTTTCCCTTGCCCGCTGGTACGAGCCGTGGACCTAAAGAACAGGTCCGCGCTACCCTTTTCTAAATTCGAGGCGGGGCGCCTCCCTCCTTGGGGGAAATCCGGCGTGTGGTTTTGGATCTGCAACCCTCGCCCCCTTGGGGGAGAGGGTGGCTCGCAACCGGCGCTTTCATCAGCCGGGGCGAGTCGGGTGAGGGGGTCAACGCCGAAATGCATCATCGAGACTCGACGGCGAGTCCTCATCTTGGCGCCAACCCCCTCACCCCCACGACAAGCAGAACGTGGGGCCCCCTCCGCCTTGCGGTTCCCCCTCTCCCCCAAGGGGGCGAGGGAAAATGAATTTTTCATAGGGTGATCAACGGATCAGTCTCCCCTCCACCAAGATCAGAGGTGGCTGCCACTGAACAAGTGCAGGGTCTCCCAGCCCCGCCGTAAAGTGAGGTCCCCAAATCTGGCATCCTGCTACTCCAGGTAAAAAACTTCTTTCATCATCGCGAAGCGCTCCCCCGGTTGCTGATCCGGCACCGGTTCAAACAGCCTTCCCATTTCCTTCTGCCAGCGCTGGTTGACGGGGTCTTTCGCCAGCTCATCCCAGGCGTGGTCAAAGTCTTCAATGTGCATGAACAGGAAAAGCTCCTGGCCACGCCGAAAGATCGAGTACTTCGAGATCCCGACCTCTTTGATCTTGGCCAGAAGCTCCGGCCACACGTGCTCGTGAGACCGTTCGTATTCCTCAATCGCGTCGGGTTTGATTCTCAATTTAAATGCATATCGCGGCATGTCCAAACCTCCTCGGATTCCAAGTCCGTCACTTCGTTAACGTCACCACGGCCACGGACAATCCCTGCAAACCAAGTTTTTCGCCACTCAACTTCGCAGTGGCGGCTGGTTGGAAACCCGTCGTCTGGTCGATGTATGCAACGTCCGCCCCATCGCCGCCGGGAATCGTGACCTCAAAGCTCCGATTCCGCTTGTTGATCAGCAGCAGTTTGTGCTTGCCTTCGCGGGTCACGAAACCCTGGGCGTAGACGTAGGGAAGACTGGAGGTGGTATCGGTGATCTTGTCGCCGGGGGCGAAGTTGTCGTGAAGCAGTTTTAAGACTTGAGCGCGAGTGTTGGGTTTCCCGGTGTTCCAATCCACCATGGACACACTGGGAAACTGACTCGGATAACCCACCCACTGAGAATCGCCCGCTACGTCGATTCCCAGCTTGGCAAGCTCCGTATAAACGTAAGCGTAATTCGCGGCACTCAAATTCCAGTAGGACTGGGGGAAATCCTTAAAGACATAGCCCGGCTTCCCCTCGTTAAAGTCACTGGGGTCTTGCGAGCCGATCTCATCCACGGTCGTGCGCGTCTGCGGCGAGAGGCGCTCGCGGGTCTTTTGGATAAAGCGCACGGTGTTTATGAACCCATCGGCCTGGTCCCAAAAAGAGTGGATTGTGCTTTCGGAGTCCGCGTCGGGAGTCGCACAGGCATAGAAATGATAGGAGATCATGTCCAGCGGAATCCCTGGCTTGTGGTTCTTGGGGTTAAGGAAGTATTCAAAATATTGAGGTGACGTGGATGGAAACCCCAGAGCCAAACCGACGAACTTCACTTGCGGATCGGCCTTGTGCATGGCGGCCACCACCGCGTCGTAGAGGTGCGTGTAAGTTTCCGGTGAGATGTTGTGCTCGAGGTCGATTTCGTTCAGGACTTCCCAGTAGTCGATCTTGTAGTGATGTCCGGATTCGTGGCGCTTGCCGTATTCATCCGTGAATCCGCCTCGCGTGTACCAACTCAAAAGGCGCGCGTAATAATCCGCCACCTCCTTGTATGTCGGGTCGCGTAACTCCGTGCCTTGTTCGTAGTCCCACACCGGCTGGTCCGGGTCGGCGGGGTAGGCAACCGGCTTATCGGTTTTGTACATCCATTGCGGAATCGTGCTGAAATTGATAATCACCGAGTGCCCCGCCGTGGCATTGATGAAGTCTTCCGTCATCGGGTCAATCAGCGAAAAGTCCCAGGAAGTCTTGCCGTTCTTGGGCGGATCGAGTTCGGCGACTCCCAGCTTGGGGTAAGGCAGCCAGGGCACGTAACGAACGTAGTCCACGCCCATTTCTTTCAAAGACTGGTAGGTCGTATCGTGAATCTTCGTCCCCCGGCGCAGGGGCGGGTTGACCACCACTTGCAGCGTCGCGTTGGTTTTGGAAACCATGACCACTTTGTCCCAGTCAACTTTAACGGAAGCTGCTTCCGGTGGGGCAGAAGTTGTTTCTGTCTTCTGGGATGAACAAGACGTGATGGCTATCATCACGCCTGCCGAACAGAGAGCGATATATTGAAGAACCTTACTATTTTTCATGGCATCTCCTCCAAGCTGGAAAATCAATCGCGAATCATTATGAAAATCCCTGCGCATGGTATGGCGCCCTTGCAGGGTACGAATAAGTCGGCACGTGCCGGGCTAAAGCCCGGCGCCTGGAGTTAATACACTTTCGCCACCCACTCTCGAGAATCTCGGCCCTCGCCCCCTTGGGGGAGAGGGCAGGGTATTTGCACACGCACTGTCTCCCTATCCAACGTTGACGTCGTCACCAATGTAGAAACTCCCAGGAAAGGCTGCGCCTTTCCGCACAGCAGACGGCGGAGCCGCTCTGAGCGGACCGAAGGCAAACGTTACCTCACCTCGATCAGGTAAATTGAGCGCGGTTCCATCACGATATCAAGTACGCCGGGAAGTTCGAGCTCTTTTTCCTTTTTCTGGTCCCCGTTATGAATGACCAAGGCTTTGCTCCCCGCTCCCTCCAGTTCCACGCGCGGAGTTTCCGGCAAGTCGGCATAATTCAACAACACCACCCCCACGCGCCCGTCCTGCGCTTTCCAGGTTGCCGACTGCACCAGAGGTTCCTTCCCCCAACCGAAGTCTCTCTCCGTAACGCCGCTCACCTTCCAGGGTCGTAGCATACGCCCATAGACAAGATAATCGCGGGCCACTCCGGCACGGAAGTGGGTGATCCTTTTGGTCCAGTCGATAAACGCCGCCTGATCAGGCACGGCGCGGTCCCACGTCTGGTCCCAGTCGTACTCCACCCTTCCCTTGTCTCGTAAGGTGAAATTGATGAAGTAACCGTTCACCAAAGCCCTCGCCACCGAAAGGCGAAGCGCTTCGTCGTTGACCCTGTTGGTATAGAACCCCAGAAAGCCATTGGCGTATTCGTGATACAGATACGAATACAAAGGGGTCAAATGGAAACGGGAATCCCAAATCTGAAAGTTCTGAAGGTGAGTCTCCGGCGGAGCCCCTTCGCAGGACATCGCGACCGTAGGATTCACTGCCCTCGCCGTGGCCACGTCGGCCTTTATTAGCCCATCGAAAGCCTCTGCCATCCACGGCCCGGGCACGGGTGGATGACCATGATTGGTGGCGTAACAAGCCCTGGGGCCCGGCCCCTGATCGAACTGCTGCACGACATCCGGCCCCAGTTCCGCCATCCCTCGCGTCATGTTCAGTAGCATCTGGCGGCCTTTCTCCGTCCCCACGCAGGTCACGTAATTTGTTCGCCACGGCCAAACATCTTCCAGAAATGTTCCATCCCACTTACGGCAAACGGCATTTTCCCCATCGTGCTCGCGGAAATAAGGCATGCCGTCGTAGTGGGTATTCTTTTGCGATGTCACCCAGCAGAGGCCATCACCGTAAATCATGGGATGCCATCCCCGCGCTTTCGCCTTGACCATGAACTCGCGAAACGCCGCTTCCCCTCCCACCGGCGGGTAAGCATCGGGCTGCACCCATGGGCCACCATGCTCCCAATTAAAGATGATGGGCAGCAAAGGGCTCTCAAGCGCCGACGCCCACTTATCCAGATAAGGCAGCGCATTCGTCAAAGGCGTGTATTCGGGGTTTTCCGCTGCCGGCGGATCCCAATCCCCCTGACCGCGCATAGGGAATGAAATAGCGGGAGGAGAATCGGCGATCCACTTGGGGATATCGGTTCTCTGGCCCATTTTCGTGGCGCAGAACGGCTGCTTGGATGCCCAATCGCGATAGATCTCGGCCGCGGCGTACCAGTCGCCTTGGAACGTGCCCAGCACCACGTTATAGCCGAGTTTGCTTTCGCCGGGTCCTCGCGTACCGGGGTAATGTCCCAGCCCCATCAGGACCCCCTCGGATTCAGGCACCGGTGCCAGGAACTTTGGCAATCCCTTGGGATCGTCGCACGCCACGTAGAGGCCGCCCGCATCGTTGTAATAAGCCATCAACTGGGTGGAGACCCACTGGCCGGGATAATTGTTGAAGCGCCAAAGCTCCGGCGTGTCGGAGAGCCTTCCCCCCCAGGCGGCCGTCTCCAAGGTGGGATCGACCGGCGCCGTCTCCGTCCCATCCCCGAAGGATGAGAGGATGTGGCTGTGGTTGTGGTTTTCCGAGTTGTCAAAGGGAACTTCCACGACGGGAAACTGAATATGCCCGATCCACATCGAGGTCCGATTGTTCAATTCCATGGTCCAATAAGTTAATGGCTGTCGGGAAGGACAGCGGACGGTTACGTGGGCATCTACCGGCAAGCCCCCGATTTCTTCAAATTCGATCGTGATCGTCTCTCCCTCCGCGTCCCGGCTTCTCTTAACGGTCACCTCTTTGGCTTGCGAGGAGGTGACCGTCTTGAATTCCGCATGATCATTCATGAACTCGATCTTGAAGAGTGGTAAGCGGGCGTGACCCTGAATCAGCAGGTCGTGGTCAGGGCCAAAGGTTGATCGCAGTGAGGCGATGGTTCCTTTTTCCGAATCGATAACCAGGCGGTAGCCGGAGTTGATTACAATAACCGCTTCCTTCGCCGGGGTCGCACCGAAACCTGCAAACCCCAGCGGAGCCGCCAGAAATACCCCAAGAATTAGCCAGACTGTAAGTATTGCCGGGTGATTCTTTCGTCTCATATGGATCATCTCCCAAACCGGATTTCGTAAGTAAATATTGATCTCTACATATTTCGATTGATAATCTCCGGTGTCCTGAGTCAAAAGTGCCTTGCAAAAATCGCTATGGTGGAAACGGAATTTCCGAAGCCCCGTCAGGGGCGATATCAAGTAGCCCATGGCGTAAGCCGTGGGGATTGGGCCCTCTCCCCCTTCGTCCCCCTCTCCCGCCTGGGCGGGAGAGGGGGGAGGGGGTAAGGGTGGGCGATCTGACCCACGGCTTCTCCGTGGGCTAAATGACAGCGCCCGCTTTGCGGGCTGGCAACTTCCCTGGCCTGTAGCGGCGGTCTCCGACCGCCGTCGCCGATCGGAGATCGACGCTACAGTTGGCGGCGATCAAAGATCGATGCCACAAACCTACTGCCGCGCACAATTCAGCTCCACGTGCACTTCCGGCGTGATCTTCACCGGTCCCACCAAGCCGTCGACATCGATGTTGTTAAGCAGCGGAAAGCGCTCGCCCACATCGGTGCCGTTTGACATCGTATTCGTCACCACAATCTTCAAGTCATTCGTTCCCGGATGGGCAAATGGCGTGAGGTCGAAGCGGTACGGCTCCCAGACTTTGGTTCCCACGAACTTGTTGTTGACCCAGACGTCTGCCACTACTCCCACCTTTCCACAGTCCAACATGATCCGCTTGTTCTCGCCGAAGTACGAGGGGGAAAGTGTGACTTGCCGCTCATAGGAAGCAGAGCCCGAATAGAACCGCAAACCGGTCTTAGCCCACACGGCTAATTGAAAGGGCGCAGTCCCTGACAGGAAATTAACCGGATCAGTGAGGTAGTGGTCTGCGGGGATCCTTATGGCGACTACGTTTCCAGTTTCCCGCAAGGAGGAGAAGCGCCATTCCGTACCCTGCGCTGAAAGTGGCCGGCCATTCAAGAAGACCTGCGAACCTTGCGGTAAATCAACACGGCTCATCCCCACGGCGCCGGGGGGCACGTCCATCCGGTACCAGCGCATACCTGCTTTAAGCACCCGAGTGGCTTCTGCGGAGGGCAGCGATTTTGTTGGGGAATCGATGATGTCAGGCATGACGCTGCCATTCGGATTGGCAATCCTGAACATGAATTTCAAGTTGCCCGCGATTTTCACCAACACCGCGTTCCATCCCGGCTTGAGGACACAATCGCCTTTGACACCCCAATAATCACGCATATCCATGTAATAGAGATCGGTGTACCGGGAAACCACCTTTTCGCCGTTTACCCATACCTTGACGTTCTTGGCGGTGACGCGAATCTGTGCCGGCCGCCGGTCCGGCGAGTAGACGTAGGTAAAAGCGTAAGCTACCGGCCCCATGGATGGATCCCATCCCGACGAGTGGTGCTGAAAATCACCGGAAATAACCGTGTGCAGGTCCACGAAATAATCCGTGGAACTGTAAAGTTGCCAGCGCTGTTCCTTGGCGGCAGACCCGTAGATCCAAAAATCCCAGCTTAGACCACCCTCCTCCAACCCCGCGACTCGGTAGACAGATTCGAGGGCCTGCTCCTTTTCCGGAGGAAATACTTCATTAAAGCCCTTTCCCCAGGTATTCGGGAATGGACCGATCGTGTACCAATTGCGGACCGTATAGTCTTCCGGCGAGAGCCACTGTTGTTTCCAGTCGGTTGCGGAAAAGCCGGGCTTGCCCCATCCCGCCGCTTCTCCTTTGTTCTCTGCGTCAAACCGGGTCGCAGCATAATACATGGGGATGGTGTGGGCATCGGGATGGAATTGCCATGAGCCATCCAGGCTGACGGCAGTGGGGAGTTCACCCGCAAGGTTAAATTCGCCGCGATAGGAATGCTGATCGTCCCGCAGTTCCACCTGGTAATTCTGCCTGGTTGCCGGACCGTCGGCAGAAACTTTTACCCCATCTGCATCGTGCGAGAGCACCGCCAGATTCTCAAAGTCCGAGCGGACCATCTGCGCGGTTTGCGGCGATTCGCCGCCGGGGCTGAACACTACATAGAACGCGTCCCAGGGACCGAAGGAGAGAGTTACCTCCGTCCCCGAGGGGGTGTGGCGATAGAAAAGCGGGCTTCGATCTCCAGTAAGGGCGTCCCAGCGTTCCGGCACGCCGGACACAGCAAGTTGGACCGTCAGGCGTCGCGGCTCGGCGGAATCATTGACCACCCAATAGAAATCCTGGCCCAGCTTTTGCCGATGCAGGACGTAGAAATGCGCCGCCGACCCCTCCAAAACTTTCACATCGCGGGGAATGCTCTCCTCCAGAAGCTGGACCAGGAGCGGCACACTATCTCGGACAAAATAGGCCTTTCCTCCGTGGCCATTGGTATTCAAGGTGTATTCGGCGGTCAAACTGCCCGTCCCAAAGACCCTCTGGGCAGACTGTTGAAGCTCTCGATCATCCTTGCCATTTTCTGGGGAATTGTTAGGTATCCACCTCAGGGCAAAGACCGTACCCCCCGCGTCGTAGAACTGCTCGATTTTTTTCATCGAGGCGATAGGCAATGTTGGGGTCGGGGGTAACACCAGGACGCGGAAAGATTCGTTCCCCTCGGTCAGTTCCGATCCTTTAATGCCCGCCTGCTGGAGGTAGTAAGAATCCATGACATCGGAGTCGATTTGGTGACCGGTCAACTGCCGAATCAGGGCAGCATAATCCCGGTCCATGACATCCACGTCGTTGCCCCAATCCTTCCCTTGCGCAACCTGCCGGGAGTCAAAGACCGGATCCATGTCGGCCCATACCGATTCCACGGGTTCAAAAATCACCACCGGGGCGACGTGGCGGCCCTCCGCATTCATGTAACTGACCCTGCGTACGTAATCAGCATAGAACGTGAAGTCCTTCCACCACGGCTGCTGGTAAAACCAGCTTGGGTAATAGGTGATCTTTTTCGGCTCGTAGTCGAAGGCATGGGGTATAAAGAGATTAAGCCCCCACGCGGCAAAGCCGTTTGTATCCACGCGAATCTTCTCCGGCGATAGGTAGGATTCACCTCCCAGGATCGCCGAGTTTTCGACGGCGTAGCGGGTTCCCTTGAAGTGGGCAACCGAACCCGACTCCTTGTAATCGCGGGGATCACGCCCCCGGTCCCAAAGCCCGTCAGTCTCGGGGAAAGAGCCGTGTCGCATAACCTCCATTAAATTCCCCTGGTATTCGGTTGCGTGCAGAGGGTCTTCCCACAGCGAACTGACATGCCCCACACCTCTCTTTTCGCACCACTCTGTAATCAGTCCCGCGTTGTTGCGCGCGTAAAGCTGCGTCACCGTATCCATGTAGTCGCAGCGAATCTTTGTCCCCTGGGTCCCACCTTCATAAACGAGCAGAGGCAGGAACTTTCGCAGGTCATATCCATGGCGGCTTTGAAACAAGTCGAAGAGCTTGGGAGTCCACGCGATGGAATATCCGTAAGATCCTTCGCCGTCGGAGACGATGAACTTGATGGTGCTGCCGAAATATGAGGGGAACCGCCTGTAGTACTCGTCGTACACCAGGCGAATGAAAGTCCGCATCGCATCGTCGCTCAGCACATCGATATATTGACCCTCGGAACTGCTCTGCGTGACATAAAACACCATCACTTTCCAGCGTCCCTTCCCGGGTGGCGTCCAAGAGAACGTCCCACCTTGCAGGGAACCGGAAACGTCCACGAGAGAGTTGGGGTCCAACTCCGGCTTGTCGAGAGGGACCTTGCCGTAAGTCGCCGCCGTGAGGAAGTCCTGGCCCGGTTGCCACTCCGCGTACTTCCATTGCGTGGCCACAGCAATGCGCACGGCGGAGTCCGGCACCTTATCAATTACCAAAGGCTTGCCGCCCCAGGCGTCCTTCTCGATATAGGCCAGGCTCTTCATGGCATAGTCGAGATTCTCCTTCAGGGTGCGGCTTTGCAAGTACTTGGTGTCCTCGGACCATGGCGACCAAACGTCGCGTGCTGCGCCGTTCGGCCATTCGTACTCGTCATCGAAGTTCAACGTGAAGTTCTGCTTGCGCGCCTCGGCCAGGGCCGCGCCCATAGCCTCAAACCACGCATCGGAAAGATACGGAGTCTGCAATCCCATAAATGGAAACATGATGCAGGAGTAAACGTGGTGCGCAACCATTTCATCGATTTGCCGCGCCAGTTCTTTGCCGTCGAGCTTTCCGTTCCACCACCAGTAGGGAGTAACGCTGTATTCGCGCGGGGGATTGAGGAAGGCGGTGTACAGCGACGAGGCCTCCGGAGCGGTCGCCGGCGCGGCTTCCACAGCACGATTGCGTAATAAGAATGATGGGCCCAGTATGAGAACGATGCCGGCTGACAACAGGATGGTTTTGATCTTCCATTTAGAGAATAAGTGCATTAATGGCCTCCTCGGAATACGATCTCGCAAATAGTCGCGCGACGCGCCTTGGAGTGCGGCGGCTCGACGCCGCCTTGGAATAACGCGGGGACGATGACC
>Ga0335085_10016536_pt1 | contig 10657 bp, 11 predicted proteins | sample Lox_Sample_45_FD_206712 | JGI IMG/M metagenome (GOLD analysis project Ga0335085, IMG submission 206712) | Soil microbial communities from Loxahatchee National Wildlife Refuge, Florida, United States - Lox_Sample_4.5 | ecosystem: Environmental > Terrestrial > Soil > Wetlands | place: USA...
CCGGTGAGGAACGGCGAGGGCAACTCATCGAGATCGCGCATGCGATCGACCGGCGGCGAGGCGACGAAACGGCCGTCGGCATCGAGATAGCTGATGCCCTTCATGCCCGACCAATCGCGCGACGGAAAGCGATCGAGAATCTCGGTGAAGGTTCGCTCACCTTCATTGTGCACGACGACGTCGATGAACGGGTGGGCGCGAAGAAATTCCTCTGCATGATCCGGAACATGCGGGCCGCCGAAAACGATGAGCAGGCCCGGCTTGCGCCGCTTCATCCGCCGCGCTGCCTCAAGGGAGATCTGCGCATTCCAGACATAGGTACTGAAGCCCGCTATCTCTGCGCTCGCCAGCCGCTCGACGATGTCGCGAATCGGCATGCGCTTGTAGAGCATAGGCAGGAAATTAAACCGCTCCGGCTCAGCGAGCTTGCTGCGCGCGTAGGACTGCAGGCAGGCGATCGAATAGGGCAGATAATTCTGCCCGGAGAAACTGTTGTTGATCTGAACCAGACCGACATCAACCATTCGAGTAGCCACCTCAGATTGCGGCAAGCCGCGACTCGATGACGTCGAGGGGGTCTTCGAGCAAATCCACGCCGAAGATTTTATCGGTCATGTAGATGCCCCCCAAGGCAATCGTCTGCTCGAATCGCCTTGAGACTACCAGATCGCGCAACTCGCGCCGCTCCATCAGGTGCACGGTGCCACGCTCCTTGCGCGCATAATCCGCCGCGGGTCTGCCCCGCAAGCCCACAAAAAAATAATCTGTCACGTTCTCGCGGTTGAGCATCAGCCGGCACGGCCCAACCCTCACCAAATAATCGCAGACGAAGCCGGTTTCCTCAAGGATTTCCCGCTTCATCGCCTGTTCCGGCGTCTCGCCCGGCTCGATCGACCCGGCCGGAGTCTCCAGCGTAAGGCGACCCAACGGCGGTCGGTATTGGTCGATGAGCACGGCCCTGCCCCGTTCGTCCAGCACCACGGCGATAACGCCGTTGGCGCGGAGCAGGACGTAGTAGGGCTCCGTGCTACCGCCGGGCTCATCTCCCGGATCAATGGTTGCAATCTGGAACCAGGGCGTATGAAACGCGGTCTGCGGCTTCAACGCCATGGATAATCCTCAGCGTTCTCAGGCCGGTATATGATGCATGAGCCGTGCTGATCGAGCCCGAACGGAACTTCGATGCACCCCGGGAGCGCCTCGGCGACGTCCTCGCGGCGCTCGGGCGGCACATAAAGCAGCACGAAGCCGGTGTTGCCGGCGCCAAGAAGCTTTCCCCCGATCGCCCCGGCGTCGAGCGCACGCGCATAGAGCGCGTCGATATGCGGGGAAGATACTTGCTCGCTCAATCCGCGCTTGAGCTGCCACGCCTCATCGAGAAGATAGCCGAAATCGTCGAGGTTGCCCCGACGCAGGACCTCGGCGCCCTCGTCGACCATGGCCACCATCCGGCGAATGCTGTCAGAGTGAGCCTCCAGGTTCTGCGTGACGCTGTTGGCGATATGAGATGCGATGCGGCTGCGTCCCGGAAAGAACAGCATGAGGCGCTGCAGCAACTGCGCGCTGCGTGCCTCGGAGAGTCCGAGCGGCTGCACATCGAAGCTGCCGTCGCAACGAAATCGAATGATGTTGATGCCGCCGAAGGCCGCCGCGATCTGATCCTGGGAGCCGACGACGTCCTTCATTCGAACCTGCTCGAGCTCGATCGCCATTTCGGCGAGCCTCTGCTTGCCGAGCTCCTTGCCGCGCAGGCACATCAGGGCCTGGATCAAGCCGACGGCGAAGCTCGAGCTCGAGCCCACGCCCGATCGCGCGGGCAGATCGCCTTGATAATGCAGCTCGATGCCGCGGGCATCGTCGAAGCCGAGATAGAACAGGCCCTCGCGGATCGCGGGGTGCAGTATTTCCGCAATGGTGTCGATCAATTCGACGTGGCGCCACACGACGCGATGACGAATGCCGAGGAAGGGCGGCAGGTAGCGGCACGAGATGTAGACGTACTTGTCGATCGCCGTCGACAGCACCGCGCCGGGCTCACGCTTAAACCAAGCCGGATAGTCGCTCCCGCCGCCGAAAAACGACACGCGAAACGGCGCACGCGACATGACGATTGACATGCTTCACAACCGCTCGGCTTTGATTCGCTCGCGATGATAGTCCAACAGGTCGCGCAAGGTCTGCCGCGCGGAGATTTTTGGCTCCCAGCCCGTCGCCGATCGAAACTTGGTGGTGTCGGGTATCTGCAATGTCACATCGGACGGGCGCAGCCGGGCAGGATCGACAACGTGGGTGATCGGAACCTTGGCGAACGACACAAGGATTTCGAGGACTTGACCGACAGTCATCGTCTCGTGACCGCCGATATTATAGACTTCACCGCCTGGACACTTGTCGAGCAGCAGCACGTAGGCTTTTACGGCATCGCGGACATCCGCAATCGTACGCACGCTGTCGAGGTTGCCGACCCGCACCGGATTGCCGGCCTTGCCCGCCTCGATCTCGGCGATCTGCTTGGCGAACGAGCTCTCGGCAAAGACATCGCCGCGCCGTGGACCGGTATGCGTAAACATGCGCGTGCGAATGAGATGGAGCTTGTACGACAGTCCGTACTGATACGCGATCATGTCCTCGCCGACTTTTGATACCGCGTAGGGGCTCGCCGGACGCAACGGCGTCGTTTCCTTGATCGGCACTTCGTCGGGCAGGACCTGACCATAGACCTCCGACGACGAGCAGATATGCACGCGGGGCGTGAGGCCGACGATGCGGATCGCATCCAGCAAATTCACCGTGCCGATGACATTCGACATCAGCGTGTCGGCCGGCGCGACGAAGCTCATGTCAACGTAGGACTGCGCCGCGAGATGATGAATGCGGTCGGGCTTGACCGCGTTCAGCAGCGCCACCAGCGAATTGAGGTCGCGAAGATCGCCCTGGTGAAGTTTGATGCGCGGCAGGATTTGGCGGATGTTGTCCAGCGGACTTCGCCAGCGGACGAGACCGTGAACCTCGACATCGGGACGCTCGGCAAGCAGGTATTCGGCGAGATGGCTCCCCACCATCCCTGTTATTCCCGTGAGCAATACCTTCATGCCGGAACGCCTCTGCGCTGTGCGTGGCTATTTTTCGTGACCCTGATCGCGCCGCGACAGGATGGGATTTTCGATCGGCCACCAGATGCCCAATGCAGGGTCGTTCCACAGCAATGTAAATTGAGCGGCGCGGTCGTATAGCATCGTCTGCTTGTAATGGAAAATAGCGACTTCGGTCAGCACCAGATGGCCGTTGCCGAAGCCGGGCGGGATCAACACTTGCTTGCGGTTGTCGTCGGACAGCGTGAAAGCATCCCATTGCCGGTATTGCGGCGAGCCGGAGATGTTGTTGACAACGACCAGGTAGAACGCTCCCTGCACGCAACTCACCAGTTTGGTGGTTTTGCTGTCACCGTGAATGCCGCGCAGCACATGACGGCGCGACACCGAAATGTCATCTTGGATGAAGTCCCGATCGATGCCGGCGGCCTTGTAGGCCGGCTCGTTGTAGAGCTCGATATAATGCCCGCGGAAATCCTCAAAAATGGTCGGCGGCTCAATCAGCAGCACGCCATCGAGCTTCGTCTTTTCGACCTTCACCTTGGTCCCCCCATGCAGCCGGCGGCCATGTCAATCTCAGGCGGGTGATAGACGACCGACCGGATTCAGCCAATATAGCATGAGCCGAAAGCGCAGCGGATGAGCACAATCTTCAAGCGCGAAGCCTTGATTTTGGCCGGCGGCCTCGGCACGCGGCTGCGCGCCGTGGTCAGCGACCGGCCCAAGCCGCTGGCCGAGGTGCGCGGGCGCCCTTTCATCGAACGCTTGCTCGCGCAGCTCGCACTTTTCCGGTACGAGCGCGCGATTCTCTGCGTTGGCTATCGCGGCGCGCAAGTGCGCGAGACACTTGGCGATCGATTCGGCGCGCTGACTTTGTCGTATTCGTTCGAGGATTACCCGTTGGGCACCGCCGGCGCACTGCGCAACGCCTTGGGTATGGTCGAAGCGCCGCATATCCTGGCGATGAACGGCGACTCTTATTGCGAAATCGATTACGCAGGCTTGGCCGCGAGCCACGTCCGGTTTGGCGCAGCAGCGACGATCGCGGTGCTGCGCCGCGAGGACTGCGGCGGCGCCGGGGTGGTCGAGCTTGACGCGGACAATCGCGTCGTCGCTTTCGCCAGCCGGCCGGATCGGCCCGGCCCCGGGCTGATCAATGCCGGAGTCTATATGTTCCGCAAGGACGCGCTGCTCGCCGTTCCCACGGGGCGAGCAGTCTCTCTGGAAGAGGAGACCTTTCCCGCACTGGCCGCGAAGCGAACACTGTTCGGGTGGCCGATCACATCAGATTTCATCGATATCGGCACACCGGAAAACTATGCCGGCGCTCCAGATTTTTTTGCCGATCCGCAGGCTTAACGCACGCTGGGGCGACGCTGTTTTTAGAAGGCGGCGCTTTCGCCGCCGTCGATCGTCACGCAGGCGCCGTTGACCAGGCTTGCTTGCCGCGAGCAGAGAAACAGGACCACGGCGGCGACCTCCTCGGGCGTGCCGAGACGCCCCAAGGGATATTCGCGCTCCACCCGCGCGTGGAACGCCGCCGGATCGCGATCGCGCTCGGCAGCCCAGCCGGTGTCGGGAATCATGATCGAGCCCGGCGCCACGGTGTTGAAAGTGATGCCGTCGCGCGCGAGATACGGCGTCATCGCCAGCGATTTCATTGCGGCGATCTGCGCCGCCTTCGCGGCGGTGAACCATGGCCGGCCGCCGCCCTGCTTGCCGTAGATCGAAGCGACGGCGACGACACGTCCCCATTTGGCGCGACGCATGCCAGGGATCGCCCAGCGCACGAAGGCTGCGGCGGCGCCGGCATTCTTCTGATAGACCTCCTGCCAGACCGACAGCGGCGTCTCTTCGATATTGTCGCTGCCCCAACGGCCGCCGCCGCCGACATTATTGATCAGGATGTCGACGCCGCCCCAAGCGCGATCGATTTCCTCGGTCACCCGCTCGACACCGGCCGGCTCGAGCACATCCATCGCAATGGTCAGTACGTCGACGCCGCACGACATCAACCTCTGTTTCGCCGTTTCCCGGCGATCTTGCGACCGCGAGCAGATCGCGACATGACAACCCTGTCCGGCCAACGCATCGGCGATCGCCAGACCGATGCCGTGGGTGCCGCCGGTAATCAGCGCCTTGCGTCCTTTGATGCCGTAATCGATCGACATGATCAGATCGGCCGCCAGATGTTCTGTGAATACCCTTCGAGCACGAGGCTACCGAAGTCCGACCGCTTCTGCTTGATAATCTCGACGCGGCCTTCTTGAGCCAACTGCTGCAGCCGCGGCGGAAAGCCCCTCCAGAAGTTTCGCACTTCGTGAGCCCGGATCGCGCAGTAGTCCGCGAGATTGGCCGGATCGTACCATTCATAGATCGGCTCGATAAACACGCAGAGCTTCGGCTTTTTCGTCAGCAAGAAATCGATAAAGGCCCCGTGCCGCGTCGAGGTCTGCTCCAATGCGCCAACCGTGAACACGATGCTGTCGCCGGGTATTTCAAGCGAGTGATCGGGATTGAAAAAGTCGAATTGCCGGCCTTCGACATTCCAGCCGCGGAGCTTGCGCATGCTGTTGACGATCTCGCAAGCGGGCTCGGCCCAATCGAGGCCGACGATCTTTTTTTCTGGATAGAGCTGCGCCAGGAAGGCGATGTTGATCCCGGAACCGCAACCAAATTCGAAGATCATCTCACAATCCGCGAGGTAAGTGCGGAACAGCCATTCCTGAAAAACACGATACCAGTTCAGCTCGAAGCGAGACTGTTGCGGCAGCACGTAGCGTCGAAACAAACGCACCGGCGCGTTGGGACGGATGTATTTCGGCGCCAGCGCCTCGGGATCGCCCTTGCTGGCGATGAAGTCATCGAGATTTTCGGACCAGCCCCTGATCCAGCGCGACTTGTCGTCGGCAACGACTATGGAGAAATCCTTGCGCTGGATTCGATCGAGGAATTCGCGCAGGAGGTTATCAAGCTGCTCGCCCTCAAGCGGCGCATAATTCCAATCTCCCTGCTCGATCAGGGACACGCACTGCCGCGGCAAGGACTGGGTCTCGGTACCAAACAGCGTGGCAAAATCATCAATGCTCAGCTTGCTCATGCGCCTCTACAACCCTTCGCAACATTCTGTGCCCGTTTTCAATCCGCGTTTGCAATTGAAAAGCAGCGTCGGTATGAATGCGGCTTCTGGGGAAGGGCCGAGCGGGATCGACGCCCCTGAAATCGCGTATGTTGCAGGACCGGGACAAACTCGAAATGCATGGTGTTGTCAACGCGACGACGCGATTCGAATCCCTGTTTCGGGAATGCCTGCGAATTCGGCTGGTGGAAGAAAAAATCATCGAGCTCTATCCGTCCGATCGCATCCAGAGCCCGGTTCATCTGTCGATCGGCCAGGAGGCGATAGCGGTCGGCACTTGCGAGACTCTGCGTCGTACCGACCTCATTTTCGCAACCTATCGCAGTCACGCGTTCTATCTTGCCAAGGGCGGCGATCTCAAACGCATGTTCGCGGAGCTCTACGGCCGCGTTGACGGACTTGCCAAGGGCAAAGCCGGCTCGATGCACCTCGCGGCACCGGATGTCGGCATGATGGGCTCGTCGGCGGTCGTGGGCACCAATCTTCCGCACGCTGCCGGCGCCGCTCTCGCGGCACGCAATCGCGGCACCGATCAGGTGATGGTGTGCGCATTCGGAGACGGGGCAACCGAACAGGGCGTCTATCACGAGACGCTTAATTTCGTTTCGCTGATGCAATTGCCGGTCATCCTCCTGTGCGAGAACAATGGCCTCGCGGTCCATGCTTCGCAGCAGGAGCGCCAATCCTACAATATTGCCGCGCATGCCAGATGCTACGGGATCGAGACCACGGTGCTGGACGAGGGCTATGACCTGATGCGCGTTGCCGACACGATGGGATCGCTGATCGGGGCGACCCGTGGCGACCGCAAGCCGCGCTTCATCGAGATCAAAACCTTCCGCTACAAAGAGCACGTCGGGCCGGGTGACGACTACGATGCCGGTTATCGATCGCGCGCGGACCTACAGGCATGGCAGGCCCACGACGCCTTGGTGCAAGACCGCGCGCTCGCCGAACGTCTCAGGCCGGAACTTGAGCGCGAGATTGCCGCCGCGGTTGCTTTTGCGGAGGCGAGCCCATTGCCGGGCCGCGCCGAACTCTTGTCCGACGTGATCTGATCGCCAAGCAGGATTTGCATCGTCCCATGCTCGCGGCCAGCAAGACCTATCGCACGGCGCTTTTCAACGCGATGAACAGCGCACTCGCCAATCACGCCCACACGGTAATCATCGGCCAGGGCGTCACGGACCATAAGGGCATTTTCGGCACCACGACGGGGCTCGCCGACAAATACGGGCGGCACCGCGTCATCGAAACGCCGCTCGCCGAGGAATCCATTGCCGGGGTCTGCGTCGGCGCGGCGCTCAACGGGCTTTATCCGATCAACACCCATATCCGGGCCGATTTCAGCCTTCTCGCCTTCAACCAGATCATCAATCTCGCGGCAAAATACAAATATATGTTCGGCGGCCTGTTCGAGGTGCCTATGCTGCTGCGCCTCGTCATCGGCCGCAGTTGGGGACAAGGCGCGCAGCACTCGCAGAGTCTTCAATCGCTGTTTGCACATATTCCGGGGCTGACGGTGATCATGCCGTCGACGCCTGAATCGATCGAAGCATCCTACGATTGGGCAGTGAGCCGCCATTGCGGCCCGGTCATCTCGCTCGAGCACCGGCTGATGTACGAGCTCGCTTTTGTTGACGGCGGCTGGGGCTCGCACCGTGGCACAACGCCGTTTTCTTCGCGCCTGGTGCGCGAAGGCAAGGACGTGACCATTGTGGCGACCTCGATCATGGTGCTGGAAGCCATGCGCGCCGCCGAGTTCCTCGCCAATCACGGCGTGGATTGCGAGGTCATCGACCTTCACTGCATCTCGCATCCCGACAAGGACTTGATCCTGCGAAGCCTCAAGCGGACCGGCCGCTTGCTGGTGGCGGACACGAGCTGGCCGGCCTTCGGCGTCGCCGCGGAAATTTGCCGGCTCGTGGCCGAGACCGACCCGCGCCTGCTGGCACGGCCGGCAGTCACCCTCGGCATGCAGCCGGCATCCTGCCCAACCGCGAAGGCACTCGAAGACTTGTTCTATCCGGACCTTGCGCAACTCGTTGAAGCGATCGTGCGGCTGACGCGCGGCGAGAATGCGGGAATTCCGCTTCCCGACCATCGCTCGATGACGGACTTCTACAAAGCCTTCAAAGGTCCGTTTTGAGCGCAGCCGCAGCCGTCCCGAGCCTCGAGCTCTACAAGGTGCTGTTCTTCGCGCGCCGCTGCGAGGAATACATCATCAAGCACTATTCCGAAGACCTCATGCGCACGCCGATGCACATGTCGTTCGGTCAGGAGTTCATACCGGTCGGCGTCTGCCGCGCACTCGAAGGCAACGGAGACATTTTCGCATCGTATCGCAGCCACGCCGCGTTTCTGGCGCAGACCCAGGACAGCGACCTGTTCTTCGGTGAACTCTACGGCCGCGTTACCGGCACCGCCGATGGCAAAGGCGGCTCGATGCACCTCTCCGCGACGGCCAAAGGTCATCTCCTCTCCAGCGGCATCGTCGGCAGCCCGATCCCGGTCGCGGTCGGCACCGCCTTCGCTAATAAACGCCTCAACACCGGACGCACCGCCGTCGTGTTCTTCGGCGACGGCGCCGTCGATGAGGGCGGCTTTTGGGAAAGCCTCAACGCGGCGTCCGTTTTCAACCTGCCGGTGTTCTTCGTCTGTGAGGATAACGGCTGGGCCGTTCACACGCCGCCGGCGGAACGGCAAGGCTATTCATCGCTCGCCGATGTCGGCAGGCTCTTCAACTGTTACTTCTTTGACGACGACAGCAACGACGTCGAGAAGGTCTATGCGCTGACGCGTGACGCCATGTCGAAAGTCGTCGAGCAGCCGCGGCCGGTGCTGATGCACATCAAATGCTGCCGCTATCTCGAGCACGTCGGCATTTTCGAGGATTGGAAGCTCGGTTATCGCGGCGAAGACGAGCGCCGCATCTGGCAGGATAAAGACGCTTTGCGCACGCAACGGCAGCGGCTCAAGCAGCAGGGTCTTTCAGATTCAGCAATCGAGGCCGTCGAGCGCGAAATCGACGATCGCGTGCGGCGCAGCGTCGAACGTGCCGCGCAATCGCCGGTGCCGGCGGCGGATCGGCTGCACCATGGCGTCTTTCATGAGAAGAATTAGCTACAAGGACGCGCTGCGCGAGGCGATGCATCAGGAGATGCAGCGCGACCCGAGCGTATTCGTGTTCGGTGTCGGCGTGCCGAGCCACGCCAAGATCTTCGGCACGGCAGACGGCCTGGTCGAAGCTTTCGGCAAGGACCGCTGCTTCGACACGCCGATCTCCGAGGAAGCGATGACCGGTTTCGCGCTCGGTGCCGCGATCCGCGGCCTGCGGCCGATCCATATCCATATCCGCGTCGATTTTCTGCTGCTGGCCATGAGCCAGCTTGTGAACAACGTATCGAGCTTCATCTATTCGAGCGGCGGCACCATGAAGGTGCCGCTCGTCATCCGCGCCATCATCGGCCGCGGCTGGGGCCAGGGCTATCAACACAGCAAGGCGCTGTTCTCCTACTTCACCCACGTGCCGGGGCTGAAAGTGATCGCGCCGACATCGCCCGCCGACGCCAAGGGTCTGTTGACCGCTGCGATCCGCGACGACAATCCGGTCGTCTGCATGGAACACCGCTGGCTGTACTGGGGCGAGGAAGAGGTCGACGAAGCCCCCTACGAAATTCCGATCGGCAAGGGCCGCATCTTGCGCCCTGGCAGCGACGTGACGGTGGTCGGTATTTCCTGGATGAACGCGGAAGCGCTGGTCGCCGCCGAATGGCTCGCCAAGCGCGGCATTCACATCGAAGTCATCGATCCGCGCACGCTGTCGCCGCTCGACGACGAGCTGATCGTGCAGTCGGTGCGCCGCACCGGCCGCTGCGTGGTCGCTGATTGCGACTGGCTCGACAGCGGCTTTAGCGCCGAGGTCGCGGCCCGCGTTTCGCAGCAGTGCTTCGGCCAGTTGAAAGCGCCGGTCCGACGCGTCGGCTCGGCGCAAACGCCCTGCCCGACCGTGCGCGAACTCGAAAACGAATTTTACGCCAATGCCGGCGATATCGCCGCTGCGGTCGAGGATTTGTTGGGCGTCGAGCGCAGCGTCATGCCGCGCGAGCTGCTGTACAGCCACGAGCACCGCTTCAAGGGACCGTTTTGAGCGGCGCTTGATGCGGCTACACCGCACCCGGGCCTCACGCGAACCCTGCAAACGACCCTAACCTGCGCCTTGCGCGGACCAAGGAGCGAGCGAAAAGCCGTCTCTTGGGAAGCACTTGGATCGTCTCGGGGCGGGCAGGTCGCCTCTGGGTTGTCGCCTCAACGGAACCGGAGCGAACGCTTGCACCGGGCCTCCGGGATGGGCTACCACCACACCAGAATCAGGGGACATCACCGGTGAACACTGCTGCCACGTTGCGCGTTGGCCGTGCGCCCA
>Ga0335085_10016537_pt1 | contig 10657 bp, 10 predicted proteins | sample Lox_Sample_45_FD_206712 | JGI IMG/M metagenome (GOLD analysis project Ga0335085, IMG submission 206712) | Soil microbial communities from Loxahatchee National Wildlife Refuge, Florida, United States - Lox_Sample_4.5 | ecosystem: Environmental > Terrestrial > Soil > Wetlands | place: USA...
ACACGTGCCGCGAGCAACCTACGAGCAGTTAATCCCGAATGCCGATCAGGCACAGCATCCCATGCCGGGAGGACGGTAGGACAAAAACTGAGGGCGTACAGCAAGGGCCAAGAAGTCAATGAGCTACCGCGCGATCCGGCGTGGCTTCCGCTCGCTGCCGACGGCGAGATCAATCCGAATATTTGCTTTATGGCTTTGAGTGCCGGGGTTTCGTTTGCGCTCCAGCCAGGACTATCCGCGCGACGCGACCGCGCTCCAGGGTCCGGGACGTACCTTTCACACTGATCGCGACGCCGGTCGTGGTTACCGAGATCAGATTGCCTAACAACACCGACCCGTCCCGCAAAACCACAGTGTCGACGGCCAGCGGCTTCAGTTCCAGTTTGACGCTGCCGAGCGGGGGATGCTCCGCGATTTCGAGCGGCGTTTTCTCGGTGACATAACCTTCCTTGCCGAACTCCAGCACATGCTTACCCGGGACGATGGAAAGCACCTGAGGCGTTACGCCCGATTCCTGAGAATCGAGCTTCAGGCTGGCCCCGGAAGGAACGCTGGTGACACTCATCTTCACCTTCATAGGCTCGTCGGAGGGCAGATGCTGCGGCTGCAATTCCATACTGGAGAAAGAACCTAAAGCGTGGGCGCTGACCGGAATCCTGGCACGTTCCCCAGCTGCGAGATTCGTGACCTCTAAATATCCTTCGCCCACGCGTTTGCCGTTCTTGTCGAGCAGGTAGAGATAGAAGGAAGCGGAAGGGATCGGTTTCGAGCTCAGATTTTCCGCCTGGGCCTCGCCCAGATAATCACTTTGGCCAGAGACGGAATTGATCTGGCGCAACTTGCTCAAAGTGAAACGCAACATCGTGTCCTTGCCGTTGCTGGGCCAGATCAGAACCGTATCAGCAGCCCGGGCGCTGGTAAGCATCGACAGGACGAACATCAGCAGTACGAACAAGGGAACAAGCCAGATTGGTCTACGCATGTTGACACTATCTTGCCGGGTTGAAACTGTGGCGCACAATTGGAATCTTGCACTTAGGCCCTTACGAAAGTGTTAATCGGGAAAACTGTGGTGCAACGGAATCCGCCCGCATAACCCGCCCGGTTTCGCGTGCTAGAATCGATTCAGACGCCCGTCTGACCGATGCTTCCAGACATCGAAAAACTTCTCGAACTCCAGGTCGCGGACAAGGAAATCCGCAAGCTGCAGGAAGAGATCGCTGCCTTGCCCAAGCGGGTGGCGTCGATCGAAGAGAAGTTAAACGGGACCAAGGCCCGGCTGGAAAAAGCGCGGGTTGCCACGAAAGCCGACGAAACCAACCGCAAGAAGTTCGAAGCCGCCATCCAGGACCTGCAGGGCAAGATCTCCAAGTATCGCGACCAGTCGCTCGACGTAAAGACCAACGAACAGTACAAGGCGCTGCTGCACGAGATTCAGTTCGCCGAGCAGGAAATCCGGATCAACGAAGACCGCATTCTCGAAGTGATGGTCAACACGGAAACGCGCGACAAGGAAGTCAAGGCGGCTGAGGCTGAGTTGAAGTCAGAGACCATCGAAATCGAGAAAGAAAAGGAAGAAGCGCGCCGCATTACCTCTGAAGATCAGAAGAAGCTCGCAGAGTGCAACACCCGGCGCGATGGTCTTCGCCAGGGCATCTCCGCCGATTTGCTTCGTCACTACGAGCGGGTCATGAAGTTCCGGGGCAGCGGCTTGGCTGAAGTCCGCGATCACAAATGCATGGGCTGCCAGGTGATGCTGCGTCCACAGACTTACAACGAGGTTCGGAACTCCGAGCAGGTTGTCATGTGCGACTCCTGCCAGCGAATTCTCTATGTCGACCCTTCGCAGACTGTGAAACCTGAGCCTGTAACGGAGCCTGTGCACCATAGGCGGCGGGCCCGCCCCAAGGCGGACGCGTCGCAAGCATGGTTTTATCGTCCCGACTATGGGGAACAAGGCGAAGCCTTGCTGGTCTTCAGCAATGGCGGGGGCACGGCGACCCGCAGAATCTACGATATGCATACCGGAAGGCAACTGGGCGATGTGCTGACCCGAGAAGGCACGTACCGGCTGGCCTTTCCCGAAGATTTCACGGACACAACCGTCCGCCTGAACGGTTTCTGGGAAGAAAAGGAAATGGACGAGTGGGGAATGGAAATGCCTAGCTATGCGCTGGATGTCTTGCATGCCGATCTGCGGGCGGCTCAGAACGAACGGCACTCCACCCATAAAGAGCACTCTGCGCCGGCCGAGCATTCAGCTGCGACTTAGAACTCAAAACTTTGGCCCGAATGTTCACTCCCAGATACGCAAAGATACGCAGGCCACTCCATTCACCGACTCGGCTCGGGTTCAATCGTAACCAGTCTTGACGGTTTCGGAATCTCCCACCGTGGCTGCTTCGCGTAGTTCCTTCGCAGGCTTCCAACCAACGACCCGATCGCTGTAGATCCGTATGCGATGTGTTCGAGCTTCAACGGTCCCAAATGCATTTCCTTGAGCCAGTGGAGCCCGATACTGCTGGCGCATCCGCACTGCGCGCAGTCGGGGGTCCCGCCGAAGATGCATGGTTCCACGCGTGTCGAAAGATCCGCGGAGTAGTTGGTCGACATTCTCGAGAACATGCATTCAGCCGGGCTCAGTGGCGGAGTAATCATGGCCCTCTCAATTCCTTCATTGATCAGCAACTTTGGATACCGATCCTTCATTCCTGCCAGTTCATGGGTGACGCTCTCGCGCTGGCTAGGTTGCAGCATCTCGCTGCTGATCTCGCCCTTCTGCGGCGTGTAGAGGCTCACCCAGATACGCGCCACCTCGGGCCGTTGTGACCAAAAAGCCAGGTAGTCGTCGACATACCCAGTGCGAGACAACATGGGACGCGTGATTGTCCAGTGAATGTTGACGCGCGCGCCGTCGATGTTCTTGAGGATTCGCTCGTAGGTTGCCGGTTTTCTTCGGGGATCGTGATGTTCCGGAAGTCCGTCGACCGAGACCGCGACCTTCACCCGAGGGATCGACATCCAAGCCAACGGAATCGGGATCACGGCGCTCGTGACCACCATCGTGTGAACGCCCATACTGCTAAGTGCCGGAAGAATCCGGCTCAGCTCGCGATGGCGGATCAGCGGCTCGCCCCCGACGAGTGAAACATGCACCGGACGGTGCTGTCGCACAAGCCCGATCACGCGCTTGACAAGTTCATCTCCGCGATAGTCGGACAGCTTGCGAAGGGTGACTTCTCCGCCCAGATGGGTCTCGCCGTAGGCATAACATCCGGGGCACTGGAGAGGGCATTCTCTCGTTACTTCAATCGAGAGCATCGGGCTGCTGCCTGTCAGGATCGACTTCCAAGCGGCAAGCAATTCAAAAAGCTTCAACCCAGGCTTGCGGGGGACAGGATCCATCCAACACCTCAATTCAACTTCGGGTACCCACCAAGGCTTTGCTTTGTGCAAACCAGTGCGAGACTGGCTTCAGAGGTCACTCCAACCGGCGGCAATGAATGCCTTGCAACGGCCCCGCAGAGATCGTTTTCTTTTTCGGAAAGGACGAGAGTAGCAAAACGCCCCCACAACCGACAAGCCATTCGTGCTTTCTTCCTCAGATGCTCGCGAAGTCGCAGCCGTTGCACAACTTAACCTGAGTCGCGGCTGTAGGATGGACACATGCCCGGCAAACTGTCAGCAAGCAATCAGCCAAGCGTGAAAGTCTCTCCCCGTGGCGCCGCGCGGCTAAACGACGGCCACGTTTGGGTTTACCGTTCGGATGTTGCTTCGGCGGAGGGCGCGCCTCCCGGTGCTCTTGTCAGGGTTCTCGATCAACGCGGCAGGCTTCTCGGATCAGCGCTCTATAGCAGTTCGTCGCAGATCGCAATTCGCATGATCTCGCGGGACGAAGTGCGCAATTTATCCGGCCTCATCGCGGAACGGATTCGGACAGCGATCACATACCGGAGGGGGGTCGTTGCTCATACAAACGCATATCGCCTGGTCTTTAGCGAGGGCGACTTCCTTCCCGGGCTGATCGCGGATTGTTACAACGATGTACTGTCCCTGCAAGTTCTGACGCAAGCGATGGACGCTGAACCGATTCGCGAGATTGTCGTGCAAACACTTGCCGAAGAAATTGAGCCAGCAGGGATCGTGGAACGCGTGGACCCGCGCATTCGCGTGCTGGAGCAGTTGCCGTCACGGGCTTCCGGCCTGATTTGGGGCGGCAAGAGTTCAACTGTCGTGGAAATGAACGGCGTGCGCCTTCACTGCGACGGTCTCGAAGGACAAAAGACCGGCGCGTTCCTGGATCAACGCGAGAACTATGCCGCGGCAGCGCAGTATGGGCGCGGCGAGGCACTCGACGTCTTCTGCTATCAGGGCGGGTTTGCGCTGCACCTTGCGCCGAAGTGTCCGGCCGTAACCGGCGTGGACAGTTCTCGTCCGGCGCTCGAAATGGCGGAACAGAACGCAGCGCTCAATGGGCGTGAGCTGGAGTGGGTCGAAGGGAACGCTTTTGATCTGCTGAAGGATTATTCGGCCGCAGGGCGGCAATACGACACCATCGTCCTCGACCCACCCGCCTTCGCGAAGACGAAGCGGGATATGGACAAGGCGCTTCGCGGCTACAAGGAACTCAACCTCCGCGCGCTCAAGATGCTGCGACCGGGCGGAATCCTGGTCACCTGCTCCTGCTCGTTCCACGTGAGTGCACAGGACTTCCTCGACGTGGTCGCCGATGCGGCGAGTGACGCGCACCGCCAAGTCCGCCTGATCGAGCAGCGGTCACAAGCCAAGGATCATCCAATCCTCCTGAATGTCCCCGAGACGAGCTACCTCAAGTGCCTAGTCATGTTCGTAAGCAGTTGAAAATATGACCGATAATAGTATTGACAGTAATACACTAATATTTTATTATTCGTTTACGCTAATAATGCATCCAATGGGGTGGACAAGCTCCACCCTGAAATTTCAAGTAGGAGGATTTTGAGTTATGACATTGCTTACCCGTTGGGATCCTTTCCGTGAGTTCGTAACCCTGCAAGACCGCATGAACCGTCTGTTCCGCGACTCGTATGGGCCGGAAGGCCGGGAGGAAGCCCTGACCAGCGCAACGTTCGCTCCGCCGGTTGACGTTTACGAGGACGAGCACAACGTGACGTTGAAGATCGAAGTGCCGGGCATCGACGAGAAGGATATCGAGGTGCGGATCGAGAACAGCACGCTGACGGTTCACGGCGAGCGTAAGTTCGAAAAAGAAGAGAAGGAAGAGAACTATCGCCGCGTGGAGCGTCAGTACGGCAGCTTCACCCGCACCTTCACCCTGCCCCAGACTGTCGACCAGGAAAGCGTTCAGGCCGACTATGACAAGGGCGTGCTGAAGATTCAGCTGGCGAAGAAGGCCGAAGCCAAGCCGAAGCAGATCAAGGTGAACGTCGCTGGTACAAATCAGGGCGGCGCCAAGACCCTGGAGGGCAAAGGGCCGAGCAAGGCGGCTTGACTCAGTGGTCAGTGGCCAGTGGCCAGTTTGCGGGGCCGGGGCTTTTGCTCCGGCCTTCGTTTTTTGGTACACATGCTGACCGGCGGATTACTTGAAAGAAACGCTCGAATTGATCAACCAGATGCAGGCCGACGGCGTAATTTGGAAAGTACGCCATTGGAGGAGCGGTGGGCGCAATGCTTTACCTGGAACCTGCCGCAACGCTCGATATAGACATTTCTGTGACCTGCCCACGATGCCGGGAAGTCGACTGGTGAGTCTCGCGCCGATCTACGACTACCTGAAAGCTCGCGGTTGCGTCGAAGAAGAAGACCACATGGTCATAGCTGGCTGGCCGGTCCAGTTCCTTCCGCCGAGTGACCAACTGGAATGCAAGGCCGTGGCCGAGTCGGTTCAAACCGAAGTGGATGGCGTGCCAACTTGGATCAGGTCTGCAGAACACCTAGTCGCGATCGCCTTGCGGACTGGGCGGGTGAAGGACCGAACCCGCATCCTGCAGTTCTTCGACCAGAAGGCCGTCGATCAAAAAACGTTGCAGCGCATTCTTGAGCGATTTGGACTGGCGCATGTATGGCAACAGTTCGAGGAGAGGTATTTGGGAGGCACTCATGGGTAAACAAGAAATGCGCAAGCGACTTGCGTCGCTGAGCTTTTCGGAGAAGGTCAAGATTTTGGAGAAGCTGCGTGACCGTAGCCTGTCGTTCGCCGAAGCCAGACGGAAGCGGAAGGAAGGAAAAGAAATACCCCCTAGCGAGGTACCCAGCAGATAGTTAGCCAGTTTGCCAGCCTTTTGGAAGATCCATGTACGACCCATCCAACATCGCAACCGATGGGCACCCCAACAGTCTGACCGTTCTTTCGACGTCCGCCCGAAGGATCTCAATCGCCCGCACGACGCCAGCTTCGCCCGCGGCCGCGAGCCCGTACGCGTAGGCTCGTCCGCAGAGGACGGCGCGAGCTCCCAGGCAGATTGCTTTCACGATGTCGCTGCCGCGGCGGACGCCGCCGTCCATCAGGACCTCGATTTGACCGTTAACCGCCTTCACCACTTCGGGCAAAGCGCGCAGCGAAGAAGAAACACAGTCCAACTGTCGTCCGCCATGGTTCGAAACCGAGATCGCCGCAGCTCCATGATCAATGGCGCAGCGGGCGTCGTCGCCTGTAAGAACGCCCTTCACCACAATCGGCCCGCGCCACAGGTCGCGAATCCATCGCAGATCGGCCCAGGTCACGGCCGACTCCGCTAACGCGACACTCACATCGATGAGCGGCATCGAACCCTTTCCCGGAATGACCACGTTCGGCAACGCGCGGATGCCACCATCGCGCAAAAAGCCGGCGAGCCAGCGCGGGCGTGCCAACACCTGAGGAACAAAAGGAATTTTCTCGAGCCAGCCCCCGCTGATGAGTTCCTTCATGCCGTTGCGGTAGTCGCGCTCGCGCATTCCTGATACTGGAGTGTCGATCGTTACGACCAGCGCAGAGAATCCCGCTACCCGCGCCCGCTCGATCGCCGCTTCGGAGGCGCCGCGTCCGCCCATCAAATAGAGCTGATAGAAAACGGGTCCGGCGGAAGCCGCTTTCACGTCTTCCAGCTTGTGCCCCGAAATTGTCGAGAGGATGTACGCCGTGCCGGCTTTGCCCGCGGCGCGAGCAGCTCCAACTTCGCCGCTCGGGTGCATCAAGCGACTATAGCCCACCGGAGCGAGCAGGAATGGTAGCGCAAGGTCGAACCCCAGCAGGCGCGTGCGCAGGTCGCAGTCGGGAAAGGCAACCGCATGCCGCGGACGGAACGTGACATCCTCGAATACCCGGCAATTCTCGCGGAGCGTAACCTCGCCCTCGGCTCCTCCGTCGAGATAGTCGAACACGGGTTTCGGAACCCGGCGGCGGGCGGCAGGGCGAAGATCGGCGATGCTAACCACGCGGGGCGATGCGACTGCGCGCGACACTCTATTCATTCAGGTCGCAACGATGGTACCACCTGCGGAAGACGCGATGACTGCCAATCCCTGCCTTGCTCCCGCTTGACCGGCGGTCCTGTCACAGGCATAATTTTCGCCACGTCAATCGCGGCGCGGCCCCAACTTTCCTAAGCGGGGCTGATCTTGAAGCACACATTCTGGAGCTGGATTTCGGCTCTCCCCGGCTGACCCTCCCAGGAGTCTGACAATGAGCGAAGAAACCACCAAGCGGATCGGCGACTACGAAATTCTTAACGAGTTGGGCGCGGGCGGAATGGGCAGGGTATATCGTGTCCGGAACGTGATTTCCGATCGGATCGAGGCGATGAAAGTCCTGCTGCCTGACCTAGCGGGACGGCAGGAACTTGCCGCACGTTTTCTCCGCGAGATCAAAGTGCTGGCGAGCCTTGACCATCCCAACATCGCCCAATTCCGTACCGCGCTGACGCTCGACAACCAACTCGTCATGATCATGGAATACGTCGAGGGCACGTCGCTTGCGACCCGCCTCCAGAGTGGTCCTATTCCGGTTCCCGATGCGCTGGACTACATCGACCAAGTGTTGAGTGCACTCAGCTATGCCCATCAGAAAGGCGTGATTCATCGCGATATCAAGCCGGCCAACATGATGCTGACTCCGCAAGGCGTGGTGAAGGTGATGGATTTTGGCATCGCCCGCTCCGGCGGAGACAGCAATCTCACGCTGACCGGTTCGACGCTCGGATCGATCAACTTCATGTCGCCGGAACAGGTGAAGGGCGAACCCGCCGACGCACGTTCTGACCTCTATTCGACCGGCGTCTCGCTCTACGAAATGGTGACCGGAAAGCGGCCATTCGAGACGGGAAGCGATTTCGCCATCATGGCGGCGCATGTCAAGGAAGCGCCCAAGCCACCCGTCGAGCTGCAACCCGGATTGCCTGCCGCATTGAATGAAATCATCTTGATGGCGATCGAGAAAGATCCGGCGAAGCGTTTCCAGACTGCCGCCGCATTTCGCAACGCCTTGGCCACTGTGCGCGGGCTCTCTCCGACAATCCAGACCACGACGCGCGGCGCCATGGTCTTCGACACGTCGGTGCAGATGGCTCCGGTCTTGAGCGTGCCGACGCCGCCTCCAGCTTCCAGGACTCCGGTCTCTGCGCCGGTACGCACGCTGGTGGACGCCAAGGTTACACCGACACCGGTGGTCCAAATGCCTCCGCCCCGCGCGCGTACGAACAGCCACCGTGGGTTGTACATGGCATTAGGAGCACTCGTCGTATTGGCGGGGCTGGTGGTGGCCGGAATCTACCTGCCGAAGAAAGGCAATGCTGGAGAGAAAGCTGCGGAGACCACGGCGAATCCAGTGCCCGCGCCACAACCGCCCCAGCCCGCTCCAGTTGTTGAGACGCCTCCAGTCGAGGCTCCGCCTCCAGCGAAGCAACCGGTAGTGCTGGCAAAACAAAGCGCGATAGCCGAAGAATCTCAGGCTGCGCTTGATGAAGCCAAACAAGAAGAAGCAAAGCAGCTATCAAAGTTGGGAGACGAGATCGACCAGATGTCCGCCCGCGCCGCGGCTGTCAATCAAAGTCTGGATCACCTCAAGGCGCAGCAGGCGGCGGCTGGCTATGGGCTGCGCGGCGATATAGCCGCACGACAAGATAGTATGAAGATCAACCTTTCTCGCGCGCAGGACGCCGAGGAGAAGGGCGACTTGGTGAAGGCGCAGAAATACGTTGATAAGGCCGAGGATGACCTGCGGGTTCTGGAACAGTTCCTGGGCCGTTAAGCACCAGGTCTCTGCGCTCTTTTCTGGTCGAAACGCTTCCCCGGATCCCCCGTCCGCGACGAGCAGAGGCCTCGTCCGGCTTTGACGCTCCCAAAATCGCCCTGCTAAACTGAGGTTTTGTCAGCCCATTCCCGATACAAGAAGGAAGCTTGTGCGCGCAGAAGCCCGGCACCAACTGAAAGAGGACCGCTTTAGCAAGGCAACAATCGGAGCGGCGGAGAACGCCGTTCACTGGACCGTTGAACACCAGTCCAAACTGATCGCAGTTGCCGCAGCGGTGGTCGTCATTGCTGCGATTGCCTTCGGTGGCTGGTACTACCTCAATGCCCAGGACGAGAAGGCCAGCGCGGAGTTCAGTATTGCCACCCGCACGATGGAAACGCCGATACGCCCTGCTGGAGTCCCCGCCCAGCCGGGGTACGATACTTTCTCTTCGGCACAAGAGCGCGCTACCACTGCCCGTAAGCAGTTTCAGGCGATCGTCGATAAATACCCACATACTCGCACGGCATCGATGGCGCGGTACTTCGTTGGTCTGAATGCGGCGCAACTGGGAGATTACTCCGCCGCCGAGAGCAATCTGAAAGAAATTGCCGCGGCCTCCAACAAGGATCTGGCCGCGCTCGGGAAGCTGGCGCTTGCTTCCGTGTACCGGACGGAAAATAAAGACGCGCAGGTCCCGGATCTTTACAAGCAATTGATCGATAAGCCCACGGCAACCGTGAGCAAGGTCACGGCACAACTGGAACTGGCCGGCTTCTACGAGGCGCGCCAGAAGCCCGATGAGGCAAAGAGGATATACGATCAGATTCAGAAGGAAGACGTGGGGTCAGAAGCAGCGGCATTAGCTCAGCAACGCGCGAACGAACTGAAGTAGCCTGCGCAGAATCAGCACGGTTTGCGGCATCTCGCCCGGCTTTGGCTTCATCCCACCGAGATATTCCTCAAACACGAGATCAGCCGCTCCAGATCTTGAGACGAGTTGTACAGGTGCGGCGTGACGCGAATGGAACTGCCACGAACGCTGACAAAGACTTTCTCTCGGGCAAGAATCTCGGGCAAACCCGGCGAAATACCGGCTTTCCTGCGCAGGCAGAGATAGTGAGGAGCCCGGCAAGACTCGGGAGGGGTTGAGAAACCCACATTGCAGACTGACTCCGCCAGACCGCGATTCAGCGCGCCGAGTGATTCAGAAATCTGGGGTATGCCCCACTGCAGGATCTGCTTCATGGCACAGATGGCTGCAGGCAGCAAAGCAAAGTTGGAACGCTCGCCCATGTCGAAGCGGCGGGCTCCCTCGTCGTAGCTCTCCGTGTACAGAATCAAACTGGAAAAATCTCGAGCATTTGCGCGAGTAATCCAACCATCCTCCAAGGGGCGGCCGCCGTGCCACTTGGGCGCGACATAGAGAAGGCCGGTCGTGTAAGGTCC
>Ga0335085_10016538_pt1 | contig 10657 bp, 8 predicted proteins | sample Lox_Sample_45_FD_206712 | JGI IMG/M metagenome (GOLD analysis project Ga0335085, IMG submission 206712) | Soil microbial communities from Loxahatchee National Wildlife Refuge, Florida, United States - Lox_Sample_4.5 | ecosystem: Environmental > Terrestrial > Soil > Wetlands | place: USA: Florida...
TCTTCCATCGACGAGGCCGTCTCCTCGAGCGAACTCGCCTGCTCCTCTGTGCGCTGCGACAGATCCTCGTTGCCGCTGGCAACTTCATCCACGCCGCCGGTGATCGTCCCTGCGGAGTGGTGGATATGGCTGATGAGGCGCGATAGATCCTCCCGCATTTTCGCCATCGCCGCCATGACGCTGCTGCTGTCGCCCGGCATCACCGGCACTTCCACGGTGAGGTCGCCCTTGGCGATCCGACCGGCCACCTTCGTCGCCGCAGCCGGCTCGCCGCCCACGGGCCGGACCACGAAGCGGCGGATGAACACGTAGATCATCCCGAGCAGCGGCACGCTCAGAACCAGCGCAAGCAGGGATATCTTCCAGGTGAAATCCTGCAGCTCGGCTTGCGCCTTGTTCAGGTTAATGCGCATGCTCACGGCGCCGAGCACGTCCCCTTCCTTGCCTTGGTGACATGCGCCCATGCAATCCTTGCCGAGATAGTTGTGCGAACCAAGGGTCGGGTAGATCGCGCGCAGGCTGCGTCCATCATCGGCGATCTTGAAGTAGGCCTTGCCGCTCTCCATGACTTTCTTTTCTTCGGCGGACGGGCTGCTCTCGGCCGCCTCTCCCGCACCATACTGCGTGATCGTCGAGCCGAACCTGAATACGTGAAGATCGCTGATATTGTTGCTGTTCTTTATCTGGTCCAAGTAGACGGCACGCTGTTTCGACACACCGGTAATCATCATTCCGGTGATCGTAGCCACGGTCATCTGATTCACGCTTTCGGCGAAATCGTGCGCCTGATTGATCAAGCCTTCGCGCCTTTGATAGTAGGTCAGGTAGATCATCAGTGTACAAAAAACAACGAGCGCTGCAGCGATCGCGCCCGCCAGCCGCATCCATACCGGCAGCTCGCTATGTCGCGCGTTCGCCGTCTCTGCCCTTGCCGATTCTGAGATGCCCACCGCTGCCGTCGCCATGCCTGTCTACTCCTTACAAATCGAGTTCAACCGATGCGCGCGCCGAGTTGGCCGCGGCTCACGCCGCCGGCAGGGCGAAGAGGTCTCGCCGTGCGCCCGCACCTCAAAGTTCCGTCCACTGGTCGCCCGCGCCCTTCTCGGCCGCGGCGCTCGCGTGCGTCACCGCAAACGCTCGACGCGGATCCTGCGCCACGCGCAGGCGCCGCTCCGCCGGCAGCGCCTGCGCGGCCACCCTGCGCGCCGCCGCTGCACGCGACTTCGGCACCGCGTGTTGCTGTTCCTGCACCAGTTCAATCGCCTCGGCTTCACCCTCGGCCAGCTTGAATGCCGCTACCGCGTGCACCAGGTTCTGCGCCTGCTGCTTCAGCGACTCCGCCGCCGCAGCCGCTTCCTCGACCAGCGCCGCGTTCTGCTGCGTCACCTGGTCCATCTGCGCGATCGCCTGGTTCACCTCCTCGATGCCCGAGCTCTGCTGCTGCGAGGCCGCCGCGATCTCGGCCATGACGTCGGTCACCTGCTTGACCGAGCTGGCGATCTCCCCCATCGTCTCGCCGGCTTCGTCGACCAGCCTGGTGCCGCTTTCCACCTTGGCCACCGAGTCGCCGATCAGCTGTTTGATCTCCTTCGCCGCGGCAGCGCTGCGCTGCGCCAGCGTGCGCACCTCCGCCGCCACCACCGCGAAGCCGCGCCCCTGCTCGCCCGCGCGCGCCGCCTCCACCGCCGCGTTCAGCGCCAGGATGTTGGTCTGGAATGCGATGCCGTCGATCACGCTGATGATGTCCACGATTTTCTTCGATGATTCCTCTATCGACGACATGGTGCCCGCCACTTCGCTCACCGCCAGGGCGCCTTTGCGCGAGACCGCGGAGGCTCCCACGGCCAGCTGATTCGCCTTCCTGGCATTCTCGGCGTTCTGCAGCACCGTGCTCGTCAGCTCTTCCATCGACGAGGCCGTCTCTTCGAGCGAGCTCGCCTGCTGTTCGGTCCGCTGCGACAGATCCTCGTTGCCGCTCGCGATCTGCGCCGAAGCGCCGCCGATTGCCACGGTGCCGGACCTGACATCGCCGACAATCTTCCTCAGGTTCTCGTTCATCTCCTGCAGGGCCCGCAGCACCTGGCCGGTCTCATCCGCGCTGTTCACCTCGATCGTGCTGGTAAGATCCCCCGCCGCCACGCGCTGCGTCACTTTGACGGCGTACTTCAGCGGATTGGCGATGCTTCGCGATATGAAATGCGCGAACATGGCCCCCAGCGCCAGGATCAGCGCCGTCATCGCTGCTATCCATTGTTGCGTCGAGGCTAAAGCGGCGGAGATATCCAGGGATGTTTTCGATACCAGCGCTTTGTCGATTTTCTCGAGCTCCTGGAGAGCGGTCGCAACCGGTTTGTCCGCTCCGGTGGTTGCGAAGTCCAGTTCGGTATCCGAGGCGCCACTGGCCTTCATGCTGCTCAGCGTGGCTGTCTGGCCACGGAAGGCCTTGACTGCATCGGCGATCGCATTCAGGGATTTCTCTTCCTCCGGCGACGTGACGCCGAGCGCACGATAATCCGCCATGGATCGCTCGATCCTGCCCATGTCCTCGTCGAATGACTTGTTGTAGGTTCCGCCCCGGACGATGTAATTCTTCAGGTCGACGTTCGCATCGGCCAGGGCTTGGCTGCCCCGCGCCAGCGTGGCGCTCTTTGCCAGCGTCACGTCCTGAAATTCGCGCCACTGTGCGCTCATCTCCCACAATCCGTAGAACGCCAGGCAGGCGAGCAGCAGCGTCAGCATGTTGTTGATTGCAAATGCAGAAGTCAGCCGGACTCCCACGTTCAGATTGCGGATTGAGAATGCCATGATCGACTCAGGCCGCCCGGTCGAGCCGGCTATGGCACAGCCCGACAATGTACGTGGCATCCAGGATCAGCGCGACGCGGCCGTCGCCCATGATCGTCGCGCCCGACACGCCCAACACCTTGCGGTAATTGGTCTCCAGGCTCTTGATCACGACCTGGTGCTGCCCCAGCAGCTCGTCGACAAACAGCGCGGTCTTTCCGCCTTCGGCTTCGAGAATGATCAGGATTCCCTCTTCGTGGCGCTGCGCCGCGGCGGAAAGGTGGAATATCTCGGCGAGCGAGATTACCGGCAGATATTCGCCGCGCACTTCAATCACTCGCCCGCGCCCGGCCACCGTGCTCACCGACACCGCAGTCGGCTGCAGCGACTCGGCGATATAGCTCAAGGGAATGATGAAGATCTCCTGGCCGACACGCACCGACATGCCTTCCAGTATCGCCAGCGTCAGCGGCAGCTTGATCGAAATACGCATCCCATGGTCGGGCTCGGTTTGAACCTCGACGCGGCCGCCCATCTCGCGGATGTTCCGGCGCACCACGTCCAGGCCGACGCCGCGCCCGGAGACATCGGTGACTTCCTTCGCCGTCGAAAAGCCCGGCTCGAAAATGATCTGCCAGAGTTGCGCGTCGCTCATCGAATCCGAGACGGTGATGCCGCGCTCACGCGCCTTGGCGAGAATGCGGTCGCGCCGCAGGCCGCATCCGTCGTCGATCACCTCGATCACGATCGAACCGCCCTGATGGCTGGCACGCAGGCCGATCTTGCCGATCTGCGCCTTGCCGGCGGCGGCACGCGCGTCCGGCATTTCGATGCCGTGATCGACGGCGTTGCGTATCAAGTGCGTCAGCGGGTCGGTTATCTTCTCGATCAGCGCCTTGTCCAGCTCGGTGGATTCCCCGGACATCGTCAATTCGACCTTCTTGCCGAACCGTTGCGCGAGGTCCCTGACCATGCGCGGAAATCGATTGAACACGAACGCGATCGGGATCATGCGGATCGACAGCGCCGCATCCTGCAGATCGCGCAGGTTTCGATCGACGTTGGCCAGCCCCAGCGCGAGCGCGTCGACGGCGTCGCTCATGCGAACTTCGTGCTCGCGCCGCAGGATCGAATGGCCGATCACGAGTTCACCGACCAGGTCGATCAGCCGGTCGATCTTCTTGGTGCTGACGCGGATCGACAGGGTTTCCGCAAGGCCTGCCGCATGCACCGCGGTTCCACCCGCGCTGTCGCGGCTGGCCGGTTCGCTGTGCGTCGTAGCGCGTTCGTCCACAAAACCGGGCGCGTTCTCCTCGAAAATGCCGAAATCGGCCGCCTCCTCCCCTGGCTTCGTGTTGCTGGCCGCTTCGGCCACAAGCGCTTCTGCGGCAGCAGCTTCGACCGTCGCCGTCGGCGCAGAGCTCGGTTCGCCAGCGCCTCGCTTCGTCGACGCGATGGTCTCCAATTCTGCCGTGATACGCTGCGCGCTCGCGTTGTCGATGTCGCCGCCCGCGCGCTGCGCTGCGAGAGCACTGCGCACGAAATCACTGCTGCGCAGCACGACATCCACGATCTCGGGGGACAGATCGAGCCCACCGCTGCGCACGCCGTCCAGCACAGTTTCCATGGCATGCGTGACGGCGCCGATTTCGGAAAAGCCGAACATGTTGGCGCCGCCCTTGATGGAATGCGCGGCGCGGAAGATGCCGTTGACGTCCTCCGGATCCGGATGCTCGACGTCGAGATTGAGCAAAATGCGCTCGACCGCCGCCAGGTGCTCTTCCGCCTCTTCGAAGAACACCTCGTGGAATTGCTTCAGATCGATCGCCATGTCTGTGCCTATTCGGCCGCGGTGTTAACGGTCAACTGACAAATTTGCCAACGATTTCCAGCAGGCGATTCGGATCGAACGGCTTGACCATCCATCCGGTCGCGCCCGCCGCTCGGCCTTTCGACTTGATTTCATCCGACGACTCGGTCGTAAGCATGATGATCGGCGTGCGTCCGTACGCAGGAAGCGCGCGCAATGCCTTGACCAGCGATATGCCATCGCTCCCCGGCATGTTCTGATCGGTCAGAATCATGTCGAAGTCGCGCTCGCTCGCAAACGCCAGCGCCTCCTCGGGATTCGCCGCCTGAACCACGTCGTAACCGGCGGACTTCAGAATGAAGCCCAGCATCTGCCGCATCGACGCGGAGTCATCTACCGTCAAAATGGACGCTGCCATAATTCCTCCTACTCGTAAATCCTGGCTGTAATATCAACGTTGAATGGCCGGAAACCGATCGCATGCTCGAATTCGTCAAAAAAGGTCGACCGAGCCGGTGCTGTTGTCGAGGTGCCTACTCCCGCCCGGGCGCTCGGCGTTGCGCAACGAATCCAGGGTGCGCGCAAGTACCGTGAGCGCGTGCCCGCTCGGCGCCTCGTTCGAGCGCACAGGGGCCGCGCCGACTGCAAGATTGGTGCGCGCCTGGTTCAACGCCACGCATATCGATTCGATCCTTCTTAGGGCATAGCTGAGGCTCTGGCTCAGTGCGTCCTCGAACTGGAGTTCGACGGTCAGCCCATTGACCACGCGTCGCAGGGCGATCAGCGTTTCATTCGGCATCTGCGCGTCCGGCCCTTCGCCGGATCTCGCTATGGAATGGACCTTGGAAAAGTTCGCCGCAATCTGCGCGAACGATGTGGAAAGGAATTCCCGCGATTCGCTCAAGTCCTTCGCGATGTTCTGGAGGCTCAGTTCGAGGCCTTCCATGACCGCAAAGGCCGGTTCGCTGGCGTTCTCGAGCCTGGTTGCGCTCTTACCGATGGCGCCGGCATCTCGCTTTGTATTCATTCTGCTATGTCTCCCCTGTCTCGCTAGAATTGCACGGATTTTCCGGCTAGCACCCGCGCCAGATCTTCATTCGCCTGCGCCAGACGGCGCGCCAGCCGGTCGAGCAGCATCGCATCGATTCTGCGCTCGGCGCCTTCGAGCAGCACCCAGACCAGATCCGGATTGAATTCGACCGTGCGCACGCTGGTGGCCGATACCACGTTCGCTGTGCGCCGGACGCGCCCGCGCGTCAGGTACGCGATCTCGCCGAACCAGTCGCCGCGGTGGATTTCAGCGACCTGCCGGCCACCCTTCAACACCCTGAGTTCGCCTTCTACCAGGATCGAGAACGAATACCCTTCGTCGCCCTCCGACAGAATTCTGGTTTCGGGGGGAAATTCGCGCCACGCGGTCCCCGGCAGAATCGCCTTTATGTCTTCGTCCGACAATGCCGCGAGCAGCGGCAATTCGCGCAAGGTCTGGAATTTCTCCTTCTCCGAGATGATCGTCGCCTTGCGTTGGTCCCTCGTCGTAAAAATTGCGAGGTCGGCGGCAAACTGGTCCCAGGTGCGATAGCGGTTCTCGAGTTCGCGCGCGGTGGCGCGCCGAACGATCGCGTCGAGCTGCGGCGGCACGTCGCTGCGCAGCGTGCTCGGCGCCGGCACATCGGTGTCCGTAATCTGGTCCGCCAGGTCGGCGATCGACTCCGCAACAAACGGCGTGCGCCCGGTGAGCATCTTGAACATCACGACGCCGAGGGAGTAAATGTCGGTGTGAAAGGTGAGCGGATTGTGGCCGCGGATCTGTTGCGGGGACATATATGCGATCGATCCCAGCCCCGCGATTTGCGTAACGTTCGCGGCCTTGGTGCTTACGGCAGAGCCGAAGTCGGTGACTTTGACCCCGCCGTCGCGCGCCAGCAGGATATTGGCGGGTTTGATGTCGCGATGGATCAGCCCGTGACGCTGCGCGAAACCCAGGCCTTTGCAGCATTTGTGCAGGATTTCGGCGACGGTATCGAAGCTGGCGAGCCGCTCGGGCGCGCAATGCGCCTCGAGCGTCGTGCCCTCGACGTACTCCATGACGATATAGCAGTCGGTGTCGTCGATGCCGACGTCCAGCAGTTCGACGACGTGGGGGTGTTTCAGTCTGCCGACCAGCGTGGCTTCGGTAAAGAACATCCGCTGGAACAGACCGCTGTCTTCACCGTCGAGCTGTCCTGCGTGAATGACCTTTATCGCCACGTCGCGCTGGTGAAACTGGTCGCGCGCAAGGTACACGGTGCTGGTCGCGCCGCTGCCCAGCTCGCGCAGCAGCCGGTATTTCCCGATCGAATCCGTCCGTTCGAGCGCGGATTCCTGGTTCAGACATGCCTGGCTCATGGATATTGCCGTTGCGGTTGTTCGTCGCGAATTGGATGCGCCTGAAGACTACAGTTGGCGCGCTGATGTTGGAATTGGACCTTCGACCAACATGGCCCCGCGCAAGGCCTGCATCGCGGAGCGCGGCTGTCGGCCCCGATGCCGCTGCGGCACGCCCTCCTCATCCCCGTGTCTCCGTGACCTCGCCGGAGAGCGCATGCACGACATTGAGAAAGTCCGAATACGAAAATGGCTTGAGGAGAACGCCCTTGGCGCCCGCTTCCAAGGCGCTGCGCCTGACATCCGCGCCCTCGTACCCTGTGATCATGATCACCGCGAGGTCGCGGCGCTCGTCGCGTATGCGCTTCAGGACTTCAAATCCCGTAAGTCCGGGCATGTGGATGTCCAGGAGCACGAGGTGCCAGGGCCCGCTCGCGAGACGCTCGACGAAAGCGGCGCCCGAGGCGAACGATTCGGCTTGAATGCCGGAAGACCGCAGCAGGCGCGCCAGAGACGTCCGCACCGATGGCTCGTCGTCTACGATGGCGACGTTCAGGTTGGGCATTGCAAGACTCATATGCCCGCTTTTTAACCCAGCCGCCGGGCCTTGGATAGTGGTCGTTGGTCCAATACGGGGACAATTGCTCAATCCGCCAGGCACTGCGCGACTGTCATTGGCGACAACCGGGCGTTCAGGGCACCAAATCGGGGCGCCGGGGCCGAGCATGCTTGCGCGCGCGGCCCACGCGGCCAAACCGCCGCAGGCGCGCGTCAAGGTTCGATACCCGCCCGCGCCGCCAGATCGTACAGGTTCACCAGGGAGGTAACCTGCAGCTTCGCCAGGATGCGCGCCCGATGCACCTTGATGGTCTTCTCGACTATGCCGAGTTCGTATGCAATCTGCTTGTTGCGCTTGCCGACGAGCAGATGGCGCATGACTTCCTTTTCGCGCGCCGTAAGGGTCGAATATCTCCTGACGATCGCCTCCCTCTCATCGCGCTCCTTGCGAAACCGGCGATTGCGCCCGAGTGCCCCGTCAATCGCGCTGCGCAACTTTTCGTCGTCTGCCGGCTTGATCAGGAAATCCACGGCTCCCGCCTTCATCGCGGAGACACTGTCCGGGACTTCGGCCGCGCCGCTTAGAAAGACCACGGTTAGAAGGCTGCCCGCCTCGACCAAGCGTTGCTGTACCTGAATTCCGCTGAAATGCGGCATGGCGAGGTCGAGCAGCACGCATCCCGCGCGCCCCAGGTCGCACTGGTCCAGAAACGATTGTGGCGAACTGAATGACTCGACTGCGAATCCCATGCTGCGAAGGACGCGCTCAAGCGACTTAAGTACGGACGCGTCGTCGTCCACGACGAAAACCGTGGACCGTGCGGCATCGTTCATGCGGCGGTCTCGCCTGCCGCTGAAATCGTGAACGAAAAGATCGTGCCGCCGCCAGGCCGGTCGCTGAACCACAGCCTTCCGCCATGCGCCTCGACAATCGACAGGCACACGTCCAGGCCCATGCCCATTCCCGCCGGCTTGGTGGTGAAGAATGGCTCGAATACCCGGTCGCGAATCGATTTGTCGATGCCTTTGCCGAAATCGGCCACCGAAACCATCATGCCCGTGCCGGTCCGCTCGCTGCGGATCGTGATCTTCCTGTCGCCGGGATCGCGCTCGTCCATCGCCTCGCACGCGTTGTACACGAGGTTCAGCACGACCTGTTGAATCTGCACCCGGTAGCCGCAGACCTGCGGAAGCGTGTCGTCCAGATTCAGCGACAGCGCGACGTTGTGAATGACCAGATGATTCTGGACGATTCGCGCGACTTCGCGAATCGCCTCGTTCAGGTCGAAATCTTCCGAAGTGAGCTTGTCGCCCTGATACAGGGTCCGCAACCCCCGGATCACGGCCACCGCGCGCTGATTGTCGTCGCAGATGTCGCTGAGGATGCCGCGCAATTCTTCAAGATCGGGCGCAGGTGCCTGGAGGAAACGGATGCCCGCCTGGGCGTTGGAAAGGATCGCCATGAGCGGCTGGTTCAGCTCATGCGTCAGCGATCCGAGCAGGAGGCCGACCTGCGTCAGGCGCGCATGATTCATGCGAGTCATCAGGTAGGGCTGAGCCGCCCCTTCATGCATGGCCGTCTCCACCTCGGTGATGTCCACTAGCACACCGGAAAGGCGAACCGCCTCGCCGGCGGTCGAGCGCGTCGCAGTGCCGCGGGCGCAAATCAGCCGCTGCTGTCCGATCGGGCGCGCCGCATGGAATTCCACGGAAAAGTTCTCGTTCACCCCCAAGGCACCGATCAGGGCGTTGCGCACGCGTTCGCGGTCTAGCGGATCCACGGCACCCAGGAATCGCTCTACTTCGCGCGGTTCGGACGCCTCGATCTCGAACAGCGCCCATCCGCGCGATGCGAGGCTGCCGTCGTGTCCAAGATACGGACCGAACATGGCTATGCCCCTTTTGTGATCGCTATCGTTGTAGCGCCAGGACGCCAGCACGACATTTCACCCCTGTTTGTTGCGCGCTGCCTGGTCACCGCAATGCCGCTCGCGGCAATCGCGCCCGGGCAAGGCAGATCGACTGCGGCCGCGTCTCGCGGGACATTCCGCGATCGCGAAACCGCCCGACAGTCACGTCGGAAAATCGTCACCATCGCTCGCGCTTTCCCCCTCAGAATCGTTGATTTTACTTGTTTTCCTAATGTATCGCATGAAATGTAGGCTCCAGATTGCGCAGGGTTCTCCCTAAGCGAAGTCAGGACCAACAAGCATGCCGCTTGGCCGGGGCAGGCACCGTCACCCCACGATTTTAGCGAGAGGAGGATTTGCGATCGAAGAACGTCGGACCGAAGTCATTCGCAGCGGCGCTGAATGGCATGCACGCAATTTCACACACCTTCGCTGCGGCGCGCGCGATTCGCGCCGCGCCGTCGCGGGCCGAAGAATTGGCGTCCCCAGGGGGATTCGAACCCCCGTACTCACCGTGAAAGGGCGTTTCCTTTATTTTAGAAATCATAGACTTACTTAATTATCAGTCACTTACACACCTCGTTTGCCCCCGTTGACCCTCGTTTCGAGGGATAATAGCCCCGCCACCGCCCCGCCACGGGCGGGAGAAATCGAAAGGGGAATTCACCATGCCACGCGTCGCCCTCACCGCCTCCCGCATCATAGCCGCCACCGCACCCGACCGCACGATTGAATTGCGCGACACGCAAGTGCTCGGCTTGCTCTGCCGGGTCCGCCCTAGCGGGCGCAAGGTATTTGAACTCGTCTCCGAGCGCGGCGGCATGCGCTGGTCGCGGAAGCTCGGCGTGTGGCCGCAGATGACAGTGAAGATGGCTCGCGAGCTGGCGTTGAAATTACTCGGCGAAGCCACAGAGCGCGAAGCGTTCCCGGGACGCGCAACGGGACGCGCCACATTACGCACGTTCGCCTTGAAGTATTTCGCAGGCGTCAATTTGCGCGCACCGCAGGAGGCGCGGCGAGTGCTGGACGCGGACTGGGCCGAGTTGCTAGACAAACCGCTGCGCGAACTCCGCAGGGGCAAGATAGAGGAAATCCGCGCCCGCTGGCTGCGTGCAGGCGCGGCCGCGGCCACCGTCAACCGCAAGAGCACCGTGCTGCGCGGCATTTTGTCGCGGGCCGTTGAGTGGGGCGACCTGCACGAGCACCCAATGAAGGGCATCAAGCCCCT
>Ga0335085_10016540_pt1 | contig 10656 bp, 9 predicted proteins | sample Lox_Sample_45_FD_206712 | JGI IMG/M metagenome (GOLD analysis project Ga0335085, IMG submission 206712) | Soil microbial communities from Loxahatchee National Wildlife Refuge, Florida, United States - Lox_Sample_4.5 | ecosystem: Environmental > Terrestrial > Soil > Wetlands | place: USA: Florida...
ACAGCAGATCAAACGACTCCCGCGCCACCAGGCGGTCCGCCTCGGTCAGGCTGGGGGCGCTGGTCACGGTGAACCGATGCAGCCGCAACAGCTCCTCCAGCGTCAGGCGCACAATCGGTTCGTCATCGATGACTAAAATTTTTTCCAGGGACATCGGCCGGCAAGACAGACGGATTCTGACCGCCCTGAGTTTTGCCACAAGTCCCGGAAGGACAAAAACAAAAATCGCGCGTCAGGCCGCTTTTACCGGACCAGTTTTACCAGGCGTTTTCCCACGATGAGGATGACTTTGGCCGGGGGGTAGCTCGGATCGACCGCGAGCAAGCGGCCGCGGGCCAACATTTCGGGCCGCAATGCGGCGGCGGAAAGATCGAACTCCGGCTGGCTGCGGACCGCCGTGCGCAGCGTGAAGTCGGTGGAAAAGTTAAGTTGCTGGCTGGACATGGGTTGCTTCGGATTTTGAGCTCGGAAAGCACATGACTGAACACCCAGTTACATCGGCCGTTTGTCGGCATCCTTAAGCCGGACTCCCCGCGGGCGTTGGTTAAAGTTGTCTCAAAAAACGCCGATAAATAAGCCATGCCGTTGAGCTATTTTCCAGACCTTCGATCCGACAAGCCGCGACCGCCGGGCGGAGCCGGCCAAACGTCCGATCCGGGGTGGCCGCGCCCGGCGGCCAACTCCGCGGACGACACCGCCCTGCCGACGGGTTTTGCCCACGATCTCAACAATTACATTTCCATCATCACCGGCTATTCGGAGGTTTGTCTTGAAAAGCTGCATGACGGGGATGAGAAAATCCTGAAGTACATGCGCGAAATCCATGGCGCCGCCCAATTGGCGAGCGATTTGACGCGCCAGCTGATCATGCGTCAGAAGAAAAAGCTTACGGCCGCCAATAATTTTCCTTCCGGCACCGAGTCCATCCTCATCGTCGAGGATGAAAAGGCCCTGCGCGAGCTGCTGCGCACCGTGCTCGAACAGCACGGCTACCGCGTCACCTTCGCCAGCGACGGCGAAACCGCGGCCAACTTTTTCTCGGCTTCCTCGCAGTCCTTCGACGTCGTGCTGCTCGACCTGCAGCTGCCGGACATGTCCGGGCTCGCCGTCCTGGAACAGATCAAAAAGCTGCGTCCGACCCAAAAATTCATCGCCATCAGCGGCTACACCAGTCCGGAGACCGATGCCGCGCTGCGGCGCCTCGGCGTGCGTGATCATTTGCTCAAGCCCTATCACCTGGGCGATCTCGGACGCACGCTGCGCAATGTCGTCGCCCGGGCGGCCTGAAGGCAGGGGCCCGGCGGGAGGCTTGGAATTCACGCGAAGATGCGGCTGACCGCCACGCCTTCGCGAAAATCGGGAGATGAACAGCTAGTTCTCGAATTGGAGAATTTCCGGTTTCTTCTTTTTCTCCGCCGAACCGAAGCTGTAGACCAGACCGAGGTAGAAGTAGCGGCTGTTGCGGCGGCGGGTGTAGTCGTCATGCAGAACCGGCGTGTCGAGCTTGGTCTCTTCCTTCTGGCTGTTGAAAAGGTCGGAAACCGCGACGACGAAGCTCAGGTTGCTCTTCAAGTCGTGCTTCACCCCCAGGTTGGCGACGAAGGTCGGCAGGCGGTATCCCTGGGGTGTGAGACGCTTGGCTGTGTAGTTCAAGTTGAACTGCCAGAGCGTGGCTTTTGACCAGGCATAATCGGCGCTCATTTTTGCGGTCCAGGCCATGGTCGAGCGATAGGTGCCGTAGCCGAGGTTGCTCGCATTGATCTGGTTATAATAAACATCTCCGCTCGCGTTAAGGGAAAGCGGCTTCCATGGGGAGACGTCGGCGGCGAGTTCAAGACCGCCGGAATTGGACTTGCCGATGTTTTCCTCGGTGGTCAGCAGGGTCGTGCTGTTGATGTAACGGCTGACCGTGGTGAACATATTGTAGGCATAGCGGTAGAAGAGGGTGCCGAGATAAGTCGTGTCGCCGTTCTTGTACTGATATCCGCCCTCGATGGAGTGCACCTCCGCCGGCTTGAGGTTGGGATTGCCGGCCCGGAGGTTGTAAGGATCTTGGTACTCGGGGTAAGGATTGAAGTCGTCCGCTTCAGGACGTTGGACCCGGTGGCTGTAGCTGAGCTGGATCTGACCCGTGGCGCTCACGTCGTAGGCGAGGTGCAGGCTGGGATAGAGGCGATAATAGCGCTGCTTCGCCGCGAGCGCGGCTGTCACCTGGTCGGTTTTGATTTCGGCGTCCTCCAGCCGGACGCCGACCAATGCCCCGAAGTTTCCAAACGCCCTCTCGTAGGTTCCGTAGAGGGCTGCGATCACCTGCTGCAGGATGAATTCATTGGTGAGACTGGTGTTGTTCACCCACAGGCCGGTGAGCGGGTCGGTCGACTCTCCCGCGTGATCCTGCGTCAGCTTGTCGTCGGTGCGATCGAACCCGGCCTCCACCTTGGAGTTGTCCGGCAGGGCGTTGGAGTATTCGACGAGGGCTTCCGTGACCGGCTCGTTCGATTGCACCCGGATGTGGTCGGAGGTCGTGGGCGAGACCGGGCTCGCATAAAGATCGGTGTAGTGGTTGTCCTCGCTTTCAGTGTCGTGCTGCCAGCTGAACTCCAGGCTGAGGGTGTGATCGTTGCGGCCGAACTGATGGTCATACTTCATCTTTGACTCCACGTCGCGCTCGTACTCCGGATCATAGCGCAGGCGGTTGTAGACCGTTTGCGCGGAACCGATGGTGGTTTGATCGGCCTCGGTGCCATAGCGGGTGAAATAGCGGTAGTCGGAATCAATCGCCTCGCTCAGCTTGTCGGATTTCTGCGGCTTGTAATCGATTTCAAACTGCCCGAGCTGGAAGACCGGGCGAAAATGCTCGGCGACGGCGCTCTGCGTGCTCGCCGGCAGACCGGAGACCGGGTCGACATAGCTGCGCCGGTCGGTCGCGGTGCGGACGCGATCATCCTGCCGCAGGGTGATGCCGCCGGAAAAATCGAAGATGCGCAAGTTGTAGTTGCCATTGAGGCCGACGCCGAAGCGCTTGTTGTTTCCCATCGTCACACGGACCGATCCGGAGTATCCCGGCTCGTTCTTTTTTTTGAGAACGATGTCGATGATGCCTGCCGTGCCATCCGGCTCGTACTTGGCCGAGGGATTGGTGATCACCTCGATGTGATCAATGGCGTCTGCCGGGTATTGGGAAATCACGTCGGCCTGGTTGGCTTTGCGCATGAGCGCGGTCGGCCGGCCGTCGATCAGGATCTGCACGTTGCCGTTGCCACGCAGGCTCACATTGCCGTCGATATCGACGTCGACCGAAGGGATTCTCCGGAGGACGTCCGCAGCCGTGCCGGTCTGCCCTTGGATGTCCCGGCCCACGTCGTAGACTTTTCGGTCGATGGAATTAAAAAGCCGCTCTTGCCGCGCCGTCACATCGTACTGCGGCAGCTTCACGTCCACACCGGCCGCCGGTGCGGGAGCCGGCGGAGGCGGTGCCGCGGTTTGGGCGGTGGCGCCAGCCGAAATGCCGACAAGGATGGCGGCCAGCGACAGGCGGGACGTTCGGCTTCGCCGGAATTCGGCCGGCATGAACGCACGCCAGCGTCGGGACAATGAGGTTTTCACTCGTATATCCGCCGACAATAACAACCGAAAGTGACGTTTCGATTGTCTGCTCATGACAAATTTGTCATCAACGGCTCACTATTTTCATGCCCGCGGCGGGTCTGAACAGCCGTGATCCGGTCATGGTGCAGGACGATCACGGTTTCCTTCCGCCGGTTTCAGAGATGCGTTTTGACCAGCCGCTGCAAATTCGGCCGCACCCGCCGTGCCAGCACGGCGTTGGCATAACCCACCCACGCGACCGCCGAGGTCGTGTCGAGCGGCGCGCGCAGCGGCCCGCCCTCCGGGGCCTCGACCACGCCGCCCGCCTCCGTCAGGAGCAGCGCGGTGCAAATGTCATAGGGATGGCAGACGAGCGACGAGGTGATGCCCAATTTGGCCAGCGCCAGCGGCCGCAGGTCCGCGATCATCCGGTCGTGGCCGGCGAGCAGTTCGTAAATCTGGCCGCCGGTGGTGAGATACTGGTCGTCGAACACCAGCGCGCCGGCCCGCCCTGAGGCGCCCAGCGAGGCCCAGAGTTCCTCCTCGACACGCGCCAGGAGCGATTTTCCCTCGGGGAAAAATTTCACTAGCGAGGCGAAACCGTGCCGGAAGTCGCGCGCCGGCGACGGCCGCGGGAAAATTTTCCTCTTCCGCCCGCTGCGCACGTCGATCGCCGCGGCCGTCAGTCCGCGCCGTCCGCCGCCGCGCACGACGCTGAGCTGGTCGGCGCGCCATTGCTTGCTCGTCGGCAACTCGGTCATGGCCGCGACGACAATGTCGGCCAGGCTGGTTTTCGCCCCGCGCTGCGGCGCCAGCGCGGCGAGCGTCCACGCGCTGCGCTTGTCGTACATCAGATTGCGCGTGCCGTCGATCGGATCGAGGATGCACTTCCAGACTGTCCGCGCGACTGGCACGCCGCGCGGAAACACCACGGGCTCGCCGCCCTCGCTCCTCTCCATCACCAGCTCGACCGGCCACGCCCGCGGCCAGTTTTTTTCCAACCAGGCGAAAATCGCCTCCTCCCCGATCCGGTCCACCCGGTAAATCGTGTCGGCCGCCGTGACCGCGGCGACCCGCGCGAAATTCGCCGGGTTTTTTTCGCGGGCGGCGAGGAGCACGCCGCGGATGTGGTCCTGCAGGGCGCAAAGCAGGCGGCGCGCCCGGTGGAGTTCAGCGGAGGTCATGCCCGCCTGTTTTCGCGGACCACGGCTAAAGTTGCACGACGATTTTTCCGAACTGCCCGCCGCGCTCCATCAGGGCAAAGGCCTCGGCCGCGCGCGCGAGGGGAAAAACCTCGCTCACCACCGGCTTGAGCCGGTGCCGCGCGACAAAGTCGGTCATGCCGGCAAAATCGTGCGGACTGCCCATGGTCGAGCCGAGGAGCGAAATCTGCCGCCAGAAAATCTTGCGCAGCGCGAGAGCCGGAGCGTTGCCGCGAGTCGCGCCGAAAAATACGATCCGCCCGCCGGGCGCGGCCAGGTCGAACAGATCGTTGAACCCCTCCCCGCCTGCGCTGTCTACGATCACGTCGAACAAGCCGTGGGTCTTGGCCAGGTCGGCGGCCCAGCCGAGTCGCGCGTAGGTGACGCCGCCCGCGGCTCCCAGCGACACCGCCCGGGCGATTTTTTCCTCGCTGCTCGAGGTGACAAATACGGTCGCTCCGGCCGCGACGGCGAACTGCAGGGCGAAAAGCGCCACGCCGCCGCCGACACCGGTGATGAGCATGCGATCATCCGGCTCGAGCTGGGCGCGGGAAAAAACCGCGCGATAAGCGGTCAGGCCGGAGAGCGGCAGCGCCGCCGCTTCCACCGCGGTGAGATGCGCGGGCCGGGCCGCGAGATTCGCCGCCGGCACCGCCACTTTTTCCGCCAGCGTGCCGTCGCGCGGCAGGCCGAGGATGGAAAAGCGCCCGCCCTGCGCCGATTCGCGCGCACCCCAGTCGAGGCTGGGATTGATGATGACCTCGCGCCCGATCCACGCCGGATCCACGTCCGGGCCGATGCTTTCGACCACGCCCGCGCCGTCGGAGCCGGGGATGCAGGGAAACTTCAAGCCGGCGTACTGGCCGGCCTTGATCCACACGTCTCGGTGGTTGAGCGCGGCCGCCTGCAGCCGGACCAGCGCCTCGCCGGAAGCCGGCGACGGATCCGGCGCGCTGACCACGGCCAGTTGGTTGACGGCGGCAAGTTGAACGGCACGCATGTCCACCACAAAAAGGCGCGCCGGCCTTTTGGCAAACGTTCAAACGTGCTGGACGACCTCGGCCGGCTTGAAACGGACCTTTTTGGCCGAGGCATATTTGTCCTCCGCCGAGCGATAACCGGCGGCGGCGGCGCATAGCGTCGTCAAACCCTGCGCGGAAAGGCCGAGAATCTCGTCGTATTTCGGCGGCTCGATGCCTTCCATCGGGCAGGCGTCCACACCCAGCAGGGCGGCCGAGGTCAGGAACTGGCCGAGCGCGATGTAAACCTGGTGCGACTGCCACACGTCGAGGCGACCGCCCGTCCGTGCCCTTTCCAGGCTGCCGACCATGATGTCGCGAAAACCATTGAGCGCGTCCCGGGTGCCGCCACGGACTTCAACGATGCGGTCGATGTAGCGGCCGACATGGTCCGCATCGAGGTTTTTGCGCACGGCGAAGACGACGTAATGCGAGCACTCGGCCGGCTGGGTCTGGCCCCACGAGGCGGCGGAGAGCTTCTGGCGCGTGGCGGCATCCTGCACGACGACGAATTTCCAGGGCTGCAGGCCGTAGGACGAGGGCGCGAGCACGAGCGCCTGTTCAAGGGCGGCCCAAATGTCGGCCGGAATTTTTTTCACCGGGTCGAATTTTTTGGTGGCGTAACGCCAATGGAGGGCCTCGAGCAGGATGCCGGTCGAAATTGGATTCATGGGAATTGCCAGGAACGAGGCAAAAAAAACGCCTTTGTCAAAACGGCTGCGAAAAATTCTCCTTCGCCTCTTTTTCTCCTGGGAAATTCGGCCGGCCGGCCCCGGACATTTTTGGTTCGCCATTCCGGACTTTCGCCATAGATTGTCAGCAGAAAACCCGCCCGGCGCCGCCCTCATTTCCGCCTCCTTTTTCCAGCTGCGCGCCATCGCCCGTCCAAAGTCGAACCGATTGGAGGTGCCACATGTCGTCCCACGCTTATCTCGATCAGGGCCTGACGATCCTGAAGACCCGGATGACGGCCCCACCCCAGGCGGAGCCGTTCAGCCCCAAACGCCGCGCCAATCCCTTCATCACCATTTCCCGTGAAACCGGCGCCGGCGCCGCGATGCTGGGCCGCCTGCTCGTGCCGCGGCTGGATGAAACGCTGGGGCAGGAAGGCCGCGGCTGGATGTTTTTGGACAAAGATCTGCTCCGCCACATCCTCACCACCCGTCATCTGCCGGAGCGCTTGGCTGAATATCTCCCTGAGGACCGGATCTCGGAAATCCAGGCCGTGATCGGCGAGCTGGTCGGCCTCCACCCGCCGCTGTGGGAGATCGAGCAGCAGATCCGCCGGGCCATCCTGCAGATCGCCGAGACCGGCCGGGTGATTTTTGCCGGCCGGGCCGCCCATCTCGTCACGCACAACCAGCCGGGCGGCCTGCACATCCGGCTGGTCGCCTCGCTCTCCTCGCGTATCCAACGCATCATGACGTTGATGAGCTGCGACGCCGCGGCCGCCGAGGCCCACATCCTGAAGACCGACCTGACCCGCGGCCGTTACGTCAGGACCAGTTTCAATGTGGAGATATCCGATCCGCACACCTACGACCTGGTCATCAACACTGACCGCATCTCGCCCGTCAGCGCCACCCGGATGATCCTGCAGGCCTTGCGTGACAAGCTGGCCAATCTGGCCGAGGCCGGCGTCGATTAAGCCTCGATCCGCGAAGCGCCCGGAGCCGCCCTGCGCCAGTCGTCAATGCCGTGTCTCCACGGCGGCGGTTTTCTTGCGTCCGAGAAAGCGCAACGCTATCGCCGCCAGCTCATCCCGTCCCTCCAGGCGCAGCAGCCACAGCACCGCGCCGTAGACCAGCACCCCAAGCGGAATCAGACCGAGCACCGCGGCGAGATCGGCAGCGCGCACATGCAGCCGCGCCAGGTGGATATCCATGTTTATCTTGCTTGCCAGCTGCCAGCCGAGCCAGACGAACACGCTCATGGCCAGCGTGGCGACGCATATCTTGGCCACGCTCGGCCAGAGCGAAGCAAGCGTCATCCCGGGCAGGCGCCGAACAAGCGCACGCTGTAAGAGCACGTTTTGTATGATGATAGCGGTGGTACTGGCCACGACCAATCCCACCGCACCGAGCGACGGCCGCAGCGCAAGGCATAAGCCGAGATTAATGACGATATCAATCAGACCGATTTTCACCGGCGTCGCCGTGTCCTTCATGGCATAAAAGGCGCGCAAAGTAAGGTTCACTACGGAAAAAAATGGCAGCCCAAGCATGAACAGGGCGAGCAGTGGAGTCATCATGTGGGAATCGTTCGCGGTAAATCTGCCGTGCTGGTAGAGCAACCGCACGATGGGTGCACTCAACAAGGCAAGGCCGGCTGCCGCCGGGACGTTGATCAGGATGATAAGCCGCAGGCCCTTGCGAAAATCCTCTGCCATCGCCGTGAAATTTTTCTCGGCCGCATGCCGCGCGATAAGCGGATAGATGACGGTGGTCACGGCAATGGCGAACACGCCAATCGGAAGTTCCATCAAGCGGTTGGAATAAAAAATCAGTGCGCTCGCCGAATCATTGATCGAATAGGCCAGCAGACCGGATACGGTCGTATTCACTTGATATATCGCCGTACCAAGAAATCCCGGCGTCATCAGCATGGCAATTTCCCTCACGCGCGGTGACAATCCCAGGTCGAAGCGCGGGCGCCAGCCGTCGTGGATCAGCACGCCCGCCGGCACCGCCATTTGCAGGAAACCACCAGCCAGCACGCCCGCACACCACCAATGCACCTCCCCCAGCGGATTTTTGGCCGAATAGATGCCGGCGGCGCCAAGCGAGAGAATCATCGAAAGATTCAGCCAAATGGGCGAAAGCGCGGGCTCGGTAAAACGTTCAAAGACGTTAAGGGCCGCATTGAACGCCGCCGCAATGCACACGAGCGCCAGATAGGGAAAAAGCAAGACCGTCAGATCCGCCACGAAATACCACTTTGGATCCAGACCGGGAATGAGCCTCGACCGACTGAAGACCAGCATGGCCAGCGCCACGAGGCTGGCCGTGACGAGCAGCAGCCAGCTGATCACTTTGTTCAGCAAGGCAAATGCACCCGGCCGGCCGTTTTCACACAGTTCTTCCTGCAGCGTCGGCACAAACGCCGCTGTCAGCGATCCCTCGCCCAGCAGCCGGCGAAACAGATTCGGCAGCCGGAAGGCCGTCGTGAAAGCCGAGGTGAAGACGTTCACGCCAATGATCCATGCGCTGAGTCCGTCACGCAGAAACCCGAGCACGCGGGAAATCATCGTCAGAAACGAAATGACGCCGATGTCTTTGAGTTTCTTCGACACAGGAAGAGTTTTCGCGGCGCGGTTTTCCGTTAGCAAGAATAACCCGGCCTGGCATTGACGCTACCCAGACCCCGGCGCACTCTCCTATCCATGCCGCTCATCCCGAAACTCATCGAGAGACTCCAGCGCCATCCCAAGCGCGTCGTCTTCCCTGAAGGGAGCGATCCGCGCGTCCTGCAGGCCGCCCGCCAGTGGGTCACACGCCGGATGGGCGTGCCCGTGCTGCTCGGCGACCGCACCGTGATCAAGGGCGCCGCCGCCAAACTCGACATCAACCTGGAGGGCATGCGGATCATCGAGCCCGAGCGCAGCGAGGATTTTGCGCCGCTGGCAGCCGAGTTCGCCCAGCTCCGCCGCACCAAAGGCCTCTCCGCCGACGAGGCCAAAGCCGCGCTGCGCGACACGAACTACTTTGCCACCATGATGCTCGCCACCGCCCGGGTCGACGCGGTGGTGGCCGGCGCCACTGTCACCGCCTCCAGCGCGCTCCGCCCGCTCTTCCAGATCATCCCGCGGCTGGAGAGCGTCCGCGTCGCCTCGTCGCTCATGATCCTCGACTTCGACGAAAACAAGGTCGGCAGCGACGGCTCGCTCTTCCTCGCCGACTGCGGCGTCATTCCCGAGCCGACCGCCGAGCAGCTGGGCGACATCGCGATCTCCACCGCCATGATCGCACACCATCTCACCAACGAGATCCCGCGCGTCGCCATGCTCAGCTACGCCTCGAAAAGCACCTCCAGCCAGCCCTCGCTCGTCAAGGTCCGCACCGCCACCGCCCTGGCCCGGGCCAAGGCCGAGGCCGCGCGCCTGCCGCTCGAGATCGACGGCGAGCTCCAGCTCGACGCCGCGCTCGACGCCCGCGTGGCCGAGACCAAGAAAATTTCCAGCGTCGTCGCCGGCCGCGCCAACGTCCTCATCTTTCCCGACCTGAACAGCGCCAACATCGGCTACAAGCTCGTGCAGATTCTCGCCGGCGCCAACACCTTCGGCCAGATCCTCACCGGCCTCAGCCGGCCGGCCGCCGAGATCAGCCGCGGCGCCAGCGCCCACGACATTTTCGGCGCCGCCGCCGTCGTCGGCTGCCAGGCGATCGACCGCCGCCTGCTCTACGGCACCGTTTGACCGCCGATGACCGCCCCCCTGCAGAATCCCTTCAACCAGCCGGCCCTGCCGCTGCTGGAGAGACCGACGAACACCGTCACGAAGCGGCTCTTCGTCGCCGCCACGCGCATGAACGACGGCAAGACCACCGCCTGCCTCGGCCTCTTCGCCGCGCTTCAGTCGCTTTTTCCGCGCGTCGGCTTCATCAAGCCGGTCGGCCAGCGCTTCATCGAAATCCACGGCCACAAGGTCGACGAGGATTCCTATCTGCTCGACACCATCTACCACGTCCGCGTGCCGATCGAGAGCATGAGCCCGGTCACGGTGGACAGCACCTTCACCCGCCGCTTCCTCAAGCAGCCGGACACGATGCTGGCCGAGCTGGTGGACAAAATCTGCCGCGCCTTCGACCGCGTCTCCTGGGAAAAGGATTTTACGCTCATCGAAGGCACCG
>Ga0335085_10016541_pt1 | contig 10656 bp, 9 predicted proteins | sample Lox_Sample_45_FD_206712 | JGI IMG/M metagenome (GOLD analysis project Ga0335085, IMG submission 206712) | Soil microbial communities from Loxahatchee National Wildlife Refuge, Florida, United States - Lox_Sample_4.5 | ecosystem: Environmental > Terrestrial > Soil > Wetlands | place: USA: Florida...
GGCCATCCACGGCGGCTTTGATGGCCTTCGACGGCCTGGCGAGGTGGTCGGTCTCGTCTGACCAGCGCTTGGCCGCGTCGAGCCAGAAATCTTTGACGTTCAGCGCGTTCTTGTAATAAAAGAGTACCCTGTACAGGAAGCTGCGAATCGGCGGCATCCACTCTTCGTTTGGGGTGGGAGGGACGTCGGTCACGTCGACGCTGAAGCGGCCGGTCAGACCGTCGTGCTGAACGCTCACCCCCGGCGGTAAATTCGCCCACCAGAGCAAGGTATCGGCTTTTTCCCCATAGTGGTCCACCAAAGGTATGTTGGTCCTCTGGCCCCGGATGCCGGGGAGAAACGCCTCGTAGGGCGTGAACTCGTAATGCGCCTTATGCACGAAGTAGGGCCGCTGAACCTCCCAGGTCGGAGAAATATAGATGTTGTTTTCGTATTTCAGCTGGTAGCGAAGTTCAAGAATGCTGCCGACTTCAACGCTGGGCAGCGTGAATATGATCGAATTCTCCTGGTAGTGTTTGGTTTTGAAGTCCTCCAGATCGTCAGGCTTCACAGCGAGTGGGACCACCGTACCGTCGGAGTGAATGGTGCGGCCCTCGATCTTGTACACCGTGAACTCTTCATATTCGTAGGGAATGCGAACGGTGGCCAGTTCTTTGCCCTTCTCGGTGAGAACCTTGATGCGCATGTAATAGCTATGGAAGTGCTCCTGGTCGTTAGCAATGTCCTCGATGTTGAGGTACACCGCCGCCGCACCCGGCGCCTTGGGATCGGCGGTCATCTTCAGCTCTTCGTCGGTGGGCTGCTGGAACTGCGCACAAACCAGAACCGGCGACACTGCGGCGAAGAAAAGAACGACGCCGCGCAGGGCCAGGGAACTCCGCATGGCAATGATCTCCAGTTTGGAAGTGCGACCATTCTAACGCGAAAAACTTGCCGCCCCGCGTCTTTTCCACCTTTTTAAAAAGGAATTCGCCAGAAATCGTCGCGCACTCGCGCATCGGTTAATGGTGGGCGTTGCATGCGTCCAGCAGAGACGAGACCAGCGCCAGCGGCAAGCCCATCACGTTGAAGTAGCAGCCCTCGATGCGTGGAATCCAGCGCGCGGCATGGCCCTGAATTGCGTAGGCACCGGCCTTGTCCATCGGTTCGCCGCCGGCCACGTAGGCGGCGATCTCCGCGTCGGACAGAGTGAGGAAGCGAACCGCTGTGGCTTCAGCAGCTACTTCCGTGCCTTTTTCGGTGGCCACGGCCACGCCCGTAATCACGCGATGGGTGCGGCCCGAGAGCAGGCGCAACATGCGCGCGGCGTCGGCTGCGTCCTCGGGCTTGCCGAGGATCGTATTGTCGAGAGCCACCGTAGTGTCGGCGCCCAGCACCACCAGGTTTTTTTCTGGTGTTGGAGTGGCGGTGGTGAGCTCACGAAACACTGCCTCGGCCTTTTCACGCGCCAGCCGCGTGACGTAGGCGATGGGGCTCTCGTCCGGCAGCGGGTCCTCGGGGATGTGCGCCGGATGCACCTCGAAACGGTAGCCCGCCTGGGTGAGCAGTTCGCGGCGGCGCGGCGAGGCGGATGCGAGTACCAGCATGATGGAATTATGGCAGGAGACGGCCAGGAGATGCTCGCCCGGTTGTGATTGCTTCCCGGCTAATGAGAGCGCAAAGCCCGGGCCTAAAGGCACTGCAATTTCGCGCTCATTCCGGGGGCTGAAGCCACCGGCTCACTCCGGAAATTGCGATCTGCAACTGTAAAATTATTGAAAGAGGGCCGCGCGCAAAACAGAATCAGGCCCAGACAAGGGACCAATGCATTTGAATTTCAGTTTTTCGGCTGGACAGATTTTATGGACGCTTACCTTCGCGGCGCTGCTGGTACTGCTGGTTGTGCTCTTCGGGCGCGACAGGGCGCGGCGTTTTCCCTGGTTCACGGCCGGCATGGGATTGATGGCCCTGCGCATGTTAGCCGGCCGTCTGCTCTTCGGTAAGCTGGCGCCCATTGTTTCAAGCGAGATCTTTCTCGTACTGGCAGTAGCGGCTGCCATCCTCTCTCTGCTGGTGGTGGTGGAGATGGCGCGCCGCGCCTTCTCGGCCGCCAGCCGCAGGGCGTGGATCATCGCAACGGTGGTTCTGTTGGTGATTGGCGGTGTCGTGCTGACCTTCTGGGGACCGTGGCCTGCCGCCAAATCGCTCTTCGCCGACTCGACTATCGGGGTTTTACGGCTGATCCAGTTGATCGCGCAAAAAGCTGAGGCGTTCGCCGACTTGCTCGTGGTCCAGCTCGGCATCCTTGTGGTGCTCTTTGGCCGCCGCTTCCATGCCGGGTGGCGCAGCCACGTGCAACAGATCGTAATCGGGCTCTCCACTGCGGCGATCGCGCAGTTGGCCGTTCGCATCATCTGGCAGGTGATTGCGCTGCACACGACGATTCATCAGCGATCCGACTATGTGCGCGTCATGGCCTTGCAGGAAAAGCTCTTCAATGCCGACAGCGTAGTCTTCCTGGCAGCACAAGTGTGGTGGATCGTGTGCCTGTGGATCGATGAGCCGGGCGCGAAAGCCGCCGCCGCTGCCGAGGAAATCGAGCCCGCAGACGAAAGCGAGTCAGCAAGTCAGCGAGTTGGCGAGTCAGCCAGTTAGCGAGTCAGCGGGATGAACACCGTGCCCGCCTTCTATTCCCTGTCTTTCAGATATGGCAGCTCGCCAGCCCGCGTTTTTCCAGATACCGCTGGTGATACTCCTCTGCGCGCCAGAAGGTCTGCGCCGGTTCCACCCTGGTCACAATCCGCTTGGGTTTGTACCGGCCATCGGCGGTCAACTGCTCAATTTTGCCGCGTGCCTGCGCCTCCTGCGCAGGCGAGTGGAAGAAGACCGCCGAACGGTACTGCGTTCCCCAGTCCGGCCCCTGCCGGTTGAGGGTTGTGGGATCGTGGAGGGAGAAGAACGCATCGAGCAACTGCTCGTAGCTGACCTTTTCGGGGTCGAAGTCGAGCTCCACCACTTCGGCGTGGCCGGTTTGGTCGGTGCACACGTCTTTGTAGCTGGGCTGGTCGAGAGTTCCGCCCTCGTAGCCGACGGCCGTCGCCGTCACACCGGGAATCGCCGCAAACGCAGCCTCCACGCCCCAAAAACACCCCGCGCCGAAGGTGGCTTTTTCAGTGCTCATGGAGGATATGATGCATCGAAGAAGGCCGAAGTCACAGATTCTCAACGAGCACTCGCGCAAGTTGAAGGCCGATAGCTTTTCTTATCAGTTCAGCGGCGCCATGTGCTTGGTGTACTTGTAGGTGTAGACGATGCGGTGAATGACGGTGATCGTCGAAAGCACAGCCAGAATCCACAACACCGGAGCCATCACGCCCCAATGGTTGAAGAGCGCGCCCAGAAGAACGAGCACGATGCGCTCCGGCCGCTCCATGAAGCCCACCTTGCACTGCCCGATAAGCGCCTCAGCGCGCGCGCGCGTGTAACTGACCATCAGCGAAGTGACCATCACAAACGCCACCAGCACCACATACCTGAACCGATTGATGCGCCCGTAGTAGACCAGCAACCCGAAGAACAGAACCACGTCGGAGTAGCGGTCGATCACCGAATCGAAGAACGAGCCGAAGACAGTTACCGTATTGGTGCGGCGCGCCACGCGGCCATCCACCATGTCAAAGATGCCGGCGCCGAAGATCACCAGCCCGGCGTAGAAAAACATCCAGTCGGCGTTGGCAGAGTTGGCGTGGCCAAACAGGAACGCGGCTGCAATGTTGATGACCAGCCCGATAAAGGTAAGCACGTTGGGAGAGATGCGGGTAAGAGCAAGCCCATACACGATACAGTCGAGAAGCCATCCGCAGGCACGGCCAAAGGCGCTTGTCCATGTCATTTGTAATCTTCCTCGTCAGGCTTTCAGGCCCTGCTACGCTCTATCGGCCGCAGCTTCATTCCCGTTGTCGCCGACATCGTCGTGGATTGTCGTCAGTTTCAGGATCTCCAGTTGGCGCTTGCCGTTGGGCGTCACGATGGTAGCCACGTCGCCGACGCGTTTGCCCACGATCCCGCGGCCAATAGGCGAAGTGGTGGATATAAGCCCCTTCGATACGTCGGCTTCCTCGCTCGTCACAAGCCGGTACTCGATCTCCTCATCCTTCGTCGAGTCGTAAACCACCACCGTCGATCCGAATCCGGCCTTGTCCCTGGGAATGTTCGAGAGATTGACGAGCGAAAGCTCCGCCATGCGCTTCTTCAGCATGCCCAGCCTGGCGTTGACGAACTCCTGCCGCTGCTTGGCCATGTGATACTCGGCATTCTCCGACAGATCGCCCATGGCTCGGGCCTTCTTGATCTCGGCGGGAAGCTCATGTGCAAGCTCATATTCGAGCTGCTTGATCTCGTCTTGAAGCTTTTTTTTAATGTGCTCGGGCATCCGTGGTCCGGTAGCGGGGAGCAGGCTTGCTCCATCCGCGAGAGATAAACGCGCTTGACTCTTCATTATAAGACAGGGGCTAGGGATGTAGGGATTTAGTCCCTGATCCCTGGTCCCTTTGCCCCTTGCTCCCTGCCTTCGCCACTTCCACCAGCGTCGAATAAAACGTCGCTCCGCCGCCAATGTCGGTCAACCGCTCGCTGGTGAGAGCGTTCACGTTGGCGCCATCCGGGTGCAGCTTAGCCCAATCCAGCCGCGCCGCCACCACGCCGGCCGGCAGGCTCGGATTCAGCATGGCACTCAGTTCGATCGAGCCGCGATCGTTGTAGACACGCGCGCGATCGCCATCTGCGAGTCCGCGCGGCCTGGCATCGAGCGGATGGATTTCGAGCCGTTGGTTTGCGCGCGCCTCCATCTTGCGATGGCCAGCCAGATTGGCGAAGGTCGAGTTCATATAGTGGTCGTTCTTCCGGCCCAGCAGTTCCAGCGGAAACCTCTTCGCCGCTTCGCCCCAGCGCGACTCAACCGGAGGCTGAAAGCCCGGCAGCCCATCGCTGCCCGCGGCGGCCAGCGTCTCCGAATAAAACTCGATCTTGCCGGAAGGAGTAGGAACTTTGCCAGAAAAATAAGGCCGGCTCCCGCTGCGATGAAAGGCAAGCGGAATGTGTCCTTCGCGCTCCAGATCCTCGAATGTAATGTGCTCCATATTTGCATTTGCTGAGTGGCCGCCGGCGCCGATGGCCAGCGCCTGGCGAATCATCTCTTCCGGCGAATCGCTGAAGCAGGGCTCCGTGAAGCCCATGCGCTGTGCGAGCTGGCCGAAGAGCCACACGTTGGACCGCGCCTCGCCAACGGGCTCAATCGCCTGCTTTGAGAGCTGCACGAAGTAGTGTCCGTAGGCGCCCTGCACGTCAGTCTGCTCAAGGAACGTAGTTGCGGGCAGGATGAAGTCCGCGTAGTCGGTGGTGTCGGTAAAGAAAAGCTCATGCACTACCGTGAATAGATCGGCGCGCTCCAGGCCCCGTCGCACTGCGTTTTGGTTCGGAGCCACCGCCCCCGGATTCGAGTTGTACACAAACAGCGCATGCACAGGCGGTCCATCGTCGTGCACTTCGCCGTTTTTCTGGCCCCTTGTTCCCTCGGTCCCTTGTTCCCTGCCTTTCAACGCTTGTCCCAGCTCCGACATATTTACCACGCGCGCCATTCGGCCCAGCGGAGAGGCCAAAGCCAGATCGGGCCGCTCCAGGGCTTGTTTATTCCACGCGAAGCCCCCTGATGTAGAAAGCTGCGCGCCGCCGCCACGATACTTCCATGCGCCGGTAATCGCGGGCAGCATGGCGATGGCGCGCACTTGAGCGCCGCCGTTTTCCGATCGCTGCACTCCGTAGTTCAAGCGCAGCACAGCGGGTCGCGTGGTGGCGTACTCGCGTGCCAACTGCACGATCTCAGCCGGCGTCATGCCGGTCCACGCGGCTACGCGCTCGGGCGTGTACTCGCGTACGCGCTCGGCCAGCCGCTCGAAGCCGTGCGTCATTTCCGCAATGTAGGCGCGGTCTTCGAGCCCTTCGTTGAGAATCACGTGCATCATTCCGAGGGCAAGCGCAGCATCCGTTCCGGGGCGGATCGCAATGTGCCAGTCTGCCAACGCGGCAGTGCGCGTGCGGTAGGGATCGATGACGATCAGCCGCGCCCCATTGCGCCGCGCCTCCTCGACAAATGGCCATAGGTGAATGTTGTTGCCGTGGATGTTCGCGCCCCAGGCCACGATCAGCTTGGCAAGGCGGAAGTCCTCCGTCGGCGTGCTCAATTTCTTGCCGTAGACCAGGTTCCACGCCTGCCCTCCCGCCTCAGAGCAGATCGTGCGGTCGAGCTGGCTCGCGCCCAGGCGGTGAAAGAAGCGGCGATCCATCGAACCGAAGCCGAGCACGCCAATGGTGCCTGCGTAGCTGTAGGGCAGAATCGACTCCGAACCGTAGCGATCTGCAATTTGCTTCAGCCGCGCGGCGATGGCGTCGAGTGCTTCGTCCCAGCTCACGCGCTCGAAGGCCTCCTGCTCGCGTCCGCGGGGCCGTGGGCCCTTTGGCACATCGGATTTGCGCTTCAGGGGATACAGAATGCGTTCCGGCGCGTAAACGCGATCGAGATACTTCGCCACCTTGCCGCACAGGAAGCCTTGCGTCACCGGTTGCGACCGGTCGCCCTCGACTTTAACGGCGCGGCCCTCCTCGTTCACCGTCACGAGCACAGCACACGAGTCCGGGCAGTCATGCGAACACACAGCATGCACGATGCGGAATGGGGAAGACGAGGCAGCCCTCGGCATAGGGCTATTGTAAGCCGAAATTGAAAATCACCAGTCGGAGGTGGTGGGGCCAGTTTGAAGGGTACGGGCTTCAGACCGTACATCAAACCCTCCAAATCAACGCGGCTTTAGCCCCTGAGGGACAAAGTCGCTCGATCTGGCCTATTACCCAGTTTGAGCATGAATCAGCCGCGCCTTATATCAGGCCGCTGCTGATGCGTCCCGCCCTAAGACGTATGAGGAACATCGAATTAGAACACCACCGTGTACACTGGTCACGCCATGAGTTGCCTCTTTTGCAAAATCATTGAAGGACAGATTCCGTCGGCCGCCGTTTATCAGGACGATCTGACGTACGCCTTTGCCGACATCAACCCCAAGGCGCCGGTGCACGTGCTGGTGGTGCCGCGCGAGCACATCGGCTCGCTGGACGAAGCCGGCCTGGATGATACAAATGTTGCCGATACAAACGTCGCCGGTACAAGCGCGCCCAGGCACGCGCTCCTCGGTCACCTGCTGTCGGTGGCGGCCAAGATCGCCCGCCAGAAGGGGCTCACAAACGGCTACCGCGTCGTCGTGAATACCGGCCCGGACGGCGGCCAGACCGTCGATCATCTGCACCTGCATCTGATGGGTGGGCGGGGGCTTACCTGGCCGCCGGGATAAAAGCAGGGAGCAGGTAGTAGCCAATAGGAAATACAAGAAAGGGCGCACCCAAAGCAAGCGCGCCCTTCATTGGTATGGCGAATCCGTGGTTTTTCTATTCCCTGTTCCCTAATCCCTGCTTCTTACATCGGCTGCCGCGCGAGCTCTTCTTCCTCTTCCACGCCGTAGCGCCGCAGAAGAATGGGCAGGCTCTGCGAGAAGGCTGAGCGCGGCATCACCACGTCGCAGCCAGCCTCAATGGCCTTCATCTTCAGGTCGCCCTGCAGGTGATTGAGAAAGCCCACAACGGAGGTCGCTTTCTTGAACTTGTTCTTGAATTTGGGAATCAGCGCCATCGGCTTGGCGTTCAGGTTATTCAGATCGAAGACCAGCAGTGTGGGCCGTTCGTTCTCCGGCGCATCCAGAATGCGCGCCACGGCATCCTTATCGCCTTTCACAAACTCCACTTTTACACCGAGTTTGCGCGCCGTCTCCTGAATCTTCGCCTGGAAGAACAGATCCTCAATGAAGCAGAAGATGCGGGTGGGTGCGTCTTCACGAATCGGCGCCGCGGGCTTCGCCGCATAGACATCGGGATAGTACGCCCCGCCGTGGCCGTTGCTCGCAATTTGTATGGTGGAGGGCGGGCCGTCGGCTACATTGCCGTTGACCGCACGATAGCTGTGGTCCATGGGCCCAACAAATGCGCGCGGAACCTTCTGCCGTACCTTGCGTTTACCCTGCCCGGGCCCGGAGACGCTGTTGCCGGGCTGCGCCGCCGGAGCCTGGGATTTCTGGAAGAACTTTTTCTTCTTCCGGCTCTGGTGCTGGGGGGCAGGCTTGGGTGGCGCGGCCTGTTGCGGTGCTGGCTGAGCTTGCGGCGCTGGCGCCTGCATCGGTGGCTGCCCCTGCGGCTGCTGGCCTTGCATCGTTGCCTGCTGGTTTGACTTGTTCTTGCGGCGGCGCCGGCGGCGCCGGTGGCCTTGCGGCTGCACCTGACCATTGTCAGGTGCGGGCCCCTGTTCTAGTTGGGGCAGCGTTGATTCTGTTGTCATGATGCGTGTACTTCCTGGTGCCTTGCTTCTTGGATCATTGACTTACGCATTTTGCTCTTGCTGTTCGATTGCATTTCCCTGCTCGTGCCTCATCCGGCATGGCCAAAGAGCGCTGCATTGACTCCCCCAGCGCAAAGACCTCCCGGAAACATTGGCGCAGCCGTGACCGTCTTTGTGGGGAAGCGCTCACCGCGGCAAGCCGGCCATCAACAAACCGGCCGCCAGCCTCGGTCTCCGTAATCCTGCTCCTTGAGCCACTTTGAAAATGCGTTTGCCGCCACAAACGCGGGGGTCCTTTTCCAACTTTACCCAGACGCCGGATTCCACTCGGCGCGACTTTCGCTCTACTCGGGTGATGCCGTTTCCTATGTTATGAGCTATCGCCGCGCACAGCCTGTTATGAACGGAACTGCCGGACGAAATTTGCTTGCTCCGCAGCGAGCTTGCTCTACCCTTTTGGGGTGGCCTGCGTCAGCCGCTTGATAGGCAACTTTGATACTACAGCGAAGATTTACCCGTGGCAAGTGCATGTTCGGGGTAGCAAAGTCGGTCTTGGTGAATCTAGGGGATTCCTGTAAGCGTCCTCGGCAGCAGATTGCCACCCCAAAATGCGGAAGCGCCATTTCAGACGGAATGGCGCTTCAGTACTTCCGAACCTCTCACTGGCCTCCCAGAAAAACTGCGGGAGCTGGCTTTCCACTGCTCCTCTTCAGGCTTCCCGGCAGGCTTTTCCCTTTTGAGGGCCGCTCGTAGGCGATTGCTCTTGCCGGGTACCCGTGTTGCTTGGGCTGGCTGGATCTCATTCCAGTCCGCCCCTGATCACTGGCGGCTATAACATAGCAATCGACATTCCGTTCTCAACTCTTTGTATTTTCAATCATTTAAGGCAACGCTTGACGGCATATTGTCTGAATTCCAGAAGTCTGAAGGCCAATATTTCCAGAAAATTGTAGATGTGCCGTTTTGCCCTCAACCGCCCCAGTCAGATTTAGCGCTGGCAGGCGGGGCAGTAATGAGTTCCACGGCCAGCCAGCACCATACGCCGGATGGGCGTTTGGCACTGGCGGCAGGGCTCCCCGGTCCGCTGGTAGACGCAGTGCTCGATCTGAAAGAAGCCAGGCTCGCCGTCGGCACCGACGTAATCTGACACCGAGGAGCCGCCGAGCCGGATAGCGTGGCGCAGAACCTGGCGCAGCGCCAGCCGCAGACGGTCGAGTTCGGCGGCGGTGAGCCGGTTGGCGCGTCTTCGCGGCCGGATGCCCGCATGAAACAGGCTCTCGTCAGCATAGATGTTGCCCACACCGGCCAGTAGCCTCTGGTTCAGCAAGGCAGCCTTGATGGGCAGGCGCCTCGCGTGGAACAGTGCGGCAAACTCGCGCGCGCCAATGGCGAGCGGTTCAGCGCCCGGCCCCTGGAACGCGGGAACCCTGCGCAGATCGCGAAACTCCAGGCGGCCGAAGCGTCGCGGATCCACAAATCGCAACTCTCGTCCGCTAGCCAGGTTGAGCCGCGCGTGCGTGTGTGGAGCGATGGGAGAATCGGGCGTGGTGACCAGCAGCCGGCCAGTCATTCCCAGGTGTACGATCCACTGCGCATCGGATGCTGGTGCGTTCCTGGCTTGCGAGGCTGCTTTCTGCACGGAGGCGCGGTGCGGCGCGCCGTGCTGATCGAAACCAGGCGGACCCAGCTCGAAGACGATATGCTTTCCGGTGCGATGCACGGCCAGCACCGTGCGCCCATCCAGACCCCTCGCCTGATGGGAAGCCGGCGTCTTGAACAGCTTCCCGTAGCTGCTGAACCATACCTCGACGATGCGGTCGCCGCGCACGCGCGCGTCAACGCCGCCAGCGATGGTTTCCACCTCAGGCAGTTCCGGCATCGGTCAATTGTAGAGGATGGCGCCCGATCACCGGCGTATTTGAAGGATTGCTTAACGGGGATTGTCTGCGAGCTGCGACTCTTCCTCGCCGGCGGGCGATTGCATGCTGCCCCATTTCTCCAGGTAGATTAAGCCGATCACAAGTCCGCACAGGAAGATTCCCACCGAGCTATACTCAATCGCATTCAGATCGCGGTTCTCCTTCCGCGTCTGGTAAATCGTGATCCCATGAATCCCACGAGGAACGACGCGATTCTGTTCGAGCACCGGCTGCCTGGGCATGGTATCGAGGTAGTGCGTTGAGATCATGGCGGAGGCGATCAGACCTGCCAGGCCCGGCAAGAGAAACAAAAGCGCGAAAAAC
>Ga0335085_10016543_pt1 | contig 10655 bp, 9 predicted proteins | sample Lox_Sample_45_FD_206712 | JGI IMG/M metagenome (GOLD analysis project Ga0335085, IMG submission 206712) | Soil microbial communities from Loxahatchee National Wildlife Refuge, Florida, United States - Lox_Sample_4.5 | ecosystem: Environmental > Terrestrial > Soil > Wetlands | place: USA: Florida...
CATCGGTCAAGGACTGCGTGCTCCTGTGTACGTTCCATCATCAGGTCGCGATCCACCGGCAGGGCTGGACCCTGGTGCTGAACCCCGACGGCACCACCACGGCGTGGAACAAGGACAAGACGAAGGTACTGCACAGCCACGGACCGCCCGCCCGGGCCGGGTAGGCCCCCGGCATGTGCCGGGACAGACTGGCGGACCGTTCGGTACCTAGAGATGGCCAGCCTGGCTGGGACGGCACCGGGTTGACCGGCGGATGTGTCATGCCACGTTCCTGTTGTTGCGATGCGGATGGCGTTCTGGCGATGCAGAAGCACTGGTGGTACGGGGGTGTCGAGCTGGAGGCTGACTAGGGCGGATCCGTTGTCGAGCCAGATGTCCCGCCCGTCCGGCGCCGCGCTGATCAGGTCCGGTGTGCGCGCGACCGGGTACGCGGTCAGGGCGCCTGGCATGACGACGGACAGCAGCGAGCCGGTGATCCACAGGCGGCCCCGATCCCCGGCCCGGGCCAGCACCGATGGCGTGAGCACCCGGACGTCCTGCCGGCCGGGGACGATCTGCGGCGTAAATCCGCCGCTGTCGATCCCACCGGCGCGAGCGAGATCCGCCGCTATCGCCTCATGTCACCGTCACCTTGTGCAGGCCGCCCGGCTCGTCTGGGTCCCGGCCGAGCCGGCGGGCCAGCGCCAGGGCAACCTGCTGCGCCCGCACGACCGCGAGCACCGGCGCCGCTACTTCCGGCGCCTCGGCGGGCCACGGCAACGCCGAACCGTCCACCGGGCCGGCGAGCCGGACGTCCGCACCGCGGTGACGCAGATCGCGGGCTAGTTCGGCCACGTCAGCCGCTGCCGGGCCGGGATGGGCGAAGGCGAGCACCGGCAGGCCCGTGGCCGCGACCGCGATCGGGCCGTGCCGCAGGTCGGCGGCGGAGTACGCGGTGGCGAACAACGACGTCGTCTCCTCGATCTTCAGCGCGGCCTCCGCCGCCGCCCCGTAGAGGAGCCCGCGGGCGACGGCGGCCAGCCGGGTCCGGCCTGCCAGCCAGCCGGCCACCTCCGCAGCCGGACCTGGATCGTCGAGCACCGCGGCCACCTGGCCGGATAGCCGATCCCTCACCTGCGGGCCGAACCCGATGTCGCGGACGGCCTGGGCGATCAGCGCGAAAGCCACCAGTTCGGCGGTGACGGTCTTGGTCGCGGGCACCGCCCGCTCTGTCCCCACGCCGAGATGGAGGGGCAGCTCCGCGGCGAGAGCCAGCGGGCTCGTCCGGTCGTTGGTTATCGCGACCGTGTACCCGCCTCGCAGGCGGGCCAGCTCCAATGATCGGACGATCTCCGGGGTGCGACCTGACTGGCTGGCCGCGATAACCAGAAATCCGGTGAAATCGGTCTGAGCGCCATACATCGTGTACAGGCTCGGGGATGCCGAAGCCACCGGCCGGCGGGTCGCCAGTTCCAGGAGATAGCGGCCGGCCGTCGCCGCATGGTCCGACGACCCCCGCGCGATCAGGACGGTGCCCGCCTGGGGCACGGGCAGCACCTCGCGCAGACGGCCGGCTATCGCATCGGCCTGACCGAGCAGCGCGGCCAGCCGAGCGGGCTGCTCGGCCATTTCGGCCGACATCACCGCTCCCAGGGTCATGAGGACCTCCTCGCCTGCACGTCCCGCCACTCTGCCAGCACGGCCGCCATCTTTCCCCTCCGGTTCCGGGAACACAAGCGAGGACCGCTTGCCGCATGAACGCGGCATTCACGCCGTGGCGATGAGGTGCTGGAGGGCGCTGAAGGCAGGGATGCCGGCCTCGGCGGTGACCGTGCGGAAGCGCGGAGAAGGTAGGTGACGTCGGCGCCGACCCGGATCATCAGAACTGCAGCAGTTCGCGGACCTCAACGTAACCGTAGGTTGGCAACTTGTTCGCCCACTCCACGGCGGCGTCCATGTCGGGGAGATCCATGATGTAGAAGGCCTGAATCTGCCGCTCGCCCCCGGCGAACGGCCGGCGCTCCACCGCCTCGCCGAGGTCGTGCCCGGCTATCGCGGTCCGAACCAGGCGAGCCTCGGACGCGGCCGGGGCGAGTGCTCCGTTGAGCACGAAGGCGCCGGCCGTCACCGTGCACAGGGGTTGACGGTGTGCCCGGCGATGACCACGCTGATTGGTGACGGAGGGGGAGCCGTGACCCGAGTTGGCGTTGCCTTGTCCGGTGGCGGGCACCGCGCGTCGGTGTGGGCGGCCGGCCTGCTGTTGTACCTGGCCGACGCGGGCCGGAACGGCGATGCCGGCGCCATCGCGTCGGTGTCGGGCGGTTCGATCACCAACGGGGTCGTGGCGCAGCAGATGGACTACCGGCAGGCCCGCGCGGACGAGGTCCGGGACGGGCTCGGGCCGCTGCTGCACCACATCGCCTACACCGGCCTGTTCTTCTGGGGCCCGAGCACGAACCGGTACGTCATCACGGTCCTGGGCGTCCTCGGGCTCGGGGTGCTCGGGTTCCTGGCCGGCCTGGTCATGGCGCTCGTCGCCGGAGTCGGTGTCGCGGCGGGTATCGTCCTGGTCGCGTCGCTCATCGTGCTCGCGGCCGGCGTCGTGGTCTTCACGCGGCGCAGCATCGTCGTCGACCGCGCGCTGGCCCGTACGCATTTCAGCCGGCAGGGCCGCCCGACCGGGCTGGCCAGTGTGGCCCGCTCGCTCGACCACGTGTTCTGCGCGACCGAACTGCAGGCGGGCGAGCACTTCTACCTCTCCCCCAGGTTCCTGTACTCCTACCGGTTCGGCTGCGGGGAGCCGGGCGGGCTCGCCCTGTCGACCGCCGTCCAGGCGTCGGCGTGCCTGCCGGGCGCGTTCGCGGCCCGCCGCCTCGACACGGCCCCGCACCGGTTCCGGCGCAGCGCCGAGGTCACCGAGCCGCCCGCGGTCCCGGGCCAGATGCTGCTCACCGACGGCGGCGTCTACGACAACATGGCCGACCAGTGGGCGGGCGGGCTGGCGGCGCGCGTCCGGGACAACGCCGCGCTCGACATCAGGACCAGGGCCCTGGACGAGCTCATCGTGGCGAACGCCTCGGCCGGCCCGCCGTGGACCACGGTGAAGGCGAGCTGGCTGCCGGTCCGCAACGAGCTGAGCACGCTGGGGCGGGTCAAGGACGTCCAGTATGCCGTGTCGACGAGCAGCCGTCGCCACGACCTGGTGAACGACTGGGAGGCCGCCGCACGAGCCGGTCACGGCGTCACCGGAGCGCTGGTGCAGATCGCCCAGTCCCCGTTCGAGGTGCCCGACGCATTCGCCCACGGCGACAGGTGGCCGGACCGGGCGGCGCGGGCCCGCGAGGCCATCGCCTGGCTCGGCGACAGCGATGCCAACCGGGCGGCGTGGGCCGCGGTGGCCGGGCAGAGCCGCACGCTGCCGACCGTGCTGCGCAAGCTGGGGCCGGACCCCACCGCCCGGCTGCTGTGGCACGCCTACGTCCTGGCGGCCTGCAACCTGCACGTGCTGCTGCCCGGCTACACGCTGCCTCCGCTACCGACCGAGGAGGAGTTCCGTGAGCTCATCGGTTAGCCCGTCCCGGACCCACCTGATGACGATCGTGGCCCAGGATCCGTCGGTCGGCGGCGAGCAGGGGATGCTGCGGGCCAGCGTCCCGGTTCCGGCCGACCGGCTCGAGCCCGGCCCGCGCAGTCACCGGTTCCAGGTCATCGACTACGACGCGACGGCCAGGGTGCTGCTCCCGCCCGCGACGCTGTCGCCGGGCACCTGGCAGTCCCCAGGCAGCGGGGATGCGGAGCATGACCCGTTCTGGGAGCGCTCCGACACCGCGCTCCTCAGCGATCCCGCGTTCCACGCGCAGAATACGTACGCGATCGCCGCCCGCACCCTCGCGGTGTTCGAGTCTGCCATCGGCCGCCGTCTGAACTGGGGGTTCCTCGGTCACGAGCTGTACCTGGTGCCGCACGCCATGGCGGAGGCCAACGCGTACTACGCCGACGACGTGCGCGCCGTGCTGTTCGGTTACCTGCCGACCCGGGTGCGGCGGGTCACGCGGAACGGCCCCGGCCTTCGCATCGCCCGGTCGGGACGGCTGGATCCGGACGCCGTCTACACCTGCCTCTCGCACGACGTGATCGCGCACGAGACCACCCACGCGGTGCTCGACGGGCTGCGGCCCCGGTTCCTCATGCCCGGCCTGCCGGACCAGCCCGCATTCCACGAGGGCCTGGCCGACATCGTGGCGCTGCTGTCCGTGTTCTCCATGCCCGAGGTGGTGCGGAGCCTGCTCGGCCAGGCCGACCTGGCGGGCAGGATCGCCGATCGGTCGGTCTCCGACCAGGACCTCAAGAAGAACGCGCTGTTCACCCTGGCCGAGCAGGTCGGATCGGCGCTGAAGGACGAGCGGGGCAGCGCCCTGCGCGACTCCATCACGCTGCGGCCCTCGACCAGGTGGACCGGCAATCCCCGCTACAACGAGCCGCACTTCCGCGGCGAGATCCTGGTCTGGATCATCCTGGAGACCCTGGCCGGGATCTGGCGGAAACGGCTGGACGACATCAGCTTCGCCGGCTCGGTGAGCCTGGCCCGGGCGGCCGAGGAGGGGGCGACGGCGGCCCAGCACCTGCTCGGCATGTGCGTGCGGGCGATCGATTACCTCCCTCCGGTCGAGTTCGAGTTCCCGGACTTCCTGGCGGCCCTGCTGGTCTCCGACGCCGAGATCGTCCCGGACGACAAGCACGGTTACCGGGACGCGGTCCGCGGCGCGTTCGGCCGGTGGGGCATCGCCGACGCGGATGACCACATCGCGGACCTGTCGCGCGCCGGCCTCACCGCCGTCTACCGCAACCTCAGCTACACGGCCCTGCGCAGCGACACCGACGAGGTCTTCCGGTTCATCTGGGAGAACCTCGAACTCCTCCAGATCGACCCGCGCTTCTACATCCACGTCGAGCACGTCCGCCCGTCCGTCCGGGTCGGCCCCGACGGCATCGTGGTCGCGGAGACGGTGGCGGAATACATCCAGTTCCTGGAGGGCACGCCCGGCGCGCTGTCGCGGGCGATAGGCCTGCGGGTCCCCGGAGCCGTGTCGCCGGGCACACGGGTCCGGGTGCTCGGCGGCGGCACGATCGTGTTCGACGAGTTCGGCCGGGCCAAGTACCACCATCGCAAGGACATCCGCGATACCGGCCGCCAGCAGCGGCGGCTGAGCTACCTGGTCGGCAATGGCTTGTTCGATGACAAGGCCCTGGGCGTCTCCGACGGCATGCCGGCCGGGCAGCGTTTCGCGATCCTGCACCAGCCCGACGCCAACCGTAAGGAGACGTGGTGACATGAGCGGGCCCGCCGCCCAGCCGCCCGTACTGGCCACCGTGCGGGTGCGGATGTACCAGGTCGGCTTCGGGGATTGCTTCCTGCTGAGCTTCGAGTACGCCGGCCAGGCCGAGCCGGCCCGCCACGTGCTGGTCGACTTCGGCACCCGCCAGCTCGCCGCCGGCCTCGACCTGGCCGATATCGCCGGCGAGATCGACGCCCGCACCGGCGGCGGACCCGACGTCGTGGTGCTCTCCCACCGCCACCAGGACCACATGTCCGGGTTCGGCGGCAGCGGCACGGACGCCGTCGTGGGCCGGTGGAAGCCGCGCCTCGTCGTAAGGTCCTGGACCGAGGACCCCGCGGCGCCCGCCGACGCGACCGGCCCGGCCGGCCCCGGCGCGACCGGCTTGCGCGCGGGTCTCGACCAGGGCGGCGCGTTCGCGACCGCGCTGTCCCGGGCGATCGCCGCATCAGCGCGCGGCCTGCGCGCCGACGTCCGCGAGCTTGCCCTGGCCCAGCTGGCCAACCAGGCCGCGATCGACCGGCTCAATGCCTGGTCCCGAACGGGCCAGGGGGTCTACGTCAGCTACGGGCAGCCGCTCGCCCTGGACGCCGTGGTCCCGGGTGTGCAGGTGCACGTCATCGGGCCGCCCACCGTGGCCCAGCACCCGGCGGTGGCCCAAGAGCGCGCCACGAGCCCCGAGTACTGGCAGCTCTACCAGGGGCTCGCGGCGGCCGGCGCCTTCGACCCGGCCGCCGGAGCGCCGACCGCCGGAGCGCCGGCCGCGGCCGACGATCGGCTCGTCGGCCCGGCGCGATGGCTGGTCGAGCGGCTGCAGGCCCCGCAGCTGCGCTCATTGCTGCGCATCGTCACCGCACTGGACCACGCGATGAACAACACCAGCGTGATCCTCCTGGTCCAGGCGGGCGACCGCAGGCTCCTGTTCTGCGGTGACGCGCAGATCGAGAACTGGGAGTACGCCCTGACCTTCGCCCCCGACCGCCAGGCAGTCCTCGAGCTGCTCCGCGGCGTCGACCTCTACAAGGTGGGACACCATGGGTCCCGCAACGCCACCCCCAGGACCTTGTTCAACCTGTGGACCGAGGCGGCCACCCGGGATCGGACGATGATCGCGCTGATGTCCACCAAGAAGGGCGTGTTCCCCGGCACGCCCGGGAGCAATACCGAGGTCCCCCGCAAGACCCTGGTCACTGCCCTGGGCCAGCGCATGAAGCCGCTGCTCTCGACCATGGATCTGCAGCCAGGGGTTTCCCACGTCGAGGTGGCCGCGCCCGCCTTTGGCGACGCGCCGTTTACCGTCGTCAGCAACGAATAAGCGCTGGTATTTCCGGCCTGGTTCCGCCCCTCCGTATTTATAGATCCCTAGCGAGGAGGCCGCCGTGACTATTGAGACATCTGTGCAGGGCGGGCACGCACGCTCCGAGCGGCAGCTCGGATTCACGCCTGGCTCTACAGTCGACGTCCGGCAAATCGATGACCAGGATTGGAAGGTTCTGCGGGCGCTGACCTACCACGCGTCGACCGAGGATTTCGAGGTGCCAGTCGGAGAGCACACCGATTTCGCTTCAGTGCCTCGCGAATTCGTGTGGTTCATCCCGCGCTATGGCCGCTACACCAAAGCCGCCATCTTGCACGACTACCTATGCAGCAAGGTTGTCCCAGCGCACACCATCAGCCGAATCGAAGCAGACGGCATCTTCCGGCAGGCCATGCGGAAAGAAGACGTCCCGTTCCTACGCCGCTGGATAATGTGGGCCGCCGTGCGGCTGGGCGCCCTGACGAATCCGGCCGGGCGCGAGAAGTGGTGGACAGAAGCCTGGCGTGTCGCCTTGATAGCAGCCTTGGCCCTGCCGGTCATCACGCCCGCCGCCGTCGTGATCGTGATCTCGTTCCTGGTCTTCTACCTCATCGAATTCCTGGTCTGGATCCCGCTTGCCGCAGTTCACTGGATCCGGGAAAAGCGGAACCGGCCAGCCAAGAAGGTCAACCGGCCCACCCTGCGCTGGAAGCTCTAGACCTTCGCCGCTTAGCCTGGGTTCTCATGAGCCTGGAAGCATCGCCGCTGGCCGCCGCCGGCCCTTCACGCTTTTGGTGCGCATGAGTTGCCGATAAACTCCTGCGGCCGTTGATGTTCTCACCTGGTATCCGGTCGGGTGGGGTGAGCACGGGCGCTCGCGCGGGGTGGGGCGGGCACGGGCGGTCGCGGGGGATGGGGAGCTAGGTTGAGGCGTATGGGTGTGCTCTTGCTGGTTCGGCATGGTCAGGCGTCGCTCGGGACGGCGGATTATGACCGGCTTTCGGATGTCGGCCGGCGGCAGGCGCAGGTCACGGGGGCTCGGCTGGCCCGAACGGACCTGGCGATCGACCGGGTGGTGTCCGGGGCCCTGACCCGGCAGCGCGACACCGCCGAGGCGGTGCTGGCCGCGCTCGGCTGGCCCGCGTCCCGGCTGCGGATCGACGAGCGGCTCGACGAGTACGACCACGTCGGGGTCATGGCCCTGTACACCAGCGAGGTGACGTTCGAGACGGCCACGGCGGACGGCGAGCGGGGGCGGGCGCTGCAGTCCACGCTTGAGGAGGCGATCGGCCGCTGGATCGCCGGGGATAGCGGGGACGGGGAAACCCACGACGCGTTCATCGGCCGGGTCATGGACGCGATCACGGAACTGGCCGCCGCGCCGGGCGGGACGATCGCGGTGACCTCGGGCGGGGTGATCGCCGCCTACTGCGCGGTGGCGCTCGGGCTGCCGGTCGAGCGGTGGCCCGGGCTGGCCCGGCTGATCATCAACGCCAGCATCACCAAGATCATCACCGGGCATACGGGCACGAACATGGTGACGTTCAACGACCACGCTCATCTGGAAACCGACCGCGTCCTGATCACCTACAGGTAGCCGGGCCCGGGCAGGTGGGGGGTGGGGTAGCCGGGGCCGGGCAGGTGGGCTCAGGCCTGGATGGCGGCGCCGGAGGCGATGAGCTCGGCCGCGTCGGGCAGGCCCCAGTCGGTGAGTGCCTCGGTGGTGTGCTGGCCCGGCACAGGCGCCGGCCCGGACAGCTCGCCCGGGGTCCGGGAGAAGCGCGGCGCGGGCGCGGGCTGGACGACGCCGTCCCGGACCATGTAGGTCTGCCGCGCGGCCAGTTGCTCGTCGGAGGCGGCTTCGCGCATCGACAGCACCGGCTCGACGCAGGCCTCGCTGCCGGCGAAGGCGTCCGCCCACTCGTCCCTGGTCTTCTCGGCGAACCGGGCCGTGAACAGCTCCCGCAGCTGCGGCCAGTTGCCCGGGTCGCCGCGGTCGGGCGCCTCGGTCAGGCCGAGCCCGGTCAGCAGCGCGGCGTAGAACCGCGACTCCAGCGCGCCCACCGCCATCCACTTCCCGTCCGCCGTCTCGTACACGTCGTACCAGGGCACTCCCCCGTCCAGCAGGTTCACCCCGCGCTCGTCCCGCCACACCCCCTGGGCCATGAACATCAGCGGCATGGCCAGCAGCGAGGCCACCCCGTCCACGATGGCCGCGTCCACCACCTGGCCCTGCCCGGAGGTGGCCCGCTCGACCAGGGCCGCGCAGATGCCGTAGGCCATCAGCATCCCGCCGCCGCCGAAGTCGCCGAGCAGGTTCGCCGGGAACTGCGGCGGGCCGCCGGCCCGGCCCAGCGCGTGCAGGGCGCCGGCGCGGGCGATGTAGCCGATATCGTGGCCGACGGTCGAGGCCAGCGGGCCGTCCTGCCCCCAGCCGGTCATCCTGGCGTAGACCAGCCGCGGGTTGCGGCGCAGGCAGACCTCGGGTCCCGCGCCGAGGCGCTCGGTCACCCCCGGGCGCAGGCCCTCGAGCAGCACGTCCGCGGTGTCGGCCAGCCGGAGCAGCGCGTCCACCGCGGCCGGCTGTTTCAGGTCAAGCACGGCGGACCGGCGGCCCCGGTTCAGGAACTCGCGCTCGGGGTGCGCGGAGCCCGCGCCGGGCCGGTCGATGCGCAGCACGGTGGCGCCCTGGTCGGCGAGCAGCATGGCGCAGAACGGCCCGGGTCCGATGCCCGCCAGCTCGAGCACCCGCAGGCCGGCCAGCGGCCCGCGGCGGGTTGGTTGCGACGCCGCCATCGTCATACCTCCGCACTACGCGACCCCTGTCAGCTAATGCTGCTTTGTCATCTAACCCAGTACACTATTTGAAACATCCGCCGCCAGGAGGAACCGTGTCCAGTCTCGCCGGCCGGGACGCGGGCCTGGGTGCTCAGGCGTACGTTGGCCAGGTTGTCCGGGCGCCCAAGACCGCCGAGCTCATCGCGACCTTGTACCGGCGTCAGATCGTGCGCGGGGAGCTCCGTCCGGGCGACACGCTGCCGTCGGAGCAGCAGCTGATGGGGCAGTTCGGGGTGTCCAGGCCGACGCTGCGCGAGGCGTTCCGCATCCTGGAGGCGGAGGACCTGATCAGCGTCAAGCGCGGCTCCCGCGGCGGCGCCCGGGTGACCCAGCCCAGCCTGTCCGTGGCCGCCCGGTACGTAGGCCTGCTGCTGCAGGTCCAGGGCACCACGATCGCCGACGTCTACGAGGCGCGGATCGTGCTCGAGCCGGCCTGCGCCCGGCTGCTGGCCAGGCGGCGGACCAAGCAGGACCTGGCCGACCTGACCGCCTGTATCGAGGAGCTGGCGCCCGAACCCGCCCTGTGGTCCCGCCAGGCCGCCCGGTTCCACGAGCTGATCATGCAGCGGTCCGGCAGCAAGACGCTGGCCGTGCAGGGCGGCGTGCTGCAGGACATCGTGGCCACCCACCTCGCCATGGCGCTCTCCCGCGATCGCGCCGGAGACGATGAGCTGGCCAACTTCCGGCTCAACGTGCGCAGCTACGAGAAGCTGGTCGCGCTGGTCGACAAGCGGGACGGGACGGGCGCCGAACGGCACTGGCGCGCGCACATGGAGGCGGCCGGGCAGCGGTTGCTGCGCGAAGACCTGCAGAGCCGTTCGGTCGTCGACCTGTTCTCGTGACCGTCCGGCCCTGACGACAGGAGGATCGATGAAAATCGCGGGAAGCGTCGCCCTGGTCACCGGCGGTGCGTCCGGGCTCGGGCTGGCCACCGTCAGGCGGCTGCACGACGCCGGCGCGTCGGTGGTCATCCTCGACCTGCCCAGTTCGAACGGCACGACGGTGGCGAAGGAACTCGGTGCCCGGGCCGCGTTCGCGGCCGGCGACGTGACCAGCCCGGATGACGTGACGGCGGCGCTCGACGCGGCGCAGGCCCTGGCCGATGCGCCGCCCCGCATCCTGGTCAACTGCGCGGGCATCGGCAACGCCGCGCGGACCGCGGGCAAGGACGGCCCGTTCCCGCTGGATGCCTTCACCCGGGTCAT
>Ga0335085_10016544_pt1 | contig 10655 bp, 8 predicted proteins | sample Lox_Sample_45_FD_206712 | JGI IMG/M metagenome (GOLD analysis project Ga0335085, IMG submission 206712) | Soil microbial communities from Loxahatchee National Wildlife Refuge, Florida, United States - Lox_Sample_4.5 | ecosystem: Environmental > Terrestrial > Soil > Wetlands | place: USA: Florida...
GCGCCACGCCGCCATCGCCCAGGAGGTGCTCACCCCGCAGTCCGCCCAGGCCTACCTGGCCGGATTCGACCGCGACTGCCAGGACCTGCTGGGCATCCTGCATGCCGTCGAGCTCACCCGCTCGGCCGCCAGCACCGTGAGCGACCTGATCGCCGGCTACGGGGAGATCTGGTCCTCGCGCCTGTTCCAGTGCTTCTTCGAGGAGCGCCGCGGGCGACCGGGACCGGTGCAGTGGGTGGATGCCAGCCGCGTGGTGCTGGTCGACTGGGGCGCCTGGGGGCCGGGGATCCAGTGGACCGAGTCGCGCGCCAACCTCGCCGCCCAGGTGCCGCAGGACTTCGCCGGCACGCTGATCATCACCGGCTTCATCGCCTCCGACCGCCGCGGCGTGCGCACCACGCTCGGGCGCAATGGCAGCGACTTCTCCGCCTCGATCTTCGGGGCGCTGCTGGAGGCCTCCGAGATCCACATCTGGACCGACGTCGACGGCGTGCTGTCGGCCGACCCGCGCCGGGTGCCGGATGCGACCGTCATCGACTCACTCTCTTATAACGAGGCGATGGAACTTGCCTACTTCGGCGCCAAGGTCATCCACCCCAAGACCATGGCCCCGGCGGTCAAGGACAGCATCCCGATCTGGATCCGCAACACCTTCGCGCCGCACAAGGTCGGGACCCTGATCTGCGCCATGCCCGACTCGCAGCTGCCGGTGAAGGGCATCACCAGCATCGACCGGGTGGCGCTGGTCAACCTCGAGGGCACCGGCATGATCGGCGTGCCTGGCACCGCGCACCGCCTGTTCGGCGCGCTGCGCGAGGAGGGCATCTCGGTCATCCTCATCTCCCAGGGCAGCTCGGAGCACTCGATCTGCTGCGCGATCCCGCAGGAGCAGGCCGAGCGCGCCGCCGCGATCGTGGCGCGCGCCTTCGAGCGCGAGCTGCGCGACGGCCAGATCCAGAGCGTGGACGTGGACCCCGACCTCGCGATCCTCGCCGTGGTGGGCGATGGCATGGCCGGCACTCCCGGCATCGCCGCCAAGGTGTTCTCCTCCCTCGGCACCGCCGGGGTCAACGTGCGCGCCATCGCCCAGGGCGCCTCCGAGCGCAACATTTCGGTGGTGGTCGAGGGCCGCAACGCCACCCGCGGCCTGCGCGCGGTGCATGCCTCGCTCTACCTCTCGCCCCACACGCTCTCGATCGGGGTCATCGGCCCGGGCGCGGTCGGGCGCGTGCTGCTCGACCAGCTGGCCTCCCAGAGCGAGCGCCTGCGCGAGCAGTTCAAGCTCGACCTGCGGGTGCGGGGCCTGCTGAGCTCGCGTCGCATGCTGCTCGCCGAGTCCGGCATGCACATCAGCGACTGGCGCACGCAGTTCGCCGAGCGCGGTCAGGAGGCCGACCTGGCGCGCTTCCTCGAGCACGTGCGCGTGGACTACCTGCCGCACACCGTGATCGTGGACTGCACGGCCAGCCAGGCCGTGGCGGCGCGCTACGCCGACTGGCTCGGGGCCGGCATCCACATCGTCACGCCCAACAAGAAGGCCAACAGCGGCGACTTTGCCTACTACCAGAAGCTGCGCAGCGCGCGCCGCAGCGGCGGCACGCACTACCTGTACGAGGCCACCGTGGGTGCGGGCCTGCCGGTGGTGCAGACGCTGCGCGACCTGCGCGAGACCGGCGACGAGATTGCCAGCATCGAGGGCATCTTCTCCGGCACGCTCGCCTACCTGTTCAACGTCTACGACGGCGCGAGCAGCTTCTCGGCCATCGTCCACGATGCGCGCGCGCGCGGCTTCACCGAGCCGGACCCGCGCGACGACCTCTCCGGGATGGACGTGGCGCGCAAGCTCATCATCCTCGGCCGCGAGATGGGGCTCGCGCTGGAGCTCAGGGACGTGCAGGTGGAGAGCCTGGTGCCGAGCGAGCTCGCCGGCGGCTCCATCGAGGACTTCATGGCGAACCTGCCGCGCTACGATGCGGCCATGCGGGCGCGCCTGGACGAGGCGCGCGCGCGCGGCAAGGTGCTGCGCTACACCGGCCGCATCACCGCCGGGGGCGAGGCGACCGTGGGGCTGAAGGAGCTCGACCGCAGCCACCCGTTCGCCAACATCGCCCTCACCGACAACGTGGTGCGCTTCGCCACCCGCCGCTACTGCGACAACCCGCTCATCGTGCAGGGACCGGGCGCCGGCCCCGAGGTGACCGCCGGCGGCGTGTTCGCGGACCTGCTGCGGCTCGCGGCCTACCTGGGCGCGCGGCTGTGAGCTCACCGCAGGCGAGCGCCACGGCGTTCGCGCCCGCCTCCGTCGGCAACGTCGCCATCGGCTTCGACATCCTGGGCTTCGCCATCGGGGCGCTCGGGGACAAGGTGAAGGTGACGCGCCGGCCGGCCCCCGGGGTCGAGATCACCGCCATCCGCGGCGTGGTGGTCGACATCTCGCGCGAGCCGGCCGACAACACCGCCGGGCGCGCGCTGCTGGCGCTGGCCGAGGCCACCGGCCCGGACTTCGGCTTCACGGTCGAGATCGAGAAGGGCATCCCGCTGGGCTCGGGCCTGGGCGGCTCGGCGGCCTCCGCGGTGGGCGCGGTGGTGGCGGCCAACGCACTCCTGCCCAGGCCCTGCACGCCGCTCGAGCTTTTGGGCTTCGCCATGGCGGGGGAGGCGGTCGCCAGCGGCGGCCGCCACGTGGACAACATCGCGCCCTGCCTGTTCGGCGGCCTGGTGCTCACCGTCGGCATCGACCACCCGCGCGTCAAGCAGATCCCGGTGCCCGCCGCGATCCGCGCCGTGGTGGTGCACCCGCACATGTTCCTCGCGACCGCCAGGGCGCGCGCGATCCTCAAGCGCCAGGTGGAGCTGTCGGACTTCGTGTGGCAGACCGCCAACCTCGCCGGCTTCATCTCCGGCTGCTACACCGACGACCTCGACATGATCCGCGCCTCGCTCGAGGACGTGGTCATCGAGCCGCAGCGCCAGGCCCTGATCCCGGGCTTCCAGGGCGTGCGCCGCGCGGCGCTCGAGGCCGGCGCGCTCGGCTGCTCGATCTCCGGGGCCGGCCCCTCGCTGTTCGCCTGGGCCACCGCCGGCGCCGCCCTCAGGGTGCAGGCCGCCATGCAGGGCGAGTTCGCGCGCCAGGACCTGAAGACGGATGCCTGGTGCTTCGAGGTCGGCGGCGCCGGCGCGCGGGTGCTGCCATGAATGCCGCCGCCGCCATCCGCTTCCACAGCTCGCGCGGCTCGGGCGGCAGCCGCGGGTTCGGCGCGGCGCTGCTCGAGGGTCTCGCCGCCGACGGCGGCCTGTACGTCCCGGACCGCTGGCCGCAGTTCACCCCCGCGGACTTCCAGGGCGCGGACTCGCTCGCGGCGGTCGGGGAGCGCCTCATCGGCGCCTTCGTGGCCGGTGATGCCATCGCGCCGCAGCTGCCCGCGCTGCTGCGCGAGGCCTTCGACTTCCCGGCACCGCTCGCGCCGCTGAGCGCCGATGGGCGCCTGGCGATCCTCGAGCTGTTCCATGGCCCCACGGCCGCCTTCAAGGACTTCGGGGCGCGCTTCCTGGCCGGGGCCTTCAGCCGCCTGCGCCCGGGCGGGGCGCGGCCGCTCACCATCCTGGTCGCGACCTCCGGGGACACCGGCGGTGCGGTGGCCGCGGCCTTCCATGGCCGTCCCGGGACCGAGGTGGTGGTGCTGTTCCCCAAGGGGCTGGTGTCCCCGACCCAGCAGCGGCAGCTGACCTGCTGGGGTGGCAACGTGCGCTCGCTCGCCGTGCGCGGCACGTTCGATGACTGCCAGCGCCTGGTGAAGGCGGCGTTCCTCGATGCGCGGCTGCGCGAGCGCGGCACGCTGTCCTCCGCCAACAGCATCAACCTCGGGCGGCTGCTGCCGCAGAGCGTCTACTACGCCGCGACCAGTCTTGCGGTCTGGCGCCGCCACGGCGAGCGCGCCTCGTTCGTGATCCCGAGCGGCAACCTCGGCAATGCGCTCGCGTGCCTGTGGGCACGCCAGGCGGGACTGCCCATCGGGGAGGTGGTGCTGGCCCACAACGCCAACCGCACCGTGCCGGACTACCTCGCGGGCGGGGAGTGGCGCCCGCGCCCGAGCATCGCCACGCTCGCCTCCGCCATGGACGTGGGCAACCCGAGCAACATGGAGCGCCTGCGCGCGCTGTTCCCGGATGCCGCCGTGCTGCGCACCCAGGTCAGCGCCTGCTCGGTGAGCGATGCCGAGATCCGCGCGCGCATCCGCGTCGGCTACGAGCAGTACGGCCAGATCTGGTGCCCGCACACCGCCACCGCCGCGGAGGCCTGGGAGCGCCTGCCGCCGGAGCGCCGCGGCCGCGGGCGCTGGGTGCTGGTGGCGACGGCGCACCCGGCCAAGTTCCCGGAGACCGTGGAGCCCCTGATCGGCCGCACGGTGCCGGTGCCGCCGGCACTCGCGCAGCTGTTCGCCCGGCCGAGCCACAGCACCGAGATCGAGGCGAGCCTCGCCGCGCTGGGTGCGGTGCTCGGGGAGCAGCGCTGACGTGGACGAGCTGAGCAAGCTGACCCCGACGGCCTGGGGCCTGATCGGCGCGGCCGCGGCGATCGGGTTCGCGCTGTCGTGGGCGTGGCGCTGGTACCGCCAGTACCGCGCGCGCAAGGCCCTGCGGGCCGCGGTCACCGGCGGCAGCAGCGACCACCTCATCGACGTGCTGGTGCCCGACGGCATGGGCGGCGGCTTCCACGTCGACTACCTGCTGCTGACGCCGCGCGGCATCGTCGTCATCGACCTGCGCGACGTCAAGGGCAACATCTTCGGCGGCGACCAGATGGCGGAGTGGACCGTCATGGACGGTGCGCAGCGCTTCACCTTCACCAACCCGCAGAGCGCGCTCTACGACCGCATCGCCGCCGTCAAGGCGATCACCGGGGACGTGCCGTGCGAGGGCCGCATCGTGTTCACGCGGCGCGGCAAGTTTCCCAAGGGCCTGCCGAAGTGGACGGTGATGCTGGATTCGTTGCGCCCGGAGTTCAGCGCCCCGGACTTCGAGGGCGCCGACGCCGCGGCCCAGTTCAAGGAGGGCTGGCAGCGTCTCAAGGACACCGTCAAGCCCAGCTACATGGTCGACATGCGCTGAGGCGCCGCCCGCGCAGCCTCAGTGCGTGGTCGACTCGTGCGCGTAGATCACGCGCCAGCCCGCGGACTCGTGCTGCCACAGCGAGGAGATCGCCAGGCGATCGTCGCGCGGCTTGCCGTCGTGCCCGCTGCCCCTGGCGCCCACCATGAGCGTCGTCAGGACCAGGCCCGGGGCGAGCGCGCGGTACTGCGGCGATGCGAGCGGCGTGTAGACCACGTCCGACTTGCCGCCCCGCCACCACTCGGCCTGGCGCGCCCGGATGGTGTCCCAGCCGACGATCGCCTCGCCGTTGACGATCAGGGTCACCTCCGGCCGGCGCGAGTAGAAGTTCACGTGGCCGTCCACGTCGTGCGCGTTGGCCGCCTGCGCCATCGCGCGCAGCGACGGGCCGACCGCGGCGCGTGCCTGCGCGGCGGGGTCCGGCGCCGGGGCGTCCGCTGGCGCATCGGCCGCCGCCTGCGCGGCCAGGCACAGCGCGAGGGCGAGGGCGGGGAGGGTGCGGTGCCCGGGGCGCATCACCCGGCCACCGTGCGTGCATGGTCGGCGAGCACGAGTGACACGCAGGCGGTGAGCTTCTGCGCGTACTCCAGGTGCAGGAACTCGTTCGGGCCGTGCGCGTTGGCGTGCGGGCCGAGCACGCCGGTGATGAAGAACTGGGTCTTGGGGAACTGCGCCCCCAGCATGCCCATGAACGGGATGGTGCCGCCGCAGCCGATGTTGACCGCGTCGCGGCCGTAGATGGCGCGCGAGGCGTCGTTGATCGCGCGCTCCAGCCACGGGGCGAACGTCGGGGCGTTCCAGCCCCCGGTGCCCGAGCCGTCGCTGAAGCTCACCTGGGCGCCGTAGGGCGGGTCGCGCTCGAGCGCCTCGCGCACCGCGCGCGTGGCGCGCGCGGCATCGCAGGTCGGCGGCAGGCGCAGCGAGAGCTTGCAGGCGACCTCCGGCAGCAGCACGTTGCCGGCCGAGGCGAGCGGCGGCAGCCCCTCGGCGCCGGTGACCGCGAGCGTGGCGCGCCAGCTGTTGTTGATGATGAGCTCGGTCGGGTCGTTGGACAGGGCATGCACGCCCTTGGCCCACGGGATCTTGCCCGCCACCTCGGCGCCGAGCACCTGCGCCGCGTGCGCGGCCTGCGCGCGGCGGTCGGCCGGCAGCGGCACGTGCAGCTCCTCCGGCAGCAGCTCGCCCGTCACCGGGTTCTCGATGCGCGCCAGCAGCTGCTCCAGGATCCGGAATGGGGTGGGGGCGATGCCGGTCGCCATCCCCGAGTGCACCCCCTCGGTGAGCACGCGCACGCGCAGCGTGCCGACCAGGTTGCCGCGCAGCGAGGTCGTGCACCACACCTGCTCGTAGTTGCCGCACTCGGCATCCAGGCACACCACCAGCGAGGGCTCCCCCAGCTGCGGGCCGAGCGAGGCCAGGTGCGCGGGCAGGTCGACGCTGCCGGACTCCTCGCAGGCCTCGATCAGCACCACGCAGCGCGGCAGGCGCACCTGCTGCGCCTTGAGGGCGGCGATCGCGGTGAGCGAGCTGAACACCGCGTAGCCATCATCGGCCGCCCCGCGGCCGTAGAGCTTGCCGTCGCGGATCACCGGCTCCCAGGGACCCAGGCCCGGCAGCCAGCCGGTGAACTCCGGCTGCTTGTCGAGGTGCCCGTAGAGCAGCACGCAGTCGGGGAGCTCGCCCGGGATGTCCACCAGCAGCAGCGGGGTCTTCCCCGGCAGCCGGCGGATCTCGACCTTCGCCCCGGGCACGGGCTGCGCCTTGCACCACTCCGCCATCAGGCGGATCGCCTGCTCCATGTAGCCGTGCGCCTCCCACTGCGGGTCGAACATCGGCGACTTGTTGGGGATGCGCACGTAGTCGATGAGGCGACCGGTGATCGACTCGTCCCAGGTGCGGTTGATCGAGCGCTGCAGCTGCTGGTTGTCCATGAAAGAGTCCATCTAAATAAAACAAGAGTTTACAGAATTATCGGAACGTCAGTTCTAGGCTCACGGTGGCAGCGGCAGGCCGAACAATTGCCGCGCCGCGGCCGTGCTCGAGCGGGCCAGCTGTGAGAGCGGCTCCTGGCGCGCCCGGGCCACGGCCGCCGCCACGTGCGGAAGATACGCCGGTTCGTTGCGGCGCGAGGCCGGCCTGGGCGCGAGGTCCCGCGGCAGCAGGTAGGGGCCGTCGGTCTCGAGCAGCAGCCGCCCCTGCGGGATCTGTGGCACGAGGGCCAGCAGGTGGGTGCCCCGGCGCTCGTCGTTGATCCAGCCGGTGATCCCGATCGCCAGCCCGAGGCCGAGGTAGGCCTCGAGCTGCGGCGCATCCCCGGTGAAGCAGTGTGCGACCCCGCGCCAGGCGGCCGCGTGCTCGCGCAGGATCGCCTGGAAGTCCGCGTGCGCGTCGCGCTGGTGCAGGAACACGGGCTTGCCCACGCGGCGGGCGAGCTCCAGCTGGCGATGGAACGCGCGCTGCTGGGCCGCGCGCGGGGAATAGTCGCGGAAGTAGTCGAGGCCGCATTCGCCGACCGCCACCACCTCCGCCCGGCCGGCGAGCTCGCCCAGTTCCGCCAGGGCCTCGTCCGTCAGCTCCACCGCGTTGTGGGGATGCACGCCGGCGGTTGCAAACAGCGTGCCCCGGTATGCCTGCGCCAGGGCGCGCGCGCGCCGGCTGCTCTCCAGCGAGGAGCCGGTGACCAGCATCTGTACGACACCGGCCGAGCGCGCGCGGGCGATGACCGCGTCGCGATCGGCGTCGTAGCTGTCGTGCGCGAGGTTGATGCCGATGTCGATCAGGGCGGCCGGGGCGGCGCCGGGCAGGGCTGTGTTATGGTCGGGCTGCATCGTTGCTGCGCATGTTACCCAATGAGGACGCCGTGCCGCGCTGCCTGAAGCTCCTGCTGCCGCTGCTGGCCGCCGCCACCGTGGGCGCCGCTGCCGCGCCGGCGCGCGCCGACGAGGCGCACTGGCGCGACCTCGAGAGCCGCATCCAGTACGGCTACTACACCGAGGACGCGCGCGCGCTGCAGCAGGTGGCCGACGAGCTCGCGCAGGACGACTCGCACGAGAAGTACCGCGGCTACTACGCCGCGCTTGCCGACTGGCGCCTGGCGCTGCTCGGGCCGCCGGCGGCCGGCGCGCGCGGGCCCTCCGTCGCACAAAGGGTCGCGCACTGCGCCCACGAGCTCGACGGCGTGCTCGCCTCGCAGCCGGACTTCGCGCCGGCCTTCACGCTGCGCGCCGCCTGCGGGGCGACCCCGGCCGGCGGCGGCCTGCACGTGCCCTTCACCGGGCCCAACCCCGGGCGCGACATCGAGCGGGCACTTGCGCTCAGCCCGCGCGACCCGCGCACGCTGTTCGTCGACGGGCTCATCGACTACGAGCTCGGCGCCGCCGCCGGCGGCAACAGGGAGCGCGCGCTGCCGCAGCTGCGCAAGGCAGTGGCCGCCTTCGAGGTCGAGCGCGCCGGGGCCGAGCCACTGCCAGGATGGGGCGCGGCCGAAGCCTACTGCTACCTCGCCCGCGACCTGCTCGACCACGGCGACGGCGTCGGGGCCCGCGATGCCCTCGAGCACGCCCTGCTGCTCGCGCCCGACTACACCCAGGCGCGCCGCCTGATGGCCAGGATCACCCGCGGCTGAAGCCGCACATCCAGCTCAGGCGCGCTTATCGGACTGTATAGCCGGGACACACCGGCAGGGCCGTGTTGCTGTGTTATCTTTGCGCGCCCTCGCCACAGTCGGACCTTCGAGCGGGATGGCCCCGGAACCTGACAACAAGGCGCTGCTCGAGCAGCTGCGCATCGACCGCACGGAACGCGAGCCGCACGGTGCCGGCGGCCGGCGCTACCTGTGGCCGGCGCTCGCGGCGTGCGCGCTGGTGCTGGCGGGATTTGCCTGGTTCGGGCTCGCCCGCAGCAAGCCGCTCGAGGTGCACGTCGCCGCCGCGCGCCCGATCCCCGGCGGCGCCGCCGCCAGCGCCTCGGTCCTGGATGCCACCGGCTACGTCACCGCGCGGCGCGAGGCCACGGTGTCGGCGCAGATCACGGGCACGCTGACCGCGGTGCTCATCGAGGAGGGCGACCGCGTCAAGCTCGGGCAGGTGCTGGCGCGCCTGGACGACACCTCGCAGCAGGCGGCGCTCGCGCAGGCCGAGGCGCAGGCGCACTCGGCGCAGGCGCTGCTGGTGCAGTACGAGGCGCAGCTGGCGCAGAACATCCGCGACCTCAGGCGCGATGAGGACCTGGTCACGCGCCAGCTGGTCTCCGAGCAGGCGGTCGAGCAGGCACGCACCCAGGTCGACTCCCAGGCGGCCCTGGTGCAGAGCCAGAAGCGGCAGATCGACCTGGCGCAGGCCAACGTGCGCTCGGCGCGCGTGCAGCTGGACTACTGCACCATCCGCGCGCCCTTCACCGGGGTCATCATCGCCAAGGCCGCCCAGGTCGGGGAGATCGTCTCGCCGTTCTCCGCCGGCGGCGGCTTCACGCGCACCGGCATCGGCACCATCGTCGACATGGACTCCCTCGAGATCGAGGTCGACGTCAACGAGTCCTACATCAACCGCGTGCAGCCCGGCCAGCCGGTGGAGTCGGTGCTGAACGCGTATCCGGACTGGAAGATCCCCGCGCACGTGATCGCGATCATCCCGACCGCGGATCGCTCCAAGGCCACGGTGAAGGTGCGCATCGGCCTCGACCTCAAGGACGACCGCATCGTGCCGGACATGGGCGTGCGGGTCTCGTTCCTCGAGGAGCGGAAGCCGGCCGCGGCCGGTGCCCCCGCAGCGCCGCCCGGGGTGCTCGTGCCCGCCGGCGCGCTGCGCACCGAGACTGCGCAGGACGTGGTGTACGTACTGGCCGGCGACAGGGCGCAGCGGCGCGTGGTGACGCTGGGTGGCACCACCGACGGGGAGCGCCAGGTGCTGTCGGGGCTCGCCGCCGGGGAGAGCGTCATCACCGACCCGCCGCCGCAGCTCAAGGACGGCATGAGCGCGAGGATCGCGAAGTCATGAACGCAGTCGGAACTCCAACGCCGAGGTTGCCATGAGCGAACCGATGGTCGAAGTCAGGAATGTCACCAAGGTCTACGAGCGCGGCAGGCAGAAGGTGGAGGTGCTGCATGGCCTCACCCTCGACATCCCCAGGGGCGACTACGTGGCACTCATGGGTCCCTCGGGCTCGGGCAAGACGACCTTGCTGAACCTCATCGGCGGCCTCGACCAGCCGACCTCGGGCGAGGTGAGCGTCGGGGGCCAGCGCATCGACCGGCTCGGCAGCGGCGAGCTCGCGCACTGGCGTGCCCACAACGTCGGCTTCGTGTTCCAGTTCTACAACCTGATGCCGGTGCTGACCGCGGAGGCCAACGTGGAGCTGCCGCTGCTGCTCACCAGGCTGTCCGCCGCCCAGCGGCGCAAGAACGCCGCGATCGCGCTGCAGGTGGTGGGGCTCGCCGACCGCGCCAGGCACAAGCCGCGCGAGCTGTCCGGCGGCCAGGAGCAGCGCGTGGCGATCGCGCGGGCGCTGGTGTCGGACCCGCAGCTGCTGGTGTGTGACGAGCCGACCGG
>Ga0335085_10016545_pt1 | contig 10654 bp, 9 predicted proteins | sample Lox_Sample_45_FD_206712 | JGI IMG/M metagenome (GOLD analysis project Ga0335085, IMG submission 206712) | Soil microbial communities from Loxahatchee National Wildlife Refuge, Florida, United States - Lox_Sample_4.5 | ecosystem: Environmental > Terrestrial > Soil > Wetlands | place: USA: Florida...
GCCGATCTCGTCGAGTTTTTTCTGCAGGCTCAATCTGTCGAGTTTTTCCATCGGCAGACTGGTGAAAATACCGATGCGATTGGACAGATGGCGGAAAGCCTCGGTAAATGCGCGGCGCTTTTGTTCGTCGGTCCCCTCGGCTGCCGCCGGATCGGGCAGACCCCAGTGCGCGGTCATCGGCTGGCCCGGCCACACCGGACATACCTCCTTCGCGGCGTTGTCGCAGACGGTAAACACGAAATCCAACCGCGGCGCGTCCGGTCGGGCAAACTCGCTCCAGTCTTTGCTGCGTAAATCTTCGGCCGGCAGACCGGCGCGCCGAATCTGCTCCAATGCAAACGGATTGGGTTTGCCGGAAGGATGGCTGCCTGCGCTGTAGGCCCTGAACCGCCCCCGGCTGACCGCCAGGTTGTTGAGGATCGCCTCAGCCATCAGGCTGCGCGCCGAATTGTGGGTGCACAAAAACAATACATTGTAAATTCTGTCGGCCATGGTCAACGATCAAGAACGGGGGAAAGACAGGATACGGGCGGCGTGACCGAAGTACACGGATTTCCGCCGCAACAGTTCTCGGTCAGAAACTGGAGCAGCGTGTTCATGGTTTGGTAATTCGCGCTGTATATGACGAATCGCCCCTGCGGCTGCATTACCACCAGACTGGCGTGGGTAAGTTCCTTGAGGTGGAACGACAGGGTGGCCGGCGCAATATTAAGGTGTTCACCGATGGCTCCCGCATTCATGCCCTGCGGCCCCCGTGCAACAAGCAATCGATAGATGGCCAGCCGCGACTCTTGCGCAAGAGCGGCAAGCGCTTTGATGATCTGCGTCGATTCCATATTTATAATAATATGGAAATATTATTACAGAAAGGTGACACACGGCTAAAATCAATCAGGAGGCGGCATGTCGCACGATATGCGCGATGGTTTTCGCCCAGCGTTCGACGGCAGAACGCGGTTTTCCCTCGACCATCACGCGAATCACCGGCTCGGTGCCGGAATTGCGCAATAAAACACGGCCGGTTTTATTAAGTGCCCTCCTTGCCTCGCCGACCGTCTGCCTGACGCGCCGGTCGGTGCCGAAATCGAAATGGCGCGCAGTGCGCACGTTGACCAATACCTGCGGATAAAGCCTGACTGCCGCCGTGGCCTTGGCCAGTGTCGTGCGCTCCGTACGCAACGCACCCAGCACCTGCAATGCCGATACGATGCCGTCACCGGTCGTGTGGCGGTCGAGGCATACGATATGCCCGGAATTTTCGCCGCCAAGCCGCCAACCGCGCTTGAGCAGCATCTCGAGCACATAGCGGTCGCCGACCTTGGCGCGTGCGAACGGAATACCGAGTCCGGCCAGCGCGCGCTCCATGCCGAGATTGGTCATCAGGGTACCGACCACGCCGCCCTTGAGCCGGCCGTTCCGCCGGCGGTGACTCGCAATCACGTACAGCAACTGATCGCCGTCATAAATGCGGCCGCCGTCATCGGCCATGATCAACCGGTCGCCATCACCATCAAACGCGATGCCGAAGTCGGCGCGCGCGCGTTTGACCGCACGCTGCAGCGTCCGCGGATGAGTCGCACCACAGCGAAGATTGATGTTGAATCCATCGGGCTTGCTGCCGATGGCGATGACGTCGGCGCCCAGTTCGCGGAACACGCGCGGCGCGATGTGATAGGCCGCGCCGTTGGCGCAATCGACCACCAGCCTCAGGCCGCGCAGATCAAGTCGCACAGGAAATGCCCTCTTGCAGAATTCGACATAGCGATCGACCGCGTCGTCAACGCGGCGCGCCTTGCCGATGCGCGCCGGCGGCGCGCATCCCAGCGGCCGTTCGAGCCCGCGTTCGATCGCGGTTTCAGTCGCATCCGGCAATTTGAAACCATCACCGGAAAAAAATTTGATGCCGTTGTCGTCGTAGGGATTATGCGAAGCGCTGATCACGATGCCGGCCGACAGCTTCAGCGTGCGGGTCAGATGGGCAACCGCCGGTGTCGGCATCGGTCCGACCAGCAGCACATCGACACCGGCCGCGGCAAGCCCTGACTCAAGCGCCGATTCCAGCATGTAACCCGAGACCCGCGTGTCTTTGCCGATCAGCACTGCCGGGCGCGAATTCCGCGCACCGGCGCGTGCGAGCACCCGGCCCGCCGCATAGCCCAGTTTCAGGACGAAATCGGGCGTGATCGGCATCGCGCCGACCTTGCCGCGCACGCCGTCCGTGCCGAAATATTTTCTCTTCATTTATTTGCGTCGTTTACCGCTGTCCACACTGCAAGCGCGTCGCGCGTCGCTGCGACATCGTGCGCGCGCACGATGCGCGCGCCCTTCTCCACCGCGATCAACGCCGCCGCAATGCTTGCGGACACCCGTTCGCCGACATCGCGGCCGGTAATCGCACCGAGCATCGACTTGCGCGAAACGCCCACCAGCAGCGTCGCTCCGATCGCCCGCAAGCGGTCGAGGCCGCGCAACAGTTCGAGATTATGCGCCAGCGTCTTGCCGAAACCAAAACCGGGATCAACCGCGATGCGCGCGGCGTCGATACCCGCCGCATGCGCTGAACGCACGCGCTCACCGAGGAAATCCGCCACCTCTTTCACCACATCATGGTAATGAGGCGCGATCTGCATGTCCGCCGGGGTACCCTGTTTGTGCATCAGGCATACTGCCGCGTCGCTGTCCGCAATCACCGCCAGCGCCCCGGCTGCCTGCAGCGAATTGATATCGTTGATCATCGCTGCGCCGGCGGCAATCGCCTCCTGCATTAATTCCGGTTTCTGGGTATCAATCGAAATTGGCACCGTCGTGCCGGCGAGTTGTTCCAGCACCGGCAATACGCGACGGCGTTCATCGTCGAGCATAACGCTCTGACTGCCCGGCCGCGTCGACTCGCCGCCGAGATCGATGATATCGGCACCTTCGTCAATCAGCCGGCGCGCATGGGTGGCGGCCGCGTGCGCCGTCGCAAAACGGCCGCCATCGGAAAAGGAGTCGGGAGTGATGTTGACCACGCCCATGATCAGCGGCCGCTCGAGCGACAACCGGAACTTGCCGCACTGAAAAACCATGACGGAAGGAGACGGGGCGCGGGGATGTCCTGCTATCTCCGCGCCCGGTCCTGCAAAGAAATCAGGCCGGCCGGGTAATGGGGGCCGTCGCAGGCGGGCTGTCTTTCGGCGGCGGCGGACTGGTCGGCGCCGGCGGTTTGGGGGGCCGCGGATCGCGGCCTTCCATGATGTCGTTGATCTGGTCGGCATCAATGGTTTCCCATTCGAGCAGCGCTTTTGCCATCTTCTCGATCTTGTCGCGGTTGTCTTCGATCAGCTTGCGCGCCAGCTTGTACTGCTCGTCGATGATGCGGCGGATTTCGGCGTCGACCTGCTGCATCGTCGCTTCCGACACGTTTTTGTGGGTCGTGATCGAGCGGCCGAGGAACACCTCGCCCTCGTTCTCGCCATAGACCATCGGACCGAGCTTGTCGCTCATGCCCCATTGCGTGACCATGCGGCGCGCCATTTCAGTCGCACGCTCGAAATCGTTGGCGGCGCCGGTCGTCATTTGTCCCATGAACACTTCCTCGGCGATCCGGCCGCCGAACAGCACCGCGATATTCTGCAAAATGTGTTCCCTGTCCATGCTGAAGCGGTCCTGCTCCGGCAACTGCATCGTCATGCCCAGCGCGCGGCCGCGCGGGATGATCGTCACCTTGTGTACCGGGTCGGTCTTCGGCAACAGCCTGGCGACGACTGCGTGGCCCGATTCATGGTAGGCGGTATTCTTGCGCTCGTGCTCGGGCATCACGATCGAACGCCGTTCGGCGCCCATGATGATCTTGTCCTTGGCGTGCTCGAAATCGTCCATGTCGACGAGCCGCTTGTTGCGGCGTGCCGCGAACAGCGCGGCTTCGTTGACCAGGTTCGCCAAGTCGGCGCCCGAAAACCCAGGCGTGCCGCGCGCGATGATATCGGCCTTGACATCGGGCGCAATCGGTACCTTGCGCATATGCACGAGCAGGATCTGCTCGCGACCGCGGATATCAGGCAGCGGCACCACGACCTGGCGGTCAAAACGTCCCGGCCGCAGCAAGGCCGGATCCAGCACGTCGGGCCGGTTGGTGGCGGCGATCACGATCACACCGGCGGTGCCCTCGAAACCGTCCATCTCGACCAGCAGCTGGTTGAGCGTCTGCTCGCGCTCGTCGTTGCCGCCGCCGAGCCCGGCGCCGCGCTGGCGGCCAACAGCGTCGATTTCATCGATGAATACGATGCACGGCGCGTGCTTCTTCGCCTGTTCGAACATGTCGCGCACGCGCGCGGCGCCGACGCCGACAAACATCTCGACGAAATCGGAGCCGGAAATCGAGAAGAACGGCACCTTGGCCTCACCGGCGATCGCCTTCGCGAGCAGCGTCTTGCCGGTGCCCGGATTGCCGACCATCAGCACGCCGCGCGGGATGCGACCGCCGAGCTTCTGGAACTTGGCGGGGTCGCGCAGGAACTCGACCAGTTCGGCGACCTCTTCCTTCGCTTCCTCGCAACCGGCGACGTCGGCAAACGTGACGGTATTGTTGCTTTCATCCATCATGCGCGCGCGACTCTTGCCGAACGAGAACGCACCGCCGCGGCCACCGCCCTGCATCTGTCGCATGAAGAAGATCCAGACCCCGATCAGCAGCAGCATCGGGAACCACGAAATCAGGATGTTCACGAGCAGCGACGGTTCTTCCTCCGGCTTGGCATCGACCTTGACGCCGTTCTTGAGCAGGTCGCTGACCATCCACAGATCACCGGTGCCGGGATAGTACGTGACGTTGCGCCGGCCGTCGGTCGTCTGCCAGCGCACGGTACGTCCTTCGATCACCGCCGAAGTCACGTGTCCCTGTTTGACCTCGTCCATGAATTGCGAATAGGGAATCACGCTTGCCCCGGCCTGCCGGTTGCCGAACTGGTTGAATACCGTCATCAACACCAGCGCGATGACCAGCCAGATCGCGATATTCTTGACCATATTGCCCAAATTACGCTCCTTTAATTGCCGAATCCAATTTTTTGATTTTAGCCCCTTTTCATCGACGATGGCAGGGCCTTTGCCGCCGGCTACCGGCGCAATCCGCTGCCGAGCAGATAGATTTCGCTGCTGCGGCTGCGCGACGCGTCCGGCTTGCGCGATACCACCCGCCCGAACCGCGCGCGCATCATCTGCAAAAATCCTTCAAATCCAGCGCCTTGGAATACCTTGACCAGAAAACGGCCGTCAGGTTTCAGAAATTTCCCGGCGAATTGCAGCGCGCCCGCCGCCAGTTCCATTGCGCGCGCCTGGTCGCTGGCGGCAACTCCGCTGATATTGGGCGCCATATCGGAAAGCACAAGGTCTACCGCACGCCCGTCTAATTTCGTCTCCAGCGCAGCAAGTGCGGCGGGTTCGCGAAAGTCACCGCGTATTAGCGTTACACCGTGCAGCGGTTCCATTTCCAGCACATCGAGCGCGATGACCGCGCCGCTGCGGCCCACCGCTGCGGCGGCGACCTGCGACCAGCCGCCGGGCGCAGCGCCAAGGTCCACCACCGTCACGCCCGGAGCAAACAGGCGGTCGCGCGCCGCAATTTCCTTGAGCTTGTAGGCGGCGCGTGAACGATAACCCTCCTTTTGCGCGCGCTGCACGAACGGATCATTGACATGGGCGCGCATCCAGTTTTTCGATTTCGCGCGCCGCTTCATCTACAATCCTGCTGCATGGACGATCTGACCCCGGCCGAACGGCGCGCATTCAGGGCGCGCGCCCACGCATTGCATCCTGTCGTGATCATCGGTGAATCCGGACTGTCGACCGCGGTGTTCGCCGACATCGAGCGCAACCTCAATTACCACGAGTTGATCAAGGTGCGCGTACTGGGTGCCGGGCGCGATACGCGCGAGACGTGGCTGTCCCTGATCTGCGAGCGCGCCGGTGCCCATCCCGTCCAGCATATGGGCCGGACTCTGGTAATCTATCGGAAAAATCCACAACCGCCGCCACCGGTGGAAAAACCAGCCTCCAAGAAAAAAACCGGGCGCCGACCGGTGCGGGTCATCGACCTGCGCGCTGCCGCGCGCCAGTCCGATCCGCACATCACGCCGCCGCGCCGTCCGCGCTTCGAACGCGAGACCCGTCGCAAACCGCGGCCGCGCTGATGCGCTACCGCCGTCGTTCAACGCGGGCGCGCCTCGAGATATACCAGCAGCGCGCCGAGCAGGCTGACCAGCGTATACAGGGCCTCCGAAATCCGGTGCCACAGCGTAAAGCGGCCGGCAAATGCGCTTTGCATCACGGACAGCGGCAACGCCTGCGACTTGATGTCGGCCATCATCGGTTGCACGTAGAACTGCGCGACCAACACCAGCACCAGCATCGCCGCAATGACCCGGAACGTTGTTTGCCGGAACGCGGCGCCGTGCGGCCGGCCGGTGGCGATCTTGAATGCCATCAAATACAGCGCGCAAACGATGCCGATCCAGCCGATGGCGGCGAAAAAGCGCGCGGTCACGACGCCCGCCAGCGCGTGGTTGTCGGACAAAACCACAAATACGGTCGGCGCGGCGAGATAGCCGATCACCCACAGACCGCCGATCCACAGAGTCAGCGCTACGACATACAGGAATTGGGCGAAGGTGCGCATGACTAGAGGTATTTGACGTCGAGGATTTCATATTCACGCACGCCGCCGGGCGCCTTGACCTCGGCGGTATCCCCCGCGTATTTCCCGATCAGCGCGCGCGCGATCGGCGAACTGATCGAAACCTTGCCTTGCTTGATGTCGGCTTCGTCGTCGCCGACAATCTGGTAAGTGACGACTTCGCCACTGCCGACGTCTTCGAGTTCGACTGTCGCGCCGAACACGCAGCGGCCGTCGGCGGTTATTTGCGCCGGGTCGATGACCTGGGCATTGGCGAGTTTGGCTTCGAGCTCGGCGATGCGTCCTTCGATGAAACTCTGGCGTTCCTTGGCGGCCGCATATTCGGCGTTTTCCGACAGATCGCCATGCGCGCGCGCCTCGGCGATCGCGCGGATGATTGCCGGCCGCTGCGCCGTTTTCAGTTCATGCAGTTCCGTGCGCAATTTTTCGATGCCGGTCACGGTCAACGGTATTTTGCTCATTCCGGCACCCGCGCCGTGCGGTTCAACCCGGATCTCCTGCCGGGCGGATGGGCGATTTTCGCCTGCAACCCCTGCAGGGAATAGATGCCGAGTTCGCGCGATTGCTGCATGCCGGTACAGGCCGCGCGCGCGCCGGCCAGCGTCGTGTACAGCGCAATATTGTCCTGCAGCGCCGCACGCCGGATCGCGTACGAATCGCGCACCGCGCTCTTGCGCTCCTCGACCGTGTTCAAAATCAGCGCAATTTCTCCGTTCTTGATCATGTCGAGAACATGCGGCCGTCCCTCGGCGACCTTGTTGACCGGCGTCACCGTCAGGCCGGCGGCCGCCAGCGCCGCCGCGGTGCCGCGCGTCGCCACCAATCCGAAGCCGAGCTTCATCAGCGCGCGCGCGATTTCGATCACGCGAACCTTGTCGGCATTGCGCACGCTGATGAACACCTTGCCGGCATCCGGCAGTTTTTCGCCGGCCGCCAGCTGCGACTTGACGAACGCTTCGCCAAACGTCGCGCCAACGCCCATCACTTCGCCGGTCGATTTCATCTCGGGCCCGAGGATGGTGTCGGCGCCCGGAAACTTGATGAACGGAAACACCGCCTCTTTGACCGCGTAGTACGGCGGCACGATTTCAGCAGCGACGCCCTGTGCGGCGAGCGTCTTGCCGGCCATGCAACGGGCAGCGATTTTGGCCAGCGGCAGTCCCGTTGCCTTGGATACGAACGGCACCGTGCGCGACGCGCGCGGGTTGACTTCAAGCACATAGATCATGTCTTCCTGGATCGCAAACTGGACATTCATCAGTCCGACGACTTTCAGCGCGCGCGCAAGTTCGACCGTCTGCCGGCGCAGTTCGTCCTGCGCTTTGTGCGACAGCGAAAACGGCGGCAGCGAGCACGCCGAATCGCCGGAGTGTACGCCGGCCTGCTCGATGTGCTCCATGATACCGCCGATCACGACCTGGCGGCCGTCGGCGATCGCATCGACATCGACCTCGATCGCATCGTTCAGAAAATGATCGAGCAGCACCGGCGAGTCGTTCGATACCTTGACCGCCTCGCGCATGTAGCGTTCGAGATCGGTCTGCTCGTAGACGATTTCCATCGCGCGCCCGCCCAGCACGTACGACGGACGCACCACCAGCGGGTAGCCAATCTCCTCGGCCAGCGCGAGCGCTTTTTGCGCGCTCCTGGCGGTGCGGTTCGCCGGCTGCTTGAGCTTCAGCTTGTGGAGCAGTTTCTGGAAACGTTCGCGGTCTTCGGCGATATCGATCGAGTCCGGCGTGGTGCCGATGATGGCCACGCCGTTGGCTTCGAGATCGCGCGCCAGCTTGAGCGGCGTCTGGCCGCCGTACTGGACGATCATGCCGTCCGGTTTCTCGAGATGTACGATTTCGAGCACGTCTTCGAGCGTCAGCGGTTCGAAATAAAGGCGGTCGGAGGTATCGTAATCGGTGGACACTGTCTCCGGATTGCAGTTGATCATGACGGTCTCGAAGCCATCCTCGCGCAGCGCAAGCGCCGCGTGCACGCAGCAATAATCGAATTCGATGCCCTGGCCGATGCGGTTCGGCCCGCCGCCGAGCACGACGATCTTCTTGCGCTCCGTCGGTTGCGCTTCGCATTCCTCCTCGTAGGTCGAATACATATAGGCGGTACGGGTGGCGAATTCGGCGGCGCAGGTGTCGACGCGTTTGTAGACCGGCCGCACGCCGGCCGCCCAGCGCGCCGTGCGGACGGCCGCCTCGGTCGTGCCCAGCAGTTTGGCAAGCCGCCGGTCGGAAAAACCCTTGCGCTTGAGCTCGCGCAGCCGCGGCGCGTCGAGCTCTTCCAGGGCCGTTCCCGTGAGCGCATGCTCGGTCAGCACGATGTCCTCGATCTGGGCCAGGAACCACGGATCGATGTGCGTCAGTTGATGGACTTCGTCGATGCTGATGCCACAGCGGAACGCGTCAGCCACGTACCAGATCAGTTCGGGGCCGGCGTCGCCGAGTTCTTCCTCGATACGGTCGCGGTCGCCGCTTTTCTCGTCGAGACCGTCGGCGCCGGTTTCGAGTCCGCGCAGCGCTTTCTGCAGCGATTCCTGGAAAGTGCGGCCGATCGCCATCACTTCGCCGACCGACTTCATCTGCGTCGTCAGGCGGTCATCGGCCTGCGGGAATTTCTCAAACGCAAAGCGCGGTACTTTGGTCACCACGTAATCGATCGTCGGCTCGAACGATGCCGGCGTCGCGCCGCCGGTGATCTCGTTTTTCAGCTCGTCGAGCGTGTAACCGACCGCGAGCTTGGCCGCAATCTTCGCAATCGGGAAACCGGTCGCTTTCGACGCCAGCGCCGACGAGCGCGATACGCGCGGGTTCATTTCGATGACGACCATGCGCCCGTCGTCGGGATTGACTGCGAACTGCACGTTGGAGCCGCCGGTGTCGACGCCGATTTCGCGCAGGCACGCGATCGCGGCGTCGCGCATGATCTGGTATTCCTTGTCGGTCAGCGTCTGCGCCGGCGCAACCGTGATCGAATCGCCGGTGTGCACGCCCATCGGGTCGAGGTTCTCGATCGAGCAGACGATGATGCAGTTGTCGTTGCGGTCGCGCACCACTTCCATCTCGAATTCCTTCCAGCCGATCACCGATTCCTCGATCAGCACCTCGCTGGTCGGCGACGCGTCGAGGCCGCGTTCGACCATGGCGACGAATTCCTCGCGGTTGTAGGCGATGCCGCTGCCGGTGCCGCCGAGCGTGAACGACGGGCGGAGGACGGTCGGGAAACCGACCATCGCCTGCACCTGCAGCGCTTCTTCCATCGAATGCGCGAGCGCCGAGCGCGGGCTGGCGAGGCCGATCTTCGCCATCGCCGCCTTGAATTGCTCGCGGTCCTCGGCCTTGTCGATCGCCGCGCGTCTGGCGCCGATCATTTCGACGCCGTATTTTTCAAGCACACCCTCGCGCGCCAGATCGAGCGCGCAGTTGAGCGCGGTCTGGCCGCCCATCGTCGGCAGCAGTGCGTCGGGACGTTCGAGCGCGATGACCTTCTCGACCATCTGCCAGGTGATCGGCTCGACATACGTCGCGTCGGCCATGTCCGGATCGGTCATGATCGTCGCCGGGTTCGAATTGACGAGGATCACGCGATAGCCCTCCTCGCGCAGCGCCTTGCACGCCTGCGCGCCGGAATAATCGAACTCGCACGCCTGGCCGATCACGATCGGGCCGGCGCCGATGATCAGGATCGAGTTGATGTCGGTTCTTTTCGGCATGGCGTCAGGCGGCTGTGGATGCGCGATGTTTGTCGATCGCCGCGACAAAGCGGTCGAACAGATAATCCATTTCGTGCGGCCCGGGGCTGGCCTCGGGATGCCCCTGGAAGCAGAACGCGGGCCGGTCGGTCAGCGCGAATCCCTGCAACGAACCGTCGAAAAGAGAAATATGCGTCACACGCGCATTGACCGGCAGCGTCTGCGCGTCGACCGCGAAGCCGTGGTTCTGGCTGGTGATCATCACGCGCCCGCTGTCGAGATCCTGT
>Ga0335085_10016546_pt1 | contig 10654 bp, 9 predicted proteins | sample Lox_Sample_45_FD_206712 | JGI IMG/M metagenome (GOLD analysis project Ga0335085, IMG submission 206712) | Soil microbial communities from Loxahatchee National Wildlife Refuge, Florida, United States - Lox_Sample_4.5 | ecosystem: Environmental > Terrestrial > Soil > Wetlands | place: USA: Florida...
TCTCGACGACGCGCTCGAGTCCACCGACCGGGGCAGGAGCCACGACGTGCAGGATGGTCAAGCGGTCTGTGCTCGGCAGCGGATGCTCCAGTGACAGGCGTGGGACTCAATGCCTCGGTCGTGCCAACTAGCGCGGGCCTGCAACCCTCTCCAACCAGATCTCACGCCAGAAGATCGACTCGTTCTGCGCGCAGAAAGCGTGGTACTCTCCAGAGGCCGTGACTCCGTCGAGGATGATGCAGGGATTGGTGAGCTGGATCAGCTTCCCGGTGCTCTCCTCGATCAGGCGGTCGACGCGCTGCAAGACACGGTACTCGCCGCCGCAAAAGCGCAGCAGTTCCTTGTCGAACCAGAGGCCGCGATTCCGGGAGCGGTAGTTCAGGGTTCGTTCGATCTCCCGTTTGCTCCTCACCCGCACTACCTCGCCAGGCCGGAGATCGAGCACCTCGTGCGGCGTGGTTGTCTGCTCCATGACGGTGTAGTTGGGACTCTCGACTCCACCGCGCGCTCGCTGGACCCAGTCGAACAGCGCGACGGAGATTCCGACGAGCAAGGGCCTGAGGCGCACGTTGCCGGACACCAGGTCGCGAAGGTAGTGGCGCGGGTCAGGCCGCGCGAGTGGTGTTGTACCCGCAGCAAGCTCCGTGATCTGGCACACGTAGTGCAGGTCGCCCGCTTCGTCCGTGCGGCTTGCGAGCCGACGTAAGTCGGCCGCGCTCAGCGACGGTTCCCCATACGGCCGTGGTGGTGCTGCCGCTCCCGTGGCAGGGCGAACGGGCGTCTCTAGTCCATCTGTGGCGCGCTCCAGCCAGGCCTCCTTCCAGCGGAGGTTGCAGTTGGCCTGGCAACCACCGTGATGTCCGCCCCCGCAGCGGAGCCGCTCGAGCAACACCGTGTTGCGAAGTCGGCGAAGACCTGAGTGCCGAACCCAGTCGTTGAGTTTGTCCACGCGTCGAAAGACGCGAAGCCGCTTGCCGCAGTGTTCCACCATCTCGGGCATAAATGGCAAGCCGTCCAGGGTGCCTCGCTCGTCCAAGGTCGCGAGGATGTCCGGTAGACTCCTCACCCGGACCAGTTCACCCGGCCGCAGGCCGAGGCTGTCGGCCCGGAGGAAGAGCGCCCGGCGGAGCAGCCTACCAAACCGGAACAGGGCCGTTATGGTGGGGCCAGGCAGCCACTCGCGCGGTTCCCGAGGCGCGTACGGGGCGCCACGCGCCTCGAGGGCCTCGCGCCGCAGGCCGATGACGCCGCCTGCAACGACCAGAGCCGCGCATGCGGCTACGCTTGCGCCCACAATCGACGCGCCCCCCCAAGCCAGCCACTGCAACGGTCCCCAGGAGACGTGTCGGAAGCGAGCCGCTGCGATCAGCAAGGCAACCGATGCCACGCCGCCGACGGCGACGACCGAGGCGGCGATGACGGTTTTCCAATAGCTCCGGCGGTATTCGGCCATGCAGTCAGGAGGGGCGGGTCGGCGCAACCGCGTTCTCGGCCGCCGGTGGGACGGCGCGCCGCGCACTGAAGCGCACCTTCGGATAGAGATTCACGACACCGCGATCGTCGGTGTCATTGCTGACGAAGATCGTGGCCGCAGAGGCCCAGTGGTCGTACAGGGTTTCGGTGTCGTACCGAAACAGCCAGGTACAGAACCGATACCGCCCCGCGGCGAGATGGAGCTGCAACTCGAAGGTGCAAGTGATGGCCTCATCGGGAGCCAGGGCGAACGACGTGCCACTGACACTCTCCGACGACGCATTGAAGATATTGTACTCCCTGGCGTCCATGAGCCCGATAACCACGGCCAGGCGCTCGAACCGCCCCCGACTGACGACGTCCACGTCCACGGTGACCCGATCTCCGGACCTATACTGAGCGCGTGGTCCCGCTGCGTCTCGCACCTCCAGGTGGGAAACGAAGACGCCCGAGCCCAGTGCCTGGGAGCGACGTGTTTCGGCCTGAGAAAGATAGGTGCGGATCACCGCGTCGGACGGGCCAATAATGGCGGCCTGGCCATGATCCATCAGGAGTACGCGGTGGCACAGTGCGGCGACCGCCTGCAGGTTGTGCGAGACGAAGACGACGGTCGTGCCGCTTCGTATGACGCGGTTCATGTGGTCCAGACACTTCTGCTGGAAGACGAAGTCGCCGACGCTCAACACTTCGTCCACAAGCAGAATGTCAGGGTCGACGTGAGCGGCCACCGAAAAGCCGAGCCGAGCGAACATGCCCGACGAGTACCGCTTGACCGGGGTGTCGATGAACTCTGCGAGGTCGGAGAAAGCGACGATCTCGTCGAAACGACTGGCAATCTCCCGGCGGGTCATCCCGAGTATCGCGCCGTTGAGGAAGACGTTCTCGCGACCGGTGAGGTCCGGGTGGAACCCCGCGCTCACCTCAATCAGGGCCGACAAGCGGCCGTGGATCGAAAGGGCGCCCCTCGTAGGCTGCATGATGCCGCTCAGGAGCTTGAGAATCGTGCTCTTGCCGGCTCCGTTGGCGCCGATGACGCCGAACGCCTCGCCGCGATTGACCTGGAACGAGACGTCTCGCACTGCCCAGAACTCCCGCGTCCCCAGTTCTGCGCCCTGTCGTCTCGCGAGGAACCGGTTTGCCAGGGCGGGAAGCAGATCGCGCAGGGAGTCGTACACTTCTCCCTTCTTGAACTTCTTGTATACGTGGTCCACCTCGAGCGCGATCTCATCCATGGTGGCCTAGACGCTCTCCGCGAAATAGGGCTCGAGCTTCTTGAAGAAGGCGAGCGAGGCGAGGCAGCCGCCGATGGAGAAGATGGCGCTGTAGCCGAGCCAGATCGGCGCCGGCATCGCCCGGCCGGTGGCCGCCGCGGCGAGCCCCTCGAGCAGGGGCGAAACGGGGTTGAGGAGCAGCAGGGTCTGCCAGCGGCCGAACAGCGCAACTTCGTAGAAGACCGGGGTGAAGAAGATCGCGAACGTGAGGATCACTTCGACGATGTACTTGACGTCCCGGAAGAACAGCGCCGCCGCGGAGAGAAACACGCCCAGTGCGGTCGTGAGCAAAACCAGCAGTAGCAGCAACGGGACGATCCACAGAAGCTCGAGGCGGAGCGGGACTCCGGCAATCGCCAGCATCACTACGACGACCGCGGAGGCGACGGCGAAGTCCATGAGTTGGGATAGCACCGATGCGATCGGGAAGATCTCCCTGGGCATGTAGATCTTGGTGACCAGGTTCGCGTTGGCGATCAGGCTGTTGGATGCGAACCGGATTCCCGATACGAAGAAGGCCCACGGCGCCGCCTTGACCGTGACTAGGATGAGATCGTCGAGCTTCAGGGGCGTGCCCGAGAGTTTGCCGAAGCCGAAGCGCACGATGAGACCGGCGGAAACGATCACCAGCGGCATCAGCACGGCCCACAAGAACCCCATGACGGATTGCTTGTACTTAAGCTTGATGTCGCGCCAGGTAACCAGGTACAGCAGGTCGCGCCGGCGGAACAACTCGACTGCAAGGTGGCGCAGGCCACGGGCCATCAGCGAGCGCCCTCTGCCGGTCGCAGCAACAGTTTCCGCCCGTAGAAGGCTTCGGCGTAGCCCGAGGGCGCGGCGCACTCGATGCCGCGCAGTCGCATGAGGGCATCAAACGTCGCCTCCGAAAACCACCGCTTGCCGCGCTGGCTGGGGAAGGCAGACATCAGCAGCCGGTTCTTCCGGCGCCGCACGGCGTCGGTCAGCGCCACGAACACGTTCGGATGACCCAGATCTCCGTCGTACTTGGGGACCTCGTACTCTAGGATGTAGTGGTCGCGGAACGTGTTCCACGTGAGATCCGACACCAGGCGGTGATCCTGGTGCGCATCATGCCGGTAGTGGGTGAACACGAGATCGGGGGAGACGACCGTCTTGAGATCTTCGAACACGTCCTTGACTGCAGCGCCGTCGTACGGCAGAAAGCCATCCCGGAACCGCTCGATGCGCACGTGGCGGGCGGCCGCGCTGCGGAGAATCCGGCTGGCGCTCCGCCGCGCCTCCCTCGCCCTGGTGCCGTCCGCACTCAACACGACCCAGTGAATGGAGACGTGCGATCGCACCGCAAGCAGCTGCAGCAGCGTCCCGCCGCACCCGATCTCAATGTCGTCGCCATGCGCACCGACACACAGCACCGTCAGAGGTGCGCGCTGCGGCAGGCCGAACGTCAGCGGGAGCATGATGCACCCGAACCTCTCATTGAAACGCAAGTCATGTCAAGACAGCTGTGTGGTCAGGTTCTGCCGCGTTTGGTGACCCTGTCCAGCGACATCTGTGCGGCCTCCTCGCCGCTCTTGAACGCCTCGTCGGTCCAGATGTACTCCCAGTCACCGTACCGTCCACAGTACGCGATCCCAACCTCATCGAGATAGCCGTGCACGATGGCGAGGGCGTCAGCTCGTTCCAGGTCGAAGATCACCTGTGCGTAGGGTAGCACGACGGCGTCCGAAAGGAGGATCCGGTCGTCGTCCCTCAGGACCCCGACCTTGCGCAGGTCCGCGATGACCGGCTGGACGCAATCCGCCGGAGAGCGGTCCAGGGGCTTGTACTTCTTCGAATAGTAGACTTCGACCTGGATGCTCCCTGCACCCGCGGGCACGTTGTTGCGCGACATCATGTGGGGAAAGCTGACCCGTGTGAAGAAGATATCCTGATCGTAGAAGTACGCGATATGAGCGGGGGACAGGTCCTCTCGCGCGACGCCCAGGTTCACGATCACGCACGACGAGCAGGCGAGCCTGCCGGCGGCCTGGAGGACGTCGGCAGGAACGCCCCGGATGAGCGGGATGATCTCCGGCAGCGGCACCGAGGACACGAGGCCATCGAATCGCGCAGCCCGGCCGTTCGCGAACGTCAGCTCCCTGGACTTCGGATCGATCGCCACGACCTCGTGGTTCAGCCGAAGCTCCGGCTCCCCGAGAAACCCGTCGAGGTAGGAGACGAAGCCGTGGGACGACGGATAGCGAAAATCAGTTACGTAGTGGACGTTCGGCGTTGCAGGGGAGAGCGCGCCGAACAGAACCTCCTCGAGCTTCGGCTGGTACATCCGCGGACCCAGCCAGTCCGTGGTCATGTTGCGGGCATCGGTGGTGTGGTACTTCCTGGTGTACTCCATCGGGAAGGTGCGGGCGAACGTCTCGCCGTAGCTGGCCAGGAGCCAATCCTCGTAGTTCCTGATCTGCGGCGAGTGGCTGCTGTCGGTGACCTTCACGAAGTCCCGGATGATCTCGACGACGAGCTCACGAGGGAGCCCGTGGAGGTTGCAGTGGGCCGGGTGCTTGATCCAATAACCCCGCCAGTAATTGTGGGGGTAGTATTGAACCGTTTCAAACTGTCCCCTCACGCTTGCGGCGAAGAGGTCCTGGATGCGCTTGTCCTTGGTGAAGGAGACATGGGGGCCCTGGTCGAAGGTGAATCCCTCCGGATAGGCTCTCGAGGCCGTATGTCCGCCGTGGTACGGTGACTTCTCGTAGATGACCGGCTTGAGCCCCTGCTCGTAGAGACGGTGGGCGGCACCGAAGCCCGCCATGCCCGCACCGAGAATCGCTATGGTCTCCATCCTCACCTTTCCGGAGTGTGCTATTCGAACTCGTGGACGTGTTCCCGGTACCACTGGACCGTCTGCCGCAGCCCCGCGTCGAGCCCGGTGCGCGGCGTCCAGCCGATGGTCGCCTGCGTATGCCCCACGTCGGCCACGCGTACCGGCTCGAGCGGCCGGTCGGCCAGCGCTCCGAACGACGCCGAGGCGTGCGATCCCGCGAGCGCTTCGAGCTTCCTGACGATCTCGCGGATCGGGACGAGCTCGCCAGAACCCAGCTCGAGCGTTGCCCCTTCAATTCCAGGTGTCGTGGCGAGCGCGATGAAGCCCTCGACCACATCTCCGACGTAGATCCAATCCACGAGACGGGCCCCGCTGGCGATCTGAGGGGCCTTCTCACGCAGGAGCGAGAGCGTCACGTAGGGGATGAGCTTGGTCGCATCCCGCTGCTCGGGACCGTACACCATGAATACCCGTGCCAGGACGGCCGGGACACCATACAGCGCGTGGAACATCCTGCCATAGCCACTGCCTGCCCACTTGGCCGCCGCATACGGTGCGCTTGGGAAGCGCTCCCCCTTCTCCGCCTCTGGCTCCGCCAGCGAACCGGTCAGGATGATTCTCTTGCATCCGGTTTCGGCCACCGCGGTCAACAGGTTCACGGTGGATTCGAGATTGGCGTGGAACGTCGGGAGCACATGCTCCAGCGCCGGCGATCCCATGACGTGGCTCGCCAGATGGAACACGACATCGGGCCTGATCGTCCTCATGATCGCCCGAACATCGGAAATCTCGCATACGTCGGCTTGCATCCACCGTACCCCGCCGTCGTCCCCGTGCGGTTTCCGCGAAACAGCATGGACTTCGCCGCCGAGGGTGACGAGGCGCCGGCACAGATGCGACCCGATGAATCCGCTCGCTCCGGTGACCAGCACCGCCTGCCCCGCCAGACTCGCCATCTGCATCGCTGAGCGTCTCCGTCCGCGACATGGCTGTGCCGCGGCGAACCACCGTGATCCTGCTGATACTAAGCGCTGATCTCTTCGAGGAGGCCGTGCTCCCGCAGGATGTCCGCCGCCTTCTTGATAATGTCAAAGGGCATCCCGGAGCGCTCCGCGATCTCCAGGAGACTCTTCCGGCCTTCGGAGAGACTCAGGACCCACAGCAAGGCCATCTCGTCCTTGCCTCCGTCGGTCTGATCCGCCCAGGACCGGTAGATCCCCCTTCTTCCCAGTTGGGGTTCACAGAGAGGGTTCAGGTTACGGTATCGCGTATCGTTCTCCAGAATGTCGATCACGGCGAGGCAGGTCGCGAAGGAATGGGCCAGGGCGCCCGGCTTGACGAACTCCAGGTTGTCAGCCGACGTGTGGTACTCGGGGAACCGGCCGTGCGGAGTCCGGGAAAGGCAACCCACCGGCAGATCGAACCCGGGAGAACAGTACTGCCGCTCATCGTAGCCGTACGGGACGTAGTCGATGATGCGGCCACCGTCACCCGACCGCCTGAGGACATGTTGCATCGCCCGGTCGATTTCGGCGTCCCCGCGCCTGCTCCTCTTGTACGTGATCTCGCCCGAGTCTCCGACGCAGGCCAGAACCAGCCCGTGCTTGATTCGCCCGACCTGCCCCTGGTGGCTGGCGAGCCACGCGATGGACCCGAACGTAGCCGGAATGAATAGAAACCGGTACGAGTACCGGAGCGGCCGGCCCATCAGCTCCTGCGCGAGTTTCGTGGCAACCGCTACACCCGAGAGGTTGTCGTTGCAGAGAGACGGATGGCAGGCGTGCGTCGAAATCAGGACTTCGTCCTCCAGCTTCCCCTTGATGAGCAGCTCCCCATAGGACAGGCTCCCGGGACCGAGAGTCGAGTCGATAACCGCCTCGTACTGGCCGTCCTCCAAGGCGAGGAGCTGGTTGTGGCTCAGGCAGAAACCCCACGCCCCACCTGCATACGCGGTCCGGTAGGGAACCCAGTCGGGCCTGTCGGGGAGCGTGAACAGGTGCTCCCGAAGCTCGCCGAGCGGAATTGACCTGCGAACGGGCACGCTGTAGCCGACGACGTGCAGGTTGCTCCGCTGGAAGTCGATGACCTTCCGTCCCCTCGGATCCTTCACGTAGGCGTCCCGGATGTTCCATTCATCCGGCACGGTCCAGTCGAACATCTTGGTGCCGGTCGGAACCTCGCGGATCTCGATGGGAATGCGCCCGCGGAGGATCCGCAGGGTCTCCCGCAGGCCCTCTCCCGAGATGCTGCGGCAGAGCGGATAGAGCTCGGCGATCAGGCCGTGCATGTCCTTACCGGCTGCGAGGATCACCCCGCCGCTCACGTCGAACACGGTCGACCCTGGGATACCGACATCGGTCAGGAGAACACCGTCAGTTGGGGGATCGGCACGACGAATTTTCCACCCCAATCGCGGATGAAGGCATTCTGCTCCATGATCTCGTCCCTCAAGTTCCAGGGCAGGATGAAGAGGTAATCGGGCTTCACCTCTGCGATCGTGTCGGGGTGAAGGATCGGTATGTGGGTTCCTGGCGTATACTTTCCCTGCTTGTACGGGCTGCGGTCGACGGCGAAATCCAGAAAGTCCGTCCTGATGCCGCAGTAGTTGAGGAGCGTGTTGCCCTTTCCGGGTGCCCCGTAGCCGACGATGCGCTTACCCTCCTCCTTCGCGCGGATCAGGAACTGCAGTATCGCCCGCTTGGTGGCATGCACGCTCTCGCCGTACCGGGCGTAGGTTTCGAGGTGCGACACACCCCACCGCGCCTCCACGTCCTTCAACTGCGTCACCGCCTTGGCGAGGGGCTTCGATTCGTCCTGGCCTAGGCGCGCGTAGATCCGCAACGAACCGCCGTGCGTCGGGATCTGATCCACGTCGAAAATCGTGAGGCCGTGGGCCGCGAAGACCCGTTCGACCGTGGTGAAGGAGAAGTAGGAGAAGTGCTCGTGATAGATCGTGTCGAACTGGTTGAGGTCGACGAGCGTCAAGAGATGCGGAAACTCCATGGTGATGACGCCGCCGGGATTGAGCAGCGCCTTCACCCCTTCGACAAAGTCGTTGAGGTCCGGCACATGGGCCAGCACGTTGTTCCCCACCACCAAGTCGGCCCCGCCCTTCGCCGCGGCGATCTTCCGCCCCGTCTGCTCGCCGAGAAACTCCACCACCGTGGGGATGCCCTTCTCGATGGCGACCTTCGCCACGTTGGCGGCCGGCTCGATGCCCAGGACCGGAATTCCCCGCTGCATGAAGTACTGCAGCAGGTACCCGTCGTTGCTGGCGACCTCAATAACCCGGCTGTCCGGACCGAGCCCGAGGCGCGCCGAAATGCGCTCGACGTAGCCCTTGGCGTGTCTCAGCCAGCTGTCGGCGTAGGAGGAGAAATAGGCGTACTCGGTGAAGATCTCCCCCGGGGGCACATACTCGCCCAGCTGCACGAGAAAGCAGTGGCCGCACACGTAGGCATGCAGGGGATAGAACCGCTCCATGCTGTTCAATGCATCGCGAGACACGTACGACTCGCACAGGGGCGACATTCCCAAGTCCACGAACGTGTGTTCGAGGGGCTTTTCGCAGAAACGACAGGTCAGGCCTGGGTTCACTTCGCCCCGGTTGCCCTCGGGGGCGTCTCGCGATTCGGGGCGGCCCACCGCAGCAGTCCGTCAAGCCTCCCATCGGCCTGGAGCTTCTGGATCTGCTTGACCCTCAGGTACCGCTCGCCAAGGAACTGCTCGGACGTCAAGCCGTTGCTGCGAAAAGCCGCGTGGAGCTGTTCAACCCCGCGGCGCACTGTCCACTGGGGGCGGAACGCTGGAATCGCACGGGCGATCTTGCTGCAATCCACGCGGTAGCTGCGCGGGTCTGGACCGCCGCCGGCGGCGTAGCGGATGCGACACCCCGGCACTGCGGCCTGGACGATGTCGGCGATCTCCCGTACCCGCAGGTTGTCGTCGTTGCGGCCGACATTGAATGCCTCGTTGTGGACCAGCTTCCGGGGCGCGTGGAGCACGGCCAGGAACGCGCGCGCGATATCCTCGACATGGACCAGCGGCCGCCACGGCGTTCCGTCGCTCTGGATGAGAATGTCGCCCGACGTCACGGCGTAGCCGACCAGGTTGTTCACCACGATGTCCGCGCGCAGGCGCGGCGAGACGCCGTAGGCCGTTGCATTGCGCAGGAACGTGGGACTGAAGTCATCACTCGCCAGCGGCCGCACGTCCCGCTCGGCGCGGACCTTCGACTCGCCGTACGGAGTGATCGGATTGAAGGCAGCTGCCTCGGTGAGCATCTCGTCGCCGGCCACGCCGTACAGGCTGCAGGAGGAGGCGAAGAGCCAGCGTAGCACACCTGCGCGCTTGGCGGCCTCCGCCAGGCGCACCGAGGCGCGGTGGTTGATCTCGTAGGTGGTCTCGGCGTTGAGGTTCCCCAGCGGGTCGTTGCACAGCGCCGCGAGGTGAATCACCGCTTCGAACCCGCGCAGGTGTTCGGGCCGTACGTCTCGAAGGTCCAGGCGCAGGGAGGGCACGTCGGGTACGGGCGGGCCGAACCCACAGGCTTCGAAGTAATAGGTGTCGAGGCCGGTCACCTCGTGGCCGGCCGCCAGGAGCATCGGAACCATGACCGAGCCGATGTAGCCGTTGTGGCCGGTGACCAGGACCTTCACGAGGTCGTCCCCGCAGTGCTGGATGGCGACCCATCTCGCGGCTCGGCGGAGCCCCGGGAGCGCCATATCTCCCAGGGACGGTTCCCGCTCGCAAACAGCTCGTCGAGCTGCTGCTTGTCCTTGAAGGTATCCACGGCCTTCCAGAAGCCATTGTGCTCGTAGGCAACGAGCTGCTGCTCGCGCATCAGCCGATGGAACGGGGCCTCGACCAGTTCCTCACCTTCGCGCAGGTAACCGAAGATCTCCTGCCTGAAGATGAAGAACCCGCCGTTCACCCGGAGTCCGGTGCCTTGCACGTTGGTGAGGTTGGTGACGACTCCGTCCGTGGCGGCGACGTAATGAGAAGTGACGTTCGGCGGAACCGTGATCAGCGCGGCGACCCGCCCTCGACTCCTGAAGTGCTCGATGTAGGCGTTGAGATTCAGGTCCGTGACGCAATCGCTGTAGTTGGC
>Ga0335085_10016547_pt1 | contig 10653 bp, 5 predicted proteins | sample Lox_Sample_45_FD_206712 | JGI IMG/M metagenome (GOLD analysis project Ga0335085, IMG submission 206712) | Soil microbial communities from Loxahatchee National Wildlife Refuge, Florida, United States - Lox_Sample_4.5 | ecosystem: Environmental > Terrestrial > Soil > Wetlands | place: USA: Florida...
AGGCAGGGCATCGAACAGCTCAAATGTGCGGTAGATTACGTTTGCGCCCGCATGATCACGATTCCTAGGAGAGATGCTCTGCCGCCGAGCGGGCCGACGGCGCGTGGATTCGCTGCCCACGCCGGGCTTCAGCGCCATCGGCAGCAGTCCGATTCGTCGCCGATCACTTGCCCGATGCCAGGAAGTTATTCAATCCTTCAGTCAACACGTCGTGGATTCCGCCTTTGGCGTCGGCCGGCACCAGCCGCAGTGCTTCCCGCTCGGTCTCGACCGCCTTCGGCTTGTCACCCGAGCGGAAATACGCCCATGCGAGAGTGTCGAGGAAGAACGGATTGCGGCGCTGGGTTGCTGCTACCGATTTCTCAGCCAGTTGCAGCGCTTTCGCTGAGCCCTGCAAGTCCGCGAAGTCGACCTTCAGCAGGGCGTCGGCGTATTCATTCCACTCCACCGGGCCGGCATTGGGCTTCTCCGCGGTCTGTTGCAGCAATAGCATGGCCTTGCGCGCGGTATCGTGCGCGCGGCTGGTTTCGGGACCCTGCGCCAGCCGTCTGGAGAATGCCAGCAGGGTGCCGGCGAGCCGCAGCGGGGATCCCAGATCCGATGGGTCGATTTCCACCGCGATCTCCATCGCGCGGATAGCGCGATCGAATGCCGCCGTACTGGCGGGGATGTCGCCCGTGGCGGCCAGGCTTCCGGCGAGGATGGTCTGCGCGGACGCTGCCAGCCTCCGGTATTCCGCGTTGCTCGGCGCGAGTGCCTCCAGCCGGTTCAAGGCTTCCAAGGCGGCGTTCGCATGGGTCACGGCGTCGCGCGGTTTGCCCGAGAGCCGGAACGCGTTGGCGTAGGAACCCTCGGTCGTGGCCAGCAAGCGTTGCAATTCCAGGTCGTCCGGCTGCGAGAGCGCCAGCGGAGAGAGGGTGGCGTTCGCCTGCCTGCAAGCCTCCAGCGCCCCTACAGTATTGCCGGTAGCGAACAGCATGATACACAGCCTTTCCTGTACGGTGCCGAGCGCTCGCCGCATCGAGAGATCGGCCGGGTGCGAATGCGCCAGAGCGTTCGCGGCTGACTCGGCACTCTGATACTCGCCTAACGCTTGTTTGGGGTCGCCGGCAAAGAACTCCCCATCCCCCAGCTTGGTCAAACCGAGGGCCAGGTCGCGACGGTCGCCCGCTACGGCGTCCGGTCGCGCCGCAATCGCCCGGCGAAGCCGCACCGCCTCGCGATACGCCGCCACCGCCGCATTACCGTCATTTTGGCCGCCGCGCCCCGGACCGACGCGCAGTTCGCCCATACGCTCGTAGGATGCCGCCAGATCCCGCTGCAGGCCGATGTCGTGGCCGGCATCCGCCGAGAGCAACTCGAGTTGATGCTGCGCCTTGGCGACCATCAGCCGCCGCGCGGTGGACGATCCAGCCAGATCCCGCACGCCGTCGTACAAGTCGAATAGCAGCGAGGATGCCAACGATCGCACGGCCAGGTACCGCTCCTGCGCGCGCTGGCGTTCGTTTTCCGCCTCCTGTCGACGCGCCTCAGCCACCTGCCGCTGCTCGGTCGCGGCGCGGCGCGCTTCCTCCGCGGCCGCCCGCTCGCGTTCCGCCTGCGCGCGCGCGGCATTGGCGATGCGCGCCTCCTGGGTGGTGGCCACGATGCCGCCGGCCAGGAGCAGGATCACCGCCGCGGTGCTCGCCAGCGGCAGCCATTGCCGCCGGACGAATTTCCGCAGGCGGTAAGCGGCGCTATTTCCCTTGGCGAGAATCGGCCACCCGCGGCGATACCGCCCGATATCCTCCGCCAGCTGTTCCGCGGACGGATAGCGCCATGCTGGCTGCTTACGCAGCGCCGTCAAAATAATGGTGTCGAGTTCGCCACACAATTGCCGCGCGTGCGGTCCCGGGATCGTGCTGGGTGGCGGCGGATCGTCCTCGCAGATGGCCCGCATCGTCTCGTGGGGAAGGCCGCGCTGGCTCTCGAAGGGATGGCGGCCGGACAGCATCTCATACAGCAGGATCCCCAATTGAAAAATGTCCCCGGAGGTCGATGCCGGTTCGCGCCGGATCTGCTCGGGGCTGGAATAGGCGGGCGTCAGCAGGACCTCGGTCGGCGGCTCCGCGGCTCCTGTTTGTTCCGATTCCAGCAGCTTGGCGACGCCGAAATCGAGCAACTTAACGGCTCCCGATGGGGTGACCAGGATGTTGCCGGGCTTCAGGTCGCGGTGCACGGTAAGGTTGCGATGGGCGCACTGCACCGCGTCGCAAGCCTGCAGGAACAGGTCGAGCCGCTGGTTCACGGAAAGCCGCCTGGCTTGGGCGTACCTGGTGATCGGCTCGCCGTCGACGTATTCCATGACGAAATACGGGTCGCCCTCGGGCGTCTCACCGACATCGAAAATGGTGGCGATGTGCGGATGCTCCAGGCGAGCCAGGATCTGCCGCTCGTGGTCGAAGCGGGCCAGCGAAGTCTGACGGCTGAGATTCCGGCGCAGCACTTTGATCGCCACGCGTTTGCGAAACGAACCTTCTACCCGCACCGCTTCGTAGACCACACCCATTCCGCCGCTGCCGATCTCGCGCTCAATGGTGTAAGGCCCCAGTCGCTTCCATTGGCGCTGTTCGGTTTGGATCCCTGACACAGGTGACTCGTCGAGAAGTGCGGTGGATCGTCCGTGTTCCTGCAGGAGGCGGCGCAGTTCGGCGGCCAGAGGCGGATCGGAAGCGGCGAGCTCGTGGAGCGCCCGTTCGCGCTGCTCGGTATTCAGTTCCAGAAACTCTTCGAAGGATCGGCGGAGGGCCTGAAATCTCTCGGGTGTCATTGTTCACGGCCGCCAGCCGGTTGACGGGTTATGATATCACCAGATTACCGATGAAACTGGGTGATTCCTCCCATATCACTTCCCTGCTCACCGATTGGCGCGACGGCGATGAGGAAGCGGGACGGCAATTGGTGGAGGTAGTGTATCGCGAACTGAGGCGGGTGGCCGCCGTTTACTTGCGGCGCGAATCGAACCCGATGACATTGCAGCCAACGGCACTGGTGAATGAACTGTGTGTACATCTGCTCTCGGGGCCGCCGGTGAGCTGCGAGAACCGGCTCCATTTTCTGCATCTGGCCGCGCGGCAGATGCGGCGCATCATCGTGGATCACGTCCGCCGGCGCACGGCCCTTCGGCGTGGAGGAGTGGAACAGCCGCTCTCGCTGGACGAAGCCCGTGACCATGCGATCGCCCTGGACGAGCGGATCTCGGAAGTGAACCTCGCACTCGAGCGGCTGGAGGAGTTGGATGCGCGCGCGGCGGCAGTGGTCGAGATGCGATACTTCGGAGGCCTGACGGAGCAGGAGATCGGGGACGTGCTCTTGGTTTCGCCGGCGACGGTGAAGCGCGATTGGGAATTCGCGCGTGCGTGGCTGCTGGCACAATTGCGGCCGGAATCGCGGGGTGTGCCGTCGTCGGAGAGGACCTGAGCGCGGGAGCCACACCGATTGCAGCGCCGTTGAGGGGCGGTAGACTGCTCCAGCCGGAATCTCACCAGGGCGCGGCGAAGGTGGAACGCCGTGAATTGTTCGCAGGGATTCGACCGTTCGATTCAACCATCAAAGTTCTGTCCGCAAGCTACTGGTATGCTTTTTCCGCCCTTTGCGCGTGGACTTCGCGGATCAAGGCACCGAGTTGCTCATCTTCCACTTTGGAAAGCTCCACGCCATACCAGCCGTTGACACCAACAGATGGCGGCCGAAAATAAGTTGCGGGATCTTCTTCAGCCCGCTTACACCCGAGTATGCTGCTCCGGAGCAGGTACGCGGCCTGCCTCTATCCACGGCGACGGATGTCTGTTCGCTGGGATCTCTTCATTTCGGTTGACGCCGTTTGGTTGCCCGAGACAAAACCCTAGGACACGTCTGTATTGTGGAGGTGGTCCCACGGGGCGATGATCAACCCGGCAGGGTTCATGCTCCGGAACGGAATGGGCCTACGATCGCATGGACCCCGTCGCGTTCATCGCGTGCGTCCAGGACATACACCCAATACCGCTCTCCACCGGGTTCGACCCTGACCACGATGTGGCCGGACCATTGATCTGAGCGGCGCGCTGGCCAATGACGATTTTGGCCGCCTCGCGAAGATCGGTCGCGAACACGTAGCGCGGTGACGGCGGAAGGCGGCTGTTGACGATCCGTTTCAGCACATCCGGCGCCGGATGGCTGGGCGCCCAACTCGGCACAATCAACACCGTCGAGCGAAGCGTTTCGAGGAATGCTTCGCTCTCTTCGCCCATGGACCCGTGCTGATTGACCACGTGCACGTCCGTGCGTCCGATAACGGGCGCGATGGCTGCCTCAAGCGCGTGCCAGGCCGGAAATTCGGGGTCGGGCGTACCCGGCAGGTCACCTCCCGTGAAGTATCGGAAAGGACCGTACTGCAGGCGAAAAAGCGTTGCTGCACATGTTTTCGTTGGGCCGGTCGGCGGCCAGAAGCGACTCCTGCGGCGGAAATAGTTCCCGGATTTCTTCCCCACTACCGGACCACAGTTCGCCATTGCCTACGATGTTGCGGATCTCAAAGTTCAGATACTTGGAAGGGTCACGGAGAAGTCTGATTTGCCGGGCCGATCCAGGCCGGAAACGCTCCACGGCATGCGGTCCTTGCGCGCGGCCAGAAATCGCTGGAATCGGGTCATGGTCTCGTCCCGGAATGGCGCCGGATAGGCATAGTCGGGCCATCCCCGGTCCAGCAATTCATGAATGGGCACGGTTTCGGCAACTTCGGTTATACTGAAGAGCTTGTAAGCGCCAGTCCGGTCCATTGGCGACGAGGACTGTGCCTGCCCCATTTGATCCGCGTGGAAATGTGTAATGAGGGCGTAGTCCAACTCAGCCGCGCCGTGCCGCACGAGGTGCCGCGCGATCCACTGGCCAGGTGTGCGGGAGGCATCCGGATGAGGATCTGTCTCTGGAATGCCATCGCCCGCGGCGCCGGCATCCACCAACAGGGTGGTACCGTCCGGTAACACCAAGAGCACCGAGTTGCCGCGTCCGGTGGATATTTGATGGATGTCGAGCATGCCCGGGGTCCATGGCGGCAGGGGCTGTCCGACCGTGGCTGTCTGCGCGAGCCCTTCCTTAACGCGCAGTGCCCAGATCAGGACAATGAGGAGTTTTCTCACAACTATGACAGACGCTGGAAACTCATGGGGGTGAGGATGTGCCCACCGAAGATAGACCCGCCCTCGGTCATCCGCGTCCCGTTGCCGGAGGCGGCAGTTCGGCCGGCAGATGGTCTTTGCACAGCTCCAAAACCTGGATAGCCGTCAGCGAGGACTGCGCCGTCGTATTCGTCGAGACGAAGGGCGCTTCGTCGATGGGGTTCAGCACGTTCGGGCCTTCCACGCGACGTGTGGCGTAAGGACCACCCGGCGGGCGGCGGGGTCCTGTACTGCCGCGAAGACCCGCGACGGCGCGGGCTACGAATGCCGGGTTTTTGGTTTTCCAGTAAGCGTAGCCGGCCAGACGGCCGGCGCCGGCATAGTTGCCCTGGCCGCCTTCCGTGCCGTTCTTCATATCCTTCGCCACCACGTCCTTCGGCGCTCCGGTGAGGCGGCAATATTGCAGGAAGGCTTTCTGCCAACCGGGGTGATCGATTAACTGGTTCAGCTCGAAAGCCACCTCGGCGCCGCCCTGGATCACTTGCAGGTTGTAAACACCGAAACCGTCGGGCACCAGAGTATATAGCTTTCCGTTCTTCGGATCGTAGCCGTACAACACGTTCGGTCCGGTCATGAAGCCGTAGGGCATGGCGGCGATGGAGTCCATTCCGGCAATGATCTTGTCGCGCCAGCGGGTATCGCCGGTGCGCTCCCATTCCGTCATCCAGTTGCCGGCGCACGACAGCCAGTCGGGCCCCCCGCGGATGCGCCCGGGGTACGGAATCGGGCCGCTGCGCGGCGAGGCCAGGCGCATCGGATCGATTTCGCAGAGCTTATAATCCACATCCACCACCGCATGCATGACGTCCCCGGTGCGTTCGTCGGTGGTTAAGTAATAATAAAAGCGCCGGAAGGCCGCCTGGCTGATGCGCGCTTCCTTGGCGCCGCAGCCCCAGTGCCGCACATTGTGGCGCGAACCGAGCATTTCGAACCGGCCGGAGTGATAGGTATCGACCTCGCTGGTGTGGCGCGTCATGGCTTCCGCCATACGGAAGATATCGGCGCGGCCGGTGCGCAGGAAGCTGTACCACAACCACATATCCGTGCCGAGCTCGGTGTTGTCCCAGGCGTATCCGCCGATGTCGTAGCGCCAGACATGGCGTTCGGGATCGTATGCGTGGCGGACGTCGCCATAGTCCCAGAAGCCGTACCAGCGGCGCTGCTCGATTTCCTTCTTGTAGAGGTCGAGCGCCTGAGCAAGCTCGTCTTCAATTTCGCGCTGGAGCGCGGTGGAGCGATCCGGCAGGCTCCAGACGCCGAATGCCGAAACGTCGTGGTAGTGCTGGGGCGCGCACACCAGCAGCGGCGGCGCGGCATTCAGGTGGGCTTGCTGGACGGATTCTTCTCGGGCTGGCACGGCAGCGCCCGCGAAGAGCGTCAACTCGCTGGTGCGGCCGATTCCGTTGGCAATACTGAAGCCTGGCTGCACGTCTTCGTAGCTGGCGGTCAGGCCATGATTCCTGGTGTCGTAATGGCGCAGGTCCATCGCCGGAGCGTCGGGCGACCACATCCAGACCCGCAGTTCGGCTCCCGGCTGAGTGGCATTCAAGACTTCCAGCGATGTCGGATGCGACTGCCAGAAATTTTTGAGCGCGACGGAAAGGCCGCCGCTGACGTCTCCGGCGAAGACAAGTCCGGACGCGCGCTTTCCGGCGCCCGCGGAAATCCAGGCGCTTTGTGGATTGGTTCGTTTGTAGATTTCGAAACCGTCGGCCGTGGGCTGTACGAGTTTGAAGGAGTCCCACACCGCCCAGTTATCGAGCATGTATTGGCCCTGCTGGTCGAATTCTTCGCGATTCGGAAGGCGTTGGCCGGCAACCTGTTTGGCGTAGAGGGTGGCGGCTGGGACAGCGCCGCGCGCGGCCGGTGCGGCGTCGGGCATCAGCAGAGGACGCGCGCCGGTCGCGGGCTGCAAGGGCTCGGCCCACAGGCCGTCGCCCTCGCCAGAAAACCGCACATGCCGGTTGTGAACCTGTTCGCGCATCGGAACGGTGAAGGCCACCCCGAGGCCTCGGATGAAATCCTTTTCCTGATCGCCATCGAAGACGATCGTATGGACCATCCGCACTGCGGTCTGGCCGGCGTAGAAATAGAGGCGGACGGTGAAAGGCAACCACTCGCGGCCGCCGCTTTCGGCGTTGTGTGTGCCTTTGATTTTGACAACCGCGCGCAACGGCCCGGGCTGCTCGACGATTACCTCCTTGATTGCACTCGTGAAGTGCTGGAGGCGAATGACGTTGGGCTCGGAGCGGTCTTCGAGGGTGCACAGCAAACGGCAGTGGTTGGCTACCTCGCGGCCGTCCACCGTCATTGACTCGATCAGCGCCTCGCCCTGGCGGCCGATGCGGCAGCGCAGTTTGCCGGTATCGATCGCAACGGCGCCCGGGTTTTCGTCCCGGACGGTGATGCTGGACGCGGCACTGCCGCCGTTCCCCGGCGCGATGCGGAACGGGCCGGCCGCACCCGCGGCGGCAACGGTTGCCACGCCGCTCCACTTCAGCGAGCCATCCGGCCACCAGGCAAGCGGCCAGGTTTGAATCGGGAGCGATTGGCCGTCGGCGGCTGTGAGGGAGAAGCTCTGCTCTTTCTGGTAGGCGCCACGCGGCCATGGCACGCCGAAGCTGAGGCCGGTTTCGACGGGCGGCGCTCCGTCCAGCCACTGGACGGAGACCGAGCTCCCGGATACGGCCTGGGCCTGCGCTTCGGCCGTGCGTTGCAGCGCGGCTAGTCCCAGGCTGGTGACGGTGGTCGTAGAGAGAAAGGTTCGACGTCGCATGATTCGATCCGAGCCGCGACTTTATGTGGCGGCAACCCTGGCCACCCCCTGAAAGCGGGTTCGCGGTCTGAAAGACCGCTCCACAATCGCGTCTTCAACAGAGCGGTTCCTCGAAGTTTAAAAACTCAGCCTCGCGCCGAACTGCAATTTTCTCGGCGAGTTCGCCATGCTGGTGAAGATTCCGAAGCTGGCGGAATCGATATTGGTTCCGGGCGCCGCAAAATGCACCGCGTTGTTGACGTTGAAGGCATCCGCCTGGAAGGCCAGCCGCACGGCTTCCCGCAAGGCAAATTCCCGGCGCACGCTGACATCCATATCCGCATTGTGCGGCGCATACAAACTGAGCGGCGCCGAACGCGGAATCGTGCCTTCGGTATACGGCAGCGGGTCGATGAACGCCGCTTTATTCAGGTACGAGGTGGTGGTGATGTTGCCGGTTCCAGGCGTTCCGTTCTGCCACACACTGCCCGAAAAGCCGGGATTGTAGTGCGGATAGCAGACCGCATCGATAATGCCGCCGCCCGTGCAACTCCCGGTGATGCTTAAAGGAGCACCGGTAGAGAGCGTGAAAATTCCAGAGATCTGCCAATGGCTGATCAGCGCGCTCACCACGCGCGATCCGCTATTCCACCTGGACCCGGCGCCGAACGGTAATCGATACACGAAGGTGGCGCTGGCGACGTGGACGTGGTCGATGGCGCCCGGTCCCTTCTCGAGAAAATCTTTGTTCGGATCCCGCACTCCCACCAGATCGTCCAGTTCCTTGCTGTAGGTGTAATTGAACATGAAGGTCAGGCCGTCCGACAGACGCTGGTTCAAAGAGACCTGTAGCGAGTTGTAGGTCGAGTTGCCGACATCGAGCCACGGATCGGAGATGCCGCCATACTGCGGGAAGGGGCGCAATGCCTGCGCGACTGTTCCGGTGAAGTTCGGAAACGGCGTTTTGAAACCCGGAAAAACGGCCTGCACCTGCGCCAGCGTAGTGGCGCTCAGGGTGGAGTTGAGCAGACCCTGCAACGGCAGGTATTGTACGGGAATCTGGTTGGTGAACGGTCCGGCAACGGCCGCCCCGGGGAGCCAGTGGCCGGCGCTGGCGCTATACGCCACGCTTGCCAGGAGATTCCTGGTGAGCGACCGCTGGATGTTAATACTCCAGTCTTCGTAGTACGGCGCTTTGCCGCCGAAATTCGGATCGCCGTACGTCATCCCAATGGCGGTCGATGGGCCGGCCCACGGTGCGCCGGCAGCCTGGGCGGCAGCAGCGGTGATGAAGCCGATGCCGTAACTGGGGTTGATGTAGGGCGGCGCATAGGCAATGCTCGGCACGCCTTTGTCCCACAGATACGCAGGCTGGCCGGTGACCACCGCGGACTGCGCATTGGTCCCGTTGAAGCCCACCTGGCTCAAGCCCTGGCGGCCGTTCGTGCGACCTCCGACGCCGCCGGCGTGCGCGAAGAAGATGCTGTAGCCGGCCCGGATGACCGTCTTATCATCGAGGCGGTACGCCAGCCCGACGCGCGGGCCGGGGTTGACATTGTGCTGCAGTACGGGAGTCGCGCAGTGGCAACTGTCGTCCCCACTGCCGGCGAATTGCAGCGCCCCCGGAATCCCGACCACCGGATTCATCAGGGTCGGATTGAAGAAAGACATCCGGTTGGCGACTTCGGTGAACGGACTCCAGATATTCCAACGCAGGCCGAGGTTCAGTGTCAGGCGCGAGCTGACTTTGAAATCATCCTGCACGTACCACGCGTAGGTTTTGTACCGTCCGCCGGTTTCGGCAACCGAGTCCTGCGTGTTGCTGCTGCTGTCCACCATCCCCAGCAGGAAGCCGGCATATCCCAGCCCGCTGGTCGGGCTCAGCGCACCATTCACGAATTGGGCCGTGGTGTTGTTGGTGAAGGTGAAGCCGGCGTTCAGCGCGAAGCTCTCGTTATCCTGCAGGGTCTGGAACTGGAAACCGAAGGTGAAGTTGTGCTTTCCTTTGGTCCATAGCAGGTTGTCCTGGATATCCATGGTGTTCTGGGCTTCGTTGAACACGTGCGCGTTGGTGCCTCGCCAACTCACGGGCGCGTTCTGGCCGCTGAAACTGATGTCGGGGAATGCGCTGCTGGCGAATCCCGCGGGCAGTCCCGTGAGGCCGGCTTTTCCTGGATAGTCGCCGGTCGCGGTAGGATCGGTCAGCGGAATCCACAACCGGCTGAAAGACAGGCTCGCCTGGTTCACCAGAGTCGGTGTAATCACGTAGGAGTCGTGAAGCTGCGCCAGGTTGGAATACTCGATGACGCTGCGGCCGGCGGTGTAGGGCTCCGGGAGTGTGGACGTGGAAATCGGCGTCAGGCTTCCGACGACCGGCCAGGCGTACTTGCCCCAGGAGAACAGGCCGAAAACCCGGTGCCTGTCACTGAAGTTGTAATCGACCTTATCCGTGGTGCTGTCGTTGTTGACCGTGCTGGGCAGCACCGCCAGGTAGTTACTGGTAATATTTCCGTTGGTCGGCGCAGGCAGATAGGACTGAAACGATTGTGAAATCTTAGAGATCTCGTTCGAAGGCAGAGTGTTGCCGGGGAAGGGAGTCCGCGGGTTGGTGCCGGTGGCGCTCGCCGGGTCGTAAATGACTTGCGGAAACGCGCTGAAGTTGCCGCTTCGCTCGGCGGTCGTAGGGATACTCTGATAGCC
>Ga0335085_10016548_pt1 | contig 10653 bp, 4 predicted proteins | sample Lox_Sample_45_FD_206712 | JGI IMG/M metagenome (GOLD analysis project Ga0335085, IMG submission 206712) | Soil microbial communities from Loxahatchee National Wildlife Refuge, Florida, United States - Lox_Sample_4.5 | ecosystem: Environmental > Terrestrial > Soil > Wetlands | place: USA: Florida...
GCGCCGCCCGCCGCGGCGCCGGCCGGCCCCTGGTTCTCGTAGTAGGCCAGTTCGCCGGCGTCGATGCCCTCGACGTCCTCGCCCGGGCCGGACAGCAGCAGCCGGTACAGCGGGCAGCGCTCAGTGAGCTCCTCGTGCGTGCCGACGTCGGCGACCTGCCCGGCGTCCAGCACCGCGATCCGGTCGGCCAGGTTCAGCGTGGACCGGCGGTGCGCGATGAGCAGGGTGGTACGGCCGCGCATGACCCGGCTCAGGGTGGCGTGGATCTCCGCCTCCAGCCGCGGGTCGATGGCCGAGGTCGCGTCGTCCAGCAGCAGCAGCCGCGGGTCGGTGATCAGCGCCCGCGCCAGCGCCACGCGCTGCCGCTGGCCGCCGGACAGGGTCAGGCCCTGCTCACCGATCACGGTGTCGTAGCCCTGCGGGAGCCCGGCGATGAACTCGTCGGCCTCCGCGGCGCGCGCGGCGGCCAGGATCTGCTCCTCGGTGGCATCGGGCCGCCCGTAGGCGATGTTGGATCGTACGGTGTCGGAGAACAGGAAGCTCTCCTCCATGACGAGCCCGATCGAGGCGCGCAGCGAGTCCTGGGTGACGTCCCGCACGTCGTGGCCGCCGACCCGGACGGCGCCCCCGCTCACGTCGTAGAAACGCGGCAGCAGCAGCGAGATCGTCGACTTGCCCGAGCCGGAGGTCCCCACCACGGCCACGGTCTCGCCCGGGTCGACGCGCAGCGAGAGCCCGCGCAGCACCGGCTCCGACGGCACGTAGCCGAACCGGACGTCGTCGAACTCGATCCCGGTCGCGTCGGCCGGCAGCGGCCGGGCGCCGGGCTTGTCGGTGATCACCGGGCGGGAGTCGATGACTTCCAGCACCCGGATGACGCTGGCCCGCGCCTCCTGCCCGATGGTGACCAGGGCGGTGAGCATCCGGACCGGGCCGGACATCTGCGCGAGGTAGCTGGAGAAGGCCAGGAACGTTCCGAGGCTGATGTTGCCGCGGATGGCCAGCCAGCCGCCCAGGGCGAGCACCCCGACCTGGCCGAGGGCGGGGACGGCCTCCAGCGCGGGGTTGAACCGGGCCATCAGGCGCGCGAGCCGCACGCGGGACGCGTACAGGTGCGTGCTCGCGCCCTCCATGCGCTCCAGCTCCTGCTCTTCCTGCCCGAAGCCCTTGACCACGCGGACCCCGCCGACGCTCTCGTCGACGATGGCCGCGGCCTCGCCCGCCTGCTGCTGCGCGTGCCAGCTCGCCGGGAACAGCTTGCGCCGGGACCGCAGCGCGATCGCCCACAGCGCCGGGGCGACCGCCAGCGCCACCACGGTCAGCAGCGGCGACAGGAACGCCATGATGATGATCGAGACGACGAACAGCAGCGCGCTGCCGATGGTGATCGGGAGGAACGACAGCAGCCCCTGGATCATGTTGATGTCGGAGATCGACCGGCTCACCAGCTGGCCGGTGTGGATCTCGTCCTGCCGCGCGCCGTCCAGCCGCGACAGCGCCCCCAGCATCTCGGTGCGCAGGTCGTGCTGCACGTCGAGGGACAGCTTGCCGCCGCAGTAGCGGCGCATGAAGGTAAAGCCGAAGTTCGCCGCCGCCGCGGCCAGCAGGCCGATGGCCAGCGGCCAGATCGACCGGGAGTGCGTGACGATGACGTCGTCGACGATGGCCCGCTGGATCAGCGGGATGATCGCCGTCACGACGGTGGCGAGCAGCGCACCGCCCAGGGCGAGGACGAAGCTGCGGCGGTAACGCCAGCAGTAGGCCGTCAGCCGGCGAAGCCACCGGTCCCCCTGATCCTTAGCGCCAGATCCCCGTGTTCCGGATGCCCGCCCTGGCCCGGCCCGGCCGGGACGCCGGAGGATGTTTGCGACTCTCATGGTTTCGCTAGCTAACAATAGGCTTCCGGCGGCTGAAATTCCCCGGGTTATTTTGCGCCTGGGCGGCCGTTGCGGGCGAAAGGGCGCAAATCACGCGGCGTGTCGGGCGCGTCGCCCTGCGGATGTCGGACTGGTTGGCTAGTGTCCCGGTGCATGCGGATGCTGCACACGTCCGACTGGCACCTCGGCCGCTCGCTGCACCGGGCCGACCTGCGTCAGGCCCAGGCCGCCTATCTTGATCATCTCGTCGGCGTGGTCCGTTCGGAGAAGATCGACGCCGTGCTGGTCGCGGGGGACGTCTACGACCGCGCGATCCCGCCGGTGGACGCCGTGGCGCTGTGCGAGGACGGGCTGGTCCGGCTCCGCGACGCGGGCGCGCGCGTCATCGTGATCAGCGGCAACCACGATTCGGCGCGGCGGCTCGGCTTCGGCAGCGCGCTGGTGGACGCCGCCGGGGTGCACCTGCGCACCCGGGCCGGGTCACTGGCCCAGCCGGTGCTGCTGGCGGACCGCCACGGCCCGGTCGCCGTCTACGGGGTGCCCTACCTCGAACCGGACGCCGTCCGCGCCGAACTGCCCGCCGCAGCCGCAGACCAGGACGACGCGTGCCCGCCGCGCGGGCACGCGGGCGTGCTCGGCCGCGCCGTCCAGTGCATCCGTGCCGACGCCGCCGCGCGGGGCGGCGTCCGGTCGGTGGCGATAGCGCACGCCTGGGTCGCCGGGGGAGAGGCGAGCGATTCGGAACGGGACATCTGCGTCGGCGGCGTCGGGCGGGTCCCGGCCGCCCTGTTCGACGGGTTCAGCTATGTCGCGCTCGGGCACCTGCACGGCCAGCAGACCCTCGGCCCGCGCCTGCGCTACAGCGGCTCGCCGCTGCCGTACTCGTTCTCCGAGGCCCGGCACGCGAAGGGATCGTGGCTGGTCGAGCTGGACGCCGACGGCGGTGTCCGGGCCGAGCGGGTCCCCGCGCCGGGGTTCCGCGCGCTGAACGTCCTGCGCGGGACGCTCGATGACCTGCTGGCCTCCGCCGCCTACGACCGGTACCGGGCCGACTTCCTGTCCGTGACGCTGACCGACACGAGCCGGCCGGACGGCGCGATGGAAAAGCTGCGGCAGCGTTTCCCGCACGTGCTGATGCTGGCCTTCGAGCCCGAGGGCGGCGCGGCCGACCACCGGAGCTACCGTGCGAAGGTCGCCGGCCGCGACGACCTGACCGTCGCTGCCGAGTTCGTCACGCACGTCCGGCACAGTCAGGTCACGCCGGGGGAGCGGGCGCTGCTCGCTGCCGCCTTCGAGGAGGCCCGCCGCGCCGCCGGCGAGGAGCCGCCGCCGGACGGAACCGCCGGCGAGCAGCCGCCCCCGGACGGAACCGCCGCGGGACCGGAAAGCCCGGAGGAGGGCTGATGCGGCCGCATCTGCTCCGGGTCACCGCCTTCGGCGCGTTCGGCGGCACCGCGGAGGTGTCCTTCGACGCGCTGTCCGACTCGGGGCTGTTCCTGCTGCATGGCGAGACGGGAGCGGGCAAGACGACCCTGCTCGACGCGATCGGGTTCGCCCTCTACGGCCGGGTGCCCGGGGAGCGGAACAAGACGAAGCGGCTGCGCTCGGACCACGCCAGCGCGTCGGCGCGCACCGAGGTGACGTTCGAGACCACAATCGGCGACCGGCACCTGCGCATCACCCGCCGCCCGCAGCAGGTCCGCCCCAAGCTGCACGGGCCGGGGACGACCAGCGAGCCCGCCCGGATCCTGCTGGAGGAGGAGACCGGCGGCACCTGGCGCACCGTCTCCACCCGGGCCAAAGAGGCCGATGACGAGATCGCCGACGCCATGGGCATGTCGGCCGAGCAGTTCTTCCAGGTGGTCCTGCTGCCGCAGGGGCAGTTCGCGCGGTTCCTGCACGCCGACGCCGACGAGCGCCGGGCGCTGCTGCAGAAGCTCTTCCGCACCGACCGGTTCCGCGCCGTGGAGGACTGGCTGGCCGAACGCCGCCGCGCCACCCGCGACCAGGTGCAGGAGGCGGAGCAGGCGCTGGCCACGCTCGCCGCGCGCATCGCGCAGGTGGCCGGTGTCCCGGCGCCCGGCGAGGAGCCGGGCACCCCCGCCGGCGGACAGCCGGAGCCGCCCGCCACCTGGGCCGATGACCTCGCCGCCGCCGCGGCGGCCGAAACCGCCGCCGCCGCGCAGGCAGCGGGCGCGGGCCGGCGCGACCTGGAGGCGGCCAGCGCGGCCGAGGCCAGCGCGCGTCACCTGGCCGGCCGGCAGAACCGCCGCGCCGCGCTGCTCGGCCGCTGCGACGAGCTGCGGGCCGCCGAACCGCAGCGGGCCGCGCTGCGCCAGGAACTCGACGCGGCCGGCCGCGCCGCCGAGATCGCCAGGGACTGCCAGGATGCCGAACGAGCCCTGGCAGGGCTGGCCCTCGCGCGCGGCGCGGAAGCGGCTGCCCGTGCCGCCGCCAGCGCCGCCGGCCTGCCGGCTACCGCCGGGGCGGGCGGTTTCCGGGCCGCGGAGCAGGAACGCCGCCAGCGCATGGGGCGCCTGGAGGCGCTGCGCGAGGTGGCGGATCAAGCCGACGCCGAGGACACGCTCGCGGCGGACGCGCGGCGGCGCGCCGCCGGGCGCGCCGGCGGCCTCGAGGCCGCCGCGAGCGCCCTTGCGGACCTGCGGGCCCGGCAGGAGGACCTGACCGCGAGCCGGGACGCGGCCCGGCTGGCGGCCGCGCGGCTGCCCCTGGCCCGCGCCGGAGCCGACCGCCAGCGCGCCGCGGCGGCCGACGCGGCGCAGCTCGCCGACGACTGCGCCGGCGTCCGGGACCTGCGGGAGCAGCGCGAGACGGCCCGCGAGCACGCCAACGACCTGCGGGAGGAAGCGCAGCGCATCCGCGCGGAACGGTTCGACGGCATGATCGCCGAGCTGGCCGCCCGGCTCACGGACGATACGCCGTGCCCGGTGTGCGGGTCACTCGATCACCCCGATCCGTCCGAGATCAGGGCGCGCCGCGTCACCCATCACGAAGAGGAGCAGGCCTACGGCGAGGCCGAGGCGGCCAAGGACGCCGTGGCCAAGCTGGACAGTGAGCTGGCCATCGCCGCCGCGCGGATGGGCGACCTGACCGCCCGCCTCATCGCGGCGGACGTGACGGATCCGGTGTTCCGCGACGACGCGGCCCTGGCCGCCGTGGTCCCTGCCGCCCGCGGCGGCGGGATGCCGGCCGCGGACACGGCGGGCCGGCTGCGCGATCTGGCCGCCACCCTGGCCGCCGCCGCCGACGCCCTCGAAGCCGAAGCCGCCGGGCTCGAGGCCCAGGCCGGCCGGCTCGGCCAGCACGAGAGCGACCTCACCGAGGTCGCGGCCGCGCTGGCGGAGCAGGACAGACGGCACGGCGAGCTCGCCGGGCAGCGGGCCGCCGCCCTCGCCGAGGCGGCCGCCGCAGACGCCCGCGCCGCCGGTTACCGCACGTCGCTGCTGAGCCAGCTCGCAGGTGCCCCGGACCTGGACTCGGCGCTGGCCGCGACCGGTGCGCTGGCCGACGCGCTCGCCGCCGCGGCCCGCGCCGCCGACGTGGCCTGCTCCGCCGCCACGGCCGCGGAGCAGGCCGGCGCGGAAGCCGCCCGGGCGGCCGCCGGGGCCGGGTTCGCCGGCGTCGGCGCGGCCCGGGCGGCGTGGCGTGAGCCCGGCTGGCGCGCCGAGCGCGAGCAGGGCATCCGGGCCTACGAGGCGGAGGCCGCGTCCGTCCGCGCGCAGCTCGCCGACCCGGACCTGGACGTGCCGCTGGACCCGCCCGCCGACCTGGCCGGCGCCCAGGACGCGGTCCGGCTCGCCGCGGAACGGCACGACGAGACGGTCAGCCGCCACAGCCGGGCCAGCGACCGGTCGGCCACCCTGGCCGGGCTGGCTCCCCAGTTCGCGGCCGCCGCGCTCGCGCTGCGGCCACTGCGCGAGCACGCCGCCGACGCGCGCCGGCTCGCCGACCTGGCGGCCGGGCTCGGCGCCAACACGCGCAAGATGACGCTGTCCTCGTTCGTGCTCGCCGCGCGGCTGGAAGAGGTCGCGGAGGCGGCCAGCCAGCGGCTGCTGACGATGACGGCGGGCCGTTACTCGCTGGCGCACACCGACGCCCGGCACGGCGGCGGCCGGGCCGGGCTCGGGCTGCTCGCCTGCGACACCTGGACCGGCCAGGAACGCGACACCAGCACACTGTCCGGCGGCGAGACCTTCCTGGCCAGCCTGGCGCTCGCGCTCGGCCTGGCCGACGTGGTCACCGCGGAGGCCGCGGGCGTCACGATCGAGGCGCTGTTCGTCGACGAGGGCTTCGGCAGCCTGGACGAGGACACCCTGGAAGAGGTCATGAACGTGCTCGACGGGCTGCGTGAGGGCGGCCGGATGGTGGGTATCGTCAGCCACGTCAGCGAACTGCGCCAGCGCATCCCCGCCCAGGTGCAGGTACGCAAGGGCCGCGCCGGCAGTACGGTGCACCTCGTCACCGGCTGAGACCCGGCTCGCCGGGCGGCCGCCGCCCATCACGGTCACCGCCGCAGATCCGGTCCGCGCGGCGGCCCACGGCCGGCACGCCGGGCCGGGCGCGGTCAGGCGTGCCGGGCGAGCTGCGGCGCGATGCGGTGCCGGGGGAGGCAGGCGGCGGAGGTGCCCAGGCCGCCCGGCGCGCCGGTCAGCGGGAACGCGGCGGGGCGGGAATTTGCGATCAGGTCGGCTTCGGTGTAGCGGTGGCAGCCCTCGTGCCAGTTGAGGATGCCCGACAGCCAGTTCTTCAGGTTCCCGGCATGGCCGTAGACCGCGTCGGCCGCCGCGCCGCCGAGGTCCAGGGTGTCGATCATCGCGGGCAGTTCGGTCTCGGCGGTGTGCTGGAACTGGCGCATCCGCGCGTTCATCAGGTCGCCGACGATCCGCATGGCCCCGGCCGCGTCGCAGCCGAGGAAGTTCTGCACCACCAGCACGCAGTTGTGGATCTCCCCCTCGAACTGGATTTCTTTCTGGTACGAGAACACGTCGTTGAGCAGGCAGGCGTAGTCGGCGGCGGCGTTCTCCATCGTGACGACCGGGCGGTGGCCGAAGATCCCGGCCGCGGCGGTCCCGCCGTGGGCCAGCCGGGACAGGCGCATCGTCAGATCCGAGCCGAAGGTCTTGCGGCGCATCTCGATGTAGTCGATCGGGTCGGGGATGCGGTTCTGGGCCTGGTTCCCCAGCTCCCATATCCAGCTGCCGGTCATGTCGGTGATGGCACGGCGGAACGCGCGGCGCGCGGGCATCTCCATCGGGCCCGCCGTGCGTGCCCACAGGTCGGCGAGGCCGCGTTCCAGCGCGGTGACCGGTACCGACGTCCCGGCCATGTCGAGGGGCAGGAACTGGGCCAGCCGGGCGTTGCAGGCCTTGGCGCCGGCGATGTCCGTGCCGCGGCCGAAGGCGATGGGGTAGTAGTCGTCGCCGTAGGTGCCCCAGGCCAGCCACGCGGAGGTGAGATCGAGCTGCCCGGCGGTGGCATCGGGGTGGATGCCGGCCGAGCACAGCGCCAGATCGAAGGCGCGCAGCTTGGCCTCGTCCCAGACCCCCTCGCCCAGGATGCCCACGCCGGCGGACCAGCGCACGAGGTTCTCGCGGGAGGCAGCCAGGTGGGGGCTGAGCGTGAGCGGGAACGGCATGTCCATCGCTGGGTGCTCGAGCTGGCCGGCTGGCTGGAAGGGCACGTGGGTGAAGCTGCGCAGCCGCTGCGGTGCCGTCGCCACCAGCGAGGACACGATGCGGGCCCCCTGGGTGCCCAGCCCGGACGGGCCGCCCAGGACGGGCGCCGGCCCGGTACCGGCCCGGGCGCCGTCGTACCGGGAGGACTGCGCGTGCCATTCGTGGCCGCCCGACTGCCAATCCTGCAGCCCCTTCGCGTACAGCCCCACCTGCAGCCGCGCGGCCGGATCGAGGCCGTAGTCATCGCACAGGGACGGCACCTCGGTGACGGCGGTGTGCTCGAACTGCTGCAACCGGGAGGTGAGCATGTCGTTGACCCGGTCCGCGGCCTGCTGGGTGTCACAGCCGAGGAAACGCTCCAGCACCAGCACGCCGTTGGACAGCTCCCCCTCGTCGTGGACCTCACGCTGGTAGGAGAACAGGTCGTTGCGCAGGTGCACGGCATCGGCGAACGTATCGCGCAGCACCTGCATCGGGCGGGACGCGGCGATGACGGCGGGTACCTCGGCGCCGCAGGCATGCTCGACCAGGTTGGCCGACCATGGTGCCCCGCCGACCTTGCGGCGCATCTCGACGTACTCGATGGGGTCGGCGACCCGGCCCGCGTTGATGTTGGCCAGTTCCCAGAGTGATTCGTCGAGCAGGTTGCGGGTGCTCTCGGCGAAGCGGGCCCGCCAGTCCTGCGAGCGCTCCGGCACGGTGCGGGCCCACAGATCGGCGAGCCCGGCCTGCACGGGGCTGTCGGCAGGCTCGGTGATCTGCCCGTCCAGCGGCATGAAGGCGGGCAGCGAGTCCAGGTAGGCCCGGGCCCCGTCCAGGTCGTGGCTGCGCTTGAACAGCTGCAGGAAGTGGTCGTCGAAGTAGAACACCCAGACGTACCAGTCGGTGACCAGGTCCAGCAGCTCGGGCGTGGTGTCAGGATGGGTGTAGGCGCACAGCAGCGCGTAGTCGTGGGCGTCGAAGTCCCGTTCCGTCCATATCACCGCGCCGTGCTGAGGGACGTCGATCATGTCCATCGACCGGGCCCACGATTTGCTGTGCGCGCGGGCCCGTTCCAGGTGCGGACTGCACCGCGCCGGATATGACGTGTAGAACTCGGGCAGCTTGAACGGCGGCATTCCTGGATGATCCTTCCCGCGGGCCGGCCCGGGAGGGCGCGGCCGTCAGCCGGCGCGGCCGTCGCCCGGCCCGCACCCTCCCGCTGCGTCTTCCTGCTGGCGATGGCGCCAGGCGGCTACCGGCCGAGCTCGACGTTCTCCAGCATGCCGATCGCGTCAGGGACCAGCACCGCGGCGGAGAAGTAGGTCGACACCAGGTAGGAAATGACGGCTTTCTCGTCGATGCCCATGAACCGCACGTTGAGACCGGGCTCGTACTCATCAGGGATACCGGTCTGGTGCAGCCCGACCACGCCCTGGTTGTCCTGCCCGGTGCGCAGCACGAGGACCGAGGACGTGTTGTGCTCGCTGACCGGGATGACCGGGCAGGGCAGGATCGGCACGCCGCGCCAGGCCGGGACCATGCGCTCGCCCATCGGCACGCTGACCGGGTACAGCCCGCGCCGGTTGCATTCGCGGCCGAACGCGGCGATCGCCCGCGGGTGAGCCAGGAAATAACGGGAGTCGCGGCGGCGGCACAGCAGCTCGTCGAGGTCGTCCGGGGACGGCGGCCCGTCGGCCGGCTGGATGCGCTGGGAGTAGTCCACGTTGTGCAGCAGCCCGAAGTCCGGGTTGTTGATCAGCTCGTACTCCTCGCGCTCGCGCAGCTCTTCGACGGCGAGCTTGAGCTGGTGCTCGATCTGGTTCATCGGCTCGTTGAACAGGTCCGCCACCCGGGTGTGCACCCGCAGTACGGTCTGCGCCACCTGTAGCTCGTACTCCCGCGGCGAGGTCTCGTAGTCCACGAACGTGGACGGCAGCACCGGCTCTCCCGAATGCCCCGCGGCCATCTCCAGGGCCGCCTCGCCGCCGCGCGTGCAGGGCTTGGCCGCCGTGCTGGTGAACTCGCGCAGGTGATGCTGCAATGATGCCGATTGCCCGGCCACGGCGGCAAAGTCGGCCTGGCTGAGCACGAGCAGCGTGCAGGGGGTCTCCGCGGTGACCGTGATGTCCCACTGCGCGCGCTGGTCGGCCAGGACCGCCGCGCCGAAGTACTCGCCGTCGGCGAGCACCCCGAGCTTCTTGTGCTCCCCGTAACGGTTCCCCGCCGACCGGGCCAGCCGGCCGTGCGCGATAACGAACACCGCGTCGATGGCCGTGCCCGCCCGGGCGACCACCGTGCCGGCCTCGATCTCCCGCTGGGTGAACCGGCCCGCCAGCGCGGCCAGCACGTCGGCATCGTCGTAGCCGCGCAGCGCGGGGAATTCAGGCAGGTCACCGGGAACGATGCTGGCCCGGTCGCCGGTCTGCGACATGGCGACCCGGCCGTCCCCGATCGCGTACGACATGCGGCGGTTCACCCGGTACGTGCCGCCCTTGACCTCGACCCACGGCAGTATGCGCTGTACCCACCGGTTGGTGATGCCCTGCATCTGCGGTGGCGTCTTGGTCGTCGTCGCCAGGTTTCGCGCCGCCGCCGGCCCCAGACTGGACCGCACCTGCCCATTGCGCGTCTGCGGCTCAGCCTGCGCGCCCGTGTCCACTGACATTGATCACCCCTCAGGAATCCCCGTCACCGGCACGGCCCAGCCCTGCGGAGCGGCACGTCCCGGTCGTGACCCGTCAGCCAGTCTGCTCGGCCGCACGGGCGCTGATCACTTAGCGCGCCTACTTAAGCACAGGCAGTAATCAGGGTCAAGGCGCACAACGAGGCCCACGCGACACATGCTGACCCAGCCCTCATGGTCGGCGCGGCCTTTCCGTGAGATGGGCGGGACAGCCGCGCCGAATCGGGGAACTCTGGAGTCGGGCCACACAATCCCCGGTGGGTGCGAAGGCTCTTCGTCGTGGACATGTAGTCGTGCCGGCTTCCCAGGTCAGCGGGAAGGGCAAAGACGCAACGACAAGGGGAATCGTGGGTCCTGCCGTCGGAGACGTTGCTCCAGGGAACGTGTCCACGACAGAGCGACACGCCCAGAGAAG
>Ga0335085_10016549_pt1 | contig 10652 bp, 8 predicted proteins | sample Lox_Sample_45_FD_206712 | JGI IMG/M metagenome (GOLD analysis project Ga0335085, IMG submission 206712) | Soil microbial communities from Loxahatchee National Wildlife Refuge, Florida, United States - Lox_Sample_4.5 | ecosystem: Environmental > Terrestrial > Soil > Wetlands | place: USA: Florida...
CTGGCGAGAGGCCGACATGGACGTAGCTCAGGGCCGGGAGTACGTGCTCACGCTGTCCTGCCCGGACAAGCCGGGAATCGTGTACGCGGTGTCCAGCTTCCTCGTCCAGCACTCGGGCAACATCCTGGACAGCCAGCAGTACGGCGAGAGCCCGGACGGGCGGTTCTTCATGCGGGTGCACTTCGCCGTGCCCCCGCAGAACCAGTCGCCGGAAGAGTCGCTGGCCGGCCTCCAGCACGGCTTCTCCTGGGTGGCCGAGTCCTTCCACATGTCCTGGCAGCTGCACGACCAGGCCGTCAGGATCCGGACCCTGTTCATGGTTTCCAAGCTCGGCCACTGCCTGAACGACCTGCTGTTCCGGTGGAAGATCGGCTCGCTGCCGGTGGACGTGGCCGGCGTGGTGTCCAACCACCAGGACTTCGCCGAGCTGGCCGCGTCCTACCGGATCCCGTTCCATCACATCCCGGTGACGCAAGCGAGCAAGGCGGCCGCCGAGAGCCAGCTGCTCGAGGTGATCGACGGCACCGGCGCCGAGCTCATCGTGCTCGCCCGCTACATGCAGATCCTGTCCAGCGAGGTGTGCAAGCGGATGGAGGGCCGGATGATCAACATCCATCACTCCTTCCTGCCCAGCTTCAAGGGCGCCAAGCCCTACCACCAGGCCCACGCGCGCGGCGTCAAGCTGATCGGCGCCACGGCGCACTATGTAACCCCGGACCTGGACGAAGGCCCGATCATCGAGCAGGACGTGACGCGGGTCAACCACACGCTCTCGCCCGAGCGCCTGACCGAGGCCGGCCGTGACGTGGAGGCGCAGGTCCTGGCCCGGGCCGTGACCTGGCATGCGGAGCACCGGGTCCTGCTGAACGGCGACCGGACCGTAGTCTTTCACTAAGACCTCAAACCGGAAAAATAGGACGCATCAATGGCGATCAGCGTCTTCGACTTGTTCAAGGTGGGCATCGGCCCGTCCAGCTCCCATACCGTCGGCCCGATGAAGGCGGCCGGGATGTTCGCCCGGGGCCTGCGCGACGACGGCCTCATGCCCGCGGTGGCAACGGTCCGGGTCGCCCTGTACGGCTCGCTGGGCCTGACCGGCCCCGGGCACGGCAGCGACAAGGCCGTCCTGCTCGGCCTGGAAGGCGAGCAGCCCGCCACCGTCGACGTGGACACGGTGCCCGCCCGCCTGGAGGCGATCAAGCAGCACGGCACGATCCGGCTGCTCGGCGAGCACGAGATCCCCTTCACCATCGGCAAGCACCTGGAGTTCAACCGCCGGAAGAAGCTCGGCTACCACCCGAACGGGATGCGGTTCACCGCCTACGGTGATGACGGCGCGCCCATCCGCGAGCGGGACTACTACTCGGTCGGCGGCGGCTTCGTCCACGACGAGGAGCAGGCGGACACGGGGCAGGCGGACACGGGGCAGGCGGACACGGGGCAGGCGGACACGGGGCAGGCGGACGCCGCCGCCCAGGAAGCGCCAAGCCCGCAGGGGCCCGAGGTGCCCTATCCGTTCACGACCGGCGAGGAACTGCTGGCGCACGCGTCGGCCAGCGGGCTGCCGGTCTCCGGGATCATGCTGGCCAACGAGCAGGCGCTCGGCCGCACCGGTGACGAGATCCGGGCCGGGCTCGCCGAGATATGGCAGGTCATGCGGGCCTGCGTGGACCGCGGCTGCCGGACCGACGGCATGCTGCCGGGCGGCCTGAAGGTACCGCGCCGCGCGCCCCGGCTGTTCCGCCAGCTCACCTGCGAGCGCGACGGCGACGACCCGCTGCGGGCGATGGACTGGGTGACGCTGTACGCGCTGGCGGTCAACGAGGAGAACGCGGCGGGCGGGCGCGTGGTCACCGCGCCCACCAACGGCGCGGCCGGCATCGTCCCCGCCGTGCTGCACTACTACGACCGGTTCGTGCCCGGCGCCTCCGGTGAGGGCGTCGCCCGCTTCCTGCTCACCGCGGCTGCCATCGGCACCCTGTTCAAGGAGAACGCGTCGATCTCGGGCGCCGAGGTGGGCTGCCAGGGCGAGGTCGGCTCGGCTTGCTCGATGGCGGCCGGCGCGCTGGCCGAACTGCTCGGCGGCACCCCCGAGCAGGTGGAGAACGCCGCCGAGATCGGCATCGAGCACAACCTGGGACTGACCTGCGACCCGATCGGCGGCCTGGTCCAGGTGCCGTGCATCGAGCGGAACGCGGTCGCCTCGGTCACCGCCATCAACGCGGCCCGGCTGGCCCTGCGCGGCGACGGGCGCCACTTCGTCTCGCTCGACAAGGCCATCGCCACCATGCGCGCCACCGGCCGCGACATGCTGGACAAGTACAAGGAGACTTCGCGTGGCGGCCTCGCCGTCAACGTCATAGAGTGCTAGCCCATGAGTGGGTTTGCCCTGTTCCGTGGTGATGCGCTCGACGCCTACCCGGACTGGCCGGCCCCCGCGACGATCATCAGCGACGGCGCCTACGGCGTCCGCGGGTTCCACGGCGACACCATCGGCTCCGGCACCCTCCCGCTCTGGTACCGCCCGCACATCGCGGCCTGGTCGGCGGCCGCGAGCCCGGCCAGCACGCTGTGGTTCTGGAATACCGAGCTCGGCTGGGCTAGCGTTCACCCGGTGCTCGCCGAACACGGCTGGGACTACGTCCAGCTCGTCGTCTGGGATAAGGGCCTGGCCCACATCGCGGGCAACGTGAACGGCCGGACCATCAGGCAGTTCCCCGTGGTGACCGAGGTGTGCGCCTTCTACCAGCGGACCTTCACCATCACCGGCCCCGACGGGCCGATGCCGCCCAAGCAGTGGGTCAGGCACGAGTGGGCCCGGTCGGGGCTCTCGCTCCAGCGGGCGAACGAGGCGTGCGGGGTGAAGAACGCGGCCACCCGCAAGTACCTGACCAAGGACTGGCTGTGGTACTGGCCGTCAGGGGAGATGACCGAGCGCCTCGCCGCGTACGCCAACGCGCATGGCCGGCCGACCGGCTGGCCGTACTACTCGCTCGACGGCGAGCGGCCGGTCAGCGCGGCCGCCTGGGACGCGCTGCGGTACCGCTGGCAGCACGCGCACGGGGTCACGAACGTCTGGTCGAGACGGCCGCTGCACGACACCGAGCGGCTGAAGGGGACGCTGCGCCGGGCCGCGCCCCGGGTGTACAGCCCGACCGCAGCCAGCTCGGCGCACCTGAACCAGAAGCCCCTCGAGTTCATGGAACGCCTGATCGGCGCGGTCACCCAGCCCGGCGACGTGGTGTGGGAGCCGTTCGGCGGGCTGTGCTCGGCGTCGGTGGCGGCGGTCACGCTCGGCCGCCGCGCCTTCGCCGCGGAAACCGACCCGGCCTTCGCGGACCTCGCCGAGGAGCGGCTCCAGCGCGCGGCCGGGTCCGCGGCGCAGCCCACGGGAGCGGCGTAGTGACCGAGGCGTCCCGCTCGCGTGAGGTGCTCGCCCGCGGCGGCCGCCGCTAAGCTAGCAGTCCTCGCCCGGCGCCTGAGTTACCGTGGCCGGGTGGACAGGCAGCAGTGGGATGCGCGCTACTCGGGCGCCGAGTACGAGTGGTCGATGCATCCGAACCTGTTCGTGGCGGCCGAACTCGACGGCGTGCCGCCCGGCCGGGCCCTCGACCTGGCCGCCGGCGAGGGCCGGAACTCGGTCTGGCTGGCAGAGCGGGGCTGGCGGGTGACCGCGGTCGACTTCTCCCGGGTCGGCCTGGACAAAGGGCGTAAGCTGAGCGCCGCCCACGGCGTGGCTGACGGCCAGGTGGACTGGATCGTCGCCGACCTGGGCGAGTATCCCCTGCCCCGTTCGTCTTATGATCTCGTGCTCATCGCCTATCTCCAGGTGGGCGCGGCGCTGCGCGCCCGGGTCCTGGCCGGCGCGGCCGCGGCCCTGGTCCCGGGCGGGACGCTGCTGGTGGTCGGGCACGACCTGGCCAACCTGACCGAGGGCACCGGCGGGCCGTCGAGCCCGGACGTGCTGTACACCCCCGAGGCGATCACCGAGGCACTGCCCGGGCTGCGCATCATCAGGGCCGAACGGGTCCGGCGTCCGGTGGAACGAGACGGTACTCACGCCACTGCCGTCGACACCCTGGTACGCGCGGAACGCCCAGCTAACAAGCAGGGCTAACGAGCAGGGCTAACAAGCAGGGCTAACAAGCAGGGCTGACTAGCTGCCCTGGCTTGTCTGACCCGATGACGGGGCGGTCGAGGCCGGAGTGCTGGCCGGGGCCGAGGACGGCGGCGTCGACGAAGGCGGCGTCGACGAAGGCGGGACCGACGAGGGTGGGGCCGACGACGACGGCGGCGGGGCCGAGGACGACGGCGGAGGGGATGAAGGCGGGCTCGACGACGGCGGGGCCGAGGACGAGGGCGGGGCCGAGGACGAGGGCGGGGCTGAGGACGACGGCGGGGCCGAAGACGACGGCGGAGCCGAAGACGACGGCGGGCTCGACGACGACGGGGACTTGGTGGGCGTGCCGGACCCGGATCCTGACCCGGAACCGCCCGGCTGCGCCGACGCCGAACTGGCCGGTACCGTGCCGGGCTGCGTCGCGCTGATCGGGGTGGGGGCCAGCGACGTGCTGAACCTGGAGGCGGCCGGGCTGAGGAAGGAGCTCGGTGACAGGGACGCCTTGGGCGATGCGCTGGCCCCCGCGGGCGAGTCGGCCCCGAGCGCGGGCGCGGTCGCCGGGCTGCCCGCGGACGCCTGCGGCTGGTCGGGCCCGGCCGCGGGTGCCCGGTTCGCGCCGATCAGGGCGAAGGCCGCCACCGCCGACCCGGCCACCACGCCGGCGGTCAGGCCGGCCGAGGCCAGCGGGCGTGAGATGCGGTGACGCCCGGGACGGCCAGGACGACCGGCACGGCCGGGACCACCCGCCCCGGCCCGGCCGCCGCGCCGCGGGGAAACCCTGGGGGCGGCGGGAGCGATCACGGCCGACGTCGAGACGCCGGTCGGGGCGACGATCTCCGCCAGCTCGGCCGGGGCGGCCGCCGACTGGGTCTGAGCGAAGCTGTTCATGATCGACTCGGCGAGCCAGCCGGGGGCCGGCTGGAGGGCGCCCACCTCGGCCAGCAACTCGCCCGCGGTCGGCCGGTCGCCGGGGTGCTTGGCCAGGCAGCGGCCGACAAGCGGCCGCAGCTCCTCGGGCACGTCGTCCAGCCTGGCCGGCGCGTTGACCAGCCGGTACATCAGCGCGCCGGGCGACCCGGAACCGAAGGGGCCGTGCCCGGTAGCGGCGAAGGTGAGCACCGCCCCCAGGCTGAACATGTCGCTCGCCAGGCCGATGTCGTAGCTCAGGACCTGCTCGGGTGACATGTAGCCGGGCGACCCGATCATCACGTTCTCGCCCGCGGCCGCGGCCGCGCTCGCCTCGGCGGCCCCGGAGATGCCGAAGTCGATGACCCGCGGGCCGTCCTCGGCCAGCAGCACGTTAGAAGGCTTCAGGTCGCGGTGCACCACCCCGGCCTTGTGGATGGCGCCCAGGCCCTCGGCCAGCCCGGCGGTCAGCGCCAGCAGGCTGCGCACCGGCAGCGGCCCGTGGCCGCGCACCGCCTCGGTCAGCGAAGGGCCGGCCACGTACGCGGTCGCCAGCCAGGGCATGGGGCAGTCCAGGTCCGCGTCCACCACGAGCGCCGTGAACAGGCCGCTGACCTTCTGCGCGGCCGCTACCTCGCGCCGGAACCTGGCCCGGAAATCGGGATCAGTGGCCAGCTCGGTCTTGATGATCTTGACCGCGATCGGCCGCCCGCCGGCCGACATGCCCAGGAACACCTGGCCCATGCCGCCGCTGCCAAGCTGCCCGAGCAGCTTGTAGGGCCCGATCTCGCGCGGATCCTCGGGCTGTAGTCCCGCGTATCCCACGTGATCACCCCGAACGTCAGCAAATACTCCCATTCATGCTATATCCGGACGACGCGGTCGGAAGGTCTCAGGTTTACACGTACGAGCATGTCGTAACGGTTGCTTAAGAACCTTCCCTGCTCCTCCCGGCGCGGGGAAGGTCCGGGGAAGGGACGGTTCGTAGCGTTGCGGCATATTCACTGCCACAACGAGCAAAGGACAAACATCGTGGCTATCTCGCGCACCATCCCCGCCATCTCCCACGTAGCCGTGACCGTGACCGACCTGTCGGTCAGCGAGCCGTGGTACACCCGGGTCTTCGGCGTCGAGCCCGTGCTGGACGAGGACACCGGCCCGTTCCGGCACATCGTCTACGCCCTGGGCGGCACCCTGTTCGGGCTGCACGGCTTCCCCGACCTGACCAGCAAGGAATCGTTCGACGAGCGCACGCCGGGCCTGGACCACGTCTCCTTCGGCTGCGCGAGCCGCGCCGAGCTGGCCGAGTGGGCCGCCCGGCTTGACGAGCTCGGCGTGGCTCACGGCGAGATCGTGGACGCGGCGTACGGCTCGGGCCTGTCGTTCCGCGACCCCGACAACATCGCGCTTGAGCTGTTCGCCCCGCCGGCTAGCGCCTAGTGGGCGAGCGACCGCGGCCGGGCGGGTATCTCCGCCCGGCCAAGGCAGCGCGCGGCGTCGAGCGGCTGGCCGGTCCGCTGGAACCGGCCGGCCGCCCACCGCAGCCGCTCCCGGGCCCTGGCGACGTCGCCGATGACCATGGCGACCGCGGCGTGCGCCTCGGCCAGCCCCGCCTCCCACGAGGTGTCCCGCCAGACCGCGACGGACCGTTCCGCGGTGGCCAGGTGGCGCCGCGCGGCCGGGAGGTCGCCGTCCCGGGCGCAGGCGATGGCCGCGGGCACCGCCCGCATGATCGAGCAGAACTGGCAGAAGTCGTCCCAGCCGAGCATCGACTCGGACCGCTCGACGACCTGCCTGGCCTCGCGCGGGCCGGCCGCGACACTGATCATCGTGCCGAACACGCGGTGCAGCAGGTGCTTGGCCACCACCGAGTCCCTGGCCAGCGGGAGCGCCCGGTCCAGTAGCCGCCTGGCCTCGGCGGCGTCGCCGTGCGCCGCCCTGACCTCGGCCAGCCGCTGGAGCGAGTGCGCCTCGCCCGCGGCCGACCCGATATCCCGGTGCCGGGCGGCGGCCTCGGTCAGCTCGGCGGCCGCGAGGTCCAGGTCACCGGATAGCAGCGCCGCCTCCCCGGCCAGTGCCTGGGCGAACGCCGCGGCCCGCCGGACCCCGCTGCGCTCGGCCGTCTCCCGCAGGTCGCGGGCCAGCTCGATGACCTCGGCGTACGGCGTGGGCCCGTACAGCAGGTACTCGGCCGAGCACAGGTACCCGTCGAAGATCGCGCTGGCCGTCCCCGGATCCTCCCTGGTCCGGTACAGCTCGGTTCTCATCTGGGCGAACCACTGACCCGACCGGTGCGCGAGCAGTCCCTGCAGCGTGACCAGGTCGAGCACCTGCCAGTTGCGGACGCCCGCCAGGACGAGCCGCTGGGCCTCATCGGCTGCGTCCCTGGCCGCGTCGAAATCGGCGGTGAAGAACGCGTACTTGCCCCGGGCCAGCCAGATGTCGGCGTCGTCGGCGCCGCCATCGGGGACGAGGCCAGCCAGGGCCGCCTCCGCCGTGCCCAGGTCGCCCGCCATGATCGCGCTGTGCGCCAGCCGGGCCTGGAGCCGCCTGCCCTGGGCGGGCCCGGCGCTGCCGAGCGCCTCCCGGTAGGCCGCCCCCGCCGTCGGGTCGCCGATCGCGGTCAGCAGGTCGGCCCGCAGCGACAGCGCCCTGGTCCGGTCAGGCCCGGCGGCGTGCGCGCGGACCGTGTCCGCCAGGGCCAGCGCCTCGCGGTAGGCGCCGAGGGCGGCCTCGGTCTCGGCCGCCTGGAGCAGATGCGGCACGGCGTCCGCGGCCGCGCCGCCCGCCAGCAGGTGGTGGCCGATGCGCGCGGGCGAGGCGCCGAGCTCGATCAGCCGGCGACCGGTGTCGCGGTGGATCTGGCGGCGCCGGTGCGCCGGGACGGCCTCGGTCAGCGCCTCCCTGATGAGGCAATGACGAAACCGGTAGCCCGCAGCGGCGGGCTCGACGAGTTCCGCGGCCAGGGCGTCGTCGAGGTAGCCGAAGGCCTCCTCCTCGGCCAGCCCGGACAGCGCGACGAACTCGTCGGTGTCGAAGCAGGCACCGGCCACGGCTACCCGCTGGAGGACCTCGCGGGTAGCCGGCCGCAGCCCGGCCAGCAGGCTGGCCTGGAGGGCCTCGGTCCAGCCGCCCGCCGTGTTGCCCGCTGCCCCGCTGCCTGGCTGCTGAGGCCAGGCGGCGGCCCGGCGCGCGAGTTCGGTGATCGTGAACGGGTTGCCGTGGCCGAGGGTCGCGATCAGCTCGGCCAGTTCCGCCGGGGGCGCGCCGGCGTAGCGCTGGATGAGGGCCGCGGCGTCCCGGTCGCCGAGCGGGCCGAGCCTGAGCCCGGCCGCGCCGTACCGCCCGGTCAGGCTGGCGCTCAGCTCGGCCAGGGCATCAGGCACCGGCGCCGGGCGGTGCGCGAGCACGATGCACACCCGCTGGTCGCGCGTGGACCTGGCGAGGTAGTGGAGCAGCCGCAGGCTGGCCTCGTCGGCGTCGTGGACGTCGTCGATGGTGAGCAGCAGTCCGCTGGCGGCCGCGGCCATGCCGGCCAGTTCCGCGGCCGCCGCGAACAGGTGCTGGTGCGAGCTCGCGCCGGCCCAGCTGACCGGCATTGCGGCCTGGGCCTGGTCGAGCTGTTCCCGGTGCCGGGCGGTCACGGCACCGAGCAGCGCCGGCTCGTTCCGGCCCAGGCCGCCCAGCGCCTCGATCACCGGTGCGTACGGCCAGGCCCCCTCCACCCGCGCGGACGTCCCGTGGCCGCGGGCCATGCCGAGTTCCGCGGCCCGCGCGGTGATGGCCCCGAGCAGCGACGACTTGCCCTGGCCGGCCGGCCCGGTGATGATCAGCGTGCGCCCCCGGCCCGCCAGCGCGTCCAGCAGGGCCTGCTCGGCGGCCGCCAGCTCGGGGTCCCGGCCGAGCAGCGGGCCGCCCCGGCGCGGGAACACCTGCTGCGCGGCGAGCAGCTGGTCCCGCAGCGCGGTCGCCTCGGGACCGGGACCGACGCCGAGTTCGGTGCGCAGGGCCCGGTCCAGCCGGTCGAACTGGCGCAGTGCGGCGTGCCGGTCGCCGTCCGCCACGTGCCGCCGCATCAGGGCGAGGTGGGCGTGCTCGTCGGCCGGGTCGAGCTCGGCCACCTCCGCCCAGCGGCCGTCCAGCCGCAGCAGCTCCAGGTGCTGGCGCCTGAGCTGATCACGGCGCGCCTCGGCCCACTCCTCGTACCGGTCCGCGGGCAGCAGCTCGCCGGCGTAGAGCGCGAGCGCCCGCCGGGCCGCCGTGGCGACGTCCCCGTCGCTGGCCCCGTCGCTGGCCCCGTCGCTGGCCAGGGCCCGGCGGGCCAGTTCCTCGAACTCCGCCGCGTCCACGGTCACCGCGGCACCGGGACAGAGCAGCACCTGGTCGCCGCGGAGCACCACCGCGCCCGGCACGCCGATGGCGTGCCGGGCGTAGTGCGCCGCCTTGTGCAGCTTCGGCACCGCCGCGGCGATCGTGTCGTCCGGCCAGACGAGGTCGATGACCTGCTCGCGGTGCAGCCGCCGACCCGGCGCCAGGGCCAGGACCTTCACCACCGCGGCCGCGTGACGCCGCTTCCAGGCGGCCTCGGCGACCGGGACGCCGCCGACCGCGACCGCGAACCGGCCGAGCAGCGTGACGCGGATGTCCGGCACCGTCAGAGCCAGCCCTGGCATACCGGGCCCGTCCTTCCCTCAGGCGCGCTTGCGCGCCGTGAACAGGAGGTACTCCCACGCCATGACCGTGCTCCCCGTAGCGTCCACCGTACCGTAGCGGCGGGCGAGGTCTGCGAGCTCGGCGTCGAGCGCGGCGGTACGGTCCTGGTCGGCGGCGATGCCGCGGTAGGCCGCGATCGTGGGCCCGTAGCGGGCCTTGAAGTAGTCGCGGAAGTCCTCGGGCCGGGCGAAGAGGTCGACGCGGACGCTCTGGCGGCGTACCCGCACGTTCGTGACCTGGTCGCCGAGGAGCGAGCGCAGATGGTCTTCGCGACCCCACAGCGGCGGCGGCTGGGCACCGGGCGGGGGCGGCGGGGCGTACGGCTTCATGGTGGCGAACAGCTGGCCGATGAAGCCCTCCGGGGTCCAGCTCAGCAGGCCGATGGTGCCGCCCGGACGGCACACCCGGACCAGCTCGTCCGCGCTGGCCTGGTGGTGCGGCGCGAACATGACGCCCAGGCAGGACAGGACGGTGTCGAACACGCCGTCGGCGAACGGCAGGTTCTCGGCATCGGCCTGCCGCCACTCCAGCTGCGCTCCCCGCCGCGCGGCCTCCGTGCGGCCGGCCTCGAACAGCTCAGGGGTCAGGTCACTGGCCACCACGCTGGCCCCGGCCAGGGCCGCCGGGATGGCGGCGTTGCCGGACCCGGCGGCCACGTCGAGCACCCGGTCCCCCGCGCCCACGCCGCACGCCTCGACCAGGACCGGCCCCAGGCCCGACACGAGATCGGCGGCCAGGGCGGGATAGTCGCCCAGGGCCCACATGGCCCGGTGCTTCGCCTTCAGTGCCTGGTCGGCCTCGGTGGTCGTGGTCGTAGTTGTCTCAGTAGTCATCTCCGGTTCTCCTCCCCGCCGTTTCGTCGTTATGACCGACGTTAGGAAGAGCGCGACGACGCCGCTAGTACAACATCTGT
>Ga0335085_10016550_pt1 | contig 10652 bp, 8 predicted proteins | sample Lox_Sample_45_FD_206712 | JGI IMG/M metagenome (GOLD analysis project Ga0335085, IMG submission 206712) | Soil microbial communities from Loxahatchee National Wildlife Refuge, Florida, United States - Lox_Sample_4.5 | ecosystem: Environmental > Terrestrial > Soil > Wetlands | place: USA: Florida...
CGCCGGCCTGCAGGCCGACGACCGCGCGTCGCAGTGCCGCCCAGAAGCTCAAGCGTGGATCGTCCTGCAGCTCGACCAGCTCGGCCAGCTCCTGGCTGACCGCCAGGCGCTCGCGCAGGGTGTCGGTGGCCCAGGTGGCCGCACTGGCGTTCGCGAGCGTGCGGGCGAGCACGCCGGGGTCGCCCGTCTGCCTGGCGATCCCGATCGCCTCGGCCGCCAACGCCCGTTCACGCTCCGACCCGCCGCCATGATGAAGCTCGTAGGCAAGCATCGCCAGGACCTCCGCCCGCCGGGCATCGTCGGCGGGGAGAGCCACGGCGGCCGCCTCGAGCGCCCGCACCCGCTCGGCGTCGACCGCGCGTCGCGTGGCGGTAACCCATCCTCGACCGCTGGCGAGCACGGCGCGCGCGAGCCGGTCCGCGTCGTCGAGCTCGCGAGCGAGCGCGGCAGCGTCCAGCAGCGTCTGGCGGAACGCGGGGCTCCCGCTCTGGCGCTGGGCTTCGCCAAGCCCGATCAGCAGCTCGCAGCGCTGTGAGCGGTCTCTGCCGGCGGCCTGGTCGTGGAGCTCGAGCGCCGACCGGTACCAGTGTTCTGCGTCATCGGGAGCCAGCTGCTCGAGCGCACGCCTGCCCGCCCTGCCGGCGTAGTACGCGGCCCTGGCGGCGGTGTCGGCGCTCACGACGGCTGCGGTCCAGTGTCGGGCGAGCTCGCCCAGCCGCTCCCCGGGCTCGTCCCCGCACCGCTCCTCCATCGCTTCGGCGATCCGCTTGTGAAGTCGGCTGCGGCGCGTATGCCCGATCTCCTCGGACATCGCGTGCCGCACGAGCGCGTGGGTGAAGGCGAAGCGTCCGGGCTGCTCGGCGCTCTCGGTCAAGAGCGATGCCGAGACAGCCCGTTCGAGCAGGTCGAGCAGGCGCTCCTCGGAGAGGTCGAGCACCGCCAGCAGGAGCTCGAAGTCGAAGTCGCGGCCGATGGTCGCGGCGGCACTCAGCGCCATGTGGGCATCCGCGCCGAGACGCTCGACCCGCCGTCCGATGACTTCGCGCACGCTGCCCGGCAGACGCAGCTGCGCGACCTCCCCGACCACGCGCCAGCGTCCGCCGTCCTCCCGCACGATGGCACCGGACTCGACCAGCTGACGTGAGAGCTCGACGGCGAAGAACGGGTTGCCGGCCGTCTCTCGTGTGATCTGGAGCGCCAGCTCGCCGCCGTCTTCGCCCAGCGTCTGTCCCGCCAGCGCTTCGATCAGCGTGCGCACGTCCTCGGCCTCGAGGCCCGCCAGCTTGATCCGCTCTCCGACCCGATCGCGATGGAGGTCGGCCAGCAGGGCGGTGAGCGGGTGATCACGGGAGAGATCGGAGTCGCGGTAGGCCCCCACCACCATCACTCCCGTCGAGCTGGCGGCGGTGACGAGGTGGCGAAGCAGCGACAGCGTCGGCAGGTCCGCCCACTGCAGGTCATCGAGGATCAGCAGCAGCGGCTCCTGCTCGCCCGCGCGCTCCAGCAGGCCCGTAGCGGCGGCGTAGAGCATGTAGCGCTCGGTCTCCGGGTCGCTCTCGCGCGGCGACGGCAGATCGGGCACGCGCTCGCGCAGGGCGGGGACCAGACGCCCAAGGTCCCCTCCGTGGCTCTCCACGTGGTCGGCCAGGACACGACGCGGCGCCTCCCCGACGAGGTGCCCGAGCGCCTGCACCCACGGCTGGTAGGGAGCTCGCAGGTCCTCGTCGCAGCGCCCGTAGAGGACCGTCGCGCCTTCGGCGTGGGCCTGCATCGCCAGGTGGGTGGACAGCCTCGTCTTGCCGACACCGGCCTCCCCGCCGATCAGCGCCAGGCACAGCGGCCCCTGACGGGACTGCTCCCAGAGCTCCGCCAGCCGGCGGCGCTCGGCCTCCCTGCCCACGAAGGCGGTCGCCGGCAGCTCGCGCAGGCGCTCGGGCAGCGGCACCGACCCGCTCTTCGCCAGTGGCTCCCACGTCACCTCGACGACCTCGAGCGGCTGCGGCAGCCCCTTCAGCTCGAGCGCACCCACAGACGTGAACTCGTGCCCGCGCCCGCTCGCGAGGTGCGCGACGAGCTCGTTCGCGAGGATCTGCCCGGCCGTGCAGCGGTCACACAACCGTGCCGCCTCGATCACCGGCATCCCGAACACGTCGCCCTCCGCCGTGCTCGCGTCACCCGCGCTCACGCCCAGCTTGATCAGCAGCGGCTCGCCCGCGGAGCGGTTGCGCCGCTCTACGCTCTGCTGGATCAGCACCGCGCACGAAACCGCCGCAGCCGCGCCCTCGAACGCCACCATCAGCCCGTCGCCGGTGTTCTTCACCTCCCGGCCACCGGTCTCGCTGACGGCGTCGCGCAAGAGCCCGAAGTGCTCCTCGCGGAGCTCCTCCGCGACGACCCGCCCGACGCGCGACTCGAGCCGGGTGGAGCCCACCAGGTCGGTGATCAAGATCGTCACGGTCTTGACAGGAGCGCTGCTCATCGTCCCGTCATGCGCCCGTGGGGGAATGGTCGCGATCCGCGGGGACTGTCACTGACCGGCGCGGGGAGCATCTGACCGCGGCGCCGGCTGCGATGCCGGCCGCCTATGCCCCCCCGGCTGCGGGCAGCCACTCGGCCGGCAGCGCGCCCGGATCGACCTCGCCGACCATCGGCGGGAAGTAGTCCACCAGCCGCGCGGCCCGGCGACCCTCGATCAGCGGACGGACGTCCCCGATGCTCATCAGCAGGCGGATGCTGCTGCCGATCTGCAGGTCGGCAGCGTTCGGCTGCCCGCCGCCGAGCAGGCCGTCGGCGATCCAGGCGTCGATGCGGTCGAGCTGCTGCGGCAACGCTTCCAGGTCGGCTTGCGCGGGCTCGTCGGCGGCCTTGTTCCTGCTCGCCATCATGCGGGCGGTGAGCGGCAGTCCGGGGCGCAGCAGCACCCGCGGGAGCGGAAGCTTCTCATCGCCCAGATAGCTCTCCATCGCCGCCGGGCTGCGCAGGAAGGCGGCGTCGATCAGCCTGCGGGCGACGCTCTGCAGGACCTCGTCCCCCCAGCGCTCGCACTCGAGCACGGCCGCATGGGCGGGATCGTCCGCAGGGGGGAGCAGCGCCGGCTCCTCCACCAGCGCGTCGAGACGCCGCATGATCGGGCGGGACCCGGCGATCCGCTCCCCGTCGAGACGCATCCCCGGCACCGTGGTCCCGCCGTAGCGGAGGCGACCGATCAGCACCTGACTCGGCCACATCAGGCTGACCCGCTTGTACTCGATCGACTTCAGCTCAAGGCCGGCTTCCACCGCGGCACATGGGTGCGAGCCAGCCATCACATACACCTTCGGCGTCATCGGCTCGCGGGTCCGACCCCCATGTGGCTCAGCTTAGGGGCCAAGCGGGCCAGCCGACCGGGGGGTAGTGTGGCCTAGTCCGATCGGCCCATGCGAGCGCGATCCCCGTCGCGATGAGGTCTGGCTTTCAGCCGCAACGTCGGTGATCGGATTTGCGGGGTGCGGGCGCTAGGCTGCGGTCGAACGGACGGATGACCACGCACGACCGATCCCGCGATGAGCTCTGGGTCTACGACCTGGGGACGGTCGGCTACCGCGAGGCGCTCGCGCTCCAGCACGAGCTTCGCGCCCGGCACCACGCCGGCGAGATACCGGACAGCGTGCTGCTGCTGCAGCACCCGCCCGTGTACACGCTTGGCCGGCGGGCGCAGCCCTCGGAGTTCCCGCTGGACCGGCAACAGCTGGCGGCAAAGGGCATCGAGGTCTATGAGTCAGACCGCGGCGGTCGCGTCACCTACCACGGCCCCGGGCAGCTGGTCGCCTATCCGATATTCGCGATCGACGACGTGGTCGTGTATGTGCGTTCGCTCGAGGCGGCAACCGTGCTCGCGCTCGCGAGGGCGGGCCTCGACGCACGGGCGCGCACCGAGGATGGCCCGGACTACACCGGCGTTTGGGTCGACGAGCGCAAGATCGCCTCGATCGGCGTGCACGTCCAGAGGGGCGTCACCACGCACGGCCTTGCCGTCAACGTCGACAACGACCTGCAGCCGTTCGCCTGGATCACACCGTGCGGGCTTCAGGGGGTGCAGATGACCTCCCTGCGGCGGGAGCTCGGCGCGGGGGCGCCCTCGATCGACGCCTTCCGCGGGCTGCTGCTGGAAGGCCTGTCCGAGGTGTTCGGACGACGCTCCCTGCCCGCTCCGCAGGCGGTGGTCGCATGAGCGCAACCCGATCGCGCTCGAAGCCGGGCGGGATGGACGTGGTCAGCGTCCTCGGCGCGGAGGTGAGACCGCTGCGCGAGCGCAAGCCGCCATGGTTCAAAGTGCCGGCTCCCGGCGGTGAGGGCTACCGCCGCCTCGGTGAGCTGATCCGCTCCGAGGGCCTCCATACGGTCTGCCAGGAGGCCGCCTGCCCGAACGTCGGGGAGTGCTGGGAACGCGGCACGGCGACCTTCATGATCCTCGGCGACACCTGCACCCGCCGCTGCGGGTTCTGCAACGTGAAGACCGGCAGGCCGACTTGGAACGACCCGCTCGAGCCGGCGCGGGTGGCACGGGCGATCGCGCGGATGGGTCTGCGCCACGCGGTGATCACCTCGGTGGACCGGGACGACCTGCCGGACAAGGGGGCGAGTGCCTTCGTCGGGGTCATCCGCCAGGTCCGCAGACAGGCGCCGGGATGCCTCGTCGAGGTCCTGACCCCGGACTTCCAGGGCCAGGAGATGCCGCTGGCGAAGGTGATCGCCGAGCGCCCGGACGTGTTCAACCACAACGTCGAGGTGGTGCCGCGCCTGTACCCGGTCGCCCGGCGCGGCTCGGAGTTCCGCCGCTCCTGCCGCGTGCTGCGGCTCGCCGGCGAGCTGGGCGAGGGCGAGGTGATAACCAAGTCCGGGCTGATGGTGGGGCTCGGGGAGTCCCACGAGGAGCTCCTCGACGCGTTCGGGGCACTGCGGGAGAGCGGCGTCGAGGTGCTCACGGTGGGTCAGTACCTGCGGCCCTCCGAGCAGCACCTGCCGGTGGTCCGCTACTGGCATCCGGAGGAGTTCGCGAGGCTCGAACGGGACGCGCTGGCGCTCGGCTTCCGGCACGTCGCCTCCGGCCCACTGGTGCGCTCCTCCTACCACGCCGACGAGCACGTCGTGCTGGGCGCCCCGGCGGGCGCGACGGCCCGCTAGCCCCGGGCTGCCGCCCGCACGGGCGACGCGGAGGGCCGGGGACGTGTTCCCGCTCAAGGACAACATCCCGCTTGCGCGGTTCCCGCTCGTGACCGTGTGCCTGGTCGCGATCAACGTGGTCGTGTACCTGCTCGAGATCCGCCACGGTGGGCACTTCTTCAGCGGACCAACAGACAACGTCACGGTTCGCTGGGGTGCGATCCCCTACGAGTTCACCCACCCCGGCGACCACTGCGCCCTCGTCGGCCTCCCCTCCGGCGAAGGAACCGTCGCCTGCCAGGGACAGGCGGGCGTCCTCGGCAGCCCGGGCTCCCAGCCCGCCACCTGGGAGACCGCCTTCACCTCGATGTTCATGCACGCGAGCTTTCTGCACATCCTCGGCAACATGGTGTTCCTGGGGATCTTCGGGCCGAGCGTCGAGGACCGCATCGGCCGGCTGCGCTTCCTGGCCTTCTACCTGCTGGGGGGGCTGGTGGCGCTCGCCGCCCAGGTGCTCGTGGGGCCCGACTCGACCAGCCCCACGATCGGCGCCTCCGGTGCGATCGCCGCCGTCCTCGGGGGCTACATACTCATGTACCCCCGTGCCCGCGTCATCAGCCTCGTGTTCATCGTCTTCTTCGTCACGCTCGTGGAGCTGCCGGCCGTCTACCTGCTCGGCTTCTGGTTCCTGCTGCAGCTGCTCTTCGGCCTCGCCGGTCTGGCGACCCCGCTCGGGGGCAGCGAAGGGGTCGCCTACTTCGCCCACGTCGGCGGCTTCGTGTTCGGCCTGCTGGTGATCCGCCTGCTGGTCCTGCGCGGCGGCCACCGGCCGCGCTTCGGGCTGTAGCGGTGAACAGGCGCGTGAGGGCTCTCGGCCACACATGACCCGCTTGGTGGTGCTGGTGGTGGCGCTGCTGTTCGTGGTCGGCTTCGCCGCCCTCACGATCCATGCGGTAGCCGAACAGGGCGTTACGCTCGCCACCTTGGTGTCGCTCGTGGTGTTGGTACTGCTCGGAGTTGGAGTTATCGGCGCCCTGCGCAATCCTCCCCCCTGATGGGCAGCCCTCCGTTCACAAGCATGACCCGCTCGCGCGAGCGGCGCCTGCTCGCTCAGCGTCGTCGACGGCGTCGGCGGGCGATCTTCGGCGCCGCGGCTGCCACGGCCGTCGTGGTGGCCGTGCTGCTGGGGGTGGCGTTCGTCGGCGGGAACAGCGAACCCCGGGGCGCGCCCCGGACGGCGGTCCACCACGGCCCTGCCTCCGCGCCTGCGAAACTGTCGGCCGACGGGCTGCCGCTGGCCACCCCGGCGGTGGCGCTGGGCGGGCTCAGCTCGCCGTCGCTGGACCCCATCCGCCTCGCCTTCGCGCGGCCGCCGAGGTCGGGGCTGCTGTTCAACCTGCAGAGCGGCCAGGTGCTGTGGCAGCGCCACCCGCTCGAGCGGGTGCGCATCGCGAGCCTCACGAAGATGATGACGGCGTTGCTCACCGTCGAGCACTCAACGCCCCGCGAACGGGTGCTGATCAGCAGGCGGGCCGCCGACATGCCGGGGTCGAAGGTGGGCGTGCTCCCGGTCGGGCACCACGTGCGCCTCGAGACCCTGCTCTACGGGCTGCTGCTGCCGTCGGGAAACGACGCCGCCGTCGCCCTGGCCGAACACGTCTCCCACCGCGTGAGCACCTTCGTGAGGCTGATGAACACCCAGGCCGCCGCCCTCGGGATGGGCTGCACCCGCTACTCCTCCCCGTCGGGCTACTACGACCACGGCAACTTCTCCTGCGCCGCGGACCTCGCGATGCTCGCCCGCGAGGACATCCACCAGCCACGCATCGCACGGGTCACACACACGCTCTCGGCGGCGCTCCCGTTCCCGACCAAGGGCGGGAAGCTGTTCCTCTACAACAACAACCCGCTGCTGATCTACCACTACCCCGGCACGACCGGCCTGAAGACGGGCTTCACCGAAGCCGCCGGCCGCTGCCTGGTGGCAACCGCAGAACGCGACGGGGTCCGCCTCGGGGTCGTGATCCTGCACTCGAGCGAACCGGGGCGACAGGCCCGGGCCCTGCTCAACCGCGGCTTCGAGGACGTCTATCACCTCCCGCCCGTCCACGAAGCGGAAATGCCCCCGGGCGCCTGAGCGGGCGCACGGCCCCGGTCCCGGCTGGCCCCCCTGCCCCCGCCCCCGCGGGCACCCTCCGACCGGCGCCCGGGCGGGCCCACCGTTCCGGCCCCCGGGCGCCCGGCCGTGCGACGGATCGGCGCCCGGTGGAGTACCTTGTCCGCGACCAGATTGACTGGTCAATCAGCCAAAGGAGGAGCCGTGGACCTGGACGACACACCGGAGCAGGCCGCGTACCGCGCCCAGGTGCGCAGCTGGCTCGATCAGCACGCCTCCGAAGCCCCCGCCGTACAGACGCGGGCGGCCGAGGGCGAGCGCGAGGAGGCCGGCTACATCGCCGCGCGGCGCGCGTGGCAGGGCAAGCTTGCCGAGAACGGGCTCGCCGGTGTGACCTGGCCCAAGGAGTATGGCGGCCAGGGGCTCGGGCCGATCGAGCAGGTGATCTGCAACCAGGAGATCGCACGGGCGAAGGTTCCGGGCATCCTCGATGCGATCGGGATCGGCATGCTCGGCCCGACGATCATCGCCCACGGCAGCGAGGAGCAGAAGTCGCGCTACCTCGGACCGATGCTCCACGGCGACGAGGTGTGGTGCCAGCTCTTCTCTGAGCCCGCAGCCGGCTCGGACCTGGCGGCGGTGCAGGCGCGGGCCCGACAGCAGGACGACGGCAGCTGGCGGCTGTCGGGGCAGAAGGTGTGGACGACCAACGCCCAGTTCGCCTCCTACGGCCTGCTGCTGGCCCGCACGGATCCCGACGTGCCCAAGCACAAGGGCCTGACCATGTTCGTCGTGCCGATCGACGCCGAGGGCGTCACCGTCCGCGGTCTGCGTCAGATCTCCGGCGAGGCCGAGTTCAACGAGGTCTTCTTCGACGACGTCTCGCTCGAGGAGGGGGCCGTCGTGGGCGGGGTCGGCAACGGCTGGGGCACCGCGCTCACCACGTTGATGTTCGAGCGCGCCACGATCGGCCTCGGGGGCGAGGGCATGGGCTACAGCTCCACGCGCTTCGCCGCCGCGCTGGCCGCCGACCCGGACGCCCGGCGCGACCCCGAGGTGCGCCACCGTCTCGGCGAGATCGCCTCCGAGCTGATGGCCGTGCGCTTCACCGGCTACCGCACGCTCACCGCCCTGCAGAAAGGCCAGATTCCGGGGCCCGAGGCAGGGCTCGCCAAGATCACGATCGTCAAAGGTGCGATCCAGGCCGGCGATCTGATCAGCGACGTGGTCGGCCCCGACGCCCTCGGCGAGGACAGCGAGTGGGCGTACATGATCTCGTTCCTTCCCGGCCTGAAGTCCGCCGGCGGGAGCGAGGAGATCCTGCGCAACACGGTCGGCGAGCGCGTGCTCGGCCTACCGCCCGAGCCGCGGCTCGACAAGGGGATCCCGTTCTCGGAGCTGCGCTCCAAGGAAGGAGCGGCGGCATGAACCTCGCACTCTCCGACGAGCAGGAGTTCCTGCGCGAGGCCGCCCGCGGGGCGCTGTCGCGCTTCAAGACCCTCGAAGCCGCCCGCGAGGCGCTGGACGGCGACGACTCGGCCCTCCCCGACCTGTGGCCGACCGCGGTCCAGGCCGGCTGGCCGGGGCTGCTGATCGACGAGGCCCACGGCGGCGCGGGCCTCGACGCATTCGACGCGATGCTCGTGATGGGCGAGTGCGGGAGGGTGCTGGCCGCGATCAACCTCCTCGGCCATCTCCCCGCGACCGCGATCCTCAACGACGCGGGCGACGGCGCACCGATGCTCACCGAGCTCGCCGATGGCGAGCGCAGGGCCGCGTACCTGCCCGTCAGCCCGCCCGAGGACCTGCGCCCGGAGTGGACCGTGGACTCACGCCACGGGCTCAAGCGCGGAGCCGCACCGCAGGCCCGCGAGCAGGACGGGCGCCTGCTGGTGAGCGGAGAGCTCGCGTTCGTGCCGGACGCACCGGGGGCGGACCTGCTGGTCGGGGTCGCCGTCCTCGACGGCAAGCCGCTCGGAGTCGCCATCGAGGCAGGCGCCGAGGGCGTCACGGTCGACGCCGTGGAGCGCTACGACGCGACCCGCTCGCTGGGCCACGTGACCCTCGCCGACGCTCCCGCGACGGCGCTCGAGGTGCCCGAGGAGTCGCTGGCGGCGGCCTGGTACCTGTCCCAGGCGCTGCTCGCCGCGGAGTCGCTGGGCAGCGTCGAGACCGCGCTCGAGGTCAGCGTCGCCTATGCCAAGGAGCGCTTCACCTTCGGGCGTGCGATCGGCTCATACCAGGCCATCAAGCACGGGCTCACCGAGGTCCTGCGCCAGCTCGAGAACGGCCGCTCGCTGCTCTACTACGCCGGCTGGGCGCGGCGCGGGGCTCCGAACGAGTTCCCCCTCGCCGCCAGCGCGGCGAGGTCGGTGGGCGGACGGGCCCTGGACGAGGCCTCGCGCACGATGATCTCGGTGCACGGTGGGATCGGGGCCACCTGGGAGCACGACGCGCCCCTCTACTTCCGCCGGGCGCAGCTCTCGCGGCGGCTGATCGGCGGCACCGGTGGCTCCAGCGACCGCGTCGCCGGCGAGCTGCTCAGCTCACCCCAGGCCGCATAGCTTCAGCGGACCGCCGGGGCGCTCGCCGACGTGCGGCCCGTCGCGCGAGCGCCCGTCTGGCGGGGTGCGTGCGCCCGTCCGCGGGCCCGAGCCCGGCGCTTGGCGGCGGCCCGCTTTGCGGCCGCTTTGAGGCGCGCCTGTTCTTCGCGTATCAGCGCCGCCATCACCGGGGCGCCGTAGGCGGCGTCGACGGCCTGCACGAGACGTTCGTCGAGGCCGCAGTTGATGCAGAAGCCGTGCTGGGACCAGCCGATCGCACGGGCCAGCACCTGGTCGGCGTAGAGCACGCCGGTGGCGTCGTGGCCGTAGTAGTCGTAGGCCGCGTCCCAGGCCGCACCTTCGAGCGCGTAGCCGGCCCCGTCGGTGGACAGCAGATGGGCCGCGGCCATGATCGAGTCGAAGTCGTCGTACACCGACGGGTGCTTGGCGGTGCGATGGTCGTAGCCGAGCGGCCGCCGACCGGAGAGGTAGGAGTTGCGCATCAGGTCCCATGTGCTCACCGGCCCGTTCTTCACGTTGAACTGCATCGGCCCCGCGCAGCAGTGGGCGAAGTTGAGCCCGTGATAGATGCCCGGGGCGGTCGAGAAGGCGCTCTCCTGCATGTGGATCGAGGCCAGCAGCAGCCAGTTGACGGCGAAGGTCGACTGGGCGGTGGCGTAGATCGGATAGAAGCCTTCCATCCAGTGACGCGGGATGTGCACGCGGGTGAGCGCCGCGAAGCGGCGCGTGTCCTGGGCCTGCTCGCCCGCCGAGGGCTGCTGCACGATGGCGCTGTGGACGCTGGCGCCCGGCTCCTCACCGCTGGGTGCGGTGCCGGCGACGCTCGCCAC
>Ga0335085_10016551_pt1 | contig 10652 bp, 7 predicted proteins | sample Lox_Sample_45_FD_206712 | JGI IMG/M metagenome (GOLD analysis project Ga0335085, IMG submission 206712) | Soil microbial communities from Loxahatchee National Wildlife Refuge, Florida, United States - Lox_Sample_4.5 | ecosystem: Environmental > Terrestrial > Soil > Wetlands | place: USA: Florida...
CGTCGTGTCCGTGCTCATCTGGGCGGTTGTCGCGACAAAGCCAGCGACGGACGCAACGTATTCGCAGTTCCTCTCGCAGGTGCAGTCAGGCGAAGTCCTCAAAGCCACGATCACATACCAGGGCACTGCTTTTCCCGTCGAATATCTCCTTAGGAATGGCGCACGTCTCCAGACCGTTCTGCCCCATGAGAACCTGAACGACACTCTGTCTGCTATGCAGCAGAAGTTCGTCAATATAGAGATCAGGCAGGCGACGCACTGGTGGTTCTTCGCGTGGCGTGCCGCGCCGTTTCTGATTCTGCTGTGCCTGTGGTTCTTCGCTTACAGCCAAATGAGACGCCGCGGAGCATGATGAACCGTCCGCCTCAATCGCTTGAGAACTTTGTAGCACGGCTGATCCCGCCTGCCTGCCGCGAAGAAGTGCTCGGCGACCTTTGCGAGAGCTACAGAAGCCCGCTCCAGTACGCGTTGCTCGCCGCCCGGACGATTCCATTCGTCATCCTCAGCCGCGCGCGACGCAGCTCAAACCCGCTGCTCGTCCTGACCCGCGCGCTTCTCATATACGGCGGATTCGCCATTGACGCCTGGCACTCGCAGCAGCTTGCCCGGCCAGGTGCTTGTCTGCGTCTTGCCGCGCCTGCCGCGCTTGCGCTTTTGTGGGTTCTCCTGTGCGAAGCGTTCGAGCCAGCTCGCTACTTCGTTCCGGTCACGGTGATCCTGATGATTCTCACAATGGACTACACCGGCTGGAGCAGCGGCTTTGTCGACAGCATGATCCTCCTCTTCGCCGGTGAGATGATTCTGGAATCATGGCGTGTCTCGGGCCTGCGCCGCCTGGCATTCAGGGTTGCCGCGGCGTGTCTGGTGATGATCGTTCTCTTTCAGCTCGATCGCGTCCTCAACTGGGGTGTGTTCCTCCTGATTGCCTTCGGCTTCAGCCGGCTCAGACACCGCGGCGCAGGATCAAACTCGCGGCCCGGTCCTGCCTGATCGACCATCCAGGCGGCACAAGCGTCGTCGAACCGTAATCCACGATCAGCGCCGGGCCGCGCGTCGAGGCCTTCACCTCGCGCCATCGCCCATCGATCCACACGCGCCGCGCCTCACCAAACGTTGTTCGCTTATCCGCGCCCCGCAGCTTCGGTTTCCCGACCTTCACCGTCGCCCGCACCCGCAGCGTCACGATCTGCGTTGCCCGCTTCGCGTCCGAATATCCATACACACGCTGATGCGCCTGATGAAAATCCCGGCCCCACGGAATCGTCAGCTCATAACTCTGCCCCGCATACCGCACATCGGCGAACCTCTCGATCCTCGCGCCGCGCACATCCTTTGCCGCCTGCTTTTCGAGCTTCCGGAATCGCGCTGCATAATCCGACACACCCATCGCGCCCACCGAATAATCGCGCGTGCGATCCGCCAGCAGCATTCCCAGCGCCGACAGCGCTCCCGCCATGCGCGGCACAATTACCGTGCGGATCCCCAACTCCTCCGCGATCTCGCACGCATGCAGCCCGCCGCATCCGCCGAATGCCACCAGCGGAAACTCGCGCGGATCTTCACCGCGCTCCACCGACACCGCGCGAATCGCCCGCTCCATATTCGAATTCGCCACACGAAGGATCGCCGCCGCCGCGTCCACCGCGTTCAATCCGAGTTTCTCCCCGATGCGCGCCACGGCCTGCTCCGCCGCGGCGACATCGATTCGCATCTCGCCGCCCACCAATTGATCAGCAGAAATCCGGCCGAGCATGACATGCGCATCGGTCACCGTAGCCTGATCGCCCACTCCATAACACGCCGGCCCCGGAGACGCCCCTGCGCTCTCGGGCCCGACGCGCAGACTTCCGCCCGCATCGATCGTAGCGATCGAGCCCCCTCCCGCTCCCACCGTGTGAATATCCAGCATCGGCACGCGCACCGGAAAGTCGTCGATGCGCGCTTCGGTCGTAAGGCGCGCCTCTCGTCCCGCCAGCGCCACATCCGTCGACGTCCCGCCCATATCAAACGTCAGCGCTTTTTCAAATCCACTCAGGCGCGCGATCTCCACCGCCCCCACGATGCCACCCGCCGGCCCCGACAAAATTGTCCGCACCGCATGCCGCCGCGCTTCCGAAGCATTCAGCAGCCCGCCATTCGACTGCATGATCGAAACGCGATGCGGACTCCCGCGCTCCAGGTCCGCCAGATACCGGTCCATGAGCGGCCCGACATACGCGTTGATGACCGTTGTCGACGCCCGCTCGAATTCGCGAAATTCCGGCGAGATTTCGCTCGATGCGCAGACGAATCCCTCCAGACTGAGCGCCAGCAACCTCTCATGTACGTCGTTCTGATACGAGTGCAGCAGACAAATCGCCACCGACTCCGCACCGGACTCCGCAATCTTCCGCCGCAGCGCATCGATCTCCCGCTCATGCAGCGCATGCTCGATGGTTCCGTCGAACAGCACCCGCTCATGCACCCCGAAGCACAGCTCGCGCGGCACCAGCGGCGCCGGCAGCGCGGGCGTCAGGTTGTAAAGCTCCGGCCGGTTCTGCCGCCCGATCGCAATCAGATCTTCGAATCCCCGCGTGGTCACGAACGCAGTCTTCGCGCCTTTGCGTTCCAGCAGCGCGTTGGTCGCCACCGTAGATCCATGCACCACTTCCGCCTTCTTCGCGGCAATTCTCCGCAGGCCATCGAGCACCACGCGCGCCGGCGCGGCCGGATTCGATCGCAGCTTGAACGACTCCAGCCGTCCCTCGTCATCCAGCACCACGAAATCGGTAAAAGTGCCGCCCGAATCGATTCCGATGCGCATGCGAAATATAATTACATTTCGCCCTCCCGCGTCATCCGGCGAAGCCATCACAATGACACTCAACAGCTATACGCTCACCCAGGGACGGAATCGCGCCGCCGCCCGCAGCTACCTGAAGGCCATCGGATTCAACGATGACGATCTGAAGAAACCGATCATCGGAATTGCCAACACCTGGACCGAGACGATGAACTGCAACTACAAGCTGCGCGATCTCGCCGTCCACGTAAAAGAAGGCATTCGCGCCGCCGGCGGCACGCCGATGGAATTCAACACCATCGCCATCAGCGACGGCATCACTATGGGCACCGAAGGCATGAAGACTTCGCTCGTCAGCCGCGAAGTCATTGCCGATTCCATCGAGCTCATGGCGCGCGGCCACATGTTTGACGGCATCGTCGCGCTGGTCGCCTGCGACAAAACCATCCCCGGCGCGGGTATGGCGCTGCTTCGCCTGAATGTTCCCGGGATCGTGCTCTACGGCGGATCGATTCTCCCTGGCCGCTGGCGCAACAAAGACATCACCATCCTCGACGTCTTCGAAGCCATGGGCGCCAATGCCGCCGGCAAGATGTCTGACGACGAACTTCTCGAAATAGAGAACCACGCCTGCCCCGGCGCGGGCGCATGCGGTGGTCAATTCACCGCCAACACGATGGCGACAGTGATGGAACTCATCGGTCTTTCGCCCATGGGGACGGCGGCTGTTCCGCAGGTCGATGTCCGCAAGGAAGACGTCGCGCGCAGCCTTGGTTCCGTGATTCTGAACTGCGTGCACAAAAACCTGCGTCCGCGCGACATCTGCACGCGCGCGGCATTCGCCAACGCCATCGCCGGTGTCGCCGCGTCCGGCGGCTCCACCAACGCGGTTCTGCATCTTCTCGCTATGGCGCGCGAAGCCGGCGTCCAACTGGATATCTCCGACTTCCAGACGATCAGCGAGCGCACTCCCCTCTTCGTCGATCTGAAACCAGGCGGCAAATACAACGCCGTGGATGTCGATCGCTCGGGAGGCATCGGCGTCATCGCCAAACGCCTCGCCGAAGGCAAATACGTCGACACCTCTGCGATCACCTGCACTGGACGCACGTTCGGCGAAGAAGCCGCGAAGGCGGTCGAAACCCCCGGCCAGCAGGTCATCCTTCCGCTCGATAAGCCCCTCAAGCCGACCGGCGGTCTTGCCATTCTGCGCGGCTCGCTCGCGCCCGATTCCTGCGTCATCAAACTCTCCGGGCACAACAAGCGCAAGCACGTCGGCCCGGCGCGCGTTTTCGATCGCGAAGAAGACGCCATCGCCGCCGTCAATGGCGGCCAGATCAAACCGAACGACGTCATCCTTATTCGCTACGAAGGTCCGCGTGGCGGCCCCGGCATGCGCGAGATGCTGCTCGTCACCGCAGCCGTTATCGGCGCGGGTCTCGGCGATTCCGTCGCGCTGCTCACCGACGGCCGTTTCAGCGGCGCGACACACGGATTCATGGCAGCTCACATTACGCCGGAAGCCTTCGTCGGCGGACCCATCGCCGCGGTGCGCGAAGGCGAGACGATCGACATCGATGTCGATGCGGGCACGCTCAACATCGTCGTCCCGGCGGATGAAATCAAACGCCGCCTCGCGGCATGGAAGGCTCCCGAGCCGCGCTACAAAACCGGCGTCTTCGCCAAATACGTCGCGCTGGTCGGCTCTGCGTCGGAAGGCGCGGTGACGGCCGGAAAATCGTGAAGATTCTTTTTATCGGGGACATCTTCGGCCACGCCGGCCGGGGTGTTGTCAGGGATCACGTCGCAGATATCCGGAAGACCGAGTCGATCGACATCGTAATCGCCAACGGCGAGAACGCTGCCGCGGGTTTCGGCATCACTCCCGCCGTTGCCGACGAGCTCTTCGGCTATGGCATCGACGTGATGACCTCCGGCAATCACATCTGGGACAAGCGCGACATCTACGAATATTTCGCACGCCATCCCCGCCTGCTGCGCCCCGCGAATTATCCGCCCGGCGTTCCCGGAGCCGGCGTCTGGATTCACGAAACCCCGTCGGGCGCGCGCTGCGCTGTGATCAACCTGCAGGGCCAGGTCTACATGCCGAACACGGACTGCCCGTTCCGCAAAGCCGACGAAATTCTCGCGGCTCTGCCATCCGACGTCAAAGTTCGCTTCGTCGATTTCCACGCCGAAGTCACGAGCGAAAAGATGACGATGGGCTGGTATCTCGACGGACGAGTCTCCGCCGTAGTGGGAACCCATACCCACATTCCGACGGCCGACACACGCATTCTCCCCGGCGGCACGGCATATCAGACCGATTGCGGCATGACCGGTCCCTACGACTCCGTCATCGGCGTCGAAAAACAAACTGTGATTCAGAAATTCCTGACGGCGCTTCCGGCCCGTATGGAGCCGGCCAAAGGCGGTGTCGAGCTGCACTCCGTCATCATTGAAGCGGACGAGCAGACGGGCAAGGCCGTCAGCATTCGCCGCCACACCGTTCGCGGCGACTGATCCTGCAGCGATCCGACGCCTATTTCTTCTTCACGTAGATCTGTACGAAACGTCCGATACCCGCGCCGCCGCTCGGAACGCCGCTGAGGAGCGCCACCACCTGCGTTGGAAACGTCGGTGTCGTGATCACGAAATCGGGAATCAGAACATTGAGCTGCCAGACGCCCACCAGAGTCGGCGCGAGGCCTGAATAAAGGATGTTCGCAGGCGGGACGAATTCGGCGCCCATGATCACGACGGGATTTTCCGGAGTCTTCACCTGCCGGCCCGCAGCCGTGCCATCCGGCGGCCCGCCCGGAATAAAACCCTGGCCCGTTCCGAAAATCTGAATGACCGTTCCCTGCGCAGCGGGATTGTCCTGGCTGTTTACCGTATTGTCCTGATTGAGCGCAGCGGCCGTCCCGATTCCGTTGCCGGTCTGCGTAAAAAATCCGGGTACAGCGGCCGTCATCGCCACGGTCGTATCTCCCAGAATGCGGCCGGTTGCGGTCTGCACAACCTGCACCTCGGCCGTTCCGCTCTGCGGCGCGCTCATCGGCACCTGGAAATTGATCTGATTGGGATCGGCATAGAAGATCGGAGCCGGTGACCCGTTGAACAAGACCTGTATGCCGTTGAGTGTCGTCGGCAGGGGGAGGCTCGGCGCGTTCGTCGGGTGGCCGCCGAACTGATTGTAGTTCCCCTGTGTGAACATCGCTGCGATCATTCCCGGCGCCAGGAGGTTCTGGTTCAGAAAATTCGCCGCGTTCGTGAGCGCGAGCTCTGCAAAATAGAATCCGACGCGGTGCGCGGCGTCGGCCATGATCAGGTCGCCCGCCGCATCTTCCGTCAGCGCCAGCGGCCCGCCGGTATCGATGAAGCCGCCATTGGGGGCGTCGTTGTTCGCTGCCAGTGTATTGAATCCGGGAAAGCGAACTGCGGATGCAGCGCTTGGATCGGCTACCCAGATCTCGCCATTCGCCAGGCTGACGTAAATGCCGACCGGCGCTCTCAGACCGGTGGTCAGTATCTGCGCCGCGGGCGGATCCGTGCCCGCTGTCGGTGCCCGATTGAATATCTCCACTCGGCCATTGCCCGTATCGGCGACGTAAAGCCGGTCGTCGATATCGGTGGCAATGTGATGAGGAGCGCTCATTTGGTTGATGCCGTTTCCGGGAGTACTCGAGAAGAAGTCCGGCTGTCCGAAGACATTCGTTGCAGCCATTCCGGAAACGAAGTGAGCGGGGTCCCCCTGAAAATAGAGCACGCGGTTCAGACCCGAATCCGAAACCAGGAGTCCGCCGAACTGGGTGAATGCGATTCCGTACGGAGCCGACATCGTGCGGTCGGTGGCATCGGTCACTTTCGGGCTAGTGAAACCGCCCTGCCCGAGCACCAGATCGGCTTGCTCCGGCGTGCCCGGGTTGTAGTTCGCGAATGGCTGGGGAAACCGCATTACGCGGCCGTTGCCCGAATCCGCCACCCAGAGGTTGCCCGCGGAGTCGACCGCGATTCCAGTCGGGACCGATAGTCCCGAAGCATTCGTCTGGCTGGGATTGTTCGTCGGATAGTTCACCAGCACCTGCTGAAAATCGGGTTGACCGATCACCAGATCTGCTTTCATACCGGTTTGGAGCGCATACAGATTTCTGAAACCGAGAATGCGATTGTTGAATGTGTCGGCCACGTAAACATGAGGCGTGTCGGACGCGAGGTCAATTGCAATTCCGGCATCGAAGCCCACTCCGCCGTTACCGAAATCGAATTCGCGGCCCTCGACAAGATTCGGCGCGTTCAGGTTCATCGCATCCTGGCCGAGCACACTGGTGGCGGGTCCAAAGGTGGCGCCGTTCTGCGGCATCGCGAGAACGCGATTGTTGAATGAATCGGCCACATACAGCGTGTTGCCCGCGTATACGGCCGCCCCGGGGAGCGTAAATCCGTTCGGACCGGCGATCGTGTTTCCTCCGTTGGCGCCGCCGCTGGAAAAATCCGGCTGTCCCGCGACTTCCACCGCGGCCTGATAAGTTGTTCCCGGCTGCCACTGCTCGACCGGCGGGAAAATGAGTATCCGGTTGTTGAATGTGTCGGCCACGCCGATGCCATTGCCGATCGCAAAAAGATTTCCAGTTGCGGGCGCCAGCTGAAACTCACTCACAGCGGGAGGCGGCGGATTGTTGGTATCGATTCCCAATATCCTCGACGCCGGCTCGCCCACAAAAAATGGCGGCGTCCACATCAGAATTCGCCCCTGCTGACTCGAAACCGACTCGGCGACGAAAAGCCGCCCGGCGGCATCGAACGCAATTCCGGAAGGCGTGGTGAACGAGGTCAGCGATAGAAGCGCGTTCGTATTCCCCGGAGGGTTGTAGGTACCCGTCGCGAAATCGCTTTGGCCCAGCACGATGTCCGCTGCCGGCCCCTGCACAGGCGGCTGCGCAGTGAGCGCCGCGACGTTGAAGCGAAGTACGCGATTGTTTCCTGGATCGGCCACCCAGAGATTCCCCGAAGGGTCGAAAGCCATGTATGTCTCGAAGGGCCCGCCGGACCCGATCAGCGCGAGGCTCGCAGCCGATACGCCGCCCTGATTCGCCGTGCCTGTAAGTGAGGTCTGGCCGATAACGAGATCGGGAGCCGGACTGCCCGTCTGCGCGAAAGGCTGCGGGAATCGGAGAATGCGATTGTTGCCGGCGTCCGCGATGTAAACGTTTCCGTGCGCATCCACTGCGATGCCCGTAGGATCGGCAAATCCCGTGGCGAGGCTCCTTCCCGGTCCCTGAGCCAGCGTGGTGACGAAATCGGGCTGGCCAAGGACAATATCCGCCTTTTGACCGTTGGCGAAACTCAGCGCGTTTCGGAAACCGAGCACGCGGTTGTTGGCCGTGTCACTGACGTAGAGCGCCGGCGGATTTGTGGATGTGTCGATCGCGATGCCTTCGGGAAGATCGAATTCCCGTCCCTCCACCAGGTTGGGATTCAGATTCGGAATGGCTGCCGAGGTCTGCCCCAATATCCGGATTGGCGTCGGGTTCAGGGTGACCTGCGCGAGTATCGGCGATGGCGAAACCAGACAGAAGAGGACAATACGACCCGTAAAAATGCGCTTCATTTGTTACGCCCGGAACGTATCGCGGGCACTTGGAAATAAAAACGGCACTTGTGCCCATCATCTCATTCCGAGGTTTGCTGACGACCGTCCGGTAGACTGTTGAATTGATCGTTTCCGCAGTCAGCTATCTGAACACCTGGCCGCTCGTCTGGGGATTTCTGCATGGCCCGCAGCGCGGCCTCTTCGACTTTCGCTTCGACCTTCCGGTGGATTGCGCCGAAGCCCTCCGTAGCCGCCAGGCCGACGTCGGGCTGCTTCCGTGCGCCGAGCTGGACCGATTGGGTCTCGATTTTCTGCCCGATGTCGGCATCGCGTGTGATGGTCCGGTGCGCAGCATTCTGCTGATCTCGCGTGGGCCATTTGATGCGATCCGCAGTTTGGCCGTCGATTCCAGTTCGCGGACTTCCGTGGCGTTGGCCCGCATCATTCTTGCGGAGCGATACCGGTGTCATCCGCTGGTAACGCCGCATGCGCCTGTTCTGGAACAGATGCTGGCCGCTCACGATGCTGCGCTCATAATCGGCGATCCGGCGCTGAGGCTCGATCTGCCGGCGCTGCCGAATCGGGTCCTTGATCTCGGAGCAGAGTGGGTAGCGTGGAGCGGCTTACCGATGGTTTTCGCAGCCTGGGCGGGGCGATCTGAATTCCTCACACCTGAAGCGCGTGAGGCGTTTCTGGGAAGCTGGCGTTGGGGGCGCGATCACGTGGATGAAATGGTGGAACATGCTTCATCGGAACGCGGCTTTTCAAAAGAGCTGGCGCGCGCGTACTTCACGCGTCACATTGTTTATCCGCTGACACCGCGCCATCTGGAAGGATTGAAGCTTTTCCGCAAATTGGTGATGGCTCTCGACGCCACGCCCGCCGCGGTCTGAGCCGCGGATTGGACATGGTAATATCGAAGGGTTCATCCTTTCTGCCTTGCTCCTCAGTAGCTCAATGGTAGAGCATTCGGCTGTTAACCGAAGGGTTGTAGGTTCGAATCCTACCTGAGGAGCCAATCAAATCAAGGATTTCCAGACTACAAGACCCCCAGAGCGTGCCCCAGAAATGGCCTCTTTGCCCAATTCTTTGCCCATGCTTTCCAAAACGGCACCGAGTGCGACTGCTTGTGATGCAGTGAGATCGAGCATTGAAGCCATGACACGAGTTCCATCGCAACGAAGACGGTGATCACCACCGATCACCGTTCCCACGTGAAAAAAGCGGGGAACACGGCCCTGCTTCATCCATGCCAAGCTGACGGGTCGAGACTAAACGCGGCGCCTGATCAGATAGCCCAAGATGAGGGTGCAGCCCAGCTGTTTTCGTCCAACGCGTGTGAAAGCCCTGGCGGGTCTTCTATTGCACGGCCAATGTCGCAGTCGCCGGGCTTGACGCATTCCCTACGGTGAGGACGACCGGTAACGCCGAACCTGAAGGCGTGTTTTGCGAGATCTGGATGTTCAATTGCAACACCCCGTCCCCGAAAGTCGGCGCATCGCCGTCGAACGCCACCGTCGCGGCGGAGCCGCCGACCGTGACTGTTGCAGTTTGCGCGAGCCATTTGAGAGTGGACGTGCCCGTGATCTGAGCCGGTCAGGCCGGGCGGATTGGTCTCGCCGCCGCCCGTAAAATACAGCGTCCCTTTGCCGCAGGCGATGATGGTCACGCGATGCTTGCGAGACGTCGCTTCCAGGTCCGCGCCGCGCAGCAACTCCAGAACGACTGACATCTTGCGCTTCGCCGACCAACGACCGCCGCCGGCGGGCGACGATTCTGGAGCCTGCTCAGTCGCCCTCCGGGCTCGCTGCGCAGCCCCAGAATCGTGTTTGCTTCCTGTGGACATGGGATTTCTCCTTCATCAGATTCTCCCAATCCACTGTCCACTGAAATTCCGGGCCGGCCCAGAGAGGCTGGATTGTCCGTTTAGGCCCTCCTCGAAACCGTTCCACCTTTGGTGGCTGTTACGGTTTTCTCATTGCACCGGCGCCTGATATCCAGATCTGTGGGAAATCTTAAACTTGCGTCCCATGGCGTGGTTCAGACTCACCTTGACGTGATGGGTTTTGCCGTCGTTCTGGTGAATCGATGGCGCGTATCCGAGGACATATTCGTATCGAATCTCCTCGCTTATCAATTGCGTCGTCGCCACCAGCCGTTTCAAATCACGAACAGCAAATACGCGTCCACCGCTAGGAGGCAACAGCGTGTCGAGAGTCGCCGGGTCCTGCCGCTGAATCGCGTATCGATTACCCGATCGCTGTGGCTGCCAAACAT
>Ga0335085_10016552_pt1 | contig 10652 bp, 7 predicted proteins | sample Lox_Sample_45_FD_206712 | JGI IMG/M metagenome (GOLD analysis project Ga0335085, IMG submission 206712) | Soil microbial communities from Loxahatchee National Wildlife Refuge, Florida, United States - Lox_Sample_4.5 | ecosystem: Environmental > Terrestrial > Soil > Wetlands | place: USA: Florida...
TGGTGGCACAGGCACTCTTGCCTGTGACCAGGGCGTATGCCTTCCATACTTTGGACACAGGCAAGAGTGCCTGTGCCACGCTACATGCCCCCCGTATTAGGCCTTGCACCCGCGTCCGCAAGCGGCCATTTCCCCATGTAGTGCCGCGGAGGAGGGTCATCTACGCCCACCTCTGCTACCTGCTCATCACCAATCGATTCGTTCGAGGCCCTTAACCGCATCAAAGTGGTGGTCCCGGCTTATGAGAGGCAGGGAATGCTGGCGGCAGAGTGCGGCAATCCAGAGGTCGTTAGCGGGAATCGGCTTGCCAGATCTTTTCAACTCCAAGCCAATGGCGGCGTAGTGAAGCGTGGTCTCGTCGTCGATATCAAGGACCGTCACTGTCCCGATCCACTCTCGCAGCCAGTTCTCGTACTCGGTTCGGCGCCGCGACTGCGCGATGCCCAGCCGATACTCCCCCAGGACAATCACCGGAAGCGCCAAGCGCCGGGCCCTGGCAACCACTTGCAGCGCGGCGGGATCACGGTCGGCAGCGGCCGACAAGGCGTTCGTATCCAGGATCAACGCCACATCTCCGCATCGATTTTCTCGGAGTCCTCTGCGATCAGCCGGTTGAGGCGCTCCGTCTCCTCATGCAGATGCTTCAGTTTGCCCATGTGCTTTACCCAGGGCCTCTCGGGAGGGTGGGAACCCGCCGCCAGTTTTTCCTTAACCGCTTGCGTCACAAATTCACGCAGCGGGACTCCGCGCTCGGCCGCCGCGGACTTCGCCCGGCGAAAAATGCCATCCGGAATTTCCAGTGTCGTCTTCATAGGAGGAGTTTCCCATATTTATGGGATAGGCGTCAACGCGGAACAAGCGGTAACGCTCGAACGTTGCTCCGGGCTTTTGCCCGGCATGCCGCCCACGATAGGCCTTGCACTCGCGTCCCCAAGCGGTCGTTTCCCGATCTAGTGCCGCGGAGGAGGGCCAAGTTCGCCCACGTCGGCGCTGCCTCCGAAGCTCAAATGCCTTCAAGGACCCACGGTTGCAGCCAAAATTGACTGCGGGTTTGGCATCAAGCGAAAAGCCCGCGAATTATGAAAGTACTGTCCGTGGCTAACAGCTGAGCACCTCGTGGGTGGCATGATTTGAATCATGAGCATCTACGCGACACTTTGGAAATTGAAGTTTCCTCAAAATGGAGTCGATTTCGCACGATGCGATTGTTACCACCACACGACCCGCAGGCCGCGGCTGACCATACGTTCCACGAGTCCGAGAATACAGGGACGCCGAACGAGCAAGATACTACCCAGTCTCTCCCACTCGGGCTCATTGTTGAAGCCGGGCAACTTTTTCAAGGTTGCTTGGAAGCGGTAAGCCTTCGATAAGTTTTCGTCTTTGTCCAACCATTCGCGCCCGAAGTCACTAATGGGGTACACCAAGAAAGCCGTACCCTTATCCTCGACCTTCGCATCAAGTTCCAGTGTCCACGGTCTCTTTGGTGATAATCGCATTCCAGACCCGGGGGCCGGACAGGCTCTGATTCTGGCCTCTTCTGATTTGGTCGGCTGCCGTTCGTGTGGCGTTTCCGTCCGCTTTTCCCGGAAGCTTATAACTCCCTTAATTTCAATGTCTCTTCCAGACGCATCGGTTTCAACGCCGAACGCAGCGCGGATGAAGTCACTGCCGTCACGACCACTAAACTTTAGGTATATTAAATCATCGCGAAGCGACGTTAGTTCCTCTTCAATCATAACCCAGGTTTGGCCTAGGGGATCGCCTAAATTTCAACGCCGTGGGTTCGAAGCTGGACGTCCTTTGACTTCCTCCGCGGCTCGTCATCTGGCCCCGTGGAGGGAGCGTTCGCCAGCCCCGCACCATCCGCCAACTGGTAGCCGGACAGTGCATTTCTGTCCGTCAGCTTTTCTCTAGCGAGATAACCCAATGGCAGTCGCCCGTAGTCAATCTAAATCGGGCACGACGCAGGCGGTGGACATTAGACACGCCCGCACACTACCACCACGGCGCAGGGCCTTCAAGCCTCCATAGTGAGCGCAGTCATTGCAGCCATATTCGTCTCGAGGTTTGGTATCAAGAGAAGAACCCACGGTCAGAACTGCACTGACCGCCGTAAAGTAAATAAGAAGTTAAACACTTATATATACACCCCGCGGGTTGCGCAGACATTGGGTTTGATGTCTTCGTCCCAAGCCTCGCGTTGCGACCTCTCGCGCCCAGTGTTCGCGGCAGCCGAGAAAGGCAGGGGCTAGGGGTTAGGGGCTGGGGAGAGGGTGAATCCCGTCCTTATTGCTGGGAAAGAGGTTCACCCAGAGGGCACCGAGATTGGCTCACAGAGAGCAGGGAGAAGACCCGAAATCTTCTCTGTGTTATCTGTGGTCAATGATTTACCCTCCGTGACCTCTGTGTGAAAGGCTGTTTGGCCCTGCTTTCGTAGTGAAGGGCACCACTACCGGGGACACGGGAACCCTTACCCTTGCGTCGATTCCGGCCCACCATAGGTGTATAAGAGTTTATCCGCCTGAATGTATAGGTGTTGAACTCGTCTCCGCCCTGATCGCTCCGGCCGGCCGGCCCGCCGCGATCTTTAGCGCCTGGGTCGAGGGAAAATTTACGCTCCTCGCCTGCGCGGCGCATCTCGACGAGTTGCTCGCCACGTTGCAAAAGCCGCGCGTCGCCGAACTGGTCAAACCCTACAAGGCCGGCCGCTTGGTCAACCTACATTGATTTTGATGTGCGTCGGGGGAAGAGGGGACGGTCGGGTGCGAGCGCGGAGGTCCGCGCGCTGGTCCGGCGGGAAGATTCACATCGGCAAGGGGGGAAAGTCTTTGTCGCCCGCGGCCAGTTCATTGCCACCAAAAGTCGAAACTTCGGTCCACTTGGAGTTCCGAAGTTCCAGGCTACGAAAGTCATGCCAGGCGAACTCATCGGAACAAGTCCACATGTCCTCCGGCGGACTTCCATCAAAGGTCACCTTCACGCGCTCCCGCAGTCGATGTTTCACCACCACCCTTTTGGCAGTTGGTAGAGGCTTGTCCATTTCAAATCCGGGTCCATCGTTGTTGTAGAGGTGGCCGTTGGCATTCCAAGGGTCATTCATCTGGTTGACCGTGTCCGTGTCGTCCACAAATCCGGCGTTCCGCAGGATCGGCACCCAGCTTGTCGAGTCGCCAAGAAAAGCCTGGGTCTGTTTCTGACGGGTCACCAGGAACTGAATGCCGGAGGTGTCAATTACGCCGGACCTGCCGTCGGCAACGAATTCGGAAGGCTGGACCGTATATTGCGTCTCACAAAAATCATTGAAATCAACAATGTTGCCCGTGGGCGTGTTCCGTCCGGTCCTGAGCCCAGAGGTGTTTATGATTTTGCCGTCCTTACGCTTCATTGTTTTCTTGTTGTCGTCGTGAAATGTACCGCCGCCGTCGCCTCTGTAATCGGTCCGCACTGCGTTCACCACATAAATGACTGCGGTTGCAGTCACCTGGCCGTCGGTGCAGGTGATGACGAACTTGCCCGGCACCTTGGTGAGCAGCAGGCGCTCCGTGGCGATTTTGTCAGGAGAGGCCTCTCCCCCCGTCCAACGCAACGGAGGCGGAGGGTCTTCCGAGGATTTCGCTTCAATGTATATGGGAATAGAACTGGCCAATCCTACGGTTAGCGCGAAGAACCTCGTTCTCGGGGGAGCGTTATCTCCCCGCGAGATCGGGTCAGCGCTGTCGACGCTGAGGGTGAGCCACCTTGAAGTCTTGGCATCGGCACCCGTCGGTCCAGGCAATGTGGCCGGCGTTAGCGCATTAATCCCGGGATGGAGTGTGATTGGCCGATCGATCTGCGATAAAGGTCCAGGAACACGCTGATTCCCCACGATTGCCTCCGGCAAGAAATGACGCAAGCAACTTGAATCTACAGCGCCTCTTGATTGATATTTTGCGTTTTATCAGCCCTAATTCCACAAGTATACACAGCGCCGGCTCGTTTGCAACCCCAATCTTGCATACCCATGCAGTCCAGAGGCCAGCCTCCCGGCTGCACCGTAGATGGCTACACGATGCCGGACATGGCGAATTCGACACCTCAGACTAAGGACCGGCCCCGAGACACGGGCCGGTTTTTTGCGAACGGTCGGGAAGGCAGGGGCAGCGGCAGATTGAGTTGAGGTGTCTGCCGCCTGCCCCTGTTCGTTGGTGAGCTTTAGTTGAGCTTAGTGGTGTCCACCTCCATGGCCTCCGCCACCGCCGGAGCTGTGGCCACCACCTCCACCACCACCGGAGCTGTGGCCCCCGCCACCGCTCGGCGCGGAATAGCTATGACCGCCGCCGCTGGGAGCGGAATAACTGCGGCCTCCACCCGAAGGTGTAGAGTAGGTTCGGCCGCCGCCTCCGTAATAGCCACTGCTGGGGGCGCGCTCGCGCATGATGGGCCGATTCAATTCAAGCGGGGGGCGCGAACCGCTACCATAGTATGAACCAGCGGAGCGAGGTGCGGGAGCGGTCCATCCACTCGACCCTCCCGAATAGTTCCGAAACTGGCTATTGTTGCGTTGCCACCCGCCGTGCAGAATGTACTGTCCGGATGCCGTCCGCCCGGCGCTGTAAGAGCTGGGGCTGCCGGCCCGTTGCCAATTGTATTGGTTCCCTTGTGGGGCCTGGGCGCTTCGCCCCTGCCACCCCGTACTCGGACCATTGACGGCGGCTGGCCACCGGCCTGACTGATTACCTTGATGGAACCCCTGCCAGTGGTTGGCCGAAGCTCCGGCGACCGGTCGTACAGCGCGGCCCATGGAGGTTGAGCGTGTCCCAAAACTCGAGCGCGCCGCATAGCTTGGCATGTTTGCACTGGGGCGTCCGACCACTCCGCCGCCCCTGGGCAAGAAGTGATTTCCGTTGGGACTTCCCCAATGATTGCCCGAGGAGTGACCACCATTGCCGCCCCAGCCAGCATGTCCGTCATGGCCCCCCCAGCCACCATGGTCATGGTCCGGCCGCCAGTGCCAGTGGCCTCCATACGAGAACCAAATGCCGTAGTGGTAAGGCGCCCAGCCCCATGGCTCGGCGGAAATCCAGGTAAATCCCCAATAAGGCATCCAGCCCCAATAGCCAACCGTGTAGGGAACCCAACCAGCATCCACTCGCGGCGTCCAGCACCAACCCTGGTCCGGGATCTCACTCCACTGGCCATAGGTATCGAGATCGCTCGACCCTAGATAGTTAGGATCCTCATGTTGCGACGTTTGCGCGCTCCGGATCTGACGGTCGCGGTCAAAGCACCACTTGTCGAAATCATCCCCGCCCGGTGCTGAGTCAACCTTATACTCCGGGTTTTCGGCGCCGCGGATGTTGATGATCTGGCCTGCTTCAACTTTGGTGCTGCCGTCGTTAGTCAATACTTCCGCTTCGCCCTGGCGAACGATCAGCAGGGTCTCACTGGGGGAATTCACCTGAATACGATAAACCCCCGGCCCCAGTGGATGTACGCCCATGTTCGGGGTGTCAACCTCCACGTCCGCCTGTGTTCCCCTTAGGACACTGAAATCAACCAGCCCTGAGGACAACTGGATTCCAATCTTGTTCTGCTCCAGGTCTGCCACTTGGGCTTCCGCGCGCTGGTCGAGCCGCATTACGTTGGCAAAGTCGAGCTGAATTTCCGCCCGCGATCGATCCCCTGTGGTTACTCTGTCACCCGTCACCATGGGAGTATTCACTGTGCCCGCAACCCATTGGCCGCCATCACCGTGCATGGTCGAGACTGTACCTTGAGTCACGCTGAGGCGTCCCACCGCCGTCGGCGCCTGAGGCTGGGTCTGGGGCTGGGCTTCGGGATCGTCCCCGGCCCAAACGTTAGATGTGGCAAAAAATCCCATCGAAAGAATTGCCAGTCCGATCAGCAAGAATCGGTTTTTCATGGCCCACCTCGGTCGAACGCTCACTTGTGAACTCCCATTCTGCGTCCAGCCTCTATAGGGCAAGATCTGTACCAAACCCATAACGAGTTGATGATGTTTATCTGCTTTTAGGACAGTGGCTTAGGATTGGTTCTCACCCTAAGGCAGCAAGGGTCACTCGCCAGACACTGCCTGATTTCAGCCGATTGGTGGCTGTTTTCGGCCAACCATAGCTATTTGGAGGAAAATGCATGGGGGTGTCCAGGGAGATGGGTTATTCTCCCGCGACGTCGATAAGGCTTTGTAACAGTGCGCAGTCTTTGCAACCCTCCCGCGGTCTGGGAGGGTGCTCCTGGTCGCAGATTTCCCGGACCTTAGCAAGCAGCGGGGGAATGTTGTTCGGCGTCAGCGCTACCGGCCGGATGTGAGTGCTGAATTCCATCAGGAACCCCGAGTCGGTCAGGTTCGCATCCTTCTTCGCCGTGGCATCGTCGGTAACCGGCTCGGTGTAGACTAGCGCCAAGCCGGAGACGGGCGCGAACCCCTTCTGCTCTCCGATGACCGCATAGGCATTTAGCTGTACCTCATACATCGGATACAATTCATCCTGGTGCGCAGTGAACCTGGCGGTCTTGTAATCGACAATCACGTGTGAATCATCCTGCATCACTAGAATTCCGTCCGGTGTCCCGCGCAGGACAACATTGCTTTCGCGGTCGAGGATGCTGAACTTGGTGTAGTGCGGAGGATCGCGGTACCCTTTAATCTTGCCGAGCCCGGCCAGCCACGGAGGCGCGCACCTGTGGCGGTCGAACCATCCGTGCACCAGTCGCTTGCCGTAGGCGTCGATGGAGCTGAAGATGCCGGGGAAAATCTGGTAGGGGATTCCCTCCGCATGCTCCGTAATCCAGAAGCAGCGCGGGCAGAAGCCGGGCATGGCCACCCCACCCAGGTTCTTGGCAGAGATCGTAATCGGTTTGGACATAGCATTTTCCTGCATCCAGAGGTGATCGGGGAAGGATTTTACGCCGCCTTGGCGCGCGATGGGTAGTAGACAGTAGACCGTCAGGATACGGCAGGGGATGGCAAAAGCAAACCTTAAATTATGCTGTCGTGAAATGGCACGATGATCCAATGGCCAGATGGCCCGATCGCCCGATAACCGGATCCCTCCCCGATTGTCATTTCGTGGACATTGGAGGAAAATGCACGGCGCGCTCATTACCGGTGAAACCCGCCGGCTGCCATTCAGGTATATCATGATCCCGAGGTTGTTATGCCCGGCTTTGATCTCAAATTCTATCTCGACCGATTTCCCGAAGTCTGCAAGCAGAAGTTCGGGCGAGCCTATTCCTTCCGCGCGCTCGAAAAGAAGTTCGAGCCGCTGTGCACGGGCAATCGATGGCTGGCGGCGAAGGATGTTCTGAACATTTTCGATCCCACCGCCACGCCCTTCGCGCATTACTGGCCCAAGCCCAACGAAAAGGAATTGGACCAAGTCTTGAAAAAGGCGAGGCTGGTGCTGGGACCTTCGCCTGCCGACCCTCGCGAACTGGTCCGGCGCGCCCTCGAGGTACTGCACAGCATAGGGATCGTTTCTCTCGTTTTGCGCTTTGCGCATCCTGACCGCTATGGGATCTTTTCGACTCCCATCATGAATCTTCTCCAGGTTCATCGGCCGCGCACGATTGAACTCTACCTGGCTTATTGCGAAGAACTGCGCGCCTGGAAGGAACACTTTCGCCTGGAATCCGTGGCGGATACGGAGACGGCGCTGTGGGCCTACCACGAACTTGTTGCCGGAGAAGCGCGAGCGGCTGAGGTTTCCACCTCGCACGCGGAATTCGACGCCGACGTTTGGATTCAACGCCGCCGCGTGGCGCAGGTGCTGCGCCCCTTTCTGCGCAACTACGGCCCACTGGAACTGGCGCGCATCCTGGTGGAGGAAGAACCCAAACTGGCCGGTAAAATTGCCGGGGAAGAATACGAGAGGTTGCTTCGGGTCGCCGCGCGCGAACTTTGCGGAGGGATGAACCTGAACGTCCGCGGCGCGATTGAAATCCTCCTCGATCGCCTGGCGGAAGATGGCTACATCTCACTTGAGGACAAGGCGCAACTCGACAAAGCCTGGAGAATCCGCAACGCCGCCGTCCACGCCGGACGCCCTCCTGACCCCGAACAGGTCGATAACATGATCGACACCATCGAGCGCATCTGCCGGCCCTGGGAAAAGCCGCGGTAGGGGGGCAAGAATCTCACCAACCCGGGCCATTTCTGCCGCCCACTACCGACAATTTGGCATCTCGTCAATCGGGCAATTTGCCACGCTTTTTCTTGGTTCCCACGTTTTCTTGTAAGTTGCTTTCTTTTCAGGAAGTTCTCAGCTTTGGCAGGTGATAAACCGGTTTTCCAACCGTTTATTTTCAGTAAGTTCTCAGCTTAGGGCACTTTGTCCCATACAGGACATTAAGTCGCACCGCTATTGCTACAGTTTGTCAGTCCCGTCTTTCTACCCATCCTGCTCCTCATCGACGAACCGCTCGGCGCCGACCAGCCGACTGAGCTGCAAGCCCGACGGGACTGGTCCGCATCCTTTAATTCTAGCCTAAACGATTGGCCTGGTCAAGAAGAAAATTAAGCGTGGATCAATGGGCCACCCGGCCGGCTCCTTAGCCCGGGTTATTCATGACATAAACTTTTCTGCAAGCGCAATTCGCTTTTGAATGGAGGGTTCGATAGCACGGAGCGCGTTACGAATTGACCGAAGCACAAGAGAATACTCGTGTTGCGTAATGCTCCCCAGAGCACAGCCTGTGACGGGCCGTCCCAATAGCGGACATGCCGATTCCAAAAACGGACGGTGCCTGCCCCGGGGAGCGAGCCAACGTCGCGCATCCCATGGCCAGTAAAGGGCTTATCTAATCGCTGAATTGGCGACAAAGCTGCATCAGAGTCCCTGTGAAGGGTACTGAAAACTGCTTGCTGGCGACTGAACACTGAATGTTCGGGAGAGGTGCGGAATGGGGACGCTTATCCATGACATTCGCTGCGGCCTTCGCATCCTGGCCAAGAATCCCGGCTTCACCGCCGTGGCGGTGCTGACGTTGGCGCTCGGCATTGGGGCCACGGTGGCCATTTTCAGTGTAGTTTATGGCGTACTGCTGAGGCCCCTGCCTTATTTCGAACCTGACCGGCTGGTCGAGTTGCGGGAAGTGAATAGCCATGGCGGGCGGATGCACTTCGCAGACCCGAATTTCGAGGACGCGCGGGCATCGAGTCAAACCCTCGACGCGGTGGCGGAGTACGCCGCCTGGCTGGAATCCGTGGCCGGCCCTTCCGAACCCACTCGCACCATGACCGCCTTGGTCTCGCGAGATTTCTTTCCCATGTTGCGGGTGCAGCCGGTGCTGGGGCGAGGTTTCGCGCCGGAGGACCAACGCTTCGGCGCCGCTCCCGTGGCGCTGGTGAGTTACGCCTACTGGAAGCAATATCTGGGCGGCGCGAGCGATTTCTCCCGCATCAAGCTGAACATTGAAAACCGCGACGTCGCCGTGGTGGGGGTGCTGCCCGCCGGTTTCCGTTTTCCCATGGACAGTGACATCTGGGTGCCGCGCGAATTATGGGAAAGGTATCCCGGCCGCACGGCGCACAACTGGCAGGTGCTGGCGCGCCTGCGCCAGGGTGTGCTCCTGAAACAAGCGCGCAGCGAGCTTACCGGAATCGCCCGCCGCTTGAAGCAACAATTCGGCAAGGACACCATGATGGTGGATATCTCCGCCGTGCGCTTGCAGGATTTCCTGACCAGAGACGTGAGCAAACCGCTTTACATTTTGCTGGGCGCGGTGGGATTTTTGCTGCTTGTGGCGTGCGCCAATGTCGCGAATCTGCTGCTGGCTCGCGTGGCGGCGCGCGAGCGGGAGTTCGCCATTCGCGTGGCGCTGGGCGCGGGACGCCTCCGCCTGCTGGGCCAATTCCTTACGGAAGCCCTGCTCCTGGCCCTGGCGGGCGGAGCGCTCGGCGTGCTGCTCGCGCAAGGGGGAGTGGACGCGCTGCTGGCCATTGCTCCCTCCACCCTCGCCCACGCCGAACAAGTCTCGGTGAACCTGCCCGTGCTGCTTTTTGCTTTGGCGATGGCGGCCGGGGTGGCGCTTAGTCTCGGCTTGTTCGCCGCCCGGCGCGCCGTCCGGGGCGACCCGGAGCAAGCCCTGGCCGAACGCGGCCAAGGCTACCTGGGCACGGCGCACGGCCATCGGCTGGGGCGCGGCGTGGCGGCCGCGCAACTGGCCATGACCGTAATGCTGCTGGTAGGCGCGGGATTGCTCGGCCGCAGCCTGCTGCGCGTGCTTTCCGTCGATCCGGGTTTTCGCACCGGCCACATACTCACCATGGACTTGGTCATGCCCCAAGCGGACGCGTTCGCGCTCAAGGACGCAGAAAGGGCGCGGCGTTTGGAATTCCTCAATAACCTCTTTGCGCAATTGCGGGCGCTTCCCGGAGTCGTGGAAGTGGGAGGCACCGGCGGGTTGCCGCTCAGTGAGGACCTGGCAGACGGCATTTTTGTGATAATGAATCCCGAGGAAAAAGTGCCCGCCATGCGGGATTTTGAGAAGATGTTCCAGGATACGTCGCGCACCGGCAGCGCCGATTTTTGCGTGGCGAGCGAAGGCTATTTTCACGTCCTGGGCATTCCCCTGCTGCGCGGCCGCCTGTTTCGCGATTCGGACACCCTGAATTCGCCGCACGTGGCGCTGATCACCCAGACCCTGGC
>Ga0335085_10016553_pt1 | contig 10652 bp, 9 predicted proteins | sample Lox_Sample_45_FD_206712 | JGI IMG/M metagenome (GOLD analysis project Ga0335085, IMG submission 206712) | Soil microbial communities from Loxahatchee National Wildlife Refuge, Florida, United States - Lox_Sample_4.5 | ecosystem: Environmental > Terrestrial > Soil > Wetlands | place: USA: Florida...
ACGGCAAAGCCGAGCCCGACGAAAGCGACGATCAAGGCGAGCTTGAACGCGGTCCAGGCGTTGTGGAAGGCGCTGCCGAAGCGCACGCCGCGCAGATGCACCAGCGCGATGAGCCAGGTCAGCCCCAGCCCGAGCGGCAATGCCGGCGCCTCGGGCCATAGGGCCTTGAAGTAGACCCCGAACGCCATGGCGGCGAGCGCGCAGGGCGCGGCGAAACCGACGGTCGCCGAGAGGAACCCGGCGACGAAGCCGAACGCCGGGTGATAGATGCGGCGCAGGAAATTGTATTCGCCGCTCGAGCGCGGCAGCATGGTGGCGAGTTCCGCGTAGCAGAGCGCGCCGCAGACCGCCGCGGCGCCGCCGACGATCCACAGCAGGATCAGCGCAAAGCCGGACGCGATGCCGGCAACCTGGAAGCCGAGGCTGGTGAAGACGCCGATGCCGACCATGTCGGCGATGACGATGGCGGTCGCGGTCAAGCCCGAGACCAGGCCGGCGGATGGTTCGCTCGCGGCGGAATGCGTCATGCCAACCTTCAAGCCAGGCGCGGCATTACAGGGCGCAAGCCGGGGGAATTCAACAGCGTTTTCAACCGTTCATGTTTTACGTCGCAATGCGCTTGACCGGCGCGGCGGCCATTGGCTACCGATTTGGTCGCGCTGAACCCGGTCGGGGGGCGAGGCGACGTACGGCCGAGACCTTGTCTGTGGCTCGTATGGCGTAACGAGGGGCTGACCGATGGGCTTGCGGTCCGGCATGCGATGCTGGCGTGGCGCCGCCATAAGCGCCGCCCATTGCGCTGCCATGGGCATTCTCATGGGCGCGCTGCTGCCGTTTTTTTTCGGCGCCGTGCCTGGCGGCGGCCGGTGCGGCGGCCGGCGAGGGTGCCGCCAAGATCCGAATCGCCTTTGCCGGCGATTCCATCGTCGACAATTACTGGTCGGGCATCGAACGAATCGTCGACGGCAATCCGTGCCTGAAAGACGCCGTCGAGCTCGGCCGCTTCGCCAGGAACGGCACCGGCCTTACCCGCGGCGACCGCGTCTACTGGCCGCGCGAGATCAAGCGGGTCGACGCCGCGTTCCGCCCGACGCTGTCGGTGCTGTCGATCGGGCTCAACGATCAGCAGTTCATCGTCGACGGCAACGGCCAACGCACCGCCTGGGGCGCGCCGGACTGGACCGACAAATACCGTCACGAGGTCGACGAATTCCTCAAGGCCGCCGTCGAATCGCGGGCCATCGTGCTGCTGGTCGGCATGCCGGCGATGCGCGACGCCAGGGAGAACACCGCCATCGGCGACAAGAACGCCATGTTCGCCGCAGCGATCGGCGCGCTCGGCGATCCCAACCTGCACTATGTCGAGCCGTGGCGGCTGCGCGCCGACGGAGCCGAAACCTTTGCCTCCTACGGCCCCGACAAGAGCGGCCGGCTGGTGCAGATCCGCACCACCGACGGCGAGCATTTCACCACCGCCGGCGAGGATTTGGCCGCGAGCTATCTGTTCCCCAAGATCGTCGAGGCGCTGGATGCGGCGGGCAAGAGCCTCGACCGCTGTCTCGGCCGGCAGACCAAGGACGAGCACCAAGCCGGCGACCGCGTCAGCGACGATGCCGGACCGGCGGTGCATCGCTGACGCGCCGCCTCGCAGCCGCAGCAAGGCATCAGGATAGACCGCAGTAGAGCGATGCTGTTTCCCACCATCGAGTTTGCGGTCTTCTTCGCCGTCGTCTTTCCGATCACCTGGCTGCTCAATTCGCAAAACACCTGGAAGAAACTGTTCCTGACGGCGGCGAGTTATTATTTCTACGCCTATTGGCGCCTCGATTTCACGCTGCTGTTGCTCTTGAGCTCGGTGTTCAATTATGGCGCCGCGCTCGCCATCGACCGCTGCAACGACCGCCGCTTGCGGCTGGCGACGTTGTGGGTCGCGATCGTCGCCAATCTCGCCCTGCTGGTGTTTTTCAAATACTGGAATTTCCTGGTCGCCACCCTGATCAACGTCTCGTCCGCGGCCGGATGGACCGTCGACCTTGGCTTCGTCGAGCTGCCGCTGCCGGTCGCCATCTCGTTCTTCACCTTCCACGCGCTGTCCTACATCATCGACGTCTATCGCCGCGTGCTGCCGCCGACCCGGTCGCTGCTCGATATTCTGTTCTACATCAGCTTCTTTCCGCACCTGATCGCCGGGCCGATCGTGCGCGCCAACAAATTCCTGGCGCAGACCTTGGGGCCGCGCGACCCCAAAAATATCCGGCTCGGCGAAAGCGTGTTCCTCATTCTCGGCGGCCTGTTCAAGAAGGTGATCGTCGCCAACTATCTCGCCACCGGCTTCGTCGACGGCGTGTTTCGCGATCCGGCGGCGGCTTCGAGCCTCGACCTCGTGCTCGGCATGTACGCTTACGCGCTGCAGATCTACTGCGACTTCTCCGCCTATACCGACATCGCCATCGGTGTCGCCAACCTGCTCGGCTACGAGTTTCCGCAAAACTTCAATTATCCGTACCGCGCGGTCTCGGTGCAGGATTTCTGGCGGCGCTGGCACATGTCGCTGTCGAGCTGGCTGCGCGATTACCTTTATATCCCGCTCGGCGGCAGCCGCTTCGGTACGGTCGCGACTTATCGCAACATCATGATCACCATGGCGCTCGGCGGGCTGTGGCACGGCGCGAGCTGGGCGTTTCTGATCTGGGGCTCGCTCCACGGCGCCGCGCTTGTGGTCGAGCGCATGCTCGGCATTACCGGCAGCGGCGAGAGCCCGGCGCGCGCCGGCGGCGAGGGCGCGCCGGTCAAACGCTCGCCGCTTGCGAGCGCGCTCGGCTGGCTCGTCACCTTCCAGTTCGTCAGCCTGGCCTGGGTGTTCTTCCGCGCGCCGTCGACCGACGCCTGGCTCGGCTATTTCACCACCATGTTTAGTGGACGGAGCTGGTCCACGACGATGACGCCGTTCGTCGCCGTTATCGCCGGGCTTGGCGCGCTGTCGCACATTTTGCCGCCGCGCCTTTTCGAAAATCTGCAGCGCCGCTATGACGCCGCGTCGTTGCCGGTGAAAGTCGCGGTGCCGTTCATCGTGATCTATCTGATCGCAATCGCCGCGCCGGCCGGCATCGCGCCGTTCATCTATTTCCAATTTTGAGCTAAGCTCACCTTATGAAGCACGTCGCTCCCGCCGCTTTGATGCCGCCGCCGGCCGCAAAACCGCTGCGCGCCGCGGCGCTCGTCATCTACGGCACGCTCGCGCTGCTTGCGCTCGCCATCCCGCAAAGCCTGACCAACTGGCTGCGCGACATGAACGAGAACCCGGTCGAGGCTTTGGCGCTGCGTGGCGCCGAGGTTTTGCAGAGCGCCGCCGAGCGGACCGGCGTGCCGGCGGTCTACCGCCACGCCCGCGATGCCTTCATCGCGATATCCGGCGTCGAGCCGGACTAGGGTCGCGCCGGTGCGGCCAAGCGGCCACGTACTGGACAATGCGGTTTGCCATGGTCCAAACCTCGGCGGATCGTGCCGGGTTCGTCGTCCGCGCGCGCCGCCGGACACCGGACATCCCTGGGGAGGGGTCATGCGCAACGGTTGGTTTCGCCTCGATACGCTCGCTCTCGCGCTGGTGACTTACGCAATCGCCGCGACTGCAAGCCACGCCCAGCAGTGGCCCACGCATCCGGTGCACTTCGTGCTGCCGTTCGGTCCGGGCTCTGGAGCGGACACCGCGGCGCGGCTGATCACCGACAAGCTGCAGCAGAAGTGGGGCCAGCCCGTCGTCATCGACGGCAAGCCCGGCGGCGACGGCTTGCTGTCGCTGCAGACCGTCGTGTCGGCCAAGGACGACCATACGCTGTTCTTCGGGCCGAGCAGCATCTTCGTCGTGCAACGCTACATGCACGACAACCTGTCGTTCGATCCCGAGACCGACCTCACGCCGATCGTCGGCGTCGCCAAGGTGCAGATCGCGGTGGCCGTGCCGACCAGCCTCGGCATTTCCACGCTGGCCGAATTCGTGGCGCTGGCGCGCGCCAAGCCGAACGAGACCAGCTATTCGGTGGCGCCGGGATTTTCCGAATTCGTGTTCGACGGCTTCGTCAAACAGAACGGGCTGACGATCGCCAAGGTGCCGTACCGCGACATCACCAAGTCGCCGATCGATCTCGGCGAAAACCGGATCCAGCTGTCCATGCAATCCTATGCCGCAATGCGGACCTACGCGCAGACCGGCAAGATCAAGATCATCGCCATCAACGACCGCGAGCGCTCGCCGATCGCGCCGGACATTCCCTCCGTGGTGGAAGCCGGATACCCGGCCTTGCTCGCCAGTCCCGTGCTCGGCCTGCTCGGGCCGCGCGACATGCCGCTCGACTTGCGCCGGCGGATCGCGGCGGACGTGCTCGCCGTGTTCGCCGACAAGACGATCGGCGAGCGGCTGGTGCTCACCGGGCAGCCGGCCGCGCCGCTCGATCTCGACGCCTACGGCGCCGCGCTCAAGGAGCAGTACGCGCAGGTCGCCCGCGTCGCCGCGGTGCTGGGCATCGCGAAGAAGAAATAAGGGATCATGCGGTCAGGCCATGGCTGCCCGTCGATGGGCATGCCGCGAACCGCATTGGCCACGGCAGACCGGTGCCGCCGCCGGCCGCAAAACCGTTGAGCGCGGCGGCGCTCGTCATCCAAGGCGCGCTCGCACCGCTTGCGCCCACCATCCGCAGAGCCTGACCAACTGGCTGCGCGACATGTCACGCTTTGGCGCTGCGAAGCGGCGAGGCATGGCAGGCCGTTGCGGAGAAAACCGCCTGCCGGAGGTGTGCCGGCATGCCAGCGACGCTTTTATTGCGGTCTCCGGCGTCGCGCTCGACCAGGATCGATCGCTCGCCCGATCGTTCATGGTGTGACGTTTTTGGCGATTGTCATGATTTATATGCATGGCCATAATGCACCCTTCGAATGGATGCCACGTTCGCTCGAGCCCTGGGATGACCGTGATCCCGCACCCCCGTCGACCGACGCGAGCTGCTCGATCCGGCTTCAGCCCGCGGCAACTCGAGCCTTCGACGCCGTGACGGAAACCCCAGTGACCGCGACGAACCGCACAATCCATCGAATAACGCCGTCGAACTCATGCGCGGGAGCGTAGCACCGACATTCGTCACTAACCGCTCACAGCAAGGAGATGTGCGATGGAATCGGGAGGAAACAACCGGAAACGTTCCCTCACGCGACGAGATTTTCTCAGGACGTCCAGCCTAGCTGCCGGGGCCGCCGGTTTGGCACCGGTGATCTCGGCGCCATTCGTGTCGCGTGCGTTGGCCGACAACAAGTCGCTGTCGATCGTGCAATGGAGCCACTTCGTTCCCGAATACGACACCTGGTTCGATAAATTCGCCAAGGACTGGGGCGACAAGAACAAGATTGCCGTCACGGTCGACCACATCCCGGTGCAGAACGTTCCCGCCCGCGCGGCCGCAGAAGCGTCGGCCGGATCGGGCCACGACCTGTTCGGGTTCAACGGCTCCGGTGGCGCGCATCTCTACCGCAAGTTTTTTATCGACCTCTCCGATCTGGTGAAGGCGACCGAGAAAAAGTACGGAAAGGTCAGCGTCATCGGCAAGCAGCTCGGCTACAACGCGGACGACGGCACCTGGTCGGCCTTCCCCGATTTCTACATCAACTTCCCGGGCATGTATCAAAAGAGCCTGTGGGACGAGATCGGGATCAAGCCCGATACGTGGGATAACGTTCGCATCGGCGGTGCCAAGCTGAAAGCGAAAGGTCATCCCGTCGGCATCTCGCTCGGCCACAGCAACGACCCGAGCACGACGTGGCGCGGCCTGCTGTGGAGCTACGGCGCCGCCGTTCAGGACGAGACCGGCAAGAAGGTCGTTCTCGACAGCAAGGCGACGGTCGAGGCGGTTAAGTTCGTCGCCGCCCTCTACAAGGAGGCGATGACGTCGGAAGTGCTGTCGTGGAACGACGCCAGCAACAACCAGTACATCGACTCGGGCGTCGGCTCGTACATCGTCAACCCGATCTCGGCCTATCGGACGGCACAGAAACTCAACAAGAAGTTGGCCGATGACATCTTCGTCATCGAGCCGCCGAAGGGACCGGTCAAACAGATCATGGGAGCTGCATCCGAGTTCTACGGCATCTGGAAATTCGCCAAGAACAAGGAAGCGGCGATCGAATTCCTCAAATACTATGCCGACAACTGGCCGGAGGCGTTTAAGGCGAGCGAGGGGTACAACAACCCTTGCTTCGCCAATCTCGTGCCCAAGCCGATGCCGATCCTGTCCAACGATCCGACCTCGACCCCGCACGACAAGCTGGCGATCCTGCAGGACTCCGACAAGTGGTCCGCCATCCCGGGCTATCCGGGACCCGCCACGCCGGCGACGGACGAGATCTACTACGCCTTCACCATCAACGACATGATGACGAAGGCGGCGACGGATCAATCGAGCGCCGAGGATGCGGTCAAATTTGCCGCGCAGCAATGCGAGATCATCATGAAGAAGTGGGCCGGCAAGGCCTGATTGCGCAATTCCTGACGGCGCGCGGTGGTGCGCCGTCAGGACCTGCCGCCGTTCGCGGTCAAAGGAAAGAAACCATCCGCGCATCGCGCTCCGCCCCGGGGAAGGGGGGCGCGGCCGCGCTGTCGTTGATTGTCTGGGAGGTTCAATGGCTGCGGTATCGACAAGGAACATCGTCAAGAAATTCGGCGAGGTTCCCGCCGTCAACGGCATCAGCCTGGATGTGCCGGACGGCGAATTCATGGTTTTGCTCGGCCCGTCGGGCTGCGGCAAGACCACGTTCCTGCGCATCATCTGCGGGCTCGAACAGCAGACCAGCGGCGACCTCCTGATCGGCGGCGACCTCGTCAACGGCATTCCGCCGCGCGCTCGCGGCGTGGCGATGATGTTCCAGAGTTACGGCCTCTATCCGCACTTCTCGGTGCGCCACAACATCGCCTTTCCGCTGCGCACCCAGCGCGTGCCCAGCGCCGAGGTCGATAAGAAGGTGGCGTGGGCTTCGCAGCTGCTCGGCATCGACCATCTGCTCGACCGCCGGCCGCGGCAACTCTCGGGCGGCGAGCGCCAGCGGGTCGCGCTCGCGCGCGCGCTGGTGCGCGAGCCGACCGCGCTGCTGCTCGACGAGCCGCTGTCGAATCTCGACGCCAAATTGCGGACCTCCGCCCGCCAGGAGATCAAGCAGTTCCAGCAGCGGGTGGGCGTCACCACCATCTACGTGACGCACGACCAGGTCGAAGCCATGGGCATGGGCGACCGTATCGCGGTCATCGACCGCGGCCAGGTGCGCCAGGTGGGAACGCCGTCGGAAATCTACGACGACCCCGCCGATCGCTTCGTCGCCACCTTCGTCGGCGCCCCGCCGATGAACATCGTCGCGCGCAACGGCGGCTATCTCGGCTTCCGGCCGGAGAATTTCCTGCCCAAGGACATGGTCAAGGACGCGGCGATCACGGAATTCAAGTTCCGCGTCGACCGTTCCGAGTATCTCGGTTCCGAGCGGATCGTCTACGGCGTGCTCGAAGGCTTCGATCCGCAGCAGGTGATCACGGCAAAGCTTCCTCCGGCTCACGTCGCCGACGAATGGATCCGGCCCGGCGAGTGGCACCCCTTCGCCGTGCGCGACAGCGCGCTGCGCCATTTCGACAACGACGGCAAACGGTCGCGCCGCCACTAGAGGGCATTTTCGCCAATGGTCGCAATCGCCGATGCAGTCCCCAAGCCGGCCAGGCTGGCCGCGCGCTTTCGGTTCATTCTTGACCGGCGCGACGTGCTGGGCGCGATCATGGTCGCTCCGGCGGTCCTCTACGTGCTGCTGCTGGTCGGCGTGCCGTTCCTGATGGCGGTGTATTACTCGCTCAGCGCCTATACGATCTACGACCCGTCGTGGCGCTTCGTCGGCCTGTCGAATTTCGTGGACATCGTCGAAAATCCGGTATTCCGGCAGACGCTCTACAACACCTTCATCTTCACGTTCGGATCGCAGACCCTCGGTCTCGTTCTCGGCAAGTTCGGGGCGCTGGTGCTGCTGCGCCCGTTCCCCGGCCGCAAGCTCGTCAGGGCGCTGGTCATATTGCCGTGGGCGGTGCCGATCGCGCTGGCGACGGTGGCCTGGCAATGGATGTTCGATTCGCTTTACAGCGTCATCAATTGGACGCTGATCGCGCTCGGCGTTGTCAGCCGCTCGGACGCACCGAACTGGCTCGGCACGCCGCACTTGGCAATGCTGTCGGTGATCGTCGTCAACGCCTGGCGTTTCTTCCCGTTCGCGATCGTCATCTTCCTCGCCGGCATCACCGCGGTCCCGCAGGACGTGCTCGACGCGGCGACCGTCGACGGCGCCGGCTTCTGGCGGCGCAACTACCAGATCATCATGCCGATGATTCTGCCGATCGTGGCCATCGGGCTGGTCTTCGGCATCGTGTTTACCTTCACCGACCTGTCCGTCGTCTTTCTCATGACCATGGGCGGCCCGGTGGGCGCGACCTCGGTCTTGGGCTTCCTGGGATTCCAGACCGGGATCAATTCCGGCGACGTGGCCCACGGCGCCGCCATTTCGCTGTTCATGCTGCCGGTGCTGCTGGTCGTGGTGGTGGCGATGTTGCGCTTCATCCGACGGCGGGAGATCTGAGATGCCGCGCGCCACAGCGACAAGAGTCCTGCAAGAGACCTCGTTCTACGGCGCGGTTGCGTTCTTCCTGGTGCTTGCCGCGTTCCCGTTTTATTGGATGGTGATCACCTCGTTCAAGAGCAACGCCGACCTCTACAGCGTCACGCACATTCCGTTCTGGTTCAACGATCCGCCCACGCTCGAGCACTTCCGCTACCTGTTCGACAAGACCCTGTTCACGACCTGGCTGTTGAACTCCCTGATCATCGGCGTCTGCGTCACCGCGATCACGCTGGTGACCGCGCTGCCGGGCGCCTACAGCCTGGCCCGCATGACCGGCCGCAACGGCGAGGCCCTGGGTATCGGCATCTTTCTCACCTACCTGGTGCCGCCGACGCTCTTGTTCCTGCCGCTGTCGCGGGTGATCGCGGGGCTCGGCCTGCAAAATTCGATGTGGTCGCTGGTTGTGGTTTATCCGACCTTCACCATCCCGTTCTGCACCTGGCTGCTGATGGGTTTCTTCAAGGCGCTGCCGGTCGAGATCGAAGAGGCGGCGATCGTCGACGGCTGCAGCCTGTTCGGCGCCTTCGTCAAGATGGCGATCCCGCTGTCGCTGCCGGGCATCCTGACGGTGGTGATCTTCACCTTCACGCTGACCTTGCAGGAGTTCGTTTACGCGCTGACCTTCATCTCCGCGTCCGATCAAAAGCCGATCACCCTTGGCGTCGCGACCGACCTCATCCGCGGCGACATCTTCTACTGGGGCGAGATCATGGCCGGCGCCCTGATCGCCAGCATCCCGGTGGCGATCGCCTACAATCTTTTTCTCGATCGGTTCATCAGCGGGATCACCGGGGGCGCCGTCAAATAGGCGGCGCGCGCGGGCGCGCGCTAAACCATTTCGTTGGCGATCCAATGCGTCACCGATCGCTGCGTCGGCGACCAGCCGAGCTCGGCCGCAGCCCTGCCGCGCACCCGGCTGTTGGAGCCCAGCGAGAGCACAGCCAAATTCCGTCCCCAAGCCGCGATCGCCGCCTCGGCGGACCACGATTGCGCGGCGCCGAGGCCGAGCCGGGCGGCGACGGCGCCGGCAATTTCGCCGAGCGCCGCCTCGCCGCTTTCGACATAGAAGAACGTGCCGGCGGTCGCCTTGGCGAGCGCCAGAACGTAGATCGCCGCCACGTCGGCAATATGCACGTTGGACCATCGGTTCAATCCGCGGCCGATAAAACGCGCCACGCCCGATGCCTTGGCCTGCCGCACCAGCGCGGGAATCTGGACGCTCTGCGCCGGCGGTGCCGGCGCCTGGCCGTAGATCATCGCGTTGCAAAGCACCATCGAACGAATGCCGGGGGCCGCCAGCACCAGCCGGTCGATCGCGACACGCGCGGTCCTTTCGGGCAGCGGCTCGACCGGCGTCGCTTCATAAAAGATGCGTTCGGACGGCTCGCCCATGGCAAGATCGGCGACGATGCTGGTCCCGCTCGAATGAATGAAGGGCTTGCCGGAGCCGGACAAGGCGGCAAGCAGCGCCTCCACTGCGCCGCGATGGTCGCTGGAGGCGGCATTGATCGTCGCGTCGGCGGCGCGTGCTTCGGTTTGCAGCAACGCCGCGTCATCGAGCGAACCGACGACCGCTTCGATGCCGTGCGCCGTGACCAGTTCGGCCTTTGCGGCGCTGCGAACCAAGCCGCGAACCCTGTGGCCGGCCGCGATCAGCGCGACGGCGACGGCGCCACCGATAAAGCCATTGGCACCCGTTAAGAAGATTCGCATTTTTCCCTCGGTTCCCGCCCGTCGCCGCCGTCATTTACGGCAATAAATCGGCCCGGAAATGCCGCATTTTAATCGTTCTTTGACCATCTTGCCCAAGAGATTAGAGGGTGGGTGAGGAGCGCAGTTGGGACCGCGCGCGCCAATGCAGTTATCCAAAGGGTTTCTGACCGGCCTCTTCCTGCTGGCGACGCCGTCGCTCGCAGGCGCCGCCACCTATGTGCTGGGCGACAGCATCGGCGACGGCCTCGCCGTCA
>Ga0335085_10016554_pt1 | contig 10651 bp, 8 predicted proteins | sample Lox_Sample_45_FD_206712 | JGI IMG/M metagenome (GOLD analysis project Ga0335085, IMG submission 206712) | Soil microbial communities from Loxahatchee National Wildlife Refuge, Florida, United States - Lox_Sample_4.5 | ecosystem: Environmental > Terrestrial > Soil > Wetlands | place: USA: Florida...
ACTTCACGTTGGCAACAGCTGACATGCGGCCGATGGTGGACATGTCGCCTTTGTCGAAGTAGCGGAAAGGCGGACGCGGTTTGCCGGCGAGGTCGGCGGCGATGATTTTGGCGACGTGATCGCCCATCTGCATGGCAGGCTGGGCGACGCCGGGCACTTGATGACCGTCCTGCTCAAAGTGGGCGAGATCGCCGAGGACGAAGACCTGGGGCAGACCCGCCGGATTGAGATCGTCGTCGACGATGACGCAGCCGCGTTTGTCGAGTTGGACATTGGAGACCACATGGGGTTGAGCGGCGAGCATCTTGCCGAGCGGCGAGGCCTGCACGCCCGCGGCCCAGAGAATGACAGCAGCGTCGATATGGAGGTCTTTGGCTTCAACCCATCCGGGGCCGACGGCAGTCACCTGCGTTTTGGTGTGCACCTCGACACCGAGCCGCTTGAGTGTGGCTTCGGCTTTGGCGGAGAGATCCGCAGGGTAGGCAGCAAGCACGCGCGGGCCGCCATCGAGCAGCAGCACGCGGCTCTTGGCCGGATCGATGTGGCGAAAGTCGTGGCGCAGGTAGAGCTGTGCGATGTCACTGATGGCTCCGGCCAGCTCGACGCCGGTGGGTCCGCCGCCGATGACGACGAAGTTGAGCGGAGGGTGCCAGCCCTGCTCCAGCATCTGGCGCTCGGCCAGCTCAAAGGCCAAAAGGACGCGGCGGCGAATCTCGATGGAGTCTTCAATCGATTTGAGCCCGGGCGCAAACGGCTCCCACTCGTCGTGGCCAAAGTAGGAGTGAGCGGCGCCGGTGGCGAGGACAAGGTAGTCGTATTCGAGACCGGCTCCGCTGGCCAGCGCAATGTGTTGCGCGGCGGCATCGATGCCGGTCACTTCATCCATGAGCACCTGCGCGTTGCGCTGGTGACGGAGGATGGAGCGGATGGGTTGAGCGATATCGGCCGGGGAAAGCACTGCGAGCGCGACCTGGTAAAGCAGCGGTTGGAAGGTGTGATGATTGCTGCGATCGACAACCGTAACATCGACGGGCAAGTTCGCGAGACCCTGAGCTGCATGAAGGCCGGCAAATCCGCCGCCGACAATGACCACGCGCGGCCGGCGAGGCGGCGAGGCAGCGCCGGTGAGTTCAGGTTCAGGTGGAACCGCTGTTGTCGCTTCGGCCATGGAGTTCCTCTCTCAGACAGGCTTGCGCTTTCGGTGCCCCTTAACTAAAGGATGCGCATTAGCGTGCGAAGGTGGCAGCAATTGGATAAGGACTGGGGCCGAACGCAGGGTTGCCGGCCTGGCATGGACGGCCGGCGCGCAGGTTCCGCGCCTGCTGCCGTACTGTAGCATCCAGCTATGATTGCGGGCGCAGCAATTTGGGGCAAGACAATATGGGGCGAGCCGTGGCCATGGTGGGTGGGCTTTCATGCGGTGGTGGCGTTGGCGCTGGTGGCAGACTCGCTGTTGCCCGGGCATCGGCGCGAGTCAAAGCATGCGCAGACATTCGTGTGGCTGGGGACGATTGGACTGGCGCTGGCTGCGGCCGGGTTCGCGTGCTGGATCGCCGTGGCGATGGGCAAGCAGACGGCGCTGGAGTTCGTGACCGGATACACGATCGAGACTTCGCTGAGTATCGATAATCTGTTCGTTTTCCTGGTGCTGTTTGAGGGGTTCAGGATCGGAGCGCAGCGCCAGCACACGGCCTTGCAGTGGGGCGTGTGGGGCGCGTTTGTGCTGCGCGCGGTGTTTATTGCGGTGGGCGTGACGCTGTTGCAGAAGTTTGAATGGGTGACGTGGATTTTCGGGCTGATCCTGCTGTATGCGGCGTGGCGGCTGGTGCGCGAAGGCTCGCCGAGGGCGGCGATTCCAGAGTGGATTGTGCGGCTGCAGCCGGCGAAGGGGTCGCTGCTGCCGGTGATTGTGGCGGTCGAAGTGACCGATCTTCTATTCGCAATGGATTCCATTCCGGCGGTGCTGTCGGTTACGCACAATCCGTTTGTGGCCTACACGTCGAACGTGGCGGCGATCCTGGGATTGCGCTCGCTCTATTTTGGCCTGGCGGGGATGCTGGACCGCTTCAAGTATCTGCATTACGGGCTGGGCGCGATCTTGGCGTTCGCGGCGCTGAAGATGCTGGCGGCGAAGTGGGTAGATGTGCCGGCTACGCTTTCGCTTGTGGTGATTGGGGTGATCCTGGCGGTGTGCGCGGCGGCGTCGATGAGACAGGGACTAGGGAACAGGGAATAGGGACTGGGGGGCAGTGACCGCCGAGTAGCAGAGCGGGGATAGCGGATTCCAGTTTGAATGTGTGTACAAATTGTGCATATAATGAGGTGTGAAGTGGATTTCGAATGGGACGCCCGAAAAGCGGAGGCGAACTACAGGAAACATGGGGTCTGGTTTTCCGAGTCACTTCCGGTCTTCGAGGATGATGACGCTATGACCATTACGGATGATGATTCGGACCCGCATGAGGTGAGGTTCGTTTCGATCGGAATGGGAGCGAAGGGGCGGGTTCTGGTGGTTGTCTATTGCTATCGGGGCGAGAACGTTCGCATTATTTCGGCACGAATGGCCGAACCGCAGGAGCGTATTCAATACGAGGAGTCAAGATGAAACCGAGATACGATTTCAGCCGGGGAAAGCGGGGACGGATTGCGCCCAAGGAGCTGGAGCCGCGCGGCAAGACGCGGATCACGATCCGTCTGGATGAGGATCTGGTGGACCACTTTCTGAAGGTGGCCGATGCCTCGGGCGGCGCGACGGGCTATCAGACGCTGATCAATGAAGCTCTGCGGCTGCATGTGGAAGGGAAGGCTCCGGTGTTCGAGGAGACACTGCGGCGGATTGTGCGGGAGGAAGTGCAAAAGGCGGGGTAGGACAGTGGCCGTTTTCCCGGGCCGCTCGGTCGTTTTGGGCGAGCCCCCGTCCACCTCGATCCCGGCTGCTTCGCAGCCTTATCCAAGGTGCTCGCGGCCCAGGAAACCGCCTCCTTTCATCGCGGATCAGTAGAGCTTAAAGTCGACTTCGACTGTGATTTGGACTGGAACCGGGGTCGTGTGGTCCATCAGTGCGGGCTTGAATTTGTAGCCCCGAATTGCTTCGATTGCTTTCTCGTCCAATCCCATTCCCAGCGAACGCACCACGTGGATATCCTGCGGTCTTCCCTTTGCATCGACGATGAGGCCGATAAGGCAAACGCCTTGGTAATGGGCACGCCGAGCTTTATTCGTGAACTGCGCCGCGACCGAATGGATGACGACGGGGGCGCTGACGCGGCCGCCGATTTTGTAAATGGGTTCGTTGGCCTGGGTCGGTGCGGTTGTGTCCGTCGGCGGGGCGGCCTGCTGAGCGGCGAAGGGAGCGGGCAGCAGCAATAGGAGAGCGACGGCAAATTCGCGGCGCATAGAGGTTCTCCGGGGTTGGCGGGAAAAGTGTAGCACCGAGTGCGTACGCCACGACGATGAGCAACCGCAGGTCCTTCGACTCGGTCGCTGCGGCGACCTCGCTCAGGATGACAACTCTTTGAAGAAGCGAGCGTTTGGGGCGGACTACTAGAATAAAAATACTGTGCAGACGATACGAGTAGAGACGGCTACAGCGAAGTATGACGTGTTTGCGGGGAGCGGATTGCTTCAGGAGCTTGCGCCGCGGATGGAGCGGGCGGTGGGCGGGCTGACGCTCAAAAGCGGTCGGGCGCGCAAAGTGTTTGTGTTGACGTCGCCGGAGATTTGGGCACTGTGGGGGAAAAAGTTTCTGCGTTCGTTCGATGAAGAGCCGGTGACGCTGTTTCTGCCGCCTGGCGAACAACACAAGACGATGAAGAGCGTGGAGCGGCTGCTGCGCGAGATGGTGAAGGCGGGGGGCGACCGCGGATCGCTGCTGATTGCCTTTGGCGGCGGAATTGTGGGCGACGTGGGCGGATTTGTGGCCGCAACGTTCATGCGCGGGATTCCATACGTGCAGGTTCCGACGACATTTTTGGCGCAGGTGGATTCGAGCGTCGGCGGCAAGGTGGGCGTGAACCTGCCCGAAGGAAAAAACCTTGTCGGAAATTTTCATCAGCCGCGAGCGGTGTTTGCCGATATCGGCGTGCTGGGAACGCTGCCGGACCGCGAGCTGCGCGCGGGATTGATGGAGAGCGTGAAGGCGGGGTTCATTCGCGATCGGGCACTGGTGCGGTTTATGGAGGAGCACGCGGAAGAGATTCTGGCGCGCGAGCCGAAGGCGCTTGAGCGCGTGATTGCGGCGTCGGTGAGGATGAAGGCCGACGTGGTGCGGAAGGATGAGCGCGAGGGCGGGCTGCGCATGATCCTGAACCTGGGACACACGGTGGGTCACGCGCTGGAGCAGGCGACGCGATACAAGGCGATGCTGCACGGCGAGGCGGTGGCTTGGGGGATGGTGGCGTCGCTCGCGGTGGCGCGGAGACGCGGAACGATTACCGGCGGGCAGATGGAGCGGATGGAGAAATTGATTTATCGCTACGGGCCGTGGCCGAAGTTGAAGGTGACCGCGGGGCGCGTGATGGCGGCGACGGGACGTGACAAAAAGAATGTGGGCGGGGTGAGGCGATTCGTGCTGCCGGTGGGGATTGGCGACGCGGGCGTGGTGGAGGATGTGATGGCGCAGGAACTGGATGCGGCGGTGAAGTACATGCTCGTGCGGTCGAGGATAGCTTTTAGCTGCTAGCTTCCAGCTCCTGGCTCAATGCCGGTGGGTTGAGGGTTGTGCTCGCCGCAAAATCAAAAGCGCGGCAAGGGAGGGGCTTCCCCGGCCCTGGCGAAGCTAGGACGGGGCACCCATGAGGTTTGAGATTGCGTTGACGATTTGGGTGAGGCTAGAGGTTTAGCATTCACCTTAGGGTTGTGAGCGTCGAAACCGTAGGGTGGTCGCGGCTTCCCTGGCCTTCGGACGCGCCTCGGTCTTCACAAGAGTTCTTCCCCATCATGAAGTTGAATTCCAATTTCCCCACCTCCGGAAAAGGCGAGCGAGAATGAGCGATCCATCCATGTACAGGTGGCTTGAGCAGCAGGGCGAGGCGTTTGGCGCGCCCGGGCTGGCGCCGCGCTGGACTTCAAGCGTGAAGGACGCGGTCGTGACTGCGTATTCGGGATCGAGCCGGATCTGGTTCACGTGCTCGCATGGGATTTTGAATGAGGTTTATTGCGCCACGATCGATCACCCACAGGTGCGGGACATGGAGTTCCTGCTGACCGACGGGGAGACGTTTGTCCACGAAGAGAAGCGAGACATGAAGACGAGCTTCGAGTACATCGATCCCGATGCACTGGGAGTGCGGTATATGAATCGCGATCCTGACGGGCGCTACACGCTGACCAAGGAGATGATTGCCGATCCGCACCACGGGGTGGTGCTGCAAAGGGTGCGGCTGGAAGCACACAAAGACCTGATGCCGCGGCTGAAGCTGTACGCGCTGCTGGCGCCACATCTGGATGGAGGCGGGGCGGGGAACTCCGCGAAGGCGCTGGACCTGGCGGGGCACAACGTGCTGCTGGCCTGGAAGAACGGGTGGTCGCTCGTGATGACGGCGAGCTGCGGGTTCACGCGGATGAGCTGCGGCTTTGTGGGCGCGAGCGACGGCTGGCAGGACCTGATGCAGAACATGAAGATGAACTGGGAGTTTGGCGCGGCAACAAACGGGAACGTTGCGGTGATGGGCGAGATCGACCTGGGATGCGTCGACGACTTGAAGAGCGCGCGGGAAGGCGCCGCCGGCGAGGTTGTGGCGAAGGTCGAAGGCGAAACGGCGGTGCGGGAGTTCACGCTGGCGATCGGGATTGGGGAAGGACATCACACCGCGGCGCAGAAGACGATGGGCTCGCTCGCGATTCCGTTCGAGGAGCAGAAGAAGCGATTCATCGAGCAGTGGAAGCGCGCGGAGCATCCGGATGAGCTGGCGGCGAAGGCGCAGGATGGTGGCCAGCTGATGCGCGCCAGCCATGCGGTGCTGCTGGCGCACGAGGATAAGGAATTCTCGGGAGCGTTTGTCGCGTCGGCATCGATTCCTTGGGGGCAGACCAAGGGCGACGACGACCTGGGCGGATATCACCTGGTGTGGACGCGCGACATGGTGCAGACGGCGACGGCACTCTTGGCATGCGGGAGGGCGGAGACGGCGCGGCGGGCGCTGGTATATCTGGCGTGCACGCAGCAGGTGGATGGAGGGTTCGCTCAGAATTTCTGGATAGACGGGCGTCCGTACTGGAGCGGCAAGCAGCTTGACGAGGTCGCGTTTCCGATCATCTTGGCGTGGCGGCTGTGGAAGGCAGGCGGTTTGGGCGAGCTGCACATGTTTCCGTTTGTGGAGCGGGCAGCGGGATGCCTGGTGCGGCAAGCGCCGATTACGCACCAGGAGCGTTGGGAGGAGAACGCGGGGTATTCGCCGTCGACGCTGGCGGCGGTGATTGGCGGGTTGATTTGCGCGGCGGAGATGGCCCGGGCGCACGAGGCGGAGGAGCTGGGCACGTTTCTTGAGGAGTTTGCCGACTGGATTGAGGGACACCTCGAAGACTGGACGGTGACGAACGATGGAGTCCTGCTTGCGGATGTGAAGCGGCACTACATGCGGATCAGGCCGCCGGAGTGCGGAGAGGCTTACGCGCACGAAGGCTGCGGGGATGAGCTGATCCAGTTGGCGAACCGGCCTCCGGGAACGCGGACGGAGTTTGAGGCGCGCGAGATTATCGATGGAGGGTTCCTGGAACTGGTGCGGTATGGCGTGCGGCGGGCGGACGATCCGCTCATTGTGGATTCGCTGAAGGTGGTGGACGCCGTGCTGAAGCGCCAGATGCCGCAGGGGCAGGGATGGTTGCGCTACAACTTTGACGGCTACGGACAACGGCCAGATGGAGGGCCGTATGACGGATGGGGCCAGGGACGCGTGTGGCCGCTGCTGACGGGAGAGCGAGCGCATCGCGAACTGGCGGCGGGGAAGGACATCAGCGAGCTGATCAGGACGTATGAAGGGTATGCAAGCTGCGGGCAGTTATTGCCGGAGCAGGTGTGGGATGAGGCCGATCGGCCGGAACGGAGTTTGAAGAAAGGCCAGCCGGCTGGTTCGGCGGTGCCGCTGGTGTGGGCTCATGCCGAGTATTTGAAGCTGTTGCGGTCGGCGGTAGACGGAAAAGTGTTTGACCGCATCGATCCTGTGTATGAGCGCTATTCAGAGCCGGAGGGCCAAAAAAAGCGCAGGCGGGACGTGGAGATTTACAGCCGCATGCGGCCGGTTGAGCAGATGAAGGCGGGCGGCACGCTGAGGATTCTGGACGAACGATTTTTTGACCTGACCTGGACCGACGATGGATGGAAGACCGTGAACAAGGCCCAGAGCCGTGGCTTGGGAAGCGCGGGATTCAGCGCTGACATCAAGCCGGCGGCTAGCAGCCAGGAGCTGGAATGGACGATGCACTGGCAGGAATCGGATAGCTGGCTTGGATACAATGTGAAGGTCAAGGTGGAAGCGTCTTAGCTGTTCAGGTGGGACGATCCACTCCAGGTTTTCTCTATCCCGCCCAAGCCGCGAAGACAAAAATGCGGCGTGGGTGGGGCACCCGAATCGGCAGTAAACGGAAAGGAAATCCAGGATTCTTATGGCATCGGGGATTGCATCACTCTCACTCGACCAACTTTCGATCGATACATTGCGCTTGCTTGCGCTGGACACGGTGGAAAAGGCCAACAGCGGCCATCCGGGGGCGCCGCTGGGCTGCGCGCCGATCAGCTATCTGCTGTTTCACAAGCTGATGAAGCACAACCCGGCGCACTCCAAGTGGGCCGACCGGGATCGTTTTTTGCTGTCGAACGGGCATGCTTCGGCGATGCTCTACGGGACGCTTTTTCTCTGCGGCTACAAGGTGGCGCTGGACGATTTGAAAAGCTTTCGGCGGTGGGGATCGATCACGCCGGGGCATCCGGAGTACGGGTTGACGGACGGCGTGGAAGCGACGACCGGGCCGCTGGGGCAGGGATTTGGCATGGGCGTGGGCATGGCCATCGCGGAGAAGCACCTGGCGGCGACGTATAACCAGCCGGGCTTCAACGTGGTTGATCATCACACCTACGTGCTGTGCGGCGATGGGGATTTGATGGAAGGAATTTCGCACGAGGCGGCTTCGCTGGCCGGGACGCTGGGGCTGGGCAAGCTGATCGTGCTGTACGACGACAATCTGATTTCGCTGGATGGGCCGACGGAGTGGAGCTTTACAGAGGATGTGTACAAGCGGTTCGAAGCCTACCACTGGCACGTGCAGCGCGTGATGGACGGCAACGATTTGGACAGGCTCGAAGCAGCGATCAAGGCGGCGAAGGCGGTGGAGGACAAGCCATCGTTGATCGGTGTGCGGACGGTGATCGGCTACGGCAGCCCGAAGGCGGGGACGAACAAGGTTCACGGCGAGGCAATGAGCGCCGAGGATACGGCGGCGACGAAGAAGTTTTTCGGATTTCCCGAGGACCAGAATTTTTATGTGCCGGAGGATGCGCTGAAAAACTGGCGCGAGGCGGAGAAGCGCGGCGCGGGGCAAGAGGCGGATTGGAACAAGCTGTTTGCGGGGTACAAGGCGAAGTTTCCGGAGCTGGCGGCGGAGTTTGAGCGCACGCAGGCGGGAAAACTGAAGGCTGGATGGGAGAAGACGATCCCCAGCTTCCCGGTAGAGAAGCCGGTGGCGACGCGCAACGCAGGGCAGGTGGTGATGAACGCCATCGCGGCAGAAGTGCCGGAGCTGTTTGGCGGCGCGGCGGATTTAACGGCCTCGACGAAGACGATTTTCAAAAACAGCGCGCACTTTGCCGCCGATCCGGCGGGGCGCAACGTGTTTTTCGGCGTGCGCGAACTGGGAATGTGCGCGGCGGTCAATGGAATGGCGGTGCACGGCGGGCTGCGGCCATTCGGATCGACGTTTTTTGTGTTTTCAGATTATGCGAAGCCGGCGTTGCGCATTGCAGCGATCATGGAAGCGCCGTCGACGTTTGTGTTTACACACGACTCGATTGGCGTGGGCGAGGATGGGCCGACGCACGAGCCGGTGGAGCACCTGATGGCGCTGCGCGCGGTGCCGCACATGACGGATTTTCGTCCGGCCGATGCGAATGAGACGGCGGCTTGCTGGCGGCTGGCGCTGGAGCGTAGGGGGCCATGCTTCTTTGCGCTGACGCGGCAGGATGTGCCGGTGATCGACGCGACGAAGAACGATGTGCTGGCGGGCGTGAGCAAGGGAGCGTACGTTCTGCAGGACGCGGCGAATCCGCAGGTGATTCTGATTGGGACCGGATCGGAGGTTTGGCCCGCGGTCGATGCGGCCAAACTGCTGGCGGCGGAGGGAATCAACGCGCGCGTGGTGAGCATGCCGAGCTGGAAGCTCTTCGAGGAGCAAACGCCGGCGTACAAGGCAAGCGTGCTGCCGGCGGGAGTGCCCAAGCTGGCGGTGGAAGCGGGCGCGACACTGGGCTGGTGGAAGTATGTGGGCTCGAACGGCGACGTCGTTGGCCTGGACCGGTTTGGCGCGTCGGCCCAAGGGCCGGTGGTAATGAAGGAGCTGGGGTTCACCGGAGAGAATGTGGCGGCGAGGGCGAAGAAGCTGGTGAAGCAGTGAACAGGGGACAGTGATCAGTGGTCAGTTTCTGCTGCGCCGGAACGTGCGGTTGTGCCGATCGAAGTTTTGAGCGGGCGGAAGACTGGGCACTCACAACCGATCACTGCTCTGAAAGGGACTTGTGAAACTCGTTATCGCATCGGATCATGCGGGATTTGCGCTGAAGGAAGAAGTGCGCGCGAATCTTGCAGGCGCGGGGCATGAGTTGGTCGACCTGGGGGCCTTCAAATGCGAGCCCGAGGATGACTATCCGGATTTTGCGGAGAAGGTGGGCGAGGCGATCAAAGCGGGCGTTGCGCCGCGCGGGATTCTGATTTGCGGGTCGGGCGTGGGCGTGTGCGTGGCGGCGAACAAGATTCCAGGCATTCGCGCGGGGATTTGCCACGATACCTATTCGGCGCACCAGGGCGTGGAGCACGACGACATGAACGTGCTGGTGCTGGGGGCGCGGATCATCGGCTCGGCGCTGGCGTTTGAGTTGGCGCATGCGTTCGTGGGAGCGAAGTTTCAGGCGCAGGAAGGCCGATTCGAGCGGCGGTTCAAGAAGGTACTGGCGATCGAGGCGAAGTACGCGCGGTAGTCGGCAGACACTCACCGATTAATCCCAAGAATAAGGACGCGCACAGCGCGGGAAAGAGTCGCCGATGCTGCCCTTCGACGTGATCCTGTTCGATGTGGGCGGAGTTCTGCTGACGAATGGATGGGACCACGGCGAACGCGCGGCTGCGGCGGCGAAGTTCGGGTTGAACGCCGATGAACTCGAAGCGCGCAACGCGAAAGTGTACGCGGCCTGGGAGCGCGACGAGATCGATCACAATCAGTATCTCGATGCGGCGGTGTTTTATGAGCCGCGGAGCTTTTCACGAGACGAGTTCTTCGAGTTCATTCTGGCGCAGTCGAAGCTCCTGGCGGGTGGAGCGCTGCCGATCCTCGCGGAGATCTCCGCGTCGAATCGATATTTCATCGGCGCGCTGAACAACGAGGCGCGGGAGACAAACGAGTATCGTTTTCAAAAGTTTGGGCTGCGGCGGTATTTCAAAGTTGCATT
>Ga0335085_10016555_pt1 | contig 10651 bp, 6 predicted proteins | sample Lox_Sample_45_FD_206712 | JGI IMG/M metagenome (GOLD analysis project Ga0335085, IMG submission 206712) | Soil microbial communities from Loxahatchee National Wildlife Refuge, Florida, United States - Lox_Sample_4.5 | ecosystem: Environmental > Terrestrial > Soil > Wetlands | place: USA: Florida...
GTAACCGACCGCGTGCGGACGTACCGTGGCCACGAGCAGGTCCAGGGCGAGCAGCGCCACGATCACCCCGACCGTCAGGGCCCAGCCGGCCGCGGTCACCCCCACTCCTGACCTCCCGATCGCGCTGGTCTTCGCCATTCATGTGCCGTTGCCCGCGTCCCGGGCCAGGCCCACCACGGCACCATCATCGCGGGCTGATCCCCGCCGCGGCAGGCCGCGGCCGGTCAGGGGGAGGTGGTCTCATGCCGGCCTGGTTCGTGTTCCTGCGGCGCGGAGCGTCCGGGACGATGACTGCCCCGGCCGCACTGCCCGTGCGCGGCTCCACCGGAGTCGGCCGGGTCTGAGGAAGACAGCGGAGCCCGCTCCGGCTGGCGCCGGGCGGGGCGTGAGCGGAGCAGGCGGATGCAGATGGCCAGCACCGCGGCGCCGAAGATGATCCACGGTGCTTCCACGATCAGGTCACTGCCGCTCATCCGGGCCGCCCTAGTTGCCGATGCTGTCAGCACCAGTGCATATGGCGGTGATGTCGCTCTGGTGGAGGTGTCATGGTGACGGTGTGAAGACGCGCGACTGGAAGCCGACGGTGAGCGGCCTGGTGAGGGCGTCCAGGACGGCGCCTTGATGTGGCTCGGCCCCGGCATGCCGAACGACTGCGCCGTCTTGCGGTGGTCAGCGATGTGGCTAACCGCGCGCGATCGGCCTTCCTTATCGTGCGGTTCGTTCCGTTGTGGCACTCGCGCGGCCGGCGGCCGTTGCCACGGAGGCACCGGGGGTGCCGGGCGCGGTTTGGGCCGGCGGCCGGGCCGGGAGCAGCGCTGCGGCGGCGATGCCGCCCGCCAGGGCCACGGCGGCCGCGACCACGCAGCCGGCCCGAAGTCCATGCAGGAAGGCGTTCGTGGTCGTCACGCTCACGAGCTGCCCGAGCGCGGGGTGGCCGCCGGCGGTGAGGTGCTGCGCCGCGGCCAGGCCGGCGCCGACGGACTGCCGGCTGGTTTGCACGAGCGGGGCCGGGACGCCGGCTCCCAGCAGCCCGCCGATGCGGTGCTGGTAGAGCCAGGCGTAGATGCTGCCGATGACCGCGACGCCCAGGGTCCCGCCAACGAGCCGGGTCGTGTCGTTGACCGCCGATCCGACCCCCGCCGTGCGCGCGGCGATCGCGCCCATGATCGATTCTGTCGCCGGGGCGGAGGTGAAGCCCATCCCGAGCCCGTAGACCACCATCTGGATCGAGATGATCCCGTAGCTCAGCGTCGTGCTGGTGGTGGCCGCCACCCAGATGTAGAAGACCGCGATCAGCAGCAGGCCGCCCGCCACGATCACCTTCGTGCCGGCCCGGACGGCCGCCTGGGTCCCGGCCACCGAGCCGATCGCCACCGCCGTCGCCACCGGCAGCAGGTGCACGCCGGTGGACAGCGGGCTGTAGCCGCGAAGGAACTGGAAATACTGCGTCATCAGGAAGATGAAGCCGAATAGCGTGAAGAAGGCGACGGTCACCGCCCCGCTGGCCGCGCTGAAGCGCCGGTTCCGGAAGATCCGCACGTCGATCATGGGGGATGCGGACCGGCGCTCCCGGAGCACGAACACCAGCAGCAGCACCGCGGCGGCCGCGAAGCCGCCGAGGGAGCGGGCCGACGCCCACCCGTAGGCCGGCGCCTCGATGATGGTGAAGACCAGCACGCCGATGGCGGCCGCCGAGGAGACGAGCCCGCCGACGTCGAGCCGGCCCGCGCCGTCGCCCCGGGAACCGGGCACGAACAGCACGGCCAGCAGGACCGCCGCGAAGGCCACCGGGCCCATGGCCACGAAGATGCTCGACCAGGAGAACCGGTCGAGCAGCCAGCCGCCCGCGATCGGTCCGAGCGCGATGGCCACCCCAGCGATCGCGCCCCACAGGCCGATCGCCCGCGCCCGCTCGCGCCGCTCCGTGAACGTGTTGGTGATCAGCGACAGGGTGGAGGGGAACGTCAGGGCCGCGCCGAGGCCCATCACGGCCCGGGCCGCGATCAGCTCGCCGGCCCCGGTCGCGAACGAGCCCGCGATGCTGGCCACCCCGAAAACGAGCAGGCCGGCGATGAGCAGGCGCTTGCGCCCGAGGCGGTCGCTGAGGTTGCCGGCGCTCAGCAGCAGCGCGGCAAAAACGAGGTTGTAGGCGTCCACGATCCATTGCAGCTGGGTGGTGGTCGCGCCCAGCTGGCGCTCCAGCGCGGGCAGGGCGACGTTGACCATGGTCGTGTCCGGCAGTGGCGCGGTGCGGGCTGGCCTCAGGAGCCGGACCGGTGGCTGATAGTGGCAGCTGCCAGGGGTTCTCCGGTCCGATTTGCGGCGCTGACTGCTGCTGAGCGCCCCAGGGTCGTCTCCTCTACCAGGTAGATGACGATCGGCTCGTCGTCGAGGTACTCAAGATTGGCCACCGCAGCAAGATCAGGAAGTGCTCGCCCTCCTCTGCGAAGGCCTCTTCAACCCCGAGATCGCCGGGCTGGCACTTGTACGACGCGAGTTCCGACCTCGCGGCCGCGAGGCGGCGACTCGCGCCCAACAGGTAGCAGCCGGGGACCGGCCCAGGTTTGGACAGAAGGAGTCGCGACGTGAGCACGATGGAGCAGCAGACACCGTCGATGGCGGTGCCGTCCAGCCAGGACATGGAGGACATGGGCGCGGCGGTCGAGGCGCAGATGGGCAAGATCGTGACCGAGCTGGGTGCAGCACTGGGCGTGCTGCTCACCTCCCTCGGAACCCGCAGCGGGCTGTGGGCAGCGCTCGCCGGGGCCGGCCCGCTGACGGCCGCCGACGTGGCAGCAAAGGTCAGCGTGGAGCCGTCATTGGTGCGGGAGTGGCTACGGGCACAGGCCGCTGGCGGTTATCTGGACTACGACGCGGCGGACGAGACATTCACGCTGCCCGATGCGGTCGCTGCCGCCATTCATTATGGCCCCGGCGGACCGCTCGTCGACGCCTGCGCCACGATGCTGTCCTCGATGGGCGAGGGGTTCGCCGCGTTCAGCGAGGCTTTCAGTGCCGGGCAGGGATTCGGCTGGCATCAGCGCACGGCCGACCACTGGCATGGCACGGACGCCTTCACCAGGGTCGCGCTGCCCGCCGAGCTGATCGAGGCGGCGATCGGTGAGATGGCCGGCGTGGCGGCGGTTCTCGCCGCTGGCGGCACGGTCGCGGACGTCGGCTGCGGGTACGGCACACCGACCCTCGCTGTCGCCGGGCTGTACCCCTCGGCGCAGGTTCTCGGCGTCGACTACCACGACGCCTCGATCGCCCATTCTCGCGCCGGGGCCGCCGGCCGCGGCGTCAGCAACGTCCGGTTCGAGGTCGCAGCCGCGACCAGCCTGCCCGGCGGGGGGTATGACCTGATCACCTTCTTCGACTCCCTGCACGATATCGGCGACCCCCGTGGTGCGCTGGCGCGAGCCCGTGCGGCCGTCGCGCCGGCCGGGGCGGTGCTGCTGTTCGAGCCGCTGGGCGCCGATGATGTCCAGGGCAACCTCAACCCGAATGGGCGCATGTTCTACGCCGTCTCGACGCTCGCCTGCACGCCGAACGCGGTGTCCCAGAAGACCGCCACGTCTTCGGAGCCGCTGGGCGCACAGGCCGGTGAGAAGCGGCTGCGGGCGCTGGCGGCCGAAGCGGGATTCAGCAACGTCCGCAGGCTCGACGTCCCGGCCCCGATGAACCTGGTTTTGGAACTGCGACCCTGACGAACCATGATGGACCCATGGGTCCCGTCGGCCGGCTCATCGGGCGAGAGCCGGCGCTGGCCGCCGCCGGCTCGGTGCTCAGCGAGGCGCTCAGCGGCTCCGGGCAGTTCCTGATGATCAGCGGCGAGGCCGGTATCGGCAAGACGGCGATGCTGGCCGCGCTGATCGACCAGGCCGGCCCCATTCCTCTTGTCCTGCGCGGGCTCTGCTGGGAGGGCGACGGGGCGCCGCCGTACTGGCCATGGTCACAGGTCCTGCGGGCTAGCGGCCTGTCGATGGCCGAACTCGGCGAGGCGGGCTGGCTGCTGCAGCCCGCCTCCCGGCCGGCAGAGTCGATGAGCGCCGCCGCCGCGGCCGATGCGCAGTTCCGCTTGTTCGAAGCGGTATCCCGGTGCCTGAGCGGCCTGGCCGCTGATCGGGCCGTGCTGGTGGTGCTCGACGACCTGCACTGGGCTGACGAGCCGTCCCTGCGGCTGCTGGGATTCCTGGCGCGCGCCCTCGCCGCGAAGGCTGTGCTGCTGCTCGGTGCCTATCGGGACACGGAGGCCTCCCCGGAGCTGCGCGAGCTCGCCGGTACGGCGCAGCAGCTCACCCTGGCCGGCCTCGGGCCGGCAGAGGTCGAGGCGATGGCCCGGGAGCTGGCCGGGGCGATGGCCGAGCCGAGCCCGTCATCCCAGGTCACTTCCCAGCTGTGGCAACGCAGTGGCGGTAACCCGTTCTTCGTTCGCGAGCTGACCCGGTTGCTGGCAGCGCAGGGCTCCTGGCACGAGCAGACCCAGATCCCGGCCAGTGTCGCGGAGACGTTGCGCCGAAGGCTCGCCCGGCTCTCCACGGAATGCGTGCGGCTGCTGGAGCGGGCGGCCGTCGCGGGCCGCGACATCGACCTCAGCCTGCTGACGCAGGACGGAGCGGCTCCCGACGAGGCTGCGGCCCTGGGCCTCCTGGATGAGGCCTGTCGCGCCGGCGTCATCGCAGGCACCTCCGAACTGCGGTTCACCCACGACCTCTATCGCGAGACCATCCTCGACGGCCTCGCCGCGGCGACCCGAGCCGCCGTCAACCTGTCGGTCGGGAGGGCGCTGCAGGCCCGGTCGGGCCCCGCGGCGCGGGTCGCGGCACATCTCCTGGCCGCGGGAGCACAAGCACAGCCGGACGCCCTGGAGTACTCGCTCCTCGCGGCCCGGGAGGCCACCGCCCGCCTCGGACATGAAGATGCCTGCGCGCACTACCTGCGTGCACTGCAGATCATCGAGGAACGCGGCGCGTCCGACGGCACAGCCGGCGAGCGCACCGAGATCCTGCTTCAGATCGCCGCGTCGCACGAGCGGACCGGGGACTGCGACCTGGCCATGCAGCGTTACCTCCAGGCGGCTGACGCCAGCCGTGCGGTCGGCGACGCGGTTGGACTCGCGGCGGCGGCGCTCGGCATACAGACGCTCGGGCACAGATCAGGCGCGCAAAACGCCGAGCTCGTCGGCCTTCTCCGCGAGGCGTCGGAGCAACTGGAGGCGACACACGGCCCGCTGGCCGCACAGTCCCGGGTGCTCGCGGCGCTGGCCCGCACGATGCGGCACGGATCGGACCGCCTGCCTGGTGCCGAGGTCATCCAGACCGCGTACCGGGCCGTGGAGCTAGCCGCCGCCGCGAACGACGCGAGTGCCCTGGCGAGGGCAAAGCTCGCCGTGCACGACGCGATGTGGCTGCCCGGCACGGCCGTGACGCGGCTGCCCGTCATTGCCGAGATGCTCGACGCCGCGCAGGCCAGTGGCGACGGCGATCTGGTAGCCGAAGCACACCTCCTTCGAGCCGCAGCGCTGCTTGAGCTCGGAGAGCCGGCCGGCCGAGATGAGCTGCTCACGTACGTGGCCTTGGCCGGGGACCTGGGTCATGCGCGTGGCCGCTGGGGAGCGCTGACCCGGCAGGCCACGTTCGCCCAGCTGGCCGGCCGGGCCGCGGAGTCAGCGCAGCTCGGCGAGCGGGCGCTGGAGCTCGGGCTGGCCATCGGCGAGCAGGACGCCATCGGTTGCTTCTGCACCTCCCGCTGGGCGCTGGTGGCCCTCGGTGTGCGCGAGCCGGCCATGGGAATGGACGCTGCTGATCCGCTCTGGCCGATGTTCCCGCTGCTCAAGGCCTGGCCTCCCGCAGCTCGCGGAGACAGCGCCGAGGCTGCCGCAGCGCTTGGCGACTTCAGCGTCCTGGACATCACGGTGTGGACGGGCACGGAAGCGCTCGCTGCCGCGGCCGTTGTCTTCGCGGTGGTGGGCTCTGACGCTCAGCGGACGTGGGCCTACGAGCAGCTCCGCCCGTACGCCGGGACCCACGTGGTCGTGGGCGGCTGCGCGTCCTACCACGCCGCCGTCGACCACCACCTCGGCGCACTCGCGGCCTCGCTCGGGGACACGGCCGCCGCCGAAGCGCACTTCCGCACCGCCCTGGCGATGCACCAGCGGCTCGGGGCCGCCGGGTGGGCCCGCCTGTCGGAGCAGGCACTGGCGAAGCTCCTTGCCACACCTGCGAGCCAGACCGAGAACGAGCTCACGCTGGTGAACGGCGTGCGCCTGCTCTGCTTCCAGGGCAAGCAGGTCCAGGTTCCGGACTCCAAGGGCCTGGGTGACCTGGCGGTCCTGATCGGCGCCCGTGGAGCCGACATACACGTCCTCACCCTGGTCGGGCACAAGCTCGCGCGCATGGGTGCCGACCCGGTGCTGGACGAGCGGGCAAAGGCGGCGTTCAGGTCGCGGCTGGCTGAGCTTGCCGGGGAGATCGACGACGCCGACGCCGCGGGCAGCCTCGAGCGGGCTGAGACGCTGTGCTCCGAACGCGATGCGCTCATCGGCGAGCTTGCCGCGGCCGCCGGACTGGGCGGCCGGGACCGGAAGCTCGGCGATGAGATGGAGCGGGCGCGAAAGACCGTCAGCGCCCGAGTGCGTGACGCCCTGTCCAAGATCGAACGTGTGCACCCCGAGCTGGCCACCCATCTGCGCAACGCCCTGCAGATGGGAACCGTCTGTTCCTACACACCATCCGAGCCCACCACGTGGAAGGTGAGCTAGCGGCGCTAGCGGCGCCGGAGATGCCGCTCGGACGACGGCGGCCTGCCGCCGGGCGAAAGCCGTGCGCAAACCGGAGGCGGGGCCCGGTCACGGGCGCGGCGCGACCTCGGTCCCGCGGGCTTCGCTGACCGACGTCAGGCCGGCCGCGCGCACCCGGGCGGCCAGGCCGTCCTGGAGGCGGCGCGGCCACCGCGGGCCCCCGTAGATGAAGCCGGTATACGCCTGGACGAGGGTGGCGCCCGCGGCGATGCGCTCCCAGGCGTCATCGGCCGTCTCGATCCCCCCGGCCGCGATGAGGACGAGCCGGTCCCCGGCCCGCGCGTGCAGGCGGCGCAGCACCTCCAGGGCCCGCGGCCGCAGCGGCGCACCGGACAGGCCCCCGGCGCCCGCGGCCGCGACCAGCGCCGGGTCGCTGGCCAGGGCGGGCCGGGCGATCGTGGTGTTGGTGGCGATGATCCCGTCCAGGCCGAGTTCCACCGCCAGGTCCGCGATCGCGTCGACGTCGCCGTCGGCCAGATCCGGCGCGATCTTGACCAGCAGCGGCACCCGGCGGCCCTCCGGAACCGACTCGTCGAGCGCCGCCCGCACCGCGGCCAGCAACGGCCGCAGCGACGAGACCGCCTGCAGGTCCCGCAGCCCGGGCGTATTGGGCGAACTGACGTTGACCACGACGTAGTCGGCCACCCCGGCGACCAGCCGGGCGCTGGCCACGTAATCCGCGATTGCCTCGTCCGCCGGGACGGCCTTCGTCTTGCCGATGTTGACCCCGACGGCTACCGGGTTCCGGCCGCGCCCGGGCCCCGTCGCGCGCCCGGCCCAGCGGGCCCGGCGGGGCTGGCGCTTCCGCAGGCGTTCCGCCGCGGCCGCCGCCCCCGCGTTGTTGAAGCCCATCCGGTTGACCAGCGCGCGGTCGACCGGCAGGCGGAACATCCGGGGCCGCGGGTTACCCGGCTGGGCCCGCGCCGTCACCGTGCCGACCTCGACGAACGCGAACCCCAGCGCGCCGAGCGCGGCCGCGCCGCGGGCGTCCTTGTCGAACCCGGCGGCCAGCCCCAGCGGACCGGGCAGGTCGAGCCCGAGCGCCCGTACCCGCAGCACCGGGTCGCGGGGCGCGAGCCAGCGCCGCAGCAGCCACGGCCCGCCGGGCACCGCGCCTGCCACGCGGATCAGCCAGAACCCGGCCGCGTGCGCCGCCTCCGCCGGCAGGCGCCGCAGCAGCACCCGGTACACCAGCTCATACATCGCGCCGGCGGCTCCCGATCAGGATCACGATTTTCATGCCGAACGAGCCCATGATGAACTCATACCACCCCGGGCGTGCCCCCGGTGGCCCAGGCCAGCGGTGTGCGCTTGGCCGCGGGTCCGCTGCGACGGGGTCTCTGGCGGCACCGCGCGCGTCCACCTGGTCACGCTAACCCCGTTGGCTGAGAACCCGGCAGGAAGGCGGTGGGTTCGAGCGCTATAGGTAGCCATCCACTTGGCCGCCGATTGTCGGCACTTCCTTAAGAAAGCTTCGCAGCTCTGTAGCGAGCAATTGTTCCAGAACGGCGGGTGCCAGGCCGAACTGTCCGAGTGCGTCGCGCAGGCCGCGGAGCTCGCCGGCGTCCTTGGACTCATCGGGGCCGGGTTCGATCGCTGGTGGCGTCTCTAGCAAGCCAAGGACGGTCGTATCCGGTTCGCTGGTAACGCTCTCGGTGAGCACCCCAAGCAGGGCAGGCCACCGAGTGCCTAGCACGGCGAGCTTGGCCAGTGCTGTTAGGGATGACGGTACGGGGAGTTGCTGCAGTCGCCGTTCGGTGTGGATCATGACAAAGAAGCGGAAGAGGTTAACAAAGCGTTTAATCTGCCGGGGGTTGGGTTCGAGGAATCTGGTGCCATAGGAGATCACCTCCTGCACCTCGGGGTTGTCCAGTGACAGCGTCTTGTCGACAACGTCTCGCACTTTCCCCCTAGCCGAGGCGTCGGCTTGCGCGGGAGCCGTGCCTGCGACATTGAGAGCGTTCGCCAGGGAACCGTCCTGCAGTTGTTTCTCGAGCTGTTCATCGTGCCCAGCCGCATCGGCCCCGCCCGATTCGGCGGCCGGATCGGTGGCGTCGACTGAGGCGTCCTGCTGGAACAGTGACCGAAAGAACACACTGGTTTGATCGGGAACCATTGTGGGCAGTGTCAGCGGAAGCTGGATGAACTTCTCGAGGAACTTCCAGCCCAGGTCAACGCCGCCGGAGTCTGACGTTTCCTTGAGCTTGCTGACCAGATCGGCGAACGCTGCCTCAATGTGGGCGGCTACCATCCGCGGTTCCACCGCGATCACGAAGATTGCGTTGGCGAACTCGCCCGCCAGAAATATGTTGATCGCCTCGATGACCTGGACCACCGTGCTCGGCGAGCAGCGGTCAAGATCATCAACGAAGACCACGATGGGACGGTCGGGGCTGGCCACGAGATCCAGAACGTCTCGCAGATCGGCCTGCACCAGGTAGAGAAACCCGGCCTCGGATTGGTAGTCGGGTGAGCGGACGAGCTCATCGAAGGCTCCGCCGAGCTGCTCCCCGGCGAACCGGTGCAGTGCTGCCGCTGGTTTCACGAACTCGGGAAGGCTGCCGGCTGCGGGCGCTCGCAGCACGTTTGTTGCTTGCAGGCCAAGGAGTACCGCTAGCGCCGCAGGGCTGCCGACCGTCAGCCCAAGGCCGACCCACCGAAAGTTCCCGGACGCCAGCAGGACCAAGCCAACCGTAAGAAGGACCATAGCCATGATGGCCAGCGGGATGACCCGCCCGAGGACAATGCCGTATATCTTGCGCCGTACCGCCTGCTCATCGACACGGCGCAGGTTGAGCCTGAGCCAGAAGAGTTCGCGTTCCGCGGGGCTCATTCGCTTGGTCGTCTGGGTGATGATTTCGTGAGCCAGTCCGGCCCATACCTGCTGGCCAGTCTGGTAGAGCCAGGGGTTGAACCATACGGTCGGCCGCCAGCGGTCAGCCGCGTCGGGAGCGGCGGCAGCCTCATAGGCGGACTTCTCTGGTTCGGCTGTCAGCGCGGGCGCTGACTCGTCGGTGACCTGACGTTTGGCCCGTCCCGACTTGGCAGCGCGAAGTACCATGCCGTTGCTCACCTCGGCCAGCGGGGGGTCGTGGGTGTCAGATGCTTTAGAGGCAAGTTTGGATGCCGGCCCCTTGACACCCAACGCAGAGGTCAACGCACGCGCCGAGTCCTTGGTCAGGTGCATGGCCCGGAGTTCGCCCGACCTGCGGCCAGCCTGGTCGCCCGCCGGCCATTCGAGCCGGTCCTGGATCATCCGCATCAGCGATGTCTTGCCTGCTCCCCATTGCGCCTTGATGCCGATGGTCAGCGGCGGCCTGGTATCCACATGCTGGATGCCTCGGGCGATGGCGTCCGCATATGCCGTGTAGCCGACAGCGTCCCGGGTGGTCCACACATCACTACGTATCGATTCCTGCTTATATCGCACCAGGTCCGGCACGCGCGTGCCCGACACCGGTGCTGCCGCCTCGGCAACAGCCATCTCCTGGCGCCCAGCCGAGCCCAGGGCGGCCTTTGCCGGGATGGGCAAGAGCGAGTCAGGATGATCGCCGAGGATCACGACGAGGTCGTCGATGCTGATCAGGCACTGGCCGGCATCTCCCCACGACCGGCCCCACGAGTTCTTGAAGCGGACGAACCCCTTGACTCCGCCAAGCTCAAGGTCGAGCGATATGCCATTGAGCAGCACAGCATGGCCCCCCTGAATCGTCGCGGAGGCTGCCAGACGACATACCAGCCTCCCGTCGACCAGTTCTGGCTGATAGAACGACGAGTACCAACTCACGCCAGCCACAACAGGGCCGCGCTCGAGCAGGGCAAGAGAAATCGTCCTGATTTCCGGGCACCTGT
>Ga0335085_10016556_pt1 | contig 10651 bp, 11 predicted proteins | sample Lox_Sample_45_FD_206712 | JGI IMG/M metagenome (GOLD analysis project Ga0335085, IMG submission 206712) | Soil microbial communities from Loxahatchee National Wildlife Refuge, Florida, United States - Lox_Sample_4.5 | ecosystem: Environmental > Terrestrial > Soil > Wetlands | place: USA...
ACGGCACCACCGTCGCCCCCGGGGCGAGCGCCGAGGTCATGTTCTGGCCATCCGGCCATATCGGCAGGCCCCATACCTGCGAGGATCCTGCAAATAGCGCCCCCTCGATCAGACGGCGGCTCTGGCCGCGCAGCTGCGCATCAAATTCGAACGTGCGGCGCGGCGCGATGCGCACGGCCCGCCGCTGCTCGGCCCCCGACCATGCGATGGACACGTCCGTCTTGAACTCCAGCGTCTCCGTGATGCCGGAGGTCCAATCAGGCGTTAGGGTCCATGGCGTGATCGTCGTCATGGTCTACCCGATGGCTTGCCGCACGCGGGCGGGATTTTTGGCGATGACGTTCAGCACCTGCTCATGCACCGCTTGATTGATGAGGTGCGGATCAATCCCGCTGGCGTCGATATGGTAATGGTTGACCGCGGCACCGCCGCCGCTCACAGCGCCCCCAGAGGCGTAATGGGAGACCGCTGGCCCCACACTGCGGGCATAGCCTGGCGTCCCGTTGATGGCATGCAAAATGGCCATAACGCCTGGTTGTCCCGCCGCGCGGGCATTGACCACGAACTCGCCGTCTGAAAGCATCGCTGGAATGCTGTCGCTCGTGCTTGAGCCCGGGCCGCGCACCGCGCCGCCGACAGCAAAATGGCTCGCAATGCCGGCTACTACGCCTATGATGCTGGAGGCGGAGCTTCCGCCGCCGCCGGATGCGGCCCCGGTAAGCCATTTCAAGGCCTGGCTGGCGAGATATTGCGCCTCCATTTTCGCCAGCGCCTCGACAAAGGAGAGCGCCATATTGTCGAACGCCTGCCCGAGCGTCTTTGTACCGGTGGCGGCGTCATAGAGGAAATTGGAAAGGCCTCCCTGAAAAGCGTCCTGAGCGGTGGTTTTCAGCTTCGCCATCTGCTGTCCGGCCTGATCTGTATTCTGCGCAAGCTCCTGCACTTTCTCGGAAAACTGCTCGGCCTGCGCGATTTGACCATCGTCGCCAGAGGCCTGGGCCAGCCTCAGCATCTGGTCGGCCATCTGCCGGAGCACCGGCAGGCGCTGCTTCTCCAGGTTTATGATCTGCTCCTCGGCCTGCACCGGGAATAACTGCCCGTTCTTTTGCGCATCCTGGATTTGCTTAATCGCCGTCTGGAGCGACGACATAGCGGCACTCGCGCTGTCCTTGGTGTCGCTGAAATCGATGCTGGCATTCGCCTTCGTCTTGTAGCTATCGAGCGCCCTGTTGATGTCGCCTTGGCTGGCGCCAGACGCCTGGAGCTGTGTTTGCAGATCCTGCAGGTCGGCCTCCAACTTCAGCTTCGCCGCACCGGCCTTGTCGCCTTCCAGCTCCAGCAGCTTCTGCTCGGCCGCGAGGCTCTTCTGGTAGTTGTCCTGCTGGGCCTTCCGCTCCTCTCCCGTCATCTGCATGAGCTGGGTCTGGGCATCGAGCTTTTTGCTGGCGATCTCGCCGTCGATGCGCGCCAATTCCGCCTGGCGCTGGTCTGACGCACCGGGGGAATCACCGAGAGGCGAGGCTGAAATAGCGGCGCGCTCGCGCTGCAGGACCGAGACTTCCTCATTCGTCTGTCCCTCGATGATCGATCGCCGCGCGCCATAGTATTGCTGGAGCGATATCTTGCCCGCCTCATAGGCCGCTTGGTTCTGGGCCTCCATCAGCTTGGAATGCGCCTCATATTGCGCCTGCTCGGCGTCGAGCTGGGCTTTGATGAGCTGCAAGTGAGCTTGCGAGCTGGCCTGGTCATCCTGGCCATTGAAGCTCCCGGTCGATGGAATACCTGTGGCGCCGGCCGCCCCGGTCGATTTCGGATTCGATCCTACGCGCCCCCACGCATTCGAGAATCCCTGATCGAGTATCGCCAACTGGGCATCAGCCCTGGTATTCATATCGCCCCAGGTCTTGTTTGCACCGGACATCGTCGACCCGGCACCGGAGAAATTTCCTTGCGCGATATCGCCCAAAGCCTGCTTTGCCGCGCCTGCATAGGTGATGACCTGCGCCACTGCGGTGCCAACCACTACCCCAACCTCCATGAAGCCGTTCACGATCGAGGTTATGACGGCGCCGACGATCTGGCCGAGCACTTGGAACCCATAGATCAGCCCATTACCATCGCCGCCAACGCCGAGCGCTTGGGTGACGGAATCAAAGCTGCTTTCCATCTGGGGAACGAATCCCTCCATAAACTCCGTGGCGAGGCCCTTAGCTTCTTCGCCAATTTCATGAAGGCCATTCTGTGCGGCCTTCATCTGCTCAATGGCATCTCCCGACAGGTAGACGCCATTTTCCTTCATCTTCTCGATGAAAGGATCAAAACCATCCTTCGAAACATCCGCTATGACAGGCTGAAGCTCGCCGAAGGCCCGGCCGAAAAGCGCCGTTCCTGCCGCCGCACGCTCGGCCGGATTCTGGATATCCATTAAACGCTGCGCGACCGTCTGAAATATCTGGTCGGCATTCATACCCTGCAGATCTTTGACGCTTAGGCCGACGAGATGGAGGGCGGCTGCTCCCTTCTTGCTCCCATCCTCAGCCTGGCCGAGCGTGCGTGTCAGAATCTGCAAGCCGCTATTCAGTGAATCCTGGCTGACATGCGCTTCCTCTGCCGCATCGCCGAGCGCTTGTAGGGCATCGGTGCTGAGGCCCGTAGACTCATGCAGTTTGTCAAGGGTACGGGCACCATTCAGCACCTCACCGAACAGATCATGGGCCTGCTCAATGATTTTATCGAGGACGAGGAAGCCAAGGAACTCCTTGCCTATATCGCCCATCACGTCACGGAATTTCTCAAAGGCGGCGCTGCCCTCTTCGCCGGCGGCGACGGCTGACTCCTTGACCTCCTTCATGGCGTTGACGACATCCTCAACGCCTTCCGCAGAGAGCCTTATGCGCACATCATCCGCCACAGCCTATCCTCCTTTCACAATCGTCGGCATCTTGGGCGGTTCTGTCCCTTTTTTGGCGTATGGCGCTTGAGGCGCCCAAACAAGCAACGCCGTGTGATAGTCCTGCCGCGCCTGTTGCCGCAGGAGATGAACGTAGCGGAGGCAACCTTCCCGGACCGGCCAGTTCAGTACGCGCGCGGCCCGGTCATGGTCGTATTCCGCCAGTTCGCGGATCAGGTGGCCCCAATCCCCGTAATCTGTGCATCCACGGTCCCGTGGCGCTCTCCCACCACTTCCTTCGGGGTTCCAGATTTCGTCGAAATCTTGGAAGATGAGAGAGCGGTCACGAAAAAATAGAACAGCACGCCGCCGATCTGCATCCGCAGTTGCTTCTTGCTCTCTTCGTCCGTGACCCGACCGAAGAAGCGCGTCGTCTCCGCCGCCAGCTCTGGCGTCCAGTCCTTCGCGGCGATATCGGCAGGAATCAAAAGGCCGCCCAGAATGTCAAGCAGCGCCCCGCTCTCCCACGCCGCAATCGCCAAGCGGTCGATAAACTCGTCCTGGCTCTCGCCATCACCCTGGCGAATTTCCGCAAGACCCGTCTGCCGAACCTTGCGGGTGATCCAGATATCGTGGGCGAATGTGCCGTTTTTGATCGGCACATATTTACGCCCCTCGACAATGATCTCGCTGACCTTCATGCCGCGGCGCGCCCTTACGCGGTCTGCAGCATGCGGTAGAGCGAGCCGTCCGGCGACAGGTTATTATCGACGAGGCACATGCCTTCGAGCGTCCAGTTGCCGTAATCATCGGCAATGAAGCCGAGATCGCCACTGGGGGTGAACATGCAATGCCACACCTCCAGCTCTAAGCTCGGCCCCTTCACCGGGTTGCCCTTGAAGCGCAGGTAGAGATCGACGGACGGATTCGTGCCGCCCTCGACGAAATTGTAGCTGTAGGTGCTGTAGGTATAGTCGACCGTCAGCGTATCGGTGGTCAGGATGGTTCCGCCGGGCAGGATCTGGATGCGCCCACTGGCCGCATCGACGGCATAATCGGTGCCGAGCGACTTGGTCGACGCGCCGTCATGAAGGGTCACGACGGAAATATTGCGATGCTTGGTGGCGTAGTAGGCACCCGGGAGCGGAGCGGTCGTGAGTGCCTCGCCGGTGACGGTCGAGCCGGTGACGGAAATGCTGCCCTGGCTGCCCATCAGCGCGTTCGCCATATTGAACAGGCTGTATTCGTCGCCCGTGATCTTGATCGTGTGGCTCTGCTGAATGACGGCACGGCTGTAGAGCTGGGACTGATTGTCCATGCTCTCATATTTTTCCTTCACACCGGCCTTGGGCGCGATGCTGAGCGCCGTGCAGTTGCCGAGATCGAACTCGCCGGTTTTCGACCAGACACCGTTCGAATAGCTCAGCCGGTCGGCAAAAATCTTGCCGCGGCCAAGCATCAGGTTGGAGGGATTCGGCGAGGTCGCAAGCGGTGCGGTCATAGAGTTGGTCTCCTGGGGTTAGGGATCACTGTGTCGCCGTCGCGTCGCCGCGCAGCGTCTCGTATTCGATGACGAAATCCAGGCCCACGGCGGCCACCTGGAAATTGCCTTCGTCGTATTGCCAGTTCAGCTCGTGCTCGTAGGTATCGAGGGCCAAGCCGCCGAATTGCTGGCCGCCAAGGGTGGCAAGCCATGTCAGGATGGGATCGATCGCGCCATCGGCGGGCTGACCGGTGGCATAGGCCACAAAGCGCAGATAGAGGCTGCGCTTGATGATCGGCCCCCATTTTCCGGTGGGCTTGGGGTCGATTTCTTCACGGAAAGGGAAGCAGGTGAGCGCGGGGAGCTGTGCGGTCTCGGTCGGCGCCATCTGCGTGCGCACGCATTGCGGCACACCCGCCGGCGTCCCCGTGTTCAGGGTTGCCACCACCGCCTCGATAATTTGCTCGCGGATCGTGCTCATGGTCAGTTCGTGCACAAGATGTGGGTGATGGCGCCGTCCGTGGTCTGGAGGCGCTCGCGGACCGTGTAAGCGGTGCCATCAACGGTGATTGACTTGCCCACCCCGCTGCTCGACGTGAGGCTGGGGAATTGGCTCGTCTGGAGCATGACGGTGATCGCCTTGTTGATCACCCCGCTGATGCGGAAATTCTGGAGCATGATGGCATCCGCATAGTCGACAAGCCCCTGGCCCGAGACGCCATCAAGGGACACGTTCACCGCGCCGATGCCGGCGAACATGGCGGGGATGTCACTGTCGTTGAAGAATGCGGTCATCTGCCCTCAAATTGGTTGGAGGCCCGGCTTGCGCCGGGCTTCCATGGTTCAGGTGTTATTCTGAGCCGCCTCGACCTGAGCCTCGGCCGCCGTGGACTTTTCATCCAGGACGATTGCCCCAAAGGCGAGCAGCTCGACGGTGGTTTCATCGCCGTCATCGAGCTTGATGGTCTGGCCGGGGGCCAGACCTTTCTTGCCGATGCCGGAGATATTGCGCGTAGCGCGGTAGATTTTCGTCGCCATCAGTTCACGCAGTTCTGGAACAGATAGCCGAGGTTGTTGCCCGCGATGACCTCGCAGACGGACTCGCCAACACGCACGCGCGTGCCGCCGCGCAGGCCGATATCGCTGTCCTGCTCGATCACGCCGGCCAAGCGCTGGCCCCACTCGGCGGTGAAGCCAAAGGTGGCCGCACCCTGCGGGCTGTAGAGAACCGGTGCCTCGTAATAGAGCACCATGCTCTTGCCCCACACGCGCTGCAGGCTGACCGCCTGGCCCTTCTTGGCGATGTTCACCCAGCCCTCGCCGACGATGATTTCGTCCAGCTCGAACAGGTTGGCAATGAACTTCTCCGGCACGATGCCGGTGTCGCCCGTGGTGCCGTTGTAGGCCTTGACGATGGTCGGATGTTGGGCGAGCTGCGTGAACACCGCCCGACCCATGACCGCCTTGTTCGGGCGGATGATCATGGCGTCCTGCGCCGCCGTGATGTCCTGGATCGGCGTGGCGCTGGTGTTGGTCGCATTCCACTGCGTGGCGCCCGTGGAATAGGTCTTCACGTTGCTCGACGGGTAACTGGCCGGGTTCATCACGAGGTTTGAAACGCGGACCTCGCGGTCGAGCAGCACCAGATCGGTGAGCAGCTCGGTGGAGCGGGCCTCCGGGTCGATGGGATAGACGCCCTGGGTGGCCTGCGCAGCGCGGGCGGCCATGATATCGTAGTACGGGATGGCGTCCTCGAGGCCGTAATCCTTGGTGCTCGCCTCGGTCTCGGAGGCGGTCCAGTCGATCTCGTTCACATCGCCCTTGCGGCCGACGCGGGTATCCGGGACGGTGAAGGCATCGCCTAGCGTGTATTGGCTGTATTTGAACAGCGGCGAGTCCACTGGCACGCGCGGCAGAACATCGTCCGCCACGAGCCGCTGATTGCGATACGCCAGGGTGATCGCAGTCAGGCGTGGTTGAATAATAAAAGGGGCATTGGCCATTTATGGTCTCCTGCTCTGCTGCGATGGGTTAGTAGACGCCGGGGATGATCAGCGCCTCGAACACGTCACCGGCCACGGCGGACTGGCGGGCAAAGCCGATGGTCCGATTGTTGGCGGTGGTCGTGGTGATGGCGTGGCCATTGGCGTCCGAAGTGAGGCAGTCGCCCGCCGCGATGGTGCCGCCGGCCGTGACATATGCGATCTCGGTATGGATCACATCGACGCGGTCACCCGAGGCAACCGTGCATTCCGTGCTCACCCCGCAGATCGCATCGGTGGCAGCCGCAGCCGGCACAACCTGGAAATCGGTCGTGGTGAACTTCACCAGCGTATATGGCGAAATCGCCGCACCGGCGTCATAGGTCTTGATCAGTCCGGGATTAGCCACGGCGCGCCTCCTTCTTCAGCTGGTTTTCGATGTGGGCGACGGCCTCGGCGGCGCCGACTTTGACGCCCTTGGCCGCCTGCTCGTCCTGGTAGCGGCGGGCGAGCACAGCCACGCGGCCGGCGTCCGCCATGGTGGCAATGGCAGCCTTCTTCGCCTTGCGCCCGCGGCGCTGCGGCTGGCTGTCCGGGCCGCCAGGCTCGGCGGAAGCGTCTTCGTCATCGTCCGATTCCGGGTCAGCACCATCGCCATCGTCGTCTTCTTCATCACCCGGCGCGGGCGCGGCCGCATGCGGAACATTCGCGCCGCGCGCGTCAGCGGCCAAGGCGCCGAGGCGCGCGGTCTTTTTCTTCTTCTCGGCGGCAAGAACGGCCACGGCCGCTTCGGGACCGCTCGTCTTGCCGTCGAATTTCAGGGTGGAGATCAGCGCCTCGTGACCAGGCAACGCCTGGCCCTCGACCGCCTGGATGCGCGCGCGCTCGGCGTCCGCACCCTCCTTGACGAGCGCAGCAGCCACATCGGGATGCTGCGCCTTGATGGTCTGCACGTCCATACAAGTCTCCTTGGGGGGTTGTGCCTCGCGCGCAGCAGCGCCGAGAGCGGTGGAAAGATTTGCCGCCTGCGCGGCCTGCTGGTTTTCAGGGTCAAACTCGCCGGCAGCAGATCGGCCGAGAAGATCGTCGAGCGTGGCCATGCCATCGGCGAGGCCGGCGTCAATCGCCTGCTGGCCGATGAAGATGCGGCCATCGGCCATGTTATCGAGCACTCTCTGAACGGACGCGCCGCGATTGCGCGCCACGTCATCGACGAAGACGCCATAGGTGTAATCGACCTGATCCTGGATCGTCTGGCGGCCTTCGTCGCTCAGCGGCGCATACTGACTGGCGATGCGCTTATATTTTCCGGCCGCAATTTCGGTGGTCTTGATCCCGGCCTGGGCCTCGGCGGCGCTGACATCGGTATGAGTGGACACCACACCAATGCTGCCCACCTGCGCGGTGTCGCTGCTGATGAAGACCTGATCGGCGGCGCTGCCGATCCAATAGGCGGCGCTGGCCATCGTGCCATCGGCCAGGGCGATGATCGGCTTTTGCCCGCGCGCGGCATAGACAAGATTGCTCAGCTCCTGTGTGCCGTCCACCGTGCCGCCTGGGCTGTCAATCTGCAGGATGATCGTCTCGACAAGAGGATTGCTGAGCGCGTCCTGGAAGTTGCTGGCGATCTCTTGCATGGACGTGCCGCCGGAAATCGCGGTCATCATGTTCATGCGCTTGGCCAAAACGCCATCAAGCGGAATCACGGCGGTGTTGCCGACGAGATCGTAGCCCCGTGTCGGACCGTTCAGCTTCACGCCACCATCCGCCTGAAGCGCGTTCAGATCGATCTTCTCGCTGCGGGCATGGCGGCCATAGATCGCGTGAACCTCGCGATACATTTCCGGGGTGATGGCCCATGGCGCGCGGACGATATCGTAAAGCTTCATTCTGGCGCCTCCAGGTCGGTTGCATCATCGTCGGTCGGCGCTGTCTCGTCTTCCGATCCGTCCACCGGGGCGGCCGGCTTTGGCGCGGGCACCGGCGCATTGAGATTGGCGGGCGTGAGTGGCGCATAGACAGTGGTGAGGCCGAGCTGCTCGCACAGCCGGTCTTCGCGGGCGCGGCGCTGCGCCACGCTGCGCCAGTCAGCCCCCGTGAGCGCGGCCGTTTCGTCTTTCCGTGTGGTGAGGTTCAGCTCCAGGCGACCCTTCGCAGCATCCACCTCCTTCTGAGGGTCAATCTGGCCGGGGCTGTCACCCACCCATTCGGAACCACAATAGGCCTGGCGGACCACGGGATCATCGAAGAAGCCCGGCGCATCAATCCGGCCCAGCGCAACGGCCTCTTCCAGCCACGCTTCGTAGACCGGCTGGCAGAACATCTCCGCCATCCAGGCCCGGCGCCCTTTGTAGAACCGCCATGCCTCCAGCAGCGCGGCGCGCGCCGCCGAATAGGAGGCGGTGAAGTGCTTGACCAGCACTTCGTAGGGCAGCTCCAGCGCTACGCCGATCTGACGCAGGATGGCGATGATGAACGGGTCGAAGGCCGTGTTTGGGCGTTTTGGATCCGCGAACTTCACGTCCTCGCCAGGGTTCAAGTCGAGGATGGCGCCCGGACCCATCTTCAGCATCCCGCCAGGGTTCTGGTTGCCTGGGTTTGGCGTTTCGCCGAAGTTTAGACCCTGGGCGTCCTCGCTGGTGACGAACACGGTGAACATGCTCGACACCACCGCCGCCGTAACCTCGGAGGTGGTGTAATCGCCGAGCTGCTTGAGCAGCTCGATAACCGGCGCGATGTAAGGAACACCGCGCGTCTGACCGGGGCGGCGCTTATCGAACAGATGCACCACGTTGCGGCGCCCTGTCTTTGGACCAAACGCAGGGATGATATCCCAGATGAGCGATGGGAGAATGAGGCCGCCCGGGTGGTGGCGCAGGACATGGTAGGCCACCGGCGCGCCGAACTTGTCCATCTGCACACCGCCAGAAAGCTCTTCGGTGTTGATGGCATAGTCCTTGTTGATGACGCGGTCGGCCTCAATGAGGTTCACCTTGGTCTGGTACGGGGAGGCCTTGGTTTTGATCCACGGCAGCGTGGCGAAAACGTCTCCGCTCTCGAACGCCGAGCGGAACGCGAGCGCTTGCAGGGCATAAAAGCTGTTCGTGCGCGCGGCATCGCAAGAGCTGGGGTTTTCGGCCCAGAGACGGAATTCGCGCTCAGTCTTATCCTGCCAGTCCTGCGCTTCGTCCTCGCTGATGCCGAGGGTGGCGGCGTCGATTTCGGAGCGCAGCACCATGCCGGTGCCCACGGCCGCGGTGGTGACAGTGTTCACAGCCCCCAGCGCAAGCGGGTTATTGCGCATGAGGTCGCGGCTTCTGTTGCGCAGCCAGCGCAGATCGTAGACCGTGTCGCTGTCGCCGGAGCCGCCGTAGGGCATCCAGTTTGCAGTGGCGCCGCGGTCGAACCGCGCGCCGTACCACTGTCCGGCGATGGCCATCTGCGCGCGATTCTTCAAGCGCTGGAGCGCACGGCCTGGGGCGAAGAATTCCACCACGCGGTCAATGACATTTGGCTTCGGTACGCTCACTGCGCGGGTCTGACGGGGGCGCGTCATCATACCGGGAACGGAGAGCCGCCGCCGCTCTCTCCCTCGCCATTGCGGATGCCAAAACGCACGCGGATGCCGCCATAGCTGTTGCCCAGGCGCGTGCACATCCGGTTCCAATAGTCGATGTTGTTACGAATTTCGGCCGCATTCGCGCGCGTCAGGGAGCGGCCGCCAATGGAATAGCTCTGGCCTGATGCCACGGCATCATCTGCCGCCATCCACGCCGCAAGTTTCGCTTCCGCTTGTGCCAGGGTGATCGCCATAAAGCGCGCCGCTCTCCAGAATCGCAAGAATATCCCTTATGGAATCGTGACGGCGCAAGGAAAGTTTCGCTTCACTCCCGCCCGCTACAGGATAACGCCGGAGCTTCTGACACCGCGCTGGCGGACTGTTCCGCCTGGCATTTGACCTGTCGCAAGTGCCGCTTGGAGCCTTCCCAGATCCCGGAACATCGATGGGTTGATGATCTGCTGAAGCGCAAAGAGCATCCCCAGGGCATAGACTTCGAGGTCGAAGGCCTCGTTTCGGCCAGTGCGGTGATATTCCATCTTCACCACGCCATTGCGCGGGTTCTTTTTCGTGACCTTCTTCTCGCTCGTCATCTGGTCGAGATATTGCTCCGGCACCCATTTCGGCAGGTGCATATAGCCCGGGCCAGGCTCCATGATCTGCAGGCGGGAGATGATGCGATCCTTCGCCGCCATGGTGGCGATCAGGAAGAGGCGGATATGGCTGCGCTTTGCCGT
>Ga0335085_10016557_pt1 | contig 10650 bp, 9 predicted proteins | sample Lox_Sample_45_FD_206712 | JGI IMG/M metagenome (GOLD analysis project Ga0335085, IMG submission 206712) | Soil microbial communities from Loxahatchee National Wildlife Refuge, Florida, United States - Lox_Sample_4.5 | ecosystem: Environmental > Terrestrial > Soil > Wetlands | place: USA: Florida...
GCCGCACTGGCCCGTTTGCGCAGCCGCTTGCGGCAGCGCGGCCTGCGGCTGATGCTCGATTTCGTCCCCAACCACATGGCCCCGGATCACCCGTGGGTCGAGCGGCATCCGGATTATTTTGTCCGCGGGAGTGAGCTCGATTTGACGCGGTCGCCACGAAACTACGGCCGCGTGATGACCTCTGACGGATCTCTTCTGCTCGCTTACGGGCGCGACCCGTATTTCCCTGGCTGGCCGGACACGCTGCAGCTCGACTACAGCAACCCGGCCACGCAAGCCGCGATGATCGCCGAGCTGCGAAAGATCTCCGGGCAATGCGACGGGGTGCGCTGCGACATGGCGATGCTGGTGCTCCCCGAGGTCTTCGAGCGCACGTGGGGCAAGCGGCCGGAGCCGTTTTGGCCGAAGGCGATCGCCGCGGTCCGGCAACAGCATCCAAAGTTCCTGTTCATGGCCGAGGTCTACTGGGACCTGGAATGGACGATGCAGCAGCAGGGTTTCGACTACGCCTATGACAAACGATTGTACGACCGGCTGCGCGAGGGGCATCCGCGAGCCGTGCGAGAGCATCTTCAGGCCGGACTGGATTATCAGAACCACTTGGCACGCTTTCTCGAAAACCACGACGAGCCCCGGGCGGCAGCCACCTTCCCGCCGGGTCGGCACGAGGCTGCGGCCGTGGTCACCTATCTCGCGCCGGGCCTGCGTTTCTTTCATCAGGGCCAGTTCGACGGGCACGTCAAGCGCATCTCTCCACACCTGATTCGCGGCCCGGATGAACCGGTGAATTCCACTATGCGGCAGTTCTACGAGCGGCTGACCGAGCTGTTGCGCCGGCCGCTCGTGCGGCAAGGTGATTGGCAACTGCTGGAATGCACTCCCGCCTGGAACGGTAACCGGTCCGCGGAGGCGATCATCGCCTACGCTTGGCAAGATTCCGATGGCAATCGCCTAATCGTCAGCGTGAACTATGCCGATCATCAGAGCCAGTGTTATGTCCGGCTGCCGATTGTCGGACTTGCTGGTGGACGGTGGCGGCTACGGGATTTGCTGGGCGCGGCGGAGTACGATCGCGACGGAAACGACCTGCAAACCCACGGCCTCTACCTCGATGTGCCCCCCTGGCAGCATCACGTCTTCGAGATGGCGACCGTGCCGCGTGCGACGTGACGGCAGTATTCCGCCCCGACTTGATCTCTCCGCTCGCCGCAGTGACGGTGTTCTCCGTGATGCTGTCGTTGGGGCTGCTGCTCGAGCGCGAGCGTATCGTCAAGGCGCTACAGCGGCGCGTGGTGCTCGCGGCGGTTCTCTTCGCGGTGGTTGTGCCTGTGCCGACCTTGGCGGTCGTCATCGTAAAGCTGTTCGGACTGCGTGGCGCTGTGGCCGCTGGCATCATCCTGATGGCGATCTCGCCCGGTGCGCCGGTGGCGCTCCGGCGCGCGATACAAGCGGGCGCGGGGCCGGAGTTTGCCCCGACGCTCCATCTTGCGATCGTGATCTTCGCCGTCGTCACCGTTCCGGTGAGCGTCGCGATCATGAGTTGGGTATTTTCCGTGCGCTTTGCGATCTCCCCGCTGGACGTAGCGCGGCAGGTGTTCTTCGCTCAATTGCTGCCCCTGGGACTCGGTGCGGGGCTGCGCGCGTGGCGGCCCGTTCTCGCCGCGCGGCTTGAGCCGCGGCTCGCCATGATCTCCAACGTGATGCTGCTGGCGTTGATCGTCTTCTGCATTGTCGTGCTCGGTCCCAGGATCGCGGCGCTCGGATGGGCGCCCTTCGCCGCCGGCGTGGGACTGACGCTTTGCGCACTCGTCGCCGGCGCCCTCGTCGCGGGTGGCGATGCCTCCGTGTGGCCGGCCGCGGCGGTTGCGGCCGCGATGCGCAACCCCGGTCTTGCGCTTCTGATCGCCACGCGCAACGCGGCGCCGCCGGACGTCACGGCTTCGGTCTTTGGTTACGCGCTCGGGCTGGCGGGCGTGATCTTCGCCTTTCTGGCGTGGCGGCGATGGGGCCCTGGTACCGTGGTGCGGAAGCAGGAGGCCAGGTAGCGGCTGCCTCCGTCAGAACGCGATCGGACTATTCGCGGCTCGACAAGCCGGGGATCCGGTCGGTACGATGAGCGGTGCACTAGAATTGGAGGAATCGATCGATGCGTATCGTTATCGGAAACCTTCCTGACGACGTTTCGGAGGAGGGGGTTCGGACCGCGCTCAGCCCGTTCGCGCCGGTGGAGAAGATCAAGCTCGTCAAGGAGAGCGGCACGCCGTCTGCGCTGATCGAGATGGAGATGACGCGTCCGCAGGCCGAAGCCCTCGCCAAGCGCATCCAGGGACGCGTCTACCAAGGCCGGGAGCTGCGTGCCTGGGTCCCGGTCATGGACTGGTAGGCGCCGGTCCACGTCGCAAGACTTGCGTGCGTTGCCCAGCGCGCTTCGTTCGATTTGCCACCGGCCAGTCTGCGCGTTACCGAGATCGGCGCCGCCGGGTTGTCTTGACATGAGCGAGCCATGGCCATTTCCCTTCTGGAACGTGTAGCGGCCGCCCTGTTCGGCGGCGCCGAGTCGTCTGCGGACGAGGCCGCAGAGCGTCAGCTCATCGCCGACTCGATCGAGGCCGTGGTGGAGGCAGTCGAGCCGCGCGTGCGGCTCAATGCCCGCTACCGGGAGAAGCTGGAAGGGTGCATTCGAAAGACCATTGCGCACCTGCGCTCCATCGGACGTCAGCCTCTTGACCCGCTTCTTCTCTCACGAGCGGCATGGAACGAAGACCCGCGCCTGAATGCCTTCTTCGCCACTGCGGACGATGTGCCCGCGTGCCTGGGGCGCAGCACCGAGCTCAGAGCGTTCTTCGAGGATCCCGCCAACCAGGACGTCGCGGAAGCCTACGCTCTGCTGGGGATGAAAAAGGAGGAGCGCACGGTGCTCGCCCCGCAGCTCGTCGGCGATGTAGTGAGGCACGACGTGCCGCAGGTCACTGTGAGTTTCTCCGGACACCGGCTGGTGGCGCCCGCAACCACGCTTGCCGCGACACGTCTCGAGGTCGGCCGGCGTGCCATCGAGCGCCTCGCGCAAGTCTCGCTGTCGCGCATCATCACACTCGACATGAAAGCCACCGAGCTGCAGGGGCACAAGGCCTACCTCGGCGCGCGACTGCGCGTGCTCAACCTCGCGCGTGACGGAGTCGAAGGGATTGTCAAGGACCCGGCGCTGATCGCGGAGGATATCAAGGCCGTCGAGCGGGAATTGAAGGAGACGGTCGACAGCTACATCGAAGCCAAGGCTAGCCTGGCCACGCTCGACGGGTATATCCAGCGCATCGACGAGGTGTTCTCGCATCCCGAGCAGCACATCACGCTCACCCACACGCCGCTTCGTTTGAGCCGGATGGGCATCAAGGTGGACGAGGGCAGCACCGAGGCGGTCAACGAGCTGGACGTACCCGAGCTGTCCATCGGCGACGGCCTGCAAGCCGCGATCGCGATCGCCCGCTGCCCACGCAGCGAGCTCCCCCCCAAAGAGGACCTGATCGCGAAAGCAGAGCGCTATCTGTAGCCTCCGCTCTTCCTGATGACAGCCGACCACCGGCTGACCACGATGTCTCGACGACGAATCCGCCGGGCAGGTTCCTGTCGCCGTGTCCAACTCCCTTCGGGTTACGCCCCTTTCGGGCGGAGCGCGGCCCGCCACGTTATCGTCCTCGCCTAGCCATCCCCCGCACGAACGTCAGCGCGTAGCGGTCGCACGACCCGATCCGTTCTGGGTCACTTGGAATGAAACTTGCAACCGGTGCGACCGCTACGGAGGCGCCCATGGCCAAGCAAGCTACCGACGACACCGCTCAGAAACCCCCAGAGCCGCAGGTCAGAGTCCGCTGGAAATCCGACGCTCTGAAGAGCAGCTATGCCAACTTCTGCAACGCAACGAGCACGCGGGAGGAGGTAGTACTGAACTTCGGGGTGAACCACAACTGGGAACGTGCGCCCCAGGACATGGAGATCGAGCTGGAGCATCGCATCGTGCTCTCGCCGTTCGCGGCGAAGCGACTGAACCAGCTGCTGTCCAAGCTCATCGCCGAATACGAGAATCGGTACGGCGAGCTGAAGTAGTGCACGGGGCGGGCCGCGTGGATTCGCCCGCCAGTTCTCGCTGACAACGCGCCGCGCAGCGTCCGAGCGCTCGCCGTTGCGCGCCGATCTCCGCGCACCGAGCCCGCTCGGCTGCGGGTCAAAGCCTGTCTGGTCTGGTAGCCCCGCTTGGGGGAACGGCAGACGGGGAAGGTGGCCGGGCGCTGGGCGCCGGTGCGCCGCGTTCCGCACGAATAGCCAGCCTAACCTTCCGCGGCTCGACGCCCTCGCGATTGTCGAGCACGAGGAAGTAGGTTCCCGCGGCGGGAATGGTCACACTGAACGAAAACCGGTGATCGACCGACCCGACGAACACCGGGTCTAGCGCTTTCGGAAAGTGCAGCGCGTCCTGCTCGTTGAGCAGGCTTACCACGACCTGCCCCGTGGGCTGCACCACCACCTCCATGACCACGTCCTTCGGAAGGTTGGGCATCCGCAGCCTTCTAAACTGCCCCCCCGGAATCTCTACCGACGTGGCGAACTCAGCCGCGTAGGGTCCGCGCTCGAGACTTAACGGCGCGGCCGCAAACAGCACCCAAGTAAGAAATGCTGCGTTGGCAGCGCGCCGGATGTCCCAACAGCTACGCATCGTACGATTGGCAGTATGCATCTAGACCCGTCAGATGGATGTGATTCGGGTTGAGAAACTCGCCTTCCTCGCCGGAAACCCAGCCTGCGGCGTCGATCACAGTGGCCGGCCTGCAGCCGGTGCGGCAAGGAGTGTCGTCGACGCTGGCTCGGGCGTCGCCTAGCCACAGCCGCCGAGCCCCACGGCGCAAGCCGCTGTGGGGCAACACCGCACCGTTACGTTTAGCGGTTCGACCGCGGCAATCTTGAGGATCCGTTCGCGTCGCTCAAAGAGCCGTCGTCTCTAGCAGGGCTGGCGCATGTCTTCATCCGCCCAACGCGGATCGAACGGAGCCTCGCGGCCACGGGGAGCCCCGCTCCATCGCAGCGCCAGGGCGCGGTTTTGCCTTATGCTTGTGCGCGAGCCCGATGTGGCGCCCGGATGGTGGAACAGGTAGACACAAGGGACTTAAAATCCCTTGGCCGCAAGGCCGTGCCGGTTCGAGTCCGGCTCCGGGCACCATCGGAAACAGATAGATAGGTGCTACCAAGCCCATTCTCGTTACATCGCCTGCACCCAGTGGCACACGCGTGGCGCACTCGCTCTCAACAACGCACAACAGATCAAAGGGAGGGTGGTAAATGGCCAAGGCAAATGGCATCCAGGAGAACAAGAGCTGTGATGGGTCGGTCAGCTCGCGTGCACAGGTTCGCATTCGCGGATTCCCGCGTGGAGGCCGGGTGTTTGCCCGCAGAACCGACTCGAGGATGCTCGAAGCAATGCGCGTTACGCGGCGCAAGGTGTCGGCGATGCTGATCCGGTCTTACTACCCGAAGGCGGAGGACTTGTGCCACCCTACGACGCTGAATTCCCTGACCGAGGAGGAGTTCGAATGAAGACACCACGGCGCAATGGCCCGATTCCCTCTCTCAGCATCCTGGCTATGGCGCTCGCATCGTCTGCGAGCTTGGCTCAAACCTGCCAGGACCCGATACCGCCCGATCTGAGTAGCGCAGGTATGGTTGTTTGCTTGAACGAGCTTCGTGGACAGCTTCGTGCGGAAATCGACAAGGTGAATGCTCTGCAGTCTCAGCTGAACCAGATCCAGACGAGGCTGATGAGCGCGCCGAATGGCGCTTGGCAAACTGAGCAGAATTTTGGCGGTGGTCTCAACGCTGTAGGAAAGACCAGTCAATGTCCGCCTGGTCAGGTTGTGGTTGGTCTTCAGATCGTCACAGGCGGCACTTGTCATAGCCAGTGCGATCCCGATGGGCGTCCGATTCATACGTTTCGGGTCCTGTGCGCGCCGCGGTATTGAGTGCCCTCTTTCGTCGGGTCTCGCGCGGTGATCGAGGGGCGTCCGCACTTGCCCATTCCCAGCAAGGCGGTATCGATCCCCGGCTTGCCCGGGGTCGGATATCGCAGTCGGGGCGCCCCGCTCAGGACTTGGTGCGTAGGAGCTTCTGGATCACGCCTGCCCCGCAGTGCTCCTCGTAGCGCTCAAGGCAGTGGAACATCAGATCCGGGCTGTGATAGAGGTGCGCGAGCACTGCCAGCTTCAGCAGCTTCTGCGGGGCGAGCTGGCCGAGCTTCAGTACGTCACGAACGAACATCGCATCCGACCACATGTGCTGCACGGCGTAGTTGGGGTCATTGTTCACCAGCGTCGGCTTCAGGGCGCGCCCGGCCATGCCCAGGAGCTTGTGGAACATCAGGTCGTGGCCATCGAGGAAGCAGCAGACATCGCCGAACAGGGGCTGATCGAGATATAGCGGCACGAATTCGACTTCGCTCACGATGGCGACCACGCCGCCCAGCGCCGTCACGCCGCCCGAGAACACATCGAGCTCCGCGCCCTGGACGTCGATCTTGATGAAGTCCAGATCGGTCACGCCATTGTCGGCGGCGAACCGGTCCAGGCTGACGGTCTGCACCGAGGCGACGGATTCGAGCATCGCCACTTCGAGGTTCAAGTAGCGCTCGAGCAGCGGCTCGTTGGGCTTGTAGAGCGAGGTGCACATCGGATGCCTGGTCTGATACAACGGCCGCACCTCCTCGGCCTTGCCGAGGGCGACGGGATAGAAGCGTATCCCGCGCCGGGCCTTCCTGTTGAGCTCCGCGCACAGCTGCTTGTCGAGCTCGAAGGCGAGGACGCGGGACCCGGGAAACGCGTCGAGCAACTGGTGCGCGGGCTCGGTCTGCCCTTCCAGCGGCAAGGCGCCGATCTCCAGCGTGGTGAAGGCGAGCTGCGGCTGCGCCTCGAGCGCGACGCGGGCTAAGTGGGCGAGTGTGAACATGTCGCAGGAGCAAGAGTGCGTGACGGTGCGCTTGCGTCGCAAGCGCGATCTCTCACATCTATTGCGATAACGGCAGGGTCGACCGCCGCCTTGATACGACCCCGACTCCAAGCGCGCCCAGAACGCTGCATTGCGGACGTCGACGGCGGCAATCTGCCCACCGCACCGGTTCGCAGTGCAGCCGCCAGTGGAGGGCTCACGTGGTCCGTCGCAAGGCAGGGCAGCGATTCGCACATGGCGTAGCGGGTCGATGTCAGCCTGTAACGTATCGGCCAGCTGGATGCTTGGGTCGGAAACCAGGACTGCGAAAGCGCTGGCTTGGAGCGGCTGCTGCGCGACCTTACGGCTCCGCACAACACGTAATCCCTTGCCCACGCTGCTACGATCGGTGCACGGCGTTGTGGCTTGTTGCCTGATTCCAACTTACAATCCCCTCGCCGCAACACCATGCCGGTACGGCCCCCACTCTGGGCACCGTACTCCACCGACTGGCTCGTCGGCGCGATTCGCAGGTGAGGGTTGGGGCGGGGCTCGACCCCGTGCCGTCCCACGAGGCGATAGCGGGCTCGCGAATGCGAAGTCCGCTGCCGGCCCCGCAGGATAGGGTGATCCTTCACCCCCGCGGGAATGGTTGCGGCCGTACATGCGGTGAGCCTGCACACACAACGTGAAGGCCCCTGGGATCGGTCTTGGTTGATGGGAGGAGGTCCATGAAAGTAGCGGCCGCGATCGCGGAAATTCTCAAACGCGAAGGGATCGAGTTCCTGATCGGCTATCCGGTAAACCCGATCATCGAGGCGGCGGCCGAAGCCGATATCCGTACGATCATCGTTCGGCAGGAGCGCACGGGTTTGCACATGTGCGACGCGGTCAGCAAGATCTCGTCGGGCGAGCGCGTCGGTGTGTTCGCGATGCAACACGGGCCCGGCACCGAGAACGCCTTCGGCGGTGTCGCGCAGTCGTGGGGCGATTCGGTGCCGGTCGTTGTGTTGCCAGCGGGCTATCCACGCAACATCAACAACGTCCAGCCCAACTTCAACGCGTTCCTGAACTACCAGCACGTCACCAAATGGATCGAGCAGGTGATGTTGGCGGACGTGACCCCCGAGGCCATGCGCCGCGCCTTCACCCAGGCCAAGAACGGGCGTCCTGGGCCGGTGCTGATCGAGTTCCCCGTTGATGTGCTGCGAGAGGAGATGACGCAGCCGCTCGACTACGAGCGCACACCGCGGCTCAGATGCGCCCCCGACTCGCGTTCGATCTCCGAGATCGCGGCGGCGCTCGTTGCCGCCGAGCGTCCTCTGATTTACGCCGGGCAAGGCGTGCACTACGCCAAGGCGTGGAGGCAGCTACAGGCGCTTGCGGAGCTGCTCGAGGCGCCAGTCGCGACCAGCCTCGGAGGCAAGAGCGCCTTCCCGGAAACGCACCCGCTGTCACTCGGCTCGGGCGGTGTGGCGATCTCCAAGATGCTGCACCACTTCCTGCAGAATGCCGACCTCGTGTTCGGGATCGGCTGCAGCTTCACGCGCACGAACTTCGCCGTACCCATGCCCAAGGGCAAACGGATCGCTCACGTCACGCTCGACGCAAAGGACATCAACAAGGACGTGCCGGCGGCGCTCGCGGCCGTCGGCGACGCCGGACTTGCTTTGGAGGCGCTGTACGAGGAGGTCAAGGACCGCTTGCACGGGAGACCGCGGGGGCGGTTGGCGGCGGTGACGCGGGAAATCCGCGGGATCAAGGACGAGTGGATGGCACAGTGGATGCCGCGCCTGACCGCGAGTTCGACGCCGCTCTCGCCATACCGCGTGATTTGGGATCTGCTGCACACGGTCGATGTCGCCAACACGATCATCACTCATGATGCCGGCAGCCCGCGCGACCAACTCTCCCCGTTCTGGGAAACGCAAGCGCCGCTCAGCTATATCGGCTGGGGCAAAACGACGCAGCTCGGATATGGGCTCGGACTCGCCATGGGCGCGAAGTTGGCCGCACCCGACAAGCTCTGCATCAACGTCTGGGGCGATGCGGCGATCGGCTTCACCGGCATGGATTTCGAGACGGCGGTGCGCGAGCGCATCCCCATTCTCTCGATCCTGCTCAACAACTTCTCCATGGCGATCGAGTTGAAGGTGATGAAGGTCGCCACCGAGAAGTACCGCTCGACGGATATCAGCGGACATTATGCAGAGTTCGCCCGCGCGCTCGGCGGCTACGGGGAGCGCATCACCGAACCGCAGGCGATCGTACCCGCCATCAAACGCGGAATCGAGAAGACGCGCGAAGGCACACCGGCTCTGCTCGAATTCATCACCGAGAAGGCGGTCGACTTCTCGCGCTTCACGTAGGCTGTCGACACCGGCGAGCCACGCCCGCCACCCGCAGGCGAGAGCGTTGTTTGCCATAGGGGGCCATGCCTTTTTGGCTGGCACCACGAAGGGAACGCGCGAGCCGCACACCCTTCGCTCGCACTATGCCTCCGTCCTAGTCTCCAAAACCGAGAAGGTCAGCGAACCCGTGTTGGCCGAAAGTCAGCGCTGCTGATCCGGGTTGTTCGGCGAGGCTCGACCGTAGTTGGCGGAGGATTGAACGCCCCGTTTCGCCTCAGAGCTCCACCGTGCAGTCGAGCGGCGGATCCGCAATCGTCGAGATCTCCCCACCAGCGAACGGTCTTCAGCGCTGCGATGGCACAATTCCTCAGCATTCATCAAGAGTTGTTCCACCGGCGCTCGGCGCGGCATGGTTCTTGCGCCCGACACTAAGCAGCCGGTGTTGCGCACCTAGGACAAATGGCGCCAGACCGCGCAAGGCAGCCGACGGGCCAACAGCTGGACGTCAGTTGCGGTCGGCCGGCGGCTGTCGGCAGTAACTAGGCATACGCACTCGTGGGTAGTCGAGCGGACGGAATTGTCACAGAAGCTTGCCAGTTCGGACTGTCGACTGCGGCATCAGTTCGCAATACGTGTACTTTCCTCTGGGGGGTTTATGAGATCCGTCGTAAGTAGAGTGGTGTTGTGTTCGCTTCTGGCCTTCGCTTGGGTCCAGGGGTCGCTGGGAGCCGACTTTCGGGTGGCGAAGATCCACTTCGACAGCGCACAGCCGGCGGGAAGCATGAGCGGAGGATGCGCAAGTTCGAGCGGGTGCACGGGTGTAACCGCGTCGGCCGCCGCGTCGCTGGGGGTAAATCCCACATTGGTCGAGCTCTCGACCAATGTCGCGGCAATGGCTCAGGTGCCCTCGTCCGAGGAAAGAGTGTTCTCCGTCAATGTCGACCCCGGCTATGTCTACTGCCGTGGCATCGTCGATGTCACCGGGTACATGGCGGGCACGATCAACGCCACAGATGCCCCGAGTGGCATCGGCGCGTACACCCACGTACCGCGGGTGCAGCAGGCTGCGGGTAAGAACTGGATCGAAGGAGATATCGAGCTGGTCTCCGTGAGAAGCGATCGTGCCGATTTCTACTACGCCGCGGGCAGCTGCAAGCGACCCGCCGGCGGAAAGCTGTTCGAGTGCCGCGGCAAACCCTGCACCGGGTGGCAAGACTAACGCGGCAGCTCACCACAAGGCCGCGTCTGACTGGCGAGCCTGTTCGCGGCTGAGCTGCGGCCAACCATTGGGACGTCGACTCGAAGCGTCTGCGCCTTAGCCGGGTTTCCAGGCCCC
>Ga0335085_10016559_pt1 | contig 10649 bp, 10 predicted proteins | sample Lox_Sample_45_FD_206712 | JGI IMG/M metagenome (GOLD analysis project Ga0335085, IMG submission 206712) | Soil microbial communities from Loxahatchee National Wildlife Refuge, Florida, United States - Lox_Sample_4.5 | ecosystem: Environmental > Terrestrial > Soil > Wetlands | place: USA...
TGTCGATGGCAAACAGTATGTCGTGGTGGCTGCCGGCGGCGGCAAGGATCCAAATGGATCGTCGGGCAGTGTGTACGTGGCGTTCTCGCTTCCCTGACGTCGCAGACTTGCCGGGGCGGGGTTCCGCCGTGCTGTGAGGCTGCTTTCCGCTCTCCCCAGCCTGAGGGGATCTCCGCCCTCTGCCATTCTTTAATGCCGGCTACCTTGCCCGATATTGAGATTCTTTTGCCCCTTTTTTGGGGTGGGCAGGGTTTGTCTTTTGCGGATGCGGGGCGTATATTGGTCTTTGGAAACTGTTGTGTAGTACCGGGCGATTGGCGAAGCACACCAGTGGGCGCAAGCCCACTTTTTGTTGTAAGCCTGATCCGGGAAGCACGACAGGTCCGTAAGTTATTGGTTCCATGACATTTGAAATCGAGCGGGTGCGCGGGATCGCGGAGCGCGTAGCCGCCTCCCACCAACTGGAAGTGGTGGAGGTGGAGATGCGCGGCGGCGGAACAGCCCGCGTGCTGCGGCTTGTGATCGACAAGCCCTCGGGAGTGACGCACGAGGATTGTGCGTTCGTAAGCCGCGAGGTGGGCACCATCCTCGACGTTGAGGATGCGGTCCCGGGTGGTTCGTATGTGCTGGAGGTTTCTTCGCCCGGTCTGGATCGCAAACTGGTGCGGCCCGAGGACTACCAGCGATTTTCCGGCAACCGGGTGAGGCTGACGACGCGGCAACCGGTGAACGGAACGCGTTTTCTTGAGGGTCGTCTGCAAAGTTTTGAGCAGGGGCGCCTGAAGCTGGAATTGGGCCCGGCACGTAAAAAGAAGGCGGGCGCGCGGCAGGATGTCGCGACGGTCCTCGAAATAGAACTGGCGAACGTCGAGAAGGCGAATCTGGTTCCGGAGATCTGAAGCGCTGCAAAGCGAGTCAGTTCGCCATTTTCAAATGGTTTCTTATGGCAAGCGAGCTCTACAACACGATTGACGCGCTCAGCAGGGAAAAGGGCATCGATCCGCAGATTGTGGTGAGTGCGGTGGAGGACGCGATCGTAGTCGCGACCCGCAAATACTACAAGACACAGGAAAACTTGCGCGCTGAGCTCAACAAAGAGACGGGCAAGATTCGCGCCTTTGCGGTGCGCACCGTGGTGGAAACGCCGGAGCAGGTGGAAGATCCCCTGCTGCAGGTGACGCTCGACGATGCGCGCAAGCTTGACCCGAATCTAGAGGTTGGCGGCGAGCTGCAGATTCCCAAGCCCACAGAAGGAATTCTGGGGCGGATCGCGGCACAACTGGCGAAGCAGGTAATTTTCCAGAAGGTGCGCGAGGCCGAGCGCGACACCGTGTACAACGAGTACATCGGGCGAGTAGGCGAGATTGTCAATGCCACGGTGAAGCGGATTGAAGGCCCGGATGTGATTTTCGACATCGGCAAAGCCGAAGCGCGCATGCCCCGCAAGGAGCAGTCGCGGCTGGAGTCGTTCGCCATTGGCGAGCGGGTGCGTGTCGTGATTGCCCGGGTGGAGAAAGCCTCGAAAGGCCCGGCAGTCGTGGTTTCGCGGGCTGCGCCGGAACTGGTGCAGCATCTGTTCCAGACCGAAGTCCCCGAAATCTATGACGGCACCGTAGTGATTCGCGCCATTGCGCGCGAAGCCGGCGAGCGCACCAAGATTGCGGTCCTCTCGAAAGATAAAGACGTGGACGCCGTGGGCGCGTGCGTGGGCATGAAGGGCATGCGGGTGCAGTCCATCATCCGCGAGCTGCGGGGCGAGAAGATCGACATCATCGAGTACCACGAAGATTCGGTGACCTTTGCCGAGAAGGCCCTGCAGCCGGCCAAGGTCAGCCGGGTTACGGTACTGGATGCCGGCGAGAAGCATCTGGAAGTCGTGGTGGACGACAGCCAGCTTTCTCTGGCCATCGGCAAGAAGGGGCAGAATGTCCGGCTGGCGGCCAAACTCCTGGGCTGGAAGATCGACATAAAGAGCGAAGAAGAGAAGCGGCAGGAAGTGGAGCAACAGATGTCGCAGTTGGTGACGCCGGTCTCGACTCCGCTGGAAAATGTCGTGGGTCTGGGTGAGGGCCTCATCGAGAAACTTGGCGCCGCCGGGGTAACAACCGTAGAGGCGCTCGCTGACATGACACCGGAGCAGCTTGAAGCGATTGAGGGAATCGGGCCCAAGACGGTAGAAAAAATAAGCCTGGCGGTGAATAATTACTTCGCCACTCTGGATGCTGAGGCGGCGGCGCCGCTGGCGGAAGGCGAAGCTCCCGCGGAAGAGACGGTGCCGGAGAACGCGGCAGAGGAGCCGGCTGCGGAAGCCGTTCCCGAGGCCGCGGTCGATGCCCCAACGGCGGAGATGGAAGCAGCTGCGGACGAACCCAGCGAAGCGGGAGTTGATCCGGGCGCGGCGCCTTCGGAAGAACAGTAACGGTCACGGACAAATCCCAGGAAAGACGGGTTCAACGAACACTGAGACCGTGAGGTTGATGATGAAGACTTAGCGGGACAGCGCGGAGGAAAGAAAGGGCGGATGAGCAAGATTCGAATCAACGATCTGGCCAGAGAGCTGGAAGTCAAGAGCAAGGCGATTCTCGATGTCCTTCCCGAAGCCGGAGTTACCGAGAAGAAGACGCACTCCAGTTCCCTGGAAGACCATGAAGCCGAGAAGGTGCGAGCGCACTTCCGCAAGGCGGGAGAAGCGGCCAAGTCGGCGCGTTCCGGCCGTCCTGAGGCCGACGAGATCAAGACCAAGATCGACCTTTCTCACATCTCCAAGCCCGGAGATGTGCTCAATCTTTTGCGCAAACAGCAGGCCCCGGCGCCTCCCGCTGCTCCTCCGGCACGTGCTCCGGCCCCACCCCCGGCGAGCGAAGCCAAGCCTGCAACCGTAGCTCCGCCGACGGCGGCAAAGCCTGCCGCTCCCGCAGTTGCCGTTGTTTCTCCGGATGTGGCAAAGCCGGTGGAATCCGTAAGCGCGAAGCCTGCGGTTCCGACCGCTCCGCCTAAGGTTGTGGCTCCGCCTCCGGCGCAATCGCCTGCCGCGGCCAGTGCGCCGCCAGCAGTTTCCCGTCCTCCGGTTCCAGTGGCGCCTGCTACGCCTCCGGCGGCAACGGCGCAGACGGCACCCCCTGGAAGCCGACCCGCTGCTCCCGTTTCCGCAACGCCGGCAGCGCCCAGAGCGCCAATTGCCCCGAGACCACCCGGGCCGCGCATGATCGTGCCGCAAACCGGTCCAAGGCCCGTGTACAAGGCTCCGCCGCGGCCGGTACAACCGGCAGCGTCCGCTCCGGGTGCGCCGGCGCGTCCAGCCCCCGGGCGTCCCGTGCCGGGGCAGCCAATTTTCCAGCGCCCTCGTCCCTCGGCGCCCTCGCCGCGTCCACCGTTGCGCCCGGGCGAGCGCCGGCCCATGCATCCCACCCGGCAATCGCCTGCGGGTTCGCGACCCATGGGGGTCGGTCCCGGGTTGCCGCCTCCCGGCTCGACTCGTCCTGGCAGCCGCCCGGGAGCTCCGGCCCGGCGTCCGGGGCAGCGCTATATTCCGCGCGGGGTACGGGAAGGCCCGATGAAGGGCTATGTGCCACCACCGCGGATGGTGGTTTCCAATGAACCGCTACCCATTACCCGCAGTATCACGATCACGGAAGGCATCAGCGTCAAGGACCTTGCCGAGAAACTGGAGGTGCGGGCTAAGGATCTGATTGCCCGCCTGCTGGGGCGCGGTGTATTCGCCACCATCAATCAGACTCTCGATGCCGAGCTGGCAAGCGAAATGGCGCGCTTCTTCGGAGCGGAAACCAACATCATCAGCTTCGAAGAGCAGGCCGCGAAAGACGTTTCTGAAGCGTCCGCCGGCGAAGAAGGCAGTGGCGAGGTTGTGCCGCGTCCGCCGGTGGTCACCATCATGGGTCACGTGGACCATGGCAAAACCACGCTGCTCGATTCCATCCGGCTTACCAACGTGGCGGGCGGTGAGGCCGGCGGCATTACCCAACATATTGGTGCTTACAAAGTCACGATTCAGGATAAGGATTCGCCTGCCTTCGGCCGGCAAATTGTTTTCCTCGATACGCCGGGTCACGAAGCGTTTACCCGCATGCGCGCCCGCGGCGCGAAGGCCACCGATATCGTCGTTCTGGTGGTGGCCGCCGATGACGGCGTCATGCCGCAAACCCTGGAAGCGATCGACCACGCGCATGCCGCCGAGGTTCCCATCATTGTGGCGGTCAACAAGATCGACAAACCGGATGCGTTGCCCGACCGGGTAAAGAAGCAGCTTGCCGACCGCGGCCTGATGCCGGAAGACTGGGGTGGCACCACGGTATTTGTGGATGTTTCCGCCAAGCAGAAAACTAATCTCAATCTACTGATGGAGATGATCTGCCTGGTGGCGGACTTGCAGGAATTGAAAGCCACACCCGAGCGGGCGGCCACCGGGGTTGTGCTCGAAGCCAAACTGGATCGCGGACGCGGTCCGGTAGCCACCGTGCTGGTGCAGAACGGAACATTGCACACCGGCGACAATTTCGTGGTGGGCAACGTCTATGGCAAGGTGCGCGCCATGCTCGACGATCGTGGCGCACAGTTGCAGGAGGCGCCGCCTTCCACTCCGGTGGAGATTTTGGGTATGGAAGGCCTGCCGCAGGCCGGCGATCAGTTCGTGGTCGTGGTTGATCGCGACAAGGCGCGCGGCATTTCCGAATACCGCGAGCAAAAAGCGCGGGAAGCGGCCCTGGCCAAGAGCTCGCGAGTGTCGCTGGAAGGTCTTGCCGAACAGATCAAGACTGCAGGCATAAAAGAGCTCAACATCATCCTGAAGGGCGATGTGCAGGGTTCGGTGGAAGTGCTGAGCGACCTCTTGGGCAAACTCTCGAACGACAAAGTGCGCTTGAAGTTGCTGCGTTCCGGGGTTGGCGCGATCACGGAGAGCGATGTTCTGCTGGCTTCCGCCTCGAATGCGATCATCATCGGCTTCAACGTGCGGCCGGAACGCAAGGCGCAGGAACTGGCCGAGCAGGACAAGGTCGATATCCGCCTGCACTCGATTATTTACGAATTGCAGGATGAGATGAAGCGCGCGATGGTCGGCATGCTCGAGCCCACATTCAAGGAGACCTACCAGGGGCGCGCCGAGGTGCTGGAGACCTTCCGCATTCCGAAAGTCGGCACAGTGGCGGGATGCCGGGTGGCCGACGGCATTATCAAGCGCGACTCCGAAGTTCGCCTGTTGCGCGACAATGTTGTCGTCTTCAAGGGGAAGGTATCGTCGCTGCGTCGCTTCAAGGATGACGCGAGCGAGGTGCGCAATGGCATGGAGTGCGGCATCGCGATCGCGAATTATGGCGATATCAAGGTCGGGGACGTGATTGAGGCGTTCGTTACGGAGCGAGTGGCAGCGGAAGTGGGCGCATAAAAGAGCGGTAGATGGCCCGTTTTTTCACGAGAGCGGCGCTCTCTTCGCGGAGTGCTGATCTGCTCCAGCTAAAGCTACAGGCCAGCAACCAGTGGCCAACGGCTCATGGTGGCTTTGCTCATCCTCGAACTGCGCATCGAGCACGCGCAGTCTCTCAAAGATAAGCGGCAGGTGGTGCGCAGCCTGAAAGACCGCTTGCGCGCGCACTTCAACGTGTCGGTCGCCGAGGTGGATGCCAGTGGCCTGTGGAATCAAGCCACCATCGCGGTGGCCAGTGTTTCTGATTCGCGGGACTATCTCGACGGCCTGATGAAAAACGTGGAACGCCAGGCCACCCGCATCGCCAACAACGCGGGTGCCGACCTGGTGGATTCTTTTCTGGAATATCTTTAGCCGCGGCCCCAAGGCATTTTCTTTGCGTGCACGTACTTAAGGAAAAACCCCCTGTCCCTCGGCACAGTGCAGAATTGCGACGGATTTTCTGATATCCTCATTCGTTTTACCCGGAGTGACGAAGTGGAACGCCGCGGGCAGAAATACCATCGGGAGCGTCTGGGAGAGGCCCTCCGGGAAGAGATCGAAACCATCGTGGAAGGGGAACTGAAGGATCCGCGCATTGGATTGGTGAATGTCAGCGCGGTGCAATTGGCGGAGGACAACCGGTCGGCCCGGGTTTTTGTGGCGGTGGTGGGGGATGATCGGGAGGTAATTGCGGCTCTGGAAGGGTTGCAGGCAGCCTCCGGATTCATCCGTCATGAACTGGTGGAGCGGTTGCATTTGCGCCGGCCGCCGGAATTGCTTTTTCAACTCGACCGGTCCGATCAGTATGGCAGTCGAATTGACGAATTGCTGAAGCGCACGAAAAAACGGAGCAGCTAACCACCGCTCCGGGGGAGTTCAGCGGGTATGCTGAAAGAGGTTCTCCAGCAGATCGAACAGCGCGACCGGTTTGTCCTGACTTCGCATGCGCGACCGGATGGGGATGCGATCGGCTCCGCCCTCGCCTGTTGCCAGATTCTGCGCTCTCTGGGCAAGTCGGCGGAAGTGGTGCTCCGCGACGGCGTACCGCGCATCTACCAGCCCTTGCCGTTCGCCGATCAAGTCGTGCAAAGCGATAAGGTGAATGGCAACTACGAGGCCGCCATTCTTCTGGAGTGCGATAGCGTGCAGCGTGCGCGGCTCTCCGGCCTCGAAAATCACTTTCTCATCAGCATTGATCATCATTTGAGCGGGAGGCCGTTTGCGCACGTGAACTGGATCGATCCGGAAGCCGTCGCCACCGCGGAAATGGTGTATCGCCTGGCGAAAGCGATGGAAGCGCCGGTTTCGCCCGAGATCGCCACCTGCCTCTATACCGCGTTGCTCACCGATACAGGATCATTCATGTTTGAGGGCACAAACGAGCATACATTCGCCCTCGCAGGGGAGTTGGTGCGGGCGGGGGCGGACCCGGCCCGCTGCGCGCGCAACGTGTATTTTGCTCACTCGACGGCGAAGATGCGTCTGCTGGGCGCGGCGCTTTCCAACCTGCATCGCGAGGGCCCACTCGCCTGGATTTGGGTGACCCGCGAGCAGATGGAGCAATTCGGCGCCAGAGACGAAGACTGTGAGGGGCTGGTCAACTACGCGCTCTCCATTCAGGACGTGGAAGTGGCCGCGTTCTTTCGTGAGTTGCCCGACGGGCGCTACCGGGTGAGTCTGCGGAGCAAGGGTGCAATTAATGTGGCCACGGTGGCGGAGGGTTTCGGCGGCGGCGGACACGCCTGCGCCAGCGGCCTCTCGCTGAATGGTCCGCTTGCGGAGGCGGTGGCAAGAGTGCTGGAAAATTTTCGGATCAAGAACGCTTGAGCCGGTCGTCGCCGCTTGCTTAATCTTCGCCTCCGGGGTGACCGCGCTTCACTGAGTCATTGACCCACCATCAAGAATCCATCATGGCCCGTTCCCGTTCCTCCACCGATTACCTTCTTCTGATTGGCTTCTGCGGATTCCTCTTCTTTTTCGGGCTCGCCTACTTTGGCCTGATCGGGGCCGATGAGCCACGCTACGCGCAGGTGGCGCGCGAGATGCTCGCCCGGCACGACTGGGTTACGCCGACCCTTGGCGGCATACCCTGGCTCGAAAAACCGGTTCTCTACTATTGGCAGGCAATGCTGGCCTACGCGATTTTTGGCGTCAGCGATTGGGCTGCACGCTTGCCTTCCGCAGTGGATGCCACCCTCATGGTGGCCGGGGTGTATGTCTTTCTCCGACGCTTTCGCCCGGGCCTCGAACTCGATGGCGCGCTGATGGCGGCGTCAACGGCAGGCGTGATCGGTTTTGCCCGCGCCGCTTCGATGGATATGCCGCTCGCCGCCATGTTCACTCTCGGCCTGCTCTCGTGGCTGGCATGGCACGAAAGCGGCAACCGGCGGGCGCTTGCTCTCTTCTACGTGCTTCTCGGGCTGGCAACGCTCGCCAAGGGTCCGGTTGCGCCATTTCTGGCGGCCGGGATTATTGCCTTGTTTGCGTGGTCCAAAGGCGACTTCCGCCTCGTCTGGCAAACTCTTTGGATTCCCGGCATCGTCCTTTTTGGAGTGGTGGCTTTGCCCTGGTACGTGGCGGTACAGATTCGAAATCCGGAATTCTTCCGTGTTTTTATTCTGGAGCACAATCTGGCGCGCTTTGGCACGAACCTCTATCACCACGAAGAACCGTTCTGGTATTACCTTCCGGTTTGTTTGCTCGGGCTGCTTCCCTGGACGGTCTTTGTGCTGGCGGCGCTGGTGGGAAGCATTCGCCTGGCGCTGGCAAAGGGCCGCGCGTGGATGGCCGCGGAAGGCTCGTTCCGCGGGTTCTTCGGGATCTGGCTGATCGCGCCGGTGCTGTTCTTTTCCGCTTCGCAATCCAAGCTGCCGGGTTACATCCTGCTGGCCCTGCCTGCCGGGGCTTTGCTGCTGGTGGAATATCTTGGCACCCATCTTGGCGGGGAAGGTCGCCCCAGCCTGGCCCTGGTTCTGGCGCATGCGATCGCGGCGGTTGCTCCGATTGTTCCCGTGGTCATGATGCAGTACATCATTCTGCAGCACCACCTGCCCTGGCGCGCAGGGACCTGGATCGCGGGCATGTTCGCCGCGGTGATCGCGATCGGCATCATATTGACCTTGCACGGCCGCTTGGGTCTACGCGGATTGCGGTTTGTAACCCTGATTCCCGTCATCCTGGTGGTGGCCGCTGCACTGCGCATCGGCGCCCCGGCCCTGGATGCCAAACTCTCCGCGCGTCCTTTGGCACAGGAGATCGGCCGAGTGGAAACCACACCGATGACGCTGGCGGTCTTCCGCGTGTCGCGCGAGACGGAATATGGCCTGCAGTTCTACCGCAATCAGATCATCCCGAGATACGGAGCGAAGATTCCGCAAGGCGAACATCTGGTCGTGGGGCCGGCGGGGTCGCAAACCGCGATCGCCAAAAGGGTTCCCGGGCGCCGGGTGTCTTATCTGGGCCACTTCGCCGCGCAGGACTTGGATTATTTCTGGGTTTCAGCGAGCCGATAGCGCCCGGCAGCGCATCCTTCCCGCCATTCCCGGGTATCTTCCTTTGTTCCCCGATTTGCCTCCGGTCCGGGGAAGCAATAAACTCCATCCTTCGCGCTGAGTTGGGACGTTCAGCCCAGCCGCACCCGCCAGGAGCCCCGGTGGAAATTCTCGACCTCCGTCATTTTTCTTCCTCTGACTTGCGACCCCTGCTGGAGGACGAGGCCGCCGTCTGGATGCGCCTGCTTTCCTGGGACTACGGCGGGTCCGCGGCCATGATTCAGCGTTACGTGGATTCCAAGATTCTGCCCGGCTATGCGGCTGTGGAGCGCGGGCAAATCTGTGGCTACGCATTCTTCGTGTACGAAGGCAGCAAGGGCGTAATCGGCGACCTTTTTGTCGCCAACGGCGGCCGCACGGAAAATGCGCACGAAGTGGAGTCTCGCTTGTTACTGCACGTGATTGAAACGCTGCAGCAATCGCCCGGCATCCATCGCATCGAAGCCCAGTTGCTGCTGCACGAGACGGGTGCAGTCGGACGCCCCTTTGTGGAGCAGGGCTTTCAGCGGTTCGAGCGGCTCTTCATGCTGCTGCCGCTGGTGCCTCCGGCGCCCTCCGCCAGAGCCTTGCCCCCGGAATTCGAGATCCGGCGCTGGTCAGAGCAGGATTATCAGGCGGCGGCGGCGGTCATTACCACGGCGTATCGCGGGCATGTGGACGCCGGCATCAACGATCAATACCGCAGCCTGAGCGGCTCACTGCGCTTCCTGAACAATATTGTGCACTTTCCGGGCTGCGGCACCTTCGATGCGGAGTCCTCATTCGTGGCAATGCACAAGCGTACCCGCAGCCTGGCCGGCATGATTCTGTGCTCGCGGGTACGCCAGGACGTGGGCCACGTGACTCAGGTGTGCGTGCTGCCGGAATGGCGTTCTGCCGGGCTCGGCCAGGCGCTGCTTGCGGCCACCGTCGCCAACCTGACGCAGCGCCGCTTTAGTTTACTTTCCCTTACGGTGACAAAAGCCAATGAGCGGGCCATCGAACTTTACCGGCGATTGGGCTTCCAGACTCACCGCATATTCGACGCATTTGTCTGGGAAGGATAGCCATCCGGCCATGCGGATGGCGGCAGGCAGGAGCCCGCATCAGGGCAGCCCCGGAGAGCTAACGTCGCACTAGCCACATCAGCCATCCGCCGGCAATCAGTCCTCCGACGAACATGCCGAAGCACTTCAATCCATACACCGCCTGTTCGCGGGCGCCCTCGCGCTGAGTAATGCCGAATACCACCGAGGCGAAGACGGAAAACAGCAGGGCGGCAGTGAAGTGACTGAAGGCGAGCATCAGCGTTTCTTCCCGATGGCGATGTGGTAGGCGTCGGCCACGCTGATGAAATTCAGCAGGCCGGCAACAATCATGAATTTCGTGCCGTAATCGGCGGTGGCATGCGCAATCGCTCCAAAGCCAATGCCCATGGCCTGGGTAGCGATGTAGAAACCACCCGCGCCCAGGTCGCCGACGAAGCCAAGCATGTCGAGCACGTCGCCGCTGTTCGGTGGATATACGTGGCCCTGCATCAGCACGCCGAGCACGAACATCAGTCCAATCGAAACCGTCAGCAGCAACCCCCGAATCCATCGTCTTTGGATCAGATGACCTGCGCCGGGAATCAGCCAGCCGACGGCCGGCGCCAAGACCGGCATCAGGCCGGTCGCGGGCGTGGCCAGCGCCGTATC
>Ga0335085_10016561_pt1 | contig 10647 bp, 10 predicted proteins | sample Lox_Sample_45_FD_206712 | JGI IMG/M metagenome (GOLD analysis project Ga0335085, IMG submission 206712) | Soil microbial communities from Loxahatchee National Wildlife Refuge, Florida, United States - Lox_Sample_4.5 | ecosystem: Environmental > Terrestrial > Soil > Wetlands | place: USA...
CGATTCCCTGCTCGGCGAACTGGGCCACGGGCGTCCATGCCTGTTTCGGCGCCACCTCGGGAACGAGCTCTCGCAGCGCGGCGACGAGCGGATTCGCGAGCGCAGGGGGAGCCGACGGCGAGTTGTGGAGCACGTTGAGCTCGCCGTGCGGCACGAGCTCGCGGAGCCGCGCCTCGGCCTCGTCGCGGCCCCGGCCCGGCGCGTAGCGGAAGTTCAGCTCCGCCGTCGCGGTCGCCGGCACGACGTTTGCGGCGATCCCCCCTGCGACCCGCACGGCGCTGGCCACCTCCCGGTAGACGAGGCCGTCCAGCTCGACGTCGCGCGGCTTCAGCTCGACGAGCCCGGCGAGCCCGCGCACGAGCTCGTGGATCGCGTTCACCCCCGTCCACGGCCGTGCGGAGTGTGCGCTCTCGCCCCGGAACTCGACCCGCGCCTGCAGGTTGCCGAGGCAGCCGGCGTGGAGGATGCAGTCGGTCGGCTCGAGAACGACTGCGAGCGCCGCGCCGCCGAGCAGCCCCGTCTCGAAGAGCGCCGGCAGGGGGCTCTCCTCGACGGGCACCTCCTCGCGCGTGAAGAAGAGGTAGCGGCCGGGCGCCCCCGCTCGGGCGAGCTCGAGCATCACGGCGATGCCGCCCTTCATGTCGCTCGCCCCGAGGCCGTGCACCGCGCCGCCCTCGAGGCGACCGGGCAGGTTGCCCTGGGCCGGAACCGTGTCCACGTGCCCCGCGAGCACGACGGGCGCGGTCGGGGCGCCCCAGAGGATCGCCTCGCCGTCGTCGTAGAGCGCAGCGTCCGGCAGCAGCCTGCGCACGAGGTCGAGCACCACTTGCTCGTGGCGGCTCTCGGACGGGACGTCCACGAGCTCGAGCGTGCGGGCGGCGAGGTCGGGTCTCGGCACGGCAGCGTCATAATGACGGGCTGATGCCGATGCGACAGCCCGATCCGACACCGAGCCTCGCGGCCGAGCGCGGGCTCGCGATCGCCGTGCTCCCCCGGGGGGTCGATCCCGCCGACGAGCTGGCAGAGCTCGAGGAGCTCGCCCGCACAGCCGGGGTGCAGACGGTCGAGCTGCTCGTCCAGCACCGGCAGCGCCCGGACCCGCGGAGCTACGTCGGCAAGGGCAAGCTGGCCGAGCTGAAGCAGGCCTACGCGGACGCCGCAGCGGAGGTGCTCGTCGTCGACGAGGAGCTGACTCCCGCCCAGCAGCGGGCACTCGAGGACGTCCTTCAGGCGCGAGTCGTCGACCGGACCCAGCTGATTCTCGACATCTTCGCGCAGCATGCGGTGAGCGCGGAGGGCAAGCTCCAGGTCGAGCTCGCGCAGCTCGAGTACAACCTGCCGCGGATGCGCGGCATGTGGCAGCACCTCGAACGGCTCGGCGGCGGAGTCGGCACGCGGGGTCCCGGCGAGTCGCAGCTCGAGACCGACCGCAGGCTCGCGCGCCGGCGGATCTCGATCCTCAAGAGCCGGTTGGCCGAGCTGCAGAAGCAGCGCGACGTCCGCCGCGCCGAGCGCCGCCGCACCGAGACGCCGACGGTCGCGCTCGCCGGCTACACGAACGCCGGCAAGTCGACGCTCTTGAACGCTCTCACCGACGCGCAGGTCTCCGTGCGCGACCGCCTCTTCGAGACGCTCGACCCGACGACCCGCGGCTTCGAGCACGAGGGACGCCGCTACCTCGTCACCGACACGGTCGGCTTCGTCAGGCGGCTGCCGCTGGAGCTCGTGGAAGGGTTCGCGGCGACCCTCGAGGAGACGCTCGTCGCCGACCTCGTGCTCCACGTGGTCGACGGCTCCGCGCAGGAGGAACGGCTGGTCGAGCAGGTGTCGGCGGTAAACGCCGTCCTGCACGAGATCGGCGCAGACGAGCTGCCGCTCGAGCTCGTCGTGAACAAGATCGACTCTCTGGACGCGCTGCACCGGCGCCGCCTCGTCAACCGCTACCCGGACGCGCTCCAGATCTCCGCACTCACCGGCGAAGGGCTCGACGAGCTCCGAACGCGGATAGCCGAGCGGTTCGCCGATCGCTTCGAGCCCGTGCGGCTGCTGCTCCCGTACGGGGAGGGTGCCCGCCTGAACGAGCTCTATGCGCTCGGGGCGCCGATCGAGGAGCGCGAGGACACGCCCGAGGGCGTGCTCGTGCTCGCACGGCTTCCCCGCCGCGAGATCCGCCGGTTCGCGCCCTATCTCGTCGCAGAGCCGTCCGCCGCGGTACGGCGGACGACGGGCGGCGAGTGATCGAGCTGCCAGTGCAGCGGCTGCGGGACGACGCCCTCGTCCCGGACCGCGCCTATGCGGGCGACGCCGGCCTCGACCTCGCCGCCTGCGAGCGGGTCGAGCTCGCACCGGGAGAGCGGGCGACGGTCGGGACCGGCCTCGCGGTCGCGATTCCCGACGGCTACGCCGGCTTCGTCCAGCCCCGTTCGGGGCTCGCGGCCGCGCACGGGATCACGATCGTCAACGCGCCCGGCCTCGTCGACCCCGGCTATCGCGGCGAGGTGAAGGTCGTGCTCCTGAACACCGACGCGCGCGAGAGCTTCCTCGTCGAGCCGGGGATGCGGATCGCGCAGCTCGTCGTCCTCCCGGCGCCCGGCGTCGGGGCGGTCGAGGTGGGCGAGCTGCCCGCGAGCGAGCGCGGAGACCGCGGCTTCGGCAGCTCGGCAGCCTGATGGCCCTCGAGCCCCGCATCCGCGTCTCTGCCTTCCTCCGTTGGGAAGGGCGGATCCTGCTCTGCCGGCACGAGAAGGCTGGCCGGGGGGAGTACTGGCTGCTCCCCGGCGGCGGCGTCAACACGGGCGAGAGCCTCGTCGACGCGCTGCACCGCGAGCTGGCCGAGGAGGTCGGCGTCGGCGAGGACCTCACCTTCGAGGGACCGGTGGCGATCGTCGACTCGATCTCGCCGAAGCGGACGCTCGTCTCGCGGCACATCGTCCACATCATCTTCGCCGGTGACCTCTCCGGCCGCTCGCTCGAGCGCGTCACCTCGCACGACGCCGCCGTCCGCGGTCACCGGCTCTTCGACCCGACGGATCTCGACGGCGTCGTCCTCCATCCGCCGATCCAGCGCTTCCTGCGGCGCTGGCAGCCCGGCGACCCGGCCGTCTACCTCGGCTCGCTCTGGGCTCCGTAGGGCGCGCCTGTCCAGTGCGGCCGCACAGCGGGTACGCTCGCGCTGTTGCCCCCACTCAAACGCGTCTCGATCCAGGGGTACCGCGCGGCGCGCGAGCTCGTGTTCGAGCCGGGCTCGGTGTGCGCGCTCGTCGGCGAGGCCTCGAGCGGCAAGTCGACCGTCCTCACCGCGATCTGGACGCTGCTCGAGGCCGCGGCGCCCCCGCCGACGATCGAGGACGTCTCGCGGGAGATCGCGCACGGCCGGATCCATCTCGAGGCGGACGTCGCAGCAGGGACGATCTTCCTCGACGCCCGTCCCCCCGACACGCTCAACCTCAACCGCGCCGGCGCGCCGCCCGTGCTCTTCCTGCCCGCGAACCTGCGCTCACGGACGATGGTCGCGCCCGCAACGGGCCGGGGCGCCGCCGAGGTCGCCGAGCGGCTCCGGCCGCCCTCGGCCGAGCACCACTGGGCCGCGGCCGACGGCGGCCTCGCCCTCGTCACCGGCATGGACAGGCTCGTCTCGGCGAACCTGCGGCACTTCGTCCTCTTGATCGAGGAGCCGGAGCTCTACCTCAGCCCACATTCGCAGCGGCACCTGTACCGGCTCCTCCGCACGCTCGCGCAGCGCGGCAACCAGATCCTGTACTCGACACATGCCCCCGTCTTCCTCAGCGTCGACCGCCTCGAGGAGCTCGCCCTCGTCCGGCACGCGAGCGGCCACGGCACGACGCTCTTCCAGCCCGAACCGCTCGCCGAGACCGAGACGTTCCGAGCCCTCTCCGAGTTCGACAGCGGCCGCGCCGAGCTCTTTCTCGCCCGCTGCGTCCTGCTCGTCGAGGGGCGGACCGAGAAGATGACGTTCCCGTTCGTCTTCCAGGCGCTCGGAGTCGACCCCGACCAGGAGGGAATCCTCGTTCTCGAGTGCGGGGGCAAGGGGAACATGCCCCTCTTCGCCCGGATCTGCAACGCCTGCCACGTGCCGTACGTCGTCGTCCATGACCGCGACGCGCCGACGGGTGCGCGCCCGGTCGAATCGGAGCGGGTCGTGAACCGGCAGATCCGGGAGGTGGCCGGCAAGCGGCGGACGGTCGTCCTGACGCCGGACTTCGAGGCCGTCTCGGGCGTCAGGTCGGGGAACCGCGCGGGCAAGCCCCGGAAGGCCTGGCGCCGCTACCGCGGTAACGGCCAGGTGCCCGAGCCGCTCCAGCTCGCGGTCGAGAAGGTCCTCCACGCCGCCCCGCATTAGCGCGGCGGGGGCTGCGCTTTCCGCCCCGTCTAGCCCCTGCCGCCGCGGCTGCGCGCCCGGCCCGCGGAGACCGCGTGCGCCTCCGCCTCGAGCTCGTCCCGGAGGGGTGCGAGCTCCGGCGGCTCGCCCCCGTCCCGGTGCGCGAGCGCCTGCGCGAGCAGCCAGTCGGCGAGCCAGGGGTTCCGCGGCAGGAGTGGACCGTGGAGGTAGGTTCCGATCACGCGCCCCGCGCGAGCGCCCTCGAAACCGCTCTCGCCATCGTTCCCGAAGCCTGCGAGAACACGGCCGAGCGGCTCCGCTTCTGGGTCGAGCCGCGTCCGACCGGCGTGGTTCTCGAAGCCGGCGAGCGTCCGCGGCCGCCCGGGCTCGAGCTCGCACTCGAGCAGGACGTCGCCGATCATCCGCCGCTCGCCGGCCACCGTCTCCAGCGGCAGGAGACCGACGCCGGGCATCGTCTCGCCGTGGAAGCCGCGGTAGCCACGGCCGAGCAGCTGGTACCCGCCGCAGACCGCCAGCAGAGCGGCGCCGCCCTCGACGGCGGCGCGCAGCCCGTCGGCCTTCCCGGCGAGGTTCTCCGCGACGAGCAGCTGCTCGCGATCCTGGCCGCCGCCGACGTAGAACAGGTCGTGTGCCCCGGGGGCGATCGCGTCGTCGAGGCCGAGGGCGGTTACCTCGAGCCGGTGGCCCCGCCATGCCGCGCGCCGCTCGAGGACGGCGATGTTGCCCCGGTCGGCGTAGATGTTGAGGTAGTCGGGGTAGAGGTGGCCGACCCGGATCGTCGTCACCGGCGCTCCCAGTACGGTCGGGCGAGGCCCCGCGCCGCCACCAGCCGCTGCAGCGCGAGCATGGCGGTGTAGGTGGGGAGGAGGACGAGCTCGCCGCCGGGCTCGGTCAGCTCGAGGCCCCGATCGAGCGCTCGCTCGAGGCTCGGCTCGACCTCGATCGCCTCGTCGCCCAGGCCGCCGTAGCGAAAGCGCAGCGCGAGCTCCGCGGCGCGCGAGCCGCTCGCGATCAGCAGGTCGAGACCCCTGAGCAGCGGCTCGAAGTCGACGTCCCAGATCCACGAGACGTCTCGGCCGTCGGCGACCGCGTCGTTCAATGCGACGACGACCACTCGCGGCGGCCGGCCGTCCACGAGCGTCCGCACGACCTCGTTGGCGCCGGCCGGGTTCTTGATCAGCAGGAGCAGCAGCTCGCGATCGCCGGCCGGGATCCGCTCGAAGCGGCCGAAGGCCGCACTGAACCGGGAGAGCCCCGCGGCGGTTTCGTCGAGCGACGCGCCGAGCGCGCGCGCCAGTGCGGCGGCGCCGACCGCGTTGTAGACGTTGTAGAGACCCGGCACCGAGAGCTCGACGCGGCGGGAGCCCTCGGGAGTCTCGAGCTCGAAGGAGGCCCCCTCGAGCCCTCGCAGCTCGACGGCGCGGGCCACCACGTCGAGGTGCGGCCGCGCGTGCCCGCAGCGCGGGCAACGATAGTCGCCCAGATGCCCGACATAGGCCGCGGCGTAGTCGTACGGAGCACCGCAGCGGATGCAGTACTTCGAGTCGGCTGCATGCTGGAGCGAGGGCCGTGCGAGCCGCGGGTCGTCCAGCCCGAAGGCGATCGACCCTGGATGCGGCTCGGCGATCGCGGCCAGCTGCGGATCGTCGCCGTTCACGAGGAGCGCCGCCTCGGCCGGCAACCCGCCGATCGCGGCACGCCACCGCTCGGCGACGAGCTCGAGCTCCCCGTAGCGGTCGAGCTGGTCGCGGAAGAGATTCCCGAGGCACACCGCGCGGGGCCGCACGCGCCGCACGACCTCCGTCAGCGCGCCCTCGTCGACCTCGAGCAGTCCCAGCTCGGCCCGGCCTGCGGCAAGCAGCGTCGAGGCGACGCCCGAGACGAGATTCGCGCCGGCGGCGTTGTGGGCGAGCCGGTAGCGCGGGCGGAGGATCTCGGCCGCCATCGCCGACGTTGTCGTCTTGCCGTTGGTCGCGGAGACGGCCGCCGTGCCAGCCGGCAGCCGCGCGGCGAGCCGGTCGATCGCCCCCGGATCGAAGCGGGAGAGGAGCTTTCCGGGCACGGTCGTGCCGCCGCCTGCCCCGACGAAGCGGGAGAGCGCGGCCACGCCGCGCGCGGCGGCCACTTCGATCGGGAGCGGAACGGGGGCGCGCACCGACGCGAGCGTACGCGACCGCGGCACGCCGTCGTTCCCGTGCCCACCGCACCGCGCACGGCTCGACTTGCGAATCCATCAACCTGCTCTACACTTCTTGTATGGCCCCGAAGCCCCGCTACCGGGCCGTGGCCGCGATCGACCCGGATGCGCTCGCGGAGTTCCAGGCCGGGATCCGGAAGCGCTACTCGGACGAGCAGATCGTCGCCGAGCTGCAGGCCTGCGCCGAGCGCCTCGGCCGCTCGCCGACCATGCGCGAGTTCGCTGCCGACGAGCGGACGAGCGTCCACCCGCAGACGGTGATCGAGCACTTCGGCTCCTGGAACGCGGCCAAGCGCGCGGCGGGCCTCGTCCCGCGCCGGTTCGCGACGCGGGAGGAACTGCTCGGACTCCTGCGCGCCCTCGGGGCGGAGCTCGGCCGCCCTCCGACTGCCCGCGACATCGACGAGCACAAAGGCCGGATGCCCTCGAAGTCGCTCTACTGGCACACGTTCGGCTCACTCACGAATGCGCTCCGGGAGGCCGGCTTCGACGTGCCGGTGGGGGAGGAGCGGCTTGAGCGGGCGGTCGAGCAGGGGGTCGCGCTCGCGCTCGCACTCGGGCGGCTGCCGAAGTTCGCCGACTGGGCGGAGGCGCGCAAGCACGACGACTCGCTGCTCACCGAATGGCAGGTCTACCGCATGTTCGACGCCCGGCGCGGCGCCTGGTCGACGTTCCAGTACCTCGTGCGCGAGCGGCTCGACGAGCAGGGCCGGCGGGTCGGCAGCGACGGGGCGCTGGTCTGAAGGTGCGCGTCAGGCGACCGCGGTCAGCGCCGCGAGGCGCTGTAGGCAGGACGCCGCTTCGCCGGGAGCCCGGACGGCCGGGAGCGAGCGGTCCTCGACGAAGTCGCGGTCTGGACGGAAGCTCGTCCGCCGGGCGACGCGTCCGTCCTGGATGACGAGGAAGGTCCCCTCGGGCGTCTCGCTCGTACGCAGGCGCAGGTCGAGATAGCGCTCGACGATCTCGAGTGCCGTCCGGGTCGAAGCGAAGAAGACCTCGTTCCGGCCCTGGCCGACCCAGAGCGGCCGACCCACGCCGCGTGCCGCGAAGACGACGCCGGGCTCGCGGGCGTCGAGCCAGGCCGCTGCCATCGAGCCGGAGAGCGCCTCGAGCGAGCGCGGGTCGTTGCGGGAGTGCGCAGCGAGGGCGAAGATCGCCTCCGAGTCGACGGTCATCTGCGGCTCGGAGCGCGCGCAGGAGTGGGGGGAGAGGAGCTCGTCGTCGTTGAAGATGATCCCGTTGTGGATGCCGACGACCGGCCCGTGGCGCACGGGATGGTTGTTCGCCGGAATCGAGGGATGCCCCTTCGTGTAGTCGCGGACGTGGACGAGCAGCTCGCGCGCCTCCGAGCCGACCTGGATGCGGTCGAGCAGCCGACTCGCCGGGCTCCGCTGCTTGGTCACGACCGCGTGGGCGTCGGAGGGCCGGCGGTAGGCGTAGCCGACGGCGTCGGCGCCGCGTTCGGCGATCCCGGCGAGGAGCGCCTGCGCCGCAAGCGTCCGGTCGAGGCCGCTACGGGCTGAAAGGCAGTATCCGGCGATTCCGCACATCGTTGGGAGACCCCTGGGCCGCTTCCCGAGGAACCGGCCCCACGTCATCTTCGGACGTGCCGCCGGTGTCGAAGTTAGCGAGTCGTCTCTTCTCCGTCGATTCCCCCATCCCTTGCGAGGGTAGCCGCCGAAGTGATCGGCGCCGACGGAGAGACGCTAAAGAACCGTCCAGACGGCGCCGATACCCCCTGCGATGAAGCAGCGACCCCTCGTCGATGCCACCGCAGGGGTTCCGGCCGTTCCCGACGCGCCGCTGCAGCTGGTCCCCGAACCGGATGGAGCAGACGCCGGGACGGAGGCGGAAGCCGCGGCGGTCGAGGCAGACGACGACGCCGACGGCGAGGAGCGGGCCGCGCTCGACGAGGCCGGCGAGTCGCAGGATCCGCTGAAGCTCTACGTGCGCCAGATCGGCGGGGGGCCGCTCCTGACCCGCGCCGAGGAGCGCGAGCTCGCGCGTCGCAAGGACGCGGGTGACGAGGCGGCCAAGCGGCGTCTGATCGAGGCGAACCTCCGCCTCGTGATGTCGATCACGCGGAATTACACGAAGGCCGGCGTACCGCTCCTCGATCTGATCCAGGAGGGAAACCTCGGCCTGATCCGGGCGGTCGAGAAGTTCGACTACCGGATGGGCTACAAGCTCTCGACGTATGCGACCTGGTGGATCCGACAGGCGGTGACGCGGGCGCTGGCCGACCAGGGCCGGGTGATCCGCCTGCCGGTGCACGTCGCCGACCAGGTGCGTCGCCTGCTGCGCGCACGCCGCCAGCTCGCACAGAAGCTGAACCGCGAGCCGACGCTCGCGGAGCTCGCGAAGGAGTCCCAGCAGGAGGAGCGGCGCGTGCGGGAGCTGCTCGAGCTGATCGACGACCCGGTGAGCCTGGAGACGCCGGTGGGGGACGGCGAGAGCCTGTACGGCGACCTGATCCAGGACCTCAACTCCGACGATCCCGATGAGCAGACAGCGCAGCGCCATCGCTCCCGGGAGCTCGCCACCGCGCTCTCGCAGCTGAACCCGCGCATGCGGCGCGTGCTCGCCCTCCGCTTCGGGCTCGACGGCGAGGCGCCCCAGACGCTCGAGGAGGTCGGCGCCGGCCTCGGCATCACGCGCGAGCGTGTGCGCCAGCTGGAGACGCGCGCGCTGCGCGAGCTGCGCACGGTCGCCCCGGACCTCGAGCTCTACCTGCGCTCCTGACCGGCTCGAGAAGCTCCGCTTCTCGAGCAGGCGTTACCAGGCGGCGACGACCTGCATCTCACGCAGGTTCGCGAGCCGGCGCAGCGACTCGAGCTCGATCTGACGGACCCGCTCGCGCGTGAGACCGAGGCGCTTGCCGATCTCCTCCAGGGTCTTCGGCTCCTCGTCGACGAGCCCGTAGCGCAGGACGAGCACCTGCCGCTCTCGCTCGGGCAGCGCCTGCAGCGCGACGGCGAGCGCCTGGCTGCGGAGCGAGATCTCGACACGCTCCTCGGGCAGCGGGTCGTCCCCGGCGACGAAGTCGCCGAACACGGCGTCCTCCTGGTCGCCGACGGGCTGGTCGAGGCTCGCAGACGCGCGCGCTGCGGCACGCACCTCGCGGGCCTGCTCGACCGGGAGCGAGGCCTCGATCGCGATCTCCTCGAGGGTCGGCTCGCGCCCGAGCTCCATCCAGAGCGTGCGCTCGGCCCGGTTCATCTTCTGCATCCGCTCGACGATGTGCACCGGCATCCGGATCGTCCGCGCCTTGTCGGCGAGCGCCCGCGCAACCGCCTGGCGGATCCACCAGGTCGCATAGGTGGAGAACTTGTAGCCGCGGCGCCAGTCGAACTTCTCGACGGCGCGGATCAGCCCCAGCGTCCCTTCCTGGATCAGGTCGAGGAACGGCAGCCCCTGGTTGCGGTAGTTCTTCGCGATCGAGACGACGAGGCGCAGATTGGACTGGATCATCCGCTGCTTCGCCGCCATGTCGCCGCGCTCGATGCGCTTCGCGAGCTCGACCTCCTGCGCCGCCGTCAGCAGCGCGTGCCGGCCGGCCTCGCGGAGGAAGAGCTGGAGCGCGTCGGTCGTCGTCTCGGGCGGTGCGCTCGCTGGCGGAGGAGCCTTCTCTTTCTCTTTCTCCTTCTCCTGCTCTTTGTCGGCCGGCTCGGCGTCAGCGTCCGGCTCGACGAGCAGCTCGATGCCGCGCCGGTCGAGCTCGCTGTAGACGGCCTCGGTCTCGAGCGGGTCCAGCTCGAGCGGCTCGAGGGTCTCCACGAGCTCCGCCTGCCGCAGCTGCCCGTTGGCCTCGGCGGCCTCCAGCAGGGCCACGAGCTCCTCACTCGCGAGGATCGACTCGATCTCGACGGTGGTCAAATGCCTTCCCCCTGATCGGCGTTCCCTGGGCCGGTGTTCCCGTCGCTCCTGCCTACCCAAGCACGCCGAACGGTGCCGGCGCAACCCCCTGCACGATAACGGGCGTTATGTCAAGTCGACGAATGAGGCGCCGGGCGCACTTCCTCCCCCTCCCGGGGTCTGCGTCGCAGGCGGCGACTCCCGAGTTCGTCAGCGGTCGCCGTGCGCGCCGCGC
>Ga0335085_10016562_pt1 | contig 10647 bp, 7 predicted proteins | sample Lox_Sample_45_FD_206712 | JGI IMG/M metagenome (GOLD analysis project Ga0335085, IMG submission 206712) | Soil microbial communities from Loxahatchee National Wildlife Refuge, Florida, United States - Lox_Sample_4.5 | ecosystem: Environmental > Terrestrial > Soil > Wetlands | place: USA: Florida...
GGCGTCGCGTCGGGAATCGCCGGATTCGGCGGCACGGTGCCCTCGATGGCTACCGGCGGCCTGCCGGTTGCAAAGTCAACTCGCTGCGGCATCCTGGGGCGGCCGCCCGCGAACAGAAACATATAGCCCAGCCCCTGCTGATAACCCGGAGTATCGACACCCAGCACAAACACCGGCCGGGTGGCTCCGTACCCAATGACGCGCACCGCCGGCCAGATGTATATGGTGCGCGTGATGCGATAACGCCCCGAGGGAACGAAGAGGATTCCTTCGCCGTGCTCGGCAGCGCGATCGATCGCCGCCTGAATGGCATCGCTATCATCGGCACTGCCGTCAGCATGAACCTGGAATTTGTCCGCCGTAAGATAAACTGCCTTCGCATCGTCAGGCCGAACGGGGTAATAGGAAGCGGCCCAGTTCGGCAACCCAAAACAGAAAATAGAGAATGCCAGTACTACGGTCTTTTTCATCGTTGTCTCTTCGGCGCCGTGGTCTGCGGCGGGAGCCGGGCACAGCGCTCCTCAGCTTCGCGACATTCCAAATGACAATTGCACGGCTGCAAAGCATTGTCCATCCGCGGGTCCAGCATGTCAAAGCAGTTACAGTGCGGCTTCGAGCAGTCTTTCTGAGAAGCCCCGGCGTCAGCCGGACCGCAAACCACGCTGAAAACTGACAACCGGCAACTGATAACTGAAAACTGTCCCCAAACAGCGAAGCCCTTACATCGGATGTAAGGGCTTCGGCAGACTTGGACTGTGATTGGGCCTTATCCGGCCTTCTCAAGCAAACAGAGGCTCAGATCGCGGCGCTCGACCATGTCTTTTGTGATTTCGAGATCGCGTACGCGCTTGTTGCTAGGCAGGTGATACATCAGATCGAGCATCAGCTCTTCCAGGATCATGCGCAGGCCGCGGGCGCCCACCTTGCGCGCAAGCGCTTCACGAGCCACCGCGCAAACCGCCTCTTGGGTAAAGTGCAGGCGAACGTTCTCATACTCAAACAGGCGCTGGTACTGCTTGAGGATGGCGTTCTTCGGCTTGGTGAGAATCTCAATCAGCGCCGCCTCATCGAGCTCGTCCAGGATGCCCATCACGGGAAGACGTCCGACGAACTCGGGGATCAGGCCGTACTTGATAAGATCCTGCGGCTCGGTCTTGCGCAGCAGTTCCGTATCGCGATGCGAGCGGCCCGTCGACTGATCGGCTTCGGCCTCGCCAGTGCGGAATCCGAGCGCCTTCTTGCCGACGCGACGGCCGACTACGCGCTCCAACCCTACAAATGCGCCACCGCAGATGAACAGAATGTTTGTGGTATCGACCGCGGTGAACTCCTGGTGCGGATGCTTGCGTCCACCCTGCGGAGGAACATTGGCCACGGTGCCTTCCAGAATCTTGAGAAGCGCCTGCTGAACGCCTTCGCCGGAAACATCCCGGGTAATGGAGGGATTCTCGTCCTTGCGGCCGATCTTGTCGATCTCGTCGATGTAGATGATGCCCTGCTGAGCGCGGTTCACATCGCCATCGGCGGCTTGCAGAAGCTTGAGAATAATGTTCTCGACATCTTCACCGACGTAGCCGGCTTCAGTAAGCGTTGTGGCATCCACAATCGCAAAAGGCACATCGAGCATCTTGGCCAGCGTGTGCGCCAGCAGGGTCTTACCCGAACCGGTGGGCCCGATCAGCAGAATGTTGCTCTTGGCCAGTTCCACTTCGTTGTTCCGCGCCCTGTTCATCTGGATGCGCTTGTAGTGGTTGTATACCGCTACGGCGAGTTTTTTCTTCGTCTGGTCCTGGCCGATAACAAAGTCGTCGAGGAAGCTCTTGACTTCCTGCGGCTTGGGCAAATGGCCCGCCGCCGTCGCCGGTGTCGCTTCGCCACGGTCGTCTTCAAGAATCGAGTTGCAGACGGCCACGCACTCATCGCAGATGTACGCCCGTGGATAATCACTGGGCGACGAGATCAGCTTGGCAACAGCATCCTGCGACTTGTGGCAAAACGAGCAGCGCAACGCTTCTTCGGGTCCCGTACGCGGTTTCATTTACTTTATTCCCCCTGGACTTGCTCGTCGTTCATACTTTCTGACCGGCTACGTACGCGGCCTGTCAATAATCTCATCAACAATGCCGTATTCTTTGGCCTGCTGCGCGTTCATGATGAAATCACGTTCCACATCCCGCTCAATACGATCGAGCGGCTGGCCGGTATGCTGTGCCATGAGGTTGTTCGTAATTTCGCGAATGCGAAGAATTTCGCGCGCGTGGATGTCGATATCGGTAGCCTGACCGCTCAATCCTCCCATCGAAGGCTGGTGGATCAGGATCCTGGAATTCGGAAGAGCAAACCGCTTTCCCTTGGTCCCAGCTAAAAGTAAAAATGCGCCCATGCTGGCCGCCTGACCGATGCAGTAGGTGACCACATTGTTCTTGATGAACTGCATGGTGTCGTAAATTGCCAACCCCGCCGTGATCGAGCCACCGGGAGAGTTGATGTACAGCGAAACATCCTTTTCAGGGTCTTCACCTTGAAGAAAGAGCATTTGCGCAACGATGAGATTGGCCACCTGATCATCGATGGGGGTGCCAAGGAAGATAATGTTGTCACGCAGCAGACGCGAATAAATGTCGTAAGCGCGCTCGCCACGGCTCGTCTGCTCTACCACCATTGGAACCAATGCCATTGAGTTTCTTCCTGCTCTCGTTTGTTGGGGCCGCCCAGCCCGTTTCCGTTTCCCGCTCGCTTCAGCCTAAAACATTGTCCCCGAACGGTTTACCAAGCTTGCAAGTACCCTAAACCGGCAGTCTCTCATACAGCAATGAAGCCGTCTTTTCGCGACGCAATTGTTCACGGATTCTAGCCAGTCCGCCGTCCTGAGTCAATCGCACTTTCAGGGTATCCACGGGCTCGCCGGACTGCATTGCCGCCATTTGCAGTTCGTGGTTCAGCTCCTCGTCGCTGACCGTCAGGTTCTCCTCGGCCGCAATGCGGTCCAGGATGAGAGAGGTCTTTACTTCGGTCAAAGCGCTGTCACGCTGCGCTCCGCGCAGACGAGTGAAGTCCAGCTTCCGCATCTGGTCCGGGCTCATGCCCTGCGCCGCCAGTGCCCGCAGTCCGCGTTCGAGACGCGTGTCGATCTGCTCCTGCACCAGCGATTCGGGTACCGGGAAAGTAAACTTTTCTGTCAGTGCGGCGAATAATTTGTCCTTAGTTTCCCCTTCAACATTCCGCCTCTTCCGGTTTGCCGCGTAGTCGCGAACGCTCTTCTCGAGGTCGGTGTAGCTCTCGTAGTTGCCAATCTCTTTGGCGAATTCGTCGTTCAGCTCAGGAAGCGTCCGCTTCTTGATCGCTTTCACTTCCACTTCGTAGGCGACCGTCTTACCTGCCAGGCGCGGTTCAGAGTAGTCGGCGGGATAGATCACCTCAGCCTTTAGTTCCTGGCCCGCCTTGGCGCCACGAAGAGCGCTGCTGAAAGCTTCAACCGTGTCCTTGCCGCCGATCTCCACCAGCGTGTCTTCGCCGGCGACGGGTGCAGCGCCATCTTCACCTTCAACCTGGCCCTTGTAGGTGATCTGCGCCCAGTCACCGTCCACCAGTGCGCGGTCCTCTTCCACCGGCTCAATGGTGCCGCGCGATTCGCGCAGACGCTCAATCTCCTGCTGGAACTCCTCGTCCGTGACTTCAGTCGACGGCTTTTCGACACTGACGTCCTTGTAACCTTCAATCGAGAAATCGGGCACATACTCGAATACCGCCTTTACGTGCAGCGGAGTACCCTCTTCAAGATTCAGTTCCATCACCTGCGGCTGGCCCACGGGCCTCACGCCCTGCTCACGCACAGCCTGGTTAAACCGCTCCGGCAGAAGCGTGTCGATCACTTCCTTGCGGATGTCGGCGGCGAATCGGCGGCGAATTACGGAGTCAGGGGTTTTGCCGGGGCGAAAGCCGGGGATGCGCGCGTACTTCTTATAGTTGGCGGTAACGCTGCGGAAAGTCTTGGCAACTTCATCCGCAGGAACATCCACAAGCACCTCGCGGGTACACTCAGGGTTCAGAACGGGACCATGCTGGTGGCCTTCGTGGTTGTGGTCGTGGTCCGCGTGCTCGTGACCTGCAGCTTCAGCCGGCTCGGGCTGGTGGTTCCCTTCAAGGGTTTCAGTAGAACTCAACGCTTTACCTTCCAGGCGCACCCTGCGCCGATCGAATCATGACGAATTTGAGGGCTGTATTTCCCCTATGGACTCCCCTGCAGTCCGTCGCAAGTGGCCGTTACGCAAGGCGAACACAACTCCGTTATCGGCCGGGGAATCCCTCTTTTCATGGTAAGAGGGTTTGCTGTCAGGGTCAAACCGGGGGCGGGGCGCTGAAAGGGCCAAAGGACCGCGAAAGGTACGTTACCTTTCGGTCACCTGCGGCTTGCGAACGTAGGGCAGAAAACGCGGGTGGGCCGCGCCGATGAGCGTGTAGTAGTTGCGCGCCTGCTGAAGGCTGAGCTGGCCGTTTACGGTAAGGCGCACATCGGAGGCATCGAAATCCTCCTGACCGTCATCTTCCCACCAGCAAACGGGACACAGGCCCATGGCGTTTGGCGCTTGCAGCGTCTTGTATCCACAGCAGGGACAGCGAAAACGGGACACGACACTCTTTATGTCCTGGGTCATCTTGCTTGATAGACGGCAAACATAAATGCCGGATTACAGTGGGTGCACGCCCTTGAATCATTCTCAATTCAGGGGCGGGATCGTCCCCCGGCCTCGCTTTTGAGGCCCGCTAAAGCATAGGAGCTTTGGCCGTGTGACCAGAGGCGCGGAAATCCCCACGAAAGCGAAATCCCCTGTTGCACATCGCATACAGGCGACTTCTCGAACTCTGGTTCGATGGTGCGCGATTTGTTGTACCAGCTTTTGAGCGCTTCCGGTTGCGCTCTATGAACACCTGACGACGATTCCCCGCCGCCAATCGGCGACCGCTTATCACGGGTCGCGTTCTGCGAATCGTTTATGGAACAAATACCTTGACGCGCACGTGCCAGGTGGTGCGCTGGCCGGGTTTTAGCCTGACCATGCCGGTGTCCATGCCGTTCCACTGCTTGCCGAATGGGTCGTTGAAGTTGTACTGGTGCTCGATGGCTACGAACTTCGCTCTCGGCGGTGCATAGGCCTCGACTGTGTTGATCTCCGGTGAAAGGCCGTCGATTTCGACGCCGTACTGCGTGGCGGGATCGAAGACCTTTACGGCGATGGCGCCGTCGGTCTTTGTAAAGTGACACCAGTTTTCATCAAAGAAACGGTCGCCGAGCGCGAATCCTTCCGGCGCGCGCCAGTCGTTGACGGTTCCTTCCACGTTAATCAGCTTGCCAGTCGGGATCATGTCATCGTGGCGATCCATCTCAGAAAACTGTTCGCCTGGAATGTGCACCCGGGCCTGGGCGCGGTTGCCGGAGGGCAGGTTGATGTAGGGATGCCAGCCGATCGCTATCGGCTCAGCCACTTTGCCCACGTTCTTCGCCGTCACCTGCACGTCCACGGCATCGGCCGTGAGCGAGATGCTGAACAACAGGTCGGTGCTTGAAACCCAGCGCCCGCCAAAATCGCCTGCATGGAGAATTCCAGTCACCTGCTCGCCGCCCTTGATCTTCTTCTCGCGAATATCCTGAACTTTGGCCTTGAGAATCAGACCGTGCATGGCGTGCTTCTCCGCGCCCGGTTGCCGGCCCGACGTGTTGCCGGGAAGCGAGAGCGTGTGACCCTCCCAGTTCACATTCACGGTCTTGCCATCGGGCAAGACCTCGCCGCGAATCCGATTGGCATAGGGAACAAGGATAGCCGCGCCAAAGCGGTATCCGCCGTCACCGTTGGCATTGTCCTTTACATCGAGCATGTCCTTGATGGTGGCCAGGTCCGGCGAGTTAAGCACATTGACATCGCCTTTGCCGGGATAGTTGGCCGTAATCTGCAGAACTTCCATGCCGCGGCCCGGCGCGACAACTACGCTTGTAAATTCCGGCTTGGCGCCATTCGTAACAGCGCGCTCGAGCGTGACCACTTTTTCGCCGTTGATCTCCATCGCGGCCTGCGCGATGCAGGCTGGAACTACCAATCCCGACGGAATAAGAACCGCCGAGGAAACCAAAGCAAGGATGCGGACGTCAAGAGCAAGAACGCGCAATTTCATCGGATCACTCCATACAGCTCATATTCAAGATCGCAGCCATTTTAATGGAACGTTCATTGGTCGCGGGGCCGTCCGCGCCAAGGATCGCGTCGTGAATCGATCTTGACATTGGTCTGACCATCCGTTTAGCCTTTGCCTGCTCCGATTCCGGCGAGCATTCCGCACGCAAAACATTGATCGGCCGATTTGAAGGGAGCTGAACCCGTGGTATCGCTCAACAGGCGTGTCTTCATTGCAGCTTCAGCAGCCTCAGTTGCTGCAACCCACATGGATAAACTTGTTGCCCAACTGCGCAGCACTGAAAAACCCTGGTACAGCACCATGCGCCGCTGCGGACACCTGAACTTTAATGAGCAGGATCCGCTCACGATGGACGTCGAGGCGTGGACCGACTACTTCGTTTCGCTCAAAGTAGACGCGCTGATGCCCAATGGCGGCGGCATTATGGCGTTCTACCCAACCAGCGTACCGTTTCATCAGCGCAGCCAGTTTCTGGGCAAGCGCGACCTGTTCGGCGAAACTGTTACTGCCGCGCGCGCGCATAACATTCGCATTGTGGCTCGCATGGATTGTAACTATGTATATGAGGACGCGTTCAAGGCGCATCCCGAGTGGATCGAGTTCAACAAGGATGGATCGCCACGGCGGCACACAGAGTGCCCATGGCTGTACAAGACGTGCCTGTTCAGCAATTACTTCACCGAGCAGATGCCCGCAATTTACCGGGAGTTGAGTGAAAGCTACGCGCCCGACGCGTTTTATACCAACGGCTGGCCAGGCACGGATGCCCCTGGAGTTTGTTACTGCCAGAACTGCCAGAAAGTCTATCGCGAACAGACGGGAGGCATACCGCATGAATGGCCTGAACCGCGCAGCGATGTTTACCGAAAATACTACGAGGTCTACATGGACCGCGTAATGAGAGTGTGGGCTCTCTGGCAAGACACCGCAACGGAAAAGACATCAAACTCCGTTTATGCAGGTAACCTGAGCGGGATTCGAACCGTGAAAAACGTGAATCGAATGGGCAAAGAGGCGGCATGGTTTTACGCCGACAACCAGGGACGCTCGGGCGATACTCCGATCTGGATGTGCGGACAGGAAGGCCGCCTGGCTCGCGCGATTGCGGGCGGCCGCGCCGTCACAAACTCCGTAGGATCATATGCGAGCGGAACTCCAGGTTGGCGGCATGCGAGCAAGAGCAAAGAGGAGACAACTCTATGGCTGGCGCAGGCCGCAGCCAGCGGCATGGTTCCGAGCTATCACTGGCTTGGCAGCAGCACGCTGGATACGCGATGGAAGGACACCGGCCGCGTTTTCTACAACTGGCTCGCGGAAAACGAGAGCCACTTCAGGAACCGCAATACGCTCGCGAATATTGCCGTCCTTTATCCGCAGGCAACTATCTCGTTTTATTGCGCGGCCGGCGCCCGCGAACGCAAACTGAACGGGCAGACAATCGACTCCACCGATTATCTGGAGGGTTTGTACGCCGCGCTCATGCATGGGCGATTCCTGTTCGATTTTGTGCACGAAGAGAATCTGGACGCGGATGTTTTGAAAAAGTATCGCGTGCTGCTGATTCCGAATGCGGCCTATCTGCGCGATCGCGAGTGTGAGGCGATTCGTGCGTATGTGGCTTCAGGCGGATCGGTGCTGGCAACTTTCGAAACCTCGCGTTACAACGAATGGGGCGAGGCGCGTAAGGATTTTGCCCTGAAGGACATATTCGGCGTGAGAGCCAACGGAGCGGTGGTAGGCCCGTTCGGCAACAGTTATATGCACATGGACCGGCCGCATCCAGTGCTTAGCGGCTTTGAAGGGACCGCGATTCTGCCGGGAGCCGAGTTTCGCGTGCCCGTTGCCGGCGCCGGATCTGAAGCTGCTCATTTAAGCGTGATTCCCAACTACCCATCGTTTCCGCCGGAAATGGTTTATCCGCGCGTATCAAAAACAGATGAACCGGCCGCATTATTCCGCGAACAGGGCTCGGCGCGCATCGCCTATTTCCCTGGTGATATCGACCGCACATTTCTGCGCAGCGGGCACCCGGATTTCAGCCGCCTGCTCATTAACTCCATCGCTTGGCTGATGAATGGAGCAACGGCTCCAGCTCAGGTGGAAGGTGATGGACTGGTAGAACTCTTTGCCTGGGAAACAGAGCCGGGCTTTGCATTGCACCTCCTCAATTACACCAATCCCGGATTCACTCATCCGTTCATTTCGGCTTTCAATCCGGTTGGTCCGCAACGGGTTTTATTTCATGTGCCGGAGGGACGCAGGATAAGCTCGGTTTTGGCGCTGCGCGGAAATCACAAGCTGGAGTTCAAGCAATCGGGATCAGTGGTGAAATTCGAAATTCCCCAGTTGGTTGACTACGAAGTCGTCGCGCTCACATAGAAAAGCGCTCTCCGGGCTCCCTCAACCAATGATAATGCTGGCGATCGGAAAAACGACGGAGATTGCTTCTTCCGGCGAGTGACTCATCAGGTTGTCTGACCAATAGGTGCATCGAAAAATGTCCGTCTTTCCGCATGCTGTTCAAACTGATGATTCTCTGAAATTGGGGCTAACTTTTCTATCGCTTGTGCTTTACACTGTTGGAGCTAAATCGATTTTAGATACGCGTGCAAACAACCGGCCCAGACCAGGGCCGCGAGACGGCGCTCACTATGCGACTTAGTAACTCACCGGGGTTTCGGCGTAACTTAGGTAAAGCGAATCGAGAAGGGAGCGCGTTTTCGGCGGAATGACAACTTCCATATCCACTCGGCAGAAACCGGTCACATCCATGATCAAGCGTGTGACCAAACTATCTATCAGCGAGGAGATCGCGCGCCAGATAATGGACTTGATCGCCGATGGCACTTTAAAGCCGGGTCAGCGCTTGCTGTCGGAACGGGAACTGTGCGGGTTGTTCGGTGCGAGCCGCTCGTCGCTCAGAGAAGCGCTGCGCTGCCTTTCGATTGTTGGGGTTCTGAACGCGCGTGTCGGCGAAGGCACGTCGGTTGCCGAAGACGGCGGCAAGTTTTTGCGCAAGATCATGGAGTGGAGGCTGATCAGCGAAAACCACGATATCGAGAACCTGCTTGAAGTTCGCATTGCGCTCGAAGGTGTTTCAGCCGCAAACAGCGCTGTGAATGCGACGCCAGAGGATATTGAAAAGGCTCGGAAGCTGCTGGCGCAGATGAAGAGCGCGCTAAAGGACAAGAAGCAATTTGCTGTTCTCGACCTTGAATTTCACATTACGCTTGCCAATGCCTCCGGCAATGCTGTGTTGTCGGACCTGATATCGGTGATTCGGAGCCAGCTGGCCAGAACGTTGAGCAGGGTTCTGAGGCTTCCGAATGCTTTGCCGTTGTCGCTCAAGGAACATACGGCCATTCTCGACGCGATTGAACGCCATGATCCCGAGGCCGCGCGGAAGGCAATGCATGCCCACCTTGAAGCCGTGCTGGTGCGCTATGCAAAAGCGATTGAGGCCGGTGAGGGGGTTAAAGCCGAGCAGAATGGCGTGGCAGGTATCTCAAAGAAGAAAGTACGTCGCGCCGGCTAGCACTCAAGCCGCGACTTCATCGCATGCGCAAGTGAAAAGCCCGGCCGGCGTGCATCGGTCGGGCTTTCGTTTTGCGGGTAGTGTACGTCAGCCTTCGCGCTTGTGAATCGCGTAGTAAGGCTGGTTCGAGAGAGTCGAGTTGAATGCCGGGTGCATCCACGCCGACCCGGAACCGTCGCGTAGTTCAAAGTAGTACTCCAGCGGATATGGAGAATTGGTGTACTCTGCCGGAATGCTGGCGCTGTAGCCGGAGCTGTTGGACTGCATATCTAACGCAACCCAGCGCTCGCCTTGATTCACGTGGCGGTAATGCAGTCGCGCCGAGGTTGCACCTGATGCAGCTTGCACGCTGAGCGCAAGTTCGCGGCCTGGATGAAACACATGCGACGGCGCGTGATGAGCGGAATCGGCTATACGCTGCCGCGGAGCTGATACGGCTTTGATCGCTCGCTCCACGCTCTCGGCTGATCCTGACGCGGCGGGTGGATTTGCCAGGCACTTTTGCATCGCATCCAGATCGGAATCGATGGCGGGAAGCCGGTCAACCCAACTGCCACGCCGGATGGGCGGGTTGCCATAGCTGATGTCGGCCATGTAAACCTTTGATGCGCGCTCGGCCATCTTCGCCCATGTGTCGCGAGCATTCTTATATTGATCGAGCGCGAGTTCACCGGCCTTGGCGTTGCCGGTCTGCCTGAAGATTTCAAAGTAGGCGGCGCTTCGAATTTGCCCTGCGTAGAAGCCCCCAAGCGCATTCATAATGAGAACGTCCTCTTCGATGCGGCGGAACTCGGCAGAAGTTGCACCACGCGCCATGGTTCGCGCAACCGAAAGTGCTTGAGAAGAAGCCTCGGTCAGGCTGTCAATCCACTGCGCCACTTCGACCGGTGAGTATTTTGGGTTGATGTTCCCGTTGAGCAGAT
>Ga0335085_10016563_pt1 | contig 10647 bp, 8 predicted proteins | sample Lox_Sample_45_FD_206712 | JGI IMG/M metagenome (GOLD analysis project Ga0335085, IMG submission 206712) | Soil microbial communities from Loxahatchee National Wildlife Refuge, Florida, United States - Lox_Sample_4.5 | ecosystem: Environmental > Terrestrial > Soil > Wetlands | place: USA: Florida...
CAGGTTGGATTCGACGGGAACGATGGTGTCGAGGACTTCGTCGGCGCGATCGGTGGGATCGGTACAGGCTTTGCGCGGCGGGTCTTCGAGATTGTTGGACGGCATGAAGCTGAAGAGCTCGCGGATCATGGAGAGACATTCGGCGTCGTCGTGGGCGAGGAAGTGGGCCACGCCGGACTTCGCGTTGTGCGTCATGGCTCCGCCGAGCTCGTCTTTGGTGACCTCTTCGTGGGTGACGGCCTTGATGACTTCGGGGCCGGTGATGAACATATAGGAGGTGTTCTCGACCATGAGGATGAAGTCGGTGATGGCGGGCGAGTAGACGGCTCCGCCGGCACAGGGGCCCATGATGGCGGAGAGCTGCGGGATGACGCCGCTGGCGAGCGAGTTGCGCAGGAAGATGTCGGCGTAACCGGCGAGCGACATCACGCCTTCCTGGATGCGGGCTCCACCGGAGTCGTTGAGGCCGATGACGGGAGCGCCGACGCGCATGGCGGTGTCCATGATCTTGACGATCTTGGCGGCGTTGGTTTCGGAGAGCGATCCGCCGAAGACGGTGAAGTCCTGGGCGAAGACGAAGACGAGACGGCCTTCGATGCGGCCGTAGCCGGTGACGAAGCCGTCGCCGAAGACTTTTTGCTCGTCCATGCCGAAGTCGGAGCAGCGGTGGGTGACGAGCTTGTCGGTCTCTTCGAAGGTTCCTTCGTCGAGCAGGAACTCGATGCGCTCGCGAGCGGACATCTTGCCCTGCTTGTGCTGGGTGGCGCGGCGGGCTTCGCCTCCGCCGGCCTCGGCGAGGGAGTCGCGGCGCTTCAGTTCGGTGAGCTTTTCCTCGAGGTTCATGCGGGGGATTATAAACAGCGGCGGGGTTGGGGAGTGTGATGGGTGAACAATCAGTGGATAGTGGTTAGTGGATAGTGGTTAGAAAAGCAAAAAGCAACTAGCAAGTCCCACCCTTGCCAAACGAGGGCAAAGGGTGGGGCACCCACATTCGCTGTGATTGGGGCGAATAGCAGATCCCTCGGCCGCTCAACCACCCCACGAAGCGCAAGAGCGGCGCTTCGCGGGGACCCCGGACGGCGCGGCCTCGTGATGACAATGGCGAAAGATTGCGCAACAAATAGGGCCCCTTCGACTCGGTACGCTCGCTCAGGATGACAACCATGAAGGACCGCTCACTCGGTGCGCAGGGCTTGCATGGGTTCGATGGAGGCGGCGCGGCGGGCGGGCAGATAGGACGCCAGGAGCGCGGTGAGCAGCAGGAGGATGGCAACGGTGAGCAGGACCCAGACGTCCATGGCGCCGACTTCATACAAGGTGCTGCGCATGATGCGACCAATGATAGCCGCGCCGGCGAGTCCGAAGACGAGACCGGTGACGGCGAGCAGCGATGCGTCGCGCAAGATGAGCGAGATTACACGTCCTCTGCCGGAGCCGAGGGCGAGGCGGAGGCCGATTTCCTGCGTGCGCTGCGAGACGGCGAAGGCCATCAGCGCATAGATGCCGACTGCGGCGAGCAGCAGAGCGACGGAGGCGAAGGCGGCGAAGAGCAGCATAGTGAAACGGTCTTCGGCGAGCATTTCGCTCCTGACCTGATCCATGGTGCGGACGTGCGCAACGGCAACCTGGGGATCGACGGAGTGAACCGCGGCAGTGACGGCGCGGGCGATGGCGGCGGGATCGTTAGGGGTACGAACTCCAAAATTGACGTTGCGCTGGAGCGATTGCGCGAAGGGGACATCCATCTCGGGGTCGTCTTGGCGGAGGTCGCCATTGCGGACGTTGTGGAAGACTCCGACAATCTGCCATTCGACGACGGGACCCACTTGCGGAGAGCCGGGGATGATCTCTTCCATGGCAATGCGTTGCTGTAGCGGATCGAGGCCTTGCAGGTAGCGGCGCACGAACTCCTGATTGACCATGGCGACGCGGACGCTGGTAGCGGTGTCCTGCGAGGTGAAGGCACGGCCCTGCACGACATCGATGCCAAAGGTCCTGAAGTAGTCGGGCGAGACGGACTGGAAGCCGGTTCCCGGGCGTTTCGAAGGGTCGCTATAGCCGGGTTGGCCGACGATGCTGAAGTCCATGCCGTCGCTGGCGCCGAGCAAGGGCAGGCCAGTGACGGTTGCAACCGAGGAGACTCCGGGGACAGCGCGCACGGCGGCGAGAATCTGGTCGTTGTAGGTGCTCATTTCGGCAGGAGAAGCGAAGCGAGTTTGCGGCTGATTGAGCTCAAAGGTCAGCACGTGGTCGGTCTGGACGCCGAGATCGACGCGAGTGAGATTCCAGAAGCTGTGAATGGCGAGGCCGGCGCCGGCGAGCAATGAGAGGGCGAGACTGAATTCGGCGACGATGAGCAGGCGACGTAGCTTGTTGCTTTTCAGGCTGGAGGTTGAGCGCCCGCCGTCCTTCAGCGATTCCTGCGGATCAACGCGCGAGGCGTACCAGGCGGGAGCACATCCGAAGAGGAGTCCGGCGAGAGTCGTCACGGCGAGGGTTGCGATGAGAACGGGAGGATTCAACTGAAAGCTGGCTTCTGAGGGCAGCATGCCTTCGGGGGCGATGGTAAGCACAACGCGAATCAGGAGCTTGCCGAAGACGATGCCGAGGGCTCCGCCTAATGCGGCGAGCAGCAAGCTCTCAGTGAGAAACTGGAGGAAGATCTGCGCGGGCGAAGCACCCATTGAAGTGCGGATGGCGATTTCACGCTGACGTCCGGCGCCGCTGGACAACAGGAGATTGGCGACGTTGGCGCAGGTGATGAGCAGGACGAACACTACCGCGCCCAGAAGGAACCAAAGGTTGTGAATGCGCTCGGGCGGGAGGAAATCGTTCTTGAGGGGATCAATGCGAGCGCCCCATCCGGTATTGGATTTGGGATAAGCGGCTGCGATGTGCGAGGTGACAGTGTCCATATCGGACTGGGCCTGCTGGAGGGTGACGCCGGACTTGAGGCGGCCCATCACGAGGAGCCAGTGGTATTCGTGATTGACTTGTTCGGGAGTGAAAGCAAGGGGCTTGGCGAGTTCGAAGCCAAGACGATCCGGCACGCCGGAGGATAATACTCCGATAACGGTGTGCGGCTTGCCATCGACTTGCATGGTACGGCCGATGATGTTGCGGTCAGCGCCGAGGTCGTTCCAGAGCTTGTGAGTCAGGATTACAACCTCATCTTTGCCGGGCAGGCCTTCTTCCGTGAGGAAGTCGCGACCGAGAAACATGGGCATGCCCTGCATTGCAAACCAGCCTGGCGAGGTGCGTCGCCCTCTGAGTTGTTGGGGCTGGTCTTGAGTTGCAACGTTGAAACTGGCTCCAGTCCAGGCGGCGAGCTGCTGGAAGGAATTGTTTTGCCGCTGCCAGTCGAGGAAGTCTCCCGCAGAGACGCCGTTGCGGTGGCCGTTGACCTTAGACCAAATGACCACGAGCTGGTTGGCGTTGGGGTACGGCAGAGGAGCAATCAAGACGGCATAGACGACGGTATAGATGGCAGTGGTGGCGCCGATGCCGATCGCGAGTGTCGCGATGATGGCGGCGGTCATGCCGGGACGGTTGCGGAGTCCGCGAAGACCGTAGCGAAGATTGCGGAGGAGAGTGCGCATGGATCACCCCGGGGGATGGAATAGCAGGTGTTGGGCCAGTGCGGCTCATTGAAAAGACGAGAGTTAGGAGGCAGTACGTGGTAAAGGGTGTTCGGGGGTGGACAACCAGTTGTCAGAGGTCGGTTGTATTTCGCGGAAGGCGCGTATGGACCGAGGCAGCGCTCCCCGATTTCGGTCGCAACGATCGGGGTCCTTCGACTCCGGCGAAGCAAAGAGCGCGTCGCCTCCGCTCAGGATGACACGGTAAATAGTGCAGTCTGGATCAGGCAAGGTGTTGCCAGCCGTGGGGGGCGAGCGGCTCGGAATTTCCGTCGCGCGTGTGCAGTTCTATCTGCTTCTCGCGAGTGATGGTCCCGATGCGGGTGATAGGGACGCCGGCGATCGTGTTGGGAATGCGACGGTTGGGCGGAACGGTGAAGAGGAGCTCGTAGTCTTCGCCGCCGTGCAGCGCGAATTGGAGGGCTTTGTTGCCGCGGGTGGTTGGAAGAGCAGAGGCTTCGATAATGGCACCAACGCGGCTTTCGTCGCAGATGTGGCGAAGGTCGGACGAGAGGCCGTCGCTAGTGTCGATCATGGCGGAAGCAAGGTGGTGTTCGCGCAGGTATTGGCCGAGGGCGATGCGAGGGTCGGGATAGAAGTGACGAATGTGCGCTCGCGGCCGGAGCTTCTTTCCCGCGCGAAGTTGCTCGAGCGCTGCAACTGAGGCGCCGAGAATTCCACTTACACAAATAATGTCGCCGGGGCGTGCGCCCGAGCGGAGAACGGCTTTGCCCTTCGGAGCGCTGCCCACAACAATGATGTCGGTGAGGATGCCGTTAGGCGATTGCGCGGTGTCGCCGCCCGCAAGGGCTACGGAATAACGCTTCGCGAGCTTTAGCAATCCGCGAATGAACTCATCGGCCCAGTGCTGAGGAAGAGCGGCAGGAAGCGCGAGGGAGAGAAATGCCGCGCGGGGTATTCCTCCCATTGCAGCGATGTCACTGAGGCCGCGGGCGAGGCAACGGTGGCCGACGGAATCGGGCGGGTGCCAGTCGCGGCGAAAATGAATTCCTTCGAGCGAGAAGTCTGTTGTAACAAGCACTTCATGCCCGCGAGGAATGTCGAGGATGGCGCAGTCGTCGCCGATGGCGTGGCCGGTTTCGCCCAGGTTAGCGCCCAAATGACGGGCGCGAACCTGGGGCACCCTGTAGCGTGAACCCGCCAAGCGACGAATACGGCGGATGAGTTCGAGTTCGGGCAGAGGCACAAGAGCAGTTTCAAGTTTCAAGTTGCAAGTTGCAAGTGGGAGCTGCCGATTATGCGAATCCAGCCAGCCTCTGGCCGCGGGACGCGACAAGATTCGGTGTTCGGCACACGAAAAGGCAGTTCGTTCGACTCCGCGTTCGCGCGATCCGAAAAGAGCGGTTCTGTATGTCCAGGCGAGCGCTCCGTTCGGGATGACGCCACAAATGCGGCCGTAGTGTGAGGGTTGTGCCACTACCTTAAGCCTCGATGAATGCCACTTTGGTGGGATGCAATGTGACGGATACCGTTGACTTCGCGCAAGCGCGTCTGTTACGGTTTTGTGTCTTCTAAAAATAGAACCAACCCGGGTACGAATCTTCGCCACAGTGCCTGGGGAAGAGCTAAAACCTCGCGGCTCTTCAGGGACCCGGCAGTAGACGTTGGGCCCGTTTAGGTACAAACGATCCGGATCTCAATAGGTAGTACCACCGTATCCGGAACGATTTTGAGTTGAGGTTAGTGCATTGCGAAAACGTTTTTATATTCTTTTTGTAGCTCGTGATGCTGAGGGACAGCTACGCAAGATCCCGATTCCCCTCCATTACTTATATGTCTTCCTGGCCGGGGCGTTGATCGGAATGTTTACGATCACCGGCATGGCGGGCTCGTACGCGCGCATGCTGTGGAAGGTGGCAAGCTTTAACCAGCTACGCACCGAGAAGACGGCACTCCAGACGCGGTATTCGCAGCTCCTGCAGGTCAGCCACGAGAAGGATATTGAGGTAGCATCGCTGGGCTCGATCGCCAATGAAGTATCCGTTATTTACGGACTGAAGCCGAATCCGAAGTTTCTCACTGCCACCGACCAGCCACTGAAACCCGAACAGGTGAATGACGCCATCAATGGGCTGTATGCCCTGCGTACTTCCGCACTGACGGGAGCAACTGCGGCGGGGCTGGGGATGGGCATGAACCGTCAAGCCTCGCTGGCGGACTGGGTGGCGGCGACCACGGTACCAACATTGTGGCCGGTGGAAGGTCCAATCACGGGAGCGTTCGGGGCGAGAATCGATCCGTTCAACGGTGAAGGTGCATTCCACTCGGGCGTGGATATTTCGTGTCCGTATGGGCAGCCGATTATCGCTCCTGCCGACGGCGTAGTGACGTATGCGAACTTCTATGCTGGCTATGGACGCCTGATCGAGATCGATCACGGGAGCAACCTGACCACACGTTACGGACACTTGTCGGGCTTTGCAGTAACGGATGGGCAAAGTGTTCGCAAAGGTCAGGTCATCGGCTACGTGGGCATGAGCGGACGTAGCACTGGTGCCCATCTCCACTACGAAGTGAGAATTCACGACGCGCCGGTCAATCCGCATAAATATCTGCGCACATCCGTTGCGTCGGCCGGAGGGGCGGCCAGCGGAAGCTAGAGACGGTCGAGTTATTTTGGTTTGGCAGATGCCGCCGGAGCTGCTTGAGCCGGCGGCTTTGTTGTGTCTGAGCCGAAGTCGACCGGGGCCTCGCTCACAATCTTCTTGAAAAACGCGAACGGTACGCTGGCCGTAAGGAGGGTTTCGTTCTTGTCCTGATGGACCTCAAAACTGTCGAAGGCTTTCTTTACGTCGGGATCGGGACCGCCGCCATCCATGGAGATGTTGATCGTCCGGAAGAGGACGAGAAATGTGTTCACGCGCTCACTGAAGTTGCCGGCTTCGGTCTCGTTTTGCAGGATGACGTTGGCGCGAAGGTGAACTTCATTGAGGGGCCGGGCGGAAGCAATGACGGTGCTGCCGCGGGGCAGCAGGCTGCTCCAGGAACCGGGAAGCAGGAGTTCGCCGCGATCTTGTGGCTTGCCGGTGGAGGGAATGCGGGCAATGGTCCACACGACGCTACCAAGGGGAACTCGGGAATAGTACTCGCGAGCGAGGTCAGGACCGGCGAATGGCAAAGCCGACTGCTTGTAACGGTCGATCATGCCGTGAATGACCTCGCTACCTTGGGTATTGGAAGCAGCGGCGGTGTCCCATCCGAGCAAAACGACCCGTACGGTACGGCCTTCGAGGGGAATGATGTAGATATCGAAGTCTTTGTAGCGCTCGGTCTGCCTGGACATCTGGCGCAGATAGTCGGTGACGCGTTTTCCGTCGAACCGACCCTGCATGATCTCGCTGTAACGGGTTTCTGACGAAGGATTCAACGGAGATCCGCTGTAATGGATCGCAATTGCGGCGTGGTCGAGGTCGCGCTCAAATTCGAATCCGGTTTGACGGACGAACTCTTCGTATTCGGGCTCGCGATTCTTCGGCGGGTTCTTGCCGAGATCAGTGAGCAGGCGGATAGGTTCGAGATTGACGTAGAGGATGGCGTCGGAGTTGGGAAGCAGGCGGACAGCGTCAGGAGCGGCGCGCTTGCGGAGGAAGACGGCGAATCCGATGGCAGCGAGAACAAGGAGAACAGCGAGGGTGATCCAGAGGGTACGACGACGATGTCGCATGGATGAGAGTAAATGATACGGGAAAGCGGTCGCCGGCTGCCAGTCGGGGGATGAGAAGACACTTCACCACGAAGGCATTGAGAATACGCAGAAAAGCGAAAGCAACCCCGGATGAACACGGATTACAGGGATACAAATGAAGCGTTTATAAGGGACTACCCTACCGTGCCCAAGGAGGTGCTCGGGTTGGGCGAAGACTAAACCTAACCAGGGGATACGGGTAAGATGGTTGGCACTCGCTGTATAGAGGAGTTTCTTGGATGGCAGTGGGAACTGTAACGCGTACGCCTTGGTGGGCCTGGCTATGGCCAGTTCTGGCATGGGCGCTCCTGGGCGCGCAACTTGTTTTACCGAAGAATGCGCTGGTTTCGATTCTGGAAGCAGGTTTGCTGATCGCTACAGTTTTTGCCGCCGTGTATCACGCCGAGGTAGTGGCCCATCGGGTAGGGGAGCCGTTCGGCTCGCTAGTGCTGGCGCTCGCTGTAACGATCATTGAAGTTGCACTTATTGTTTCAGTGATGATTAGCGGCGGGAGCGACACGTCCGGACTGGCGCGGGACACGATTTTTGCGGCGGTCATGATTGTGTGCAACGGTATCGTCGGACTGTGTCTGCTGGGCGGGGGAATACGGCACAGGGAGCAGGGATTTCAATTGCAGGGCGCGAACGCGGCCTTATCGGTGCTGATTGCGTTGACCACGCTCACGATGGTGTTTCCGAACGTTACGGTCAGTAGCGCAGGACCGACGTTCAGTTCATCGCAATTGGTTTTCGCAGCGATTGCATCGGTGGTGCTGTATGGCTCGTTTCTGTTCATTCAGACAATCCGGCATCGGGATTACTTTCTTCCCGTGGGTGGCGCAGCTGAGGAACACGCGCAACCGCCCTCAAACAAAGTGGCAGCCATCAGTGCTGGCCTGCTTCTAGTTTCGCTAGTCGCGATTGTCGCTATGGCGAAGGTGCTTACTCCGACGGTGGAAGTGATCATCGAAGGTGCGGGTGCGCCGAAAAGCGTCATAGGAACTGTGATTGCAGCACTGGTCCTTTTGCCGGAAGGAGTGGCTGCCTTTCGGGCCTCGCGAGCGAACCGCTTGCAGACGAGCATGAATCTGGCGCTGGGATCTGCGCTGGCCAGTATTGGGCTGACAATTCCGGCAGTCGCCGTTGTCTCGCTTGTCATGCACATACCTTTGACATTGGGCCTTCCCTCAAAGGAAGTAGCTTTGCTGATTGTCACGCTCATCCTGAGCCAGTCGACGTTGGGGACCGGACGAACCACGGTGCTACAAGGAGTGGTGCACCTGATGCTGTTTGCGACATTCCTTTTTTTGGCGTTGGTACCGTGAAAAAACGGTTGCTAGTGGCCGGTTGTCGGTTGTCAGTTTCAAGACAGAGAGGGTCGAATTCGCCAAGAGCCGGGCGAATTGGTTATGATGGAACAGACCGCTTCATAGTGCCTGCCGAGAGTGGGCACGCTCTGCAGAATCCCCAGCCGAGAGGCCCGCGGGAGTGGCGAGTTGCAGGTCGCCGATACTTAGAAAAGCCGCGTATTTTGAGAGCCTTACGGGAGTGGAACACAGGTTGCAAGGGTGCGTCCTGTATGTTATCGTTAGTGATTGTCCCGGTAAGCAGGGAGAACTATGCTTGATTGGGGCACGTGCCCGTAACGGGTAGTGCGCTGGCGTAGCTCAGCTGGTAGAGCATCTGATTTGTAATCAGAGGGTCGGGGGTTCAAATCCCTTCGCCAGCTCCAGATTTTCAGCGTTGAGCACGCGAGGCGAACAGCAGCAGGAGCAAGCCAGGCAGGTTGCAGAACTCTCCGAGAGAACTGACCCCAGCAGCAGCTTCCGAGAATCGATTTTGCGCGAGTGCCGTAGCGCGCGGCGGTTGGAGAGTCTTGCTGGTTCGACATGCTAGTGAAAGGCTCTTTGATAGCGGAAATGGCGGTACCGAGCCGGATGTAGAAGCTCGGCAGGATGTGCACAGGTGGCCGAGTGGTTAATGGCAGCAGACTGTAAATCTGCCGCTCCTAGCGGGCTACGGAGGTTCGAATCCTCCCCTGTGCACCAGGATTTGGAATGAAGCGGGTGTGGCTGGCGATGGGCGGTTTCGCCGTGCTGATGATTCTGGCGTGGACGACGCTGGACGATCCCAGGTTTCGGTTTGGAGCGTTGGCGATCGCGGCGATGTTCGCGGTGCGAACGTGGAGCCATCATCGCAGGTTGCAGCAAGAGCAGGAACGAGAAGGCGAGAAGAATTCGCGGGAGTAACTCAGTGGTAGAGTCACAGCCTTCCAAGCTGTTGGTCGCGGGTTCGATTCCCGTCTCCCGCTCCAGGAATTTAGATGCGCGCGAGCGCGCGATTTAGGTCCTTCGACTCCTAAGCGCGCCGCCATTAAATTCGGGGCGGCACAGTCGCTCAGGATGACAGTCGAAGGGAGTACGCAGGCTGATGTAGCTCAGTTGGTAGAGCACTCCCTTGGTAAGGGAGAGGTCATCGGTTCAATCCCGATCATCAGCTCCAGAGTTTGGCAGTGGGAGTGATACCAGTTTGGTGAACGCACAAATGGCAGAGCCTGAACCGCGGGTTCCGTTTCAACAGGCTGGAATTGGCGTCGAAAAGCAAGCGGAGTTTGAACTGCTTCATTCGGCGCTGGAGCGGGTGTTCGGCGCAGGCGCAGTGGATGGATTTCTGAAGCTGCTGCAGCGCAAGGGAATTCCGATCCGCGACTTCGATCGGGTGTTGCGCGAGAAGTTGCTGGAGCGCGCGGACAGCGGACTGGGTAAGAGCGGCCGGAGCGCGAAGCAATGGTACGACGCGCTTTCAGTGGGCGACCAGGCGCAAGTCCGGGAGTTTTATCTGACGGCGTTAGAGGCGGTGGATCTGGCTCTGCGCGAGAAGTTCAAACAACTTTACCGGTATTACTAGGCGAGGTTATGGCGAAAGAAAAATTTGATCGCAGCAAGCCGCACGTAAACGTAGGGACGATCGGGCACATCGATCACGGCAAGACGACGTTGACGGCGGCGATCACCAAGGTGCTGGGCAAGCACAATCCGAACATCAAGTTCCGTTCGTTCGATTCGATCGACAACGCGCCGGAAGAGCGGGAGCGCGGCATCACCATCGCGACGGCGCACGTGGAGTACGAGACGGCGAACCGGCACTACGCGCACGTGGATTGCCCGGGCCACGCCGACTACATCAAGAACATGATCACGGGCGCGGCGCAGATGGACGGGGCGATTCTGGTGGTGGCGGCGACCGACGGACCGATGCCGCAGACGCGCGAGCACGTGTTGCTGGCGCGGCAGGTGGGCGTGC
>Ga0335085_10016564_pt1 | contig 10646 bp, 11 predicted proteins | sample Lox_Sample_45_FD_206712 | JGI IMG/M metagenome (GOLD analysis project Ga0335085, IMG submission 206712) | Soil microbial communities from Loxahatchee National Wildlife Refuge, Florida, United States - Lox_Sample_4.5 | ecosystem: Environmental > Terrestrial > Soil > Wetlands | place: USA...
AGTGCGATTACCCTGGCGCGAAGTGAACCTCCGCCATCTTGTGATAGAATTCTCTTTGTAGCTCCGGTGGGGCCGTGGCGCAGTTGGGAGCGCGCCTCGATGGCATCGAGGAGGTCGTGGGTTCGAACCCCATCGGCTCCACCATTTGAAGAATCCAAAGAAGTTATCCCAGAAAACCGCTAACTGTTACCACGCGCTGTTGCCACATCTGCATTTTCCTCTTGCATTCAAAGATGAATCTTTCACGCTCTGCGAGGAAAATAGGCATGGCAAGAAACCACACTCTCGTCGCACGCATCAACGCCGGGAATGGGAAATTTCCTTTCGTGAATGTGCAGTTCTCCAAGAACCACCGCCCCATTCCCATTGAGGGCGCAACATACTACCTCCGTCCGACGAGTCGAGGGAAACGCACGCCCATCAGAATTGGCACGGATATCTCGGCAGCTCACACCGCGATGATCAACATGGACTATGACCGAGCGCTGCAACTTCCCACTGCCATAGAAGGCCATCCGAAGTTGGTGGTCCCGAACGCCGGACCTCGAAAGACGCTGGAGGAGTCCGCGCGCGATTACATCGAACGAAGCAAGCAAAAATCGCACAAGACTTACCTCGGCTATCGCACCGCAGTGAACCTGTTTCTCGCAAGCTGCCACAAGATTTATTTTGATGAAATTTGCCGCGACGACCTACTGGACTTTCTTCACGCCTTGCGGACCCGGCCCTCTCGGGAAACAAACAGGCCAATCGGAGAGTCAACGGTCTTCAACTACTTTCTCAAGGTGATCGTTTTCCTTAACGACCGTGGTATCTCGAAACACGTGGCCAAGGAAGACTGGGTTCAAAAGAAGGACTGGCCCGTCAACGTTGACAAGCGGAACAAGAACAAAAAGTATGCCACATACTCGGAGCACGAGATCGCGGCCATGCTCCGAGTGGCAGACAGCGACGAGGAAGCCCTGGTCCGTTTTCTGGTTGGAACAGGCTTTCGTATCGGCGAAGCGGCGGTAGCGCAGTGGACGGACATCGATTGGGAGTCCAAGGTGATTTCGGTTCGCTTCAAACCTGCACTCAACTTCAAGCCAAAAGACTACGAGGAACGCACCGTCTCTCTCAGTGACACGGCGCTTCAATGCTTAAAGAGGTTTCGCGGGAACCAGCCTGACGACGCGCTACTTTTCCCGTCACCTGCGGCGGGGACCCTGGACAGGCATCTGGACCGGATTATCAACGGTCTCATCGACAAGGCGAATGAACTGGGCTACGCTGTTAAGAAACCAAAGAAGCCTTGCCACGCCTTTCGCGTACTCTATGCCACCCGACGGCACCAATACGGTGTCGATATTGAAACACTCCGACAGGAGTTAGGCCACTCGGACATCACGACTACACAGATCTATTTGCGCTCGGCAAATACAAACTCGGACAGATACCGCTCGCGAATCAATGAGGCGGACAAATTCTCCATGGCCATCAGGCGAAAAGACAGAGTCTGTCGAAACCCGGTGGACGGAAGTAATCCGCGCTTAGGATCTCGGGCTTGTCTCATGCTCTAGCCGAACCAGTTGTCGAATGCTCTCGCGTTTTTGTGATTCAAGGTGATGTGAAGACCGCCGGGCAATCCTTTGGTTTGACGTTTCCCTGATTGGGCAGCAGGGCAACAGAAGGAGATGATGTGTAATAACTCGAACTTCCGTGATGAGCTGGTCATCTTCCACTAAACAAAAGAATGGCGTCTTGCCGATTTACGGTCCCACCCTGCCTGAGCGCCGAGTCCTCAATTCGATTTGCTGCTCTGCCCGGACAGAAGCGAAGAGGGACCACTGTTACTTTCGCACTTCGCGTTGAGCCAGGAAGAACTCTACTGCGGAGAGTCGGAACCTCAGGCGGTTTCCGACCCGGATATAGTTTAAGAGTCTCCGGGAGACCCAGCGGCGTATCGTTTTCGGCCTGAACCCGGTCAGGTTCGCTACTTCAACCGTACTCAGGAGAATGTTCGGATCGTGGTTGTTTAGCACGTGCTGCTTTACGGCTTCTACTCTCTCATTCTCGCGGGTCGATTTCGCTGTGCCTGCTACTTTCCTAGGGTCATTTGCGGTCGAACTCATCAGGATGGTGCGAACACTTCCGGCCTCGCGAGGGAGTTGATTGTATCGAAACGTTTTGTCGGCCTGCTGTACGAGGATGTAATCGGATAGGTCGCGGCCGGTTTGTTCGGCATAGGCCCGGTCTATTGCAGAGCGTGGACAGCCTACCACTCGTGGGACCCATTTCTCAAAAGCCTCGATCAGTCCTTTCCCTGCCAGTCCTTGTTCGCGCAATACTCCGAGCAATATTTTCGCTTCCCAAAGGGGGGATTCACTCCATTTCCCCCGAGCACGGATTCGCGCGCATCCACCTCCGTGGCCTGACACTGCCTTTGGCAAATGCATATGCCCCAGCTCCTTCCCTGAGAGTATTGGAACGACAGGCCGCAACAATCTGAGTGTCCTCTGCCTCGTAGCTGGAGTGTTTTGCGCGATAGCGTCATGGATTTCTTTCAATTCGATGGACGATGGATCTGCTGCCCGGCGCAAGCCATGTACTCTCGGAGAGTCTGGGCTCTTACGCACGCTAAGTTGGGTGTTGCGTTGCTTCATTGATGTTTCTGTGGAATTCCCTCGCGCTTCCGACTTGACATATCGCACATGTAAGTCTATTATGTTTGCAAACAAATGTCAATGCGTATGACCTCCAAGAACCGTCCCCTGAAATGGAGGCAGTTCCATGCCGGAAAAGCCTGAGAAGGCTGAGAAGCCTCTCCAAGGTCAAACCCTCTCGCTGCGGATTAGCGATGCTCTGCACAGACGACTCGAACGGGCCAAGCAACTGCTCTCCTCAAAAACCGGTGAAAACGTGACGACTTCCGAGGTAGCTAAGCAATTACTCGAATCGGCTCGCGAGGACCGGTTCGAAGTCGCAGATTTGATGGAGAACCCCACAGAGGCACTTCTGCAGATTCGAAAGAAGGGCGGGGCGCAGCACATCCTGTCGAGAGCCGAATGGATACTGCTCACTCACTTCGTTCAGCGGGGGCTCGAAACCTATTCCGAGAGGACTCCGAACCCAGTGTCGAGCGAATCGCTCATCGGTGTACTCGATGCTTTCCTCGCTTTGCACGAACTGCGAACCGAACGGACTTCCACACGTGACACATACTACCTCGGCAACCTACCTTCCGAGTGCCGTCCAACGAAGGCGAAAGGGGTGGGGGATTCAGAGCACGGACTAGCCGAGGTAGTCCGCAAGACTCTCATTGAAACTCGAAAGCGTCTCGCCGATTCGGGAGTTGTTTGGGATGCCTACCTTGCCGCTCGCAATCTGCATGTCATGCTCGAAGACGAAAAGCTACCTGCAATGGACGCTGTGACGCGGGCACTCCGGCCCTACTGGCCCGCGCTGTGGCGGCTGGCCGCGCGCGGCCACTACTGCCAGACGCAAAGACCGCTCCGGTCAAAGTCGACGGACCTGGAGCCCTTCTATCAGCCGCCGATCCCGTCCATCGAAGAGGGAGACTTCGCACTGTCGTTCAATCGCGGAGAGGGATGTGACCTGTACCTGTTGCTGAGCTTCCCCGGTACACGCGGTGCAGCGTATCCGCTCATCGGCTACCCCAAGATTACGGAGTTCCGCGCCATGCTCGCAGCCCTTGCCTCAGATAGCGAAAAACACCGCTGGGAAGGTGAGCATTTTCTGGGCTACGTTGCGGCGTCCGAGGAAGGCCGGGGCAAGGACTATTGGTTCCGGGCCCACCAGAACGGCATCACCTTGGGCCTGTCGGAGAAGGAGTGGAAGTCCGTGCAAACGTTGTTTCGCCGCGCTTGGGAGCTGCCGGAAATTCGCCTGGCCTGGGACGCACTAACGTTGGAGTACGGTGAGCTGTGATGCCTCCTGCGTTCCAACGCTGGCTCGAACGTCGTGGCCCGTGGTCCGCGTTGGTGGCGCTCGCTGTGTTTTTTGAAGAGCGGTGCCTTCGGCACCGGGAGTTGGACGGACACGCCACCCCAAAATGGGTGCTGCAGAGCGCCGCTCGTGAACGCCTTTGCGCGCCGTCACTTAGCGAAGTCATCGCTTTTGCAGGAGATTTGTAGCGCTCTTCGCTAACTGCTTGATTTAGCTGACGTGTCTTTACACTACTCGTTTCTTTGGGAGTTTCCTCATTGGAGGTTCTGTGGTGCCGAACGATCAACTGCGCACTCGCACCGTCGGTTCAAAGGTTACCGAAACAGAGTATTCGCGGCTCGCGACCATCGCCGAGCGCAAGGGTGTGACACTCGGTGAATGGTGCCGTGAGGTGCTTCTTGCATCTGCCAATGACTCGCACAAAGTGACGGCAACCGCCACGGAGCAAGCCCTCCTTGCTGAGGTCGTGGCGCTGCGCACAATCCTACTGAATGCCCTCTACAAGCTGGCACCACAGGAGGACCTAAGCGACCAGGACTTGGATCGACTGATTGAACGCGCCGACAAGGACCGTTTCCAAAGGGCGAGGGAGCGCCTCGCCGAAGTCGGAAAAGAAGGCAAGTTGTGAATCACAACTGGAGAGGAGACTGGCACGCTGACAAGCGGAGAAAACACCATGCCATCTGGGCGTGGATGCCGGTCCTCGCGGCACTTGCCAGTATGTTGGCCATCGGCGCTTATCGTTACATCGAAGTGTGGACTCCCCTGCAACGATTCTATTTCAAAACCTATATGCTCACAGGTCTTCGAAGTGTCGGCGGTAAGGCGAAGTCGAGACAGTATGAATTGCTTGCGGTGACCACGAAGAATGGGAGTCATTGGGCCAGTGATGGCGAAGTGAGCGAGGCGAGGACTGAGTCAGGAAGAACGACGGTTGCCCTCACGCAGGAGGCACGCAAAAATGGCGGCCTCCACCTGGCGCTAGTGACCGTCGAATCCAACGACGGAAATCTGCACGACTTCCTGTGGCAGGGAATCTACCGCGGCGAAAGCCTTGCCGTTTTTCTCCGACCGGCATTGTGGGGTGGCTTGGGAGTGCTGTTTCTTTTGCCTGCCTGCACGCTCTTCGGAGAAGCCGTTCGTGCCTACCGACGGAGACGTGGCACGCGGTCGAACGCACCGAGCCCAGCATCACCCCAGAGCCGGATTCGTCAGAATCTACTTCGTGGTGCTGGCCCTGATCCGACCTATGAGAACTCCCCCGTCGCTCCGTTGACGAGGGATGTGTTTAGTGGAGTAGGACCTGTAAACGTTGAACCGCATGCGCCTCGAACAGTAACGACTGTAGCTAGCAGCGCTGACAGTGCCCGTCGAAAGATTATGCAGGACGAAACCAGGCAGGAGCCGGAGCGCAAGTCGAAACGCAAACCGGGGAGGAAGGAGCGGTATTTCCAGTAGGCCAACACACCATGCTGACGATCTCCAACCCCCTAAGTGCGAGCCAAGCCCAGGCGTACCATGCCGAAGAGTTCGGCAACGCTCGCGAGAACTACTACACCGAAGGTGAGCAGATACACGGAGATTGGCATGGACAGCTTGCTGAGCAGTGGGGCTTGCATGGTGAAGTCAATGAGGAGCATTTCCGGTGCCTCACCGAGGGCCAGCATCCGATCACGGGCGAACACTTCGTTCGTCGCAAAGCGGCCCGGGAATACGTGAATGAGAGCGGCCAGAAGATGCGCACGATGGAGCATCGCGCGGGGTGGGATGCGACATTCTCTGCGCCGAAGAGCGTTTCGTTGACAGCATTGGTAGGAGGGGACGAGCGCTTGCGCGGGGCACACCAGGACAGTGTGGCCGTCGCGCTGAATGAACTGGAGCGATACGTCCAGGCGCGCATCGGAGGGAACTTACCAGCCGAAACCACCGGTAAGTGGATAGCGGCAAAGTTTGAGCACGATAGCGCCCGGCCCGTGGATGGCTATGCCGCCCCCCAGATCCATACGCACGTGGTGTTCTTCAACGTTACGGAAACCGAAGATGGGAGCACGTACGCGCTGCAACCCCGTGAGCTGTACAAAACGCAGCAGTATGCAACGGCCGTTTATCGTTCGGAACTTGCAGTGCGGATGAAAGCGTTAGGATACGAAATCGAACGGGGGAAAAGTGGTCAGCCGGAGATCAAGGGTTACAGTGAAGAATACCTGGCGGCATCGAGTCCTCGCCGCCAGCAGATCGAGGAGCATCTTGCGAAAGAGAATCAGCGAGGGGCGGATGCAGCGCAAATCGCTGCGCACAAGACGCGACAAGCCAAGCTCAATCTCTCGCACGACGAGGTCCAGCAGCGCCACCAGCGAATGGCGGAGGGCTTTGGCAATCAACCAAACCAGGTCATCGAGACCGCCAGAGAGCAAGCACAGCAATCAAAGGCAGAGTCCCACGGTGTTTCGGTGCAGACGGCCGTCACTTTCTCGAAAGAACGAAATCTGGAACGGGAAGCGGTGGTTGATGAACGGGACCTGCTGCGGGATGCGCTGCGGCGCTCGATGGGGGAAGCGACCCTTGAAGAGGTTCGCAACGAGTTCGAAAAGTGTGTCCATGCCGGCGAATTTATTGGCGTCGAGGTAAAGCTAGGTGCCCCGGACCGGGCCTTTACCACGCAAGAAATGATCGACTACGAGCGCGATACGATCCAGGTCATGCGCGAGGGGCAGAGTCGCCATCAGCCGCTCGTAAGCTACGGAACCCGTGAGGTAATCGCGGTAGAACATTCTCACCTAAACGAAAGCCAGCGGAAAGCAGTGGAGCAAATCCTATCAAGCCGTGATCGCATGACGGCGCTGGAGGGAGTTGCCGGGGCAGGTAAGACAACATCATTGAGAGCGATCCGCGAAGCCGCCGAACGGCAGGGCTACAAGGTTGAAGGGCTTGCTCCTACGTCGCGTGCCGCGCAGAAGCTCGCGGAATCGGGCATTCAATCGAGCACATTGCAGAGGCATCTTGCAGGCCATGAACCAAACGATGGCGAGAAGCGACTCTATGTGCTGGACGAGTCCAGTTTGGCCAGCACGAAGCAGATGAACCAATTTCTCCACGGCCTCAGAGAGCATGACCGCGTGTTGTTCGTGGGCGACGTTCGCCAACACCAAGCCGTGGAAGCGGGCGCTCCATACCAGCAGCTCCAAGAGGCCGGAATCCAGACCGCGCGCCTTGATGAAATCGTGCGGCAGAAAGATCACGCCCTGAAAGAAGTTGTAGAGCGACTTTCGCGCGGCCTGGTCCGGGAGGCAATGGAAATCCTTGACGATCAGGGGCGCATTCACGAAATCGCAGATCCGAACGAGCGGTTCCAAAAAATCGCCAAAGCGTATGCAGAGCAGCCGGAAGGAACATTGGTTGTGTCTCCCGACAATCAATCGCGCACGGAGATCAATCAGGTCATCCACACCGAAATGCAAGCCAGAGGCCAGGTGGACCACAGGGGAGAAAGACTGAGAGTTTTGGTGGCCCGACAGGAGATCACGGGCGCGGACCGGCAATGGGCCGAGCAGTACCAGCCTGGGAATATCGTGCGCTACACGAAAGGCAGCAAAACTCATGGCATAAAAGCTGGAGAATATGCGCGAGTCGAGCGGATCGACGCAAAGGCCAACCTGGTTTCAGTCAAAAAGCAAACGGGGAAGCAAGTCACCTATGATCCGCGCCGATTGCAGGGTGTGACTCTGTATCGGGAAGCAGAGCGTTCGTTCTCGCGGGGCGACCGCATACAATTTACCGCACCAGATCGGGAGCGTCACATTGCCAATCGCGAGCTAGGAACCATCGAGAAGGTCGATGCGAGGGGCAACCTCCAACTTCGGCTGGACTCGGGACGCTCTGTCGCGTTCAACATCAAGGAGAATCCCCATCTCGATTACGGTTATGCCGTGACGAGCCACAGCAGCCAGGGGCAAACCGCGGAGCGCGTCCTGGTGAACGTAGATTCCCAGCAGGGAGAAAAGCTTGTGAATCGGCGGTTGGCCTACGTAGCGGTGTCGCGCGGACGATACGACGCGCAAATCTACACCAACGACAAAACTCAGTTAGCCGAAGGGCTGTGTCGCGATGCTTCCCGTCGAACCGCAACGGAGGTACGCCGGGAACCCGTCGTCTCCGCTAAGCGGGAGGCACCGGAGCTAGAGCGGGAACGCGAGCGAACGCGGACACAGAGTTACAGCATCGGCAGATAGATTCTGGAAGCCGAGGCACTCCCCCAGTACTTCACGGTCAATCTCGGGTCATCCCACATTACCCGGTAGCAGCGCAGATGGGATATTCTTTCCGGTAGCCCGGATTGGCACCTGTTCGCCAATCCGGGTTCGCTTTTTGCTTGACAAATGCCGCAACTGCGGCACAATAAAAATGAAATATTCGGTCTCGGAAGCGGCGAAGCTCTTGGCAATTGATCGCAGGACACTTCAGCGCTGGGTCAATCGAAGAAAGATACCGGCTCCGGTAGCAGGAATCGTGAAGGGTCGGTTGGTTAAGGTCTGGAGCGAAGCGCAGTTGACCTTGATCCGAGAGCACAAAGCTGCAACCTACGCGGGAAAGGGCCTAGACCGAAGAACCGGAAAAAAGGCGAAAGCCAAGCAATAAGTCGAGCGGGACGCGCAGGTGTTAGAGCACCCGACGCGCCCCTGACCAGCGTGCCTGTAAGGAGGCAACGATGGCTGACAGAGAAGTTATCCATTTCCTATTTCGGGCGCAACTCGTCTCGCGTCCGCTCTTTCCACGCCGAATCCCAATAGAGCAAGTTTCCGAACACCCGCCATAGATGAACTGACGATTCATTCCCACGCGTGATGCCTGCCTTGACGGTCCTTGGTGATCCGAACGCAAACCGTGTGTCCCGATGCGTCGGACTAGGGCAAGCACGAACCGTTGTCAACACTTTCTGCCACGAGGCCGTGAGGCTCAGTTACAAGGAGGCCGCGAATGAGAAGCCGGAAAGACCCGCCCGGATATCCGGGAGATGCAGCGATCAACAAAGCTTTCGTCGAAAACCTGCGGCGCATCCGCATCGCCAAAGGGCTTTCGCTCGAGCAGGCGGATGCTCTGGTGGGGGAGGCAATCCGCAAGGACACACCAAGCAATACGGCGCGAGCCATCGGGATTGTTGTCCGGGAACTGAGGGAAAAGCGGAACATGACCCGTTGCGCGCTGGCACGTGCCTCGGGGCTCTCTGTCCGCTTGGTTGTGCTGATTGAACGAGGTAAAGCCAACCCTACCCTGACTGAAGTGGCCCGACTCTCCCTCGGTCTCGAATGCGACCTCACCGAATTCGTTCAGCGAATCTACGCAATGAAACGAAGGCTGGACATCGAGCGACTCGCGCGGAAGGAGTCTACAATCACCGAGCACCCCGTTGACGCAGCGATGCCGAAAGAAAGGACCGAAAAGCCGTGAGGATGCAAGTGTTTCAGGAACTCTATGAATTCAACCGGGCGTTCGATGGTGTCATTGCGGGTCTGAAGCGAATGGAAAAGAACAGTTACACCTTGCCGGAAACAGTCCGCGAATGGCGTGCAGAAGTTCTAAGTATCCAAGTCGAAGTCAATCGGGAATTCTTTACAGAGTTTGAAGCCGACCTAGATCGCGACGAGGAATTGGTGTGCAGAATTAAGCGGAAGCCCGGAAGAAAGACCGACGCAGTACCAGATTCAAAAGGGAGGAAGGGCAGTGAAAAAAGACGAACCAGACCAGACGCCTAACAATCGCCCGGCCCTGGAGGGGCACTATCCCGGAATCCACGGCAAGATTGTTGACTGGGCCGACCACCGCTTCGAAGATGGATTGCTCTTCCTGCGCGTTCGTTTCATCGACCAGACCGAACTTTGCTGGACCATTAAAAGCGCCACGATGATTACCGAGGCGGACTTGTGCAACTGGAAAACGGGGAATCAGGAACAACTGAAAATATTCACCAAGGGCGAGATCGATTGGTAGTAGGTCACACACTGAGATTGCATGAGCGGGTTGTAATCTGTCGCCGGTCGAAAACGGAGGGGGATTCAAATGCAGAAGGCCCACCTGTATGAAGCTGTTCTCCTAGTGAATCGAGGGATGGACGACGTGGTACGAGGACTGGAGCGCCTAATTCGCGCCAAGGATTCCAGACTCGCGGCAGCGTATTTGGATGAGAAGCTGACTCTGTTCGAAGAACATCGAGCCCTCTTGAACGGCTATTTCTGCAACAAATGGGATTCTTGCGAGCACCAGGACGCTGCTCGTTTCGAGAAAAGACATCGTGAGTATAGACAGAAGGATCTGGATGAAGTTCAGGTTTATCGGGACGCAGAACTTGTCGAACAACAGCGTGCAAGAGAAGGAAAGCCACCCAAAATCCACTTTTTGACTGAAGCAGAACAGCGTGGCTGCGACAAAATGACTCGATCTTCCGTCCCGAGCACACAAGGTGCCCTTAGTGAAGGCGATCGCCATGACTAAAAGGCGCGTGACAAAAAGAGCGAAAGCTGTGACGGTCGGAAGCACACCTGTGGCGCGGATGACTCCTCATGAACTCAAGAAGCTAAACAAGCTGATGAAAACGCGCCTGCAGATGCGGCGTAAGAAGTATCCCGAAGTGCGTGGCAAGGTTGTGGATTACATTACCCATTCCATCGACGACGGGACGCTCTACTTTTCTATCTGGTTCAAGGACA